>JADMIO011385390.1_pt1 | contig 19703 bp, 18 predicted proteins | sample 8958161 | NCBI WGS metagenome assembly JADMIO01 (sample SAMN16585339, study PRJNA669376) | soil metagenome | isolation source: Crop rotation soil | place: USA: Cullars Rotation, Alabama | collected 2011
CGCGACTTCAAGTCACGTGAATTCCAAGCTTCGGATCCCACTGTGCTGGAAAGCGCGCGGGGTTGGTGTCGACCATCTCGTTGCGATGGAGATATCTATAGAAGCTCCGCACCGCTGAGAGCGTGCGCGCCATTGAGCGTTTGCCGAGGCCGCGTTTGGAGAGCTGCGCGAGAAAGCCGCGCATGGCGAGACGATCGACGCCCTGCCACGTCCATGCGACGCCGCCGTAGTAGCGTGCGAGATGCTCCACGAACTCGCCGAGGTCGCGCTCGTACGCTTTGACCGTGTTCGGCGACATGTCTCGCTCCTTGGCGAGGTGCGCGAGGTAGTCGGCGACGTCGTTGACGGGCGACTCAGGCAAGCTACTTCGACCAGATGAGAATGATCCCGCAGCCGCCGCCATAACTGTTGTAGCGCGGCGGCGTCGTCGCGGGGCCGGGGTAGATCTCGATGCCCATGAGCGTCTCGGGCGGCGGCAACAGGTCGATATCGACGGGTGAAGGCAGCGGGATCTCATCGAGAAAAACGCGGAACGGGCATGATCCCGAGCTCAGTGAAATCGCGCCCCGGCGGTTGACCGCGACGTGCCCACCCAAACCGGTTGGCTTCAAATCGACGGCCAGGACCGGCCGCAACAAATCCGAGACGAAGATCGCGCCGCGCGCTTCGATTTGCTCTCGCGTGATGAACGTTCCTTCGCCGGCACGCGCCCGATGGAGGAACTCTAATTCTCGGACGCCCACACTCGTTTCGACGATCCGCATTCCCTCGAGCAGCGGAGGCGTTGGCGTCAGCGTGTACGAAAGTCGGAGCGTGTCGTCACCCACGGCGAGCAGCGCCGACGTCGGCCGATAGCCAAGCCGCCGTACGATGACGAGGTACTGTCCAATGGGAACGCCACGGATTTGAAAGCGGCCGCTGGATCCCGTGAACACGCGCACTGGGGTGCCAAGAATCGCGATCTCCGCGCTCTCGAGCGGACGCATGGACGTATCGCTGACGACGCCGTCGATCATGCCGACGCGAGGAACATCTTGCGCCTCGAGCGCCGTCGTCGATATCGCGACAGCGCAGGCGGTCAGCAGACACAAGAGGCGCAGCATGTCGGCTATTCTACAATGCGCGTCCCGCCAGTGCGAGCGGTGTCGCGAATTCTCTCATGTCGGCGAGCGCGCGTTCCGCGATCTTTTCGCGCTTGAGGCGCTTGTCCTTCCAACGACCGGGCAACTCGTCGACGAGTCCGAAGTTGGCGTTCATCGGCTGAAAGTGCTTCGGGTCCGCCTCACGCAAATAGCGATACAGCGCGCCGAGCATGGTGGTCGGAGGCGGAACGACTGGTCCCTCGCCACTCAACATGCGCGACAAGTTGATGCCGGCGAGCAAGCCGGTCGCCGTGCTTTCGGTGTAGCCCTCGACGCCGGTGAGCTGGCCGGCGAATAACGTCGTGGGCTCGTCCCGCAGCGAGAGATGAGGCGAAAGCGCCGCAGGTGAATTGACGTACGAGTTGCGATGGATCGACCCGTAGCGCAGGAGCTCAGCGTTCTCTAATCCAGGGATCAATCGAAATACGCGCTGCTGCTCCGGAATGCGGAGACGTGTCTGAAAACCGACGAGATTCCACATTTGCCCGGCGCGATCTTCCATCCGTAACTGCAGGATGGCATGCGCTTCTCTGCCCGTCCGCGGATCGCGCAACCCGACCGGCTTCATCGGTCCAAAGCGTAGCGTCTCGCGTCCGCGCTTCGCCATCTCCTCGGCCGGCATGCAGCCCTCGAAGTACGACACTTTGTCGAACTCGTGACCGTGGTGTTGGTCGGCCGCGATCAACGCATCGAGAAACGCTTCGTACTGTTCGCGCGTGAACGGACAGTTGAGATATGCGCCATCCTCATCCGCGCCTTCCATCGTCTCTTTGCCATAGCGCGACGCGCGAAATATGATCGAGTCGTCGATCGAGTCGCGAGAAACGATCGGCGCGATCGCGTCGTAGAACGCGAGACCGTCGACGCCAAGTCGCGCACGAATTGTCTCGGCAAGCGTGTCCGACGTGAGTGGCCCCGTCGCGACAATGCCCGGACTCGGCAGAGACGTCACTTCTTCGCGCACGACCGTGATGCGCGGATGCGCCATCACGCGATCGTGCACGCCCGAGGAGAATACATCACGATCGACGGTGAGCGCGCTGCCGCCCGGCACGCGCGCTTCGTCGGCCGACGTCAACACGATCGAACCCAATAGACGCATCTCGGCCTTCAAGAGACCGTGCGCGTTCGACGTTTCGGTGCTCTTGAAAGTGTTCGAGCAGACGAGCTCCGCAAGCTTGTCCGTCTTGTGTGCTTCGGTGCCACGCACGCCGCGCATTTCGTGCAACACCACGTGATGCCCGCGCTCGGCGAGCTGCCAGGCGGCTTCACTTCCAGCGAGACCACCGCCGACGATGTGAGTGGGGTTCATCCGCTAAATATGTCATCCTGAGCGACGCTCGGGATGACCTACCGGGACATTGCGATCACATCGATGTAGCCCATGACCTTTCCTTCGCCGAACGCCTTGAGCAATTCCTCAATCGAGCTCGTCACCTGGGGAGCGCGATTGCGTCCGCCCAGCGCGGCTTGCTGCGCTGCGGCCCGCGGTGGAAGAATGTTTCCGCGTCCGCTGCCCACCGAGCGAATGAACGAGCTCGACGCATCGACGGGGAGCGTCGCGACGTTCTTATAGAAGCGCTCCCAATCCGGCCCCTGCATGAAGAGGTACTGCTCGACATTCGACGTATAAAACGCGGATACCACCGCGTTGTGGCTCTTGAGCCACGCACCGATCGAGCGCAGCGCCTTCGGTCCCGCAAAATCGCCGACGACCGGCACGAGCAGATTGCGCGACTCGAAATCCTTCACCCACCGCCAATTCGATTCGTTCGCGAGGTACGCCCAGTTCTTTCCCGCCGAGTCGGTCGTTTGTTGTACGGAGGCGTAGGTCGGGAATTGTCCGCCGAATCCACCAAATCCCCCGCCGCCAAAGCCGCGCGGGTAGTTGTAGTCGATGAGTGGACCGCCACCGAAGTACGCGCCGAACGTGAAGTCCATCAACTTGCTGTCGGAATCCGCCATCACGAAGCCGTGCGACTCGATGAGGTGGCGCTTGATCGCCGCGAGGTTCGAGCGGAAGTACGCAGAATCCGGCGCGGCGGCGATGTACGCGTCGAACAATTGCTTCACCGACGAATTCGTATCGAGACCCGCGGGCCGACGACGCGAGAACAAGCGCGCGAGAAACTCCGCGCGGTCGGCCGACATCTCGAAGAGCGACTTGTACATCAAGTGCGCGATCATGTTGCCGCGACGAATGTCGGTGATGATCGCGATCTTCGGCTTGAGCGCGGCGATGTACGTGAAGTTCTGCTCGGGTCCGACGCCGAGATACACGCCACCCGGCTTGATCAGCGCCAGCAAATCAGGAATCACCCACTGGAGACCGACTTCGTTCGACAGAAAGTTGTCGGATCGGAAATACCCGTTTGGCTCCGAGAACTCCGCATTCATCTGCCAGAGTTCGCGATCGGTGAGCCGAGTGGGTATCGTGCTCGCTGCTTGCGCGAGCGCGGGCAGCGCGGCAAACGCAGTGAGAAGCGCCGCACGACGAATCGTTGTGACAACCATCCGAGTATCTCCGGTGATGGGGGCGAGCCCCTCCTGACCGTTCGAAGATAGCGCGCGGAGATCCAACCGGCACGTCACGTCGTATTTCTTCTTCCGCTCGAGCTCCTCCGCGAATCGAGTGCGAAGCGCGACAAATCCGATCGTGAAACGACGGCGTACATCGCGCATTCGGAGCAACTCTCCGATGCACGACGCGAGTCGAGAGACTGAAGGGACTCGCCGCGTGATCTCGCTCACATCTCTTCGCGGGAGTTTCCATGCAGTTCCGGCTTTTCTCACTCGGGCGGCGCGGCACCGCAGTCGCTGCGGCCGCCGTGATCGTGGCGGGTGCATCGATTGGCGTCGCACGCGCCTCTGATCACCAGGACAATCCATTAGTCGAATTGAACCCGGCCATGGACATGACGGACGTCTACGCATTCCCCGGTTCCGCGTCCGATCGCGTGACGCTCGTCATGAACAGCACGCCGTTTCTCACGCCGGCCGCCACACCAAACGCGTCGTTCGATCAGAACCTTCTCTATCAGTTCAAGATCGACAACACCGGCGACGCGAAAGAAGACCGCGTCATTCAAGTGATCTTCAAGGGCACGGGAGCGAATCAAACCGTCGAAGTACGCGGGCCCGTGGCGCCGCCGGTGCAAGGCGCGATGAACAACCAAGTCGCCAACGTCGACCCCGTCGTCACCGGCAAGACCAACACGACACTCGGGAGCCCGACCGGCGTGCAGGTATTCGCCGGCGCGCGCGAAGATCCGTTCTTCCTCGATCTCGAGACGTTCTTCCGCATCGTACCCGATCGCAAACCGTCGACCGGTTCACTGTCACAACTCTCCGAGACGCCGAGCGCGAGCTCGTTCCGCAGCGCCGCGTCAGCGGTGGACTACGTGAAGGGATTCAACGTGTTGTCGATCGTGGTCGAAGTCCCGGCCTCGATGCTGACGACCGGCGGTACCTCGAAGATCGGCGTGTGGGGAACGATCAGCAGATAACGGATATCGGATAACAACTCTCAATTCATGAGGATTTACACCATGTCTTTCATCTTACCCCGCCGCATTGCCGGCGTGGCGATCGTCGCCTTGGCCGCGCTCTCAGCGGCGTGCGGCGACGACGACAAGAGCGGCGTGACCGACCCAGGCGTGTCCAGCACGCGAGCCTACAATCAGGTGCAACGCCTCGGCAATCCGCTCGTCAGCGAAGTGTTTCTCGCAAAGAAGGACCACGCGTTTCACGGCTCCATTGGCCCGTCCGACGACGTCGCATCCTTCACGACGCCGCTGAAAGGCTTCGTCGCAGCATTCCGTCCGCAGGCGACCACGTTGCAAAACACGCTCGCCGCGGTGCTGCTGCCCGACATGCTGATCATTCAGACCGACAAGGCCGCGAGTACCGCCGGCTGGCTTTCATGGGCGCTCGCGAACGGCTATGGCGGCCGCAAGCTCACCGACGACGTCGTCGACACGGGACTCTCCGCGATCTTCAGCGATCTGCTCGATCCGACGCAGAGCGTGTGCAAGCCGGGCACGTTACCGCTTTGCACCGACAACGTCGGTCCACACAGCACGTTCTCCACGACGTTCCCGTACCTCGCCGCGCCGAAGTGATCATGTACCCCTCCCTGCCGCGGCGCTCGCGCCGCATGACGAACATTGCGCTCGTGGTCGTCGCGGCCGTGGGGGTCGCATGCGGGCGCGCCGCGGCGCCCGTTGCGACGAATCAACCCACCGTTCCAGTTCTTTCCGAAACCCAAGTGCGCGATCGCGACATCGACTTCTATCGCGAACGTGCACAGCGTGATCCCTCGGGCGCGTTCGATCTCGCGCGACTCGGCGCGCTCTACCTACAACGTTCGCGCGAGACTGGCGACTGGCGCGACGCGGCACAGGCCGAGTCAGTCTCGCGCCGTTCCCTGCACAATCGTCGCGAGCACAACGACGCCGCGGCACAGGTCCTCGCGTCGAGCCTCCTCACCCAACATCGCTTCGACGAATCGCTCGGCATCGCGCGCGATCTGCGCGATCACAATCCGACCTTGCCTTCGATGCGCGCGATGGTCGCCGAGATCGAGATGGAGCTCGGCATGTATGACTCGGCGCGCGTGGCATTCGATTCACTCGAGAGCGCACGGATGGATCTTTCCGTCGCGCCACGACTCGCGCGGTGGGCGGAGATCGAAGGTCGGACCGATGACGCGCGTCGTCTCATGCGTCATTCCCTCGCGCTCGCGAAGCGCGACCCACGCACGCCGCGTGAGCAGGTCGCGTGGTTCTGGCTCCGGCTCGGCGACATCGAACTGCGCGCAGGACGATTTCGCGCCGCTGACACCGCATATCACGCCGGCCTCACGATCCAGCCGGATGACTACCGCATTCTCGCGGCGCTCGCGCATCTCGCCGCCGTCGAAGGGAGATGGAGCGACGCGGTCAAGTTCGGCGACGACGCCATCGCGCAACATCTCGATCCCGCAACGCTCGGCATTCTTGCCGACGCGCACACCGCACTCGGTGACACCGCGCGAGGCCGCGAGTACGCGCATGCCCTCGACGTCGCGGTTCGCTCCCAGCCCGGTGCGTATCACCGCGCGTGGAGCTTGTTCTTGCTCGACCATGGCCGGCAGGCGACTACCGTCAATCGCAAAATCACTGAAGAGCTGAAGACGCGCCGGGACATCTACGGATATGACCTCTTGGCGTGGTCACTCTACCGACAACACCGCTATGCCGAAGCGAAGCGCGCGATGATGCACGCGTTGTCGCAAGGCACTCGGGACGCGCAGCTCTTCTATCACGCCGGTCGCATCGAGCAGGCCGCCGGCGAGACCGCCATCGCGGATTCGTTGCTCGCGAAGGCGCGCACCCTCAACCCGCGCCTTCGATGAGCAACGTCGCGACGTACGTGCAGCTCGGCTTTCGTCACATCGTCGACGTCGAGGCGATGGACCATATTCTTTTCCTGCTCGCGCTGGCGGCGATCTATCGCGCGCGCGACGCGAAGTCGGCGGCGTGGGTGGTAACGGCGTTTACCGTCGGGCATTCGATCACGCTCGGTCTCGCCGTGACCAAGCTCGTGCACCTGCCGTCGGCAATCATCGAATTCTTGATTCCTGTGACGATCGTCGTGACGGGGCTCGAGAATCTTGCCACGACGGCAGAACAGCGGCGGGCGCGGCGGGCGTGGTACCGGCCGATGATCGCCGGCGCGTTTGGTCTCATTCACGGCGCGGGCTTCGCCAACTACTTGAATGCGTTGTTCGTCGAGGACGTCGCACTTCCGCTGTTGGGGTTCAACGTCGGCATCGAGCTCGGACAGGTGGTCGTGTTGATCGTTGCGGCGGGACTCCTCGGTTCGATCGATGTGGCGTTGTCGCACGTCCGCACGTGGTCAGCACAGTGGCCCGCCTATCGCGTGCGCGTGACCGCTGTGTCAGTCATCGTGGTCACGATTGCGTCGCACTGGGCGCTCGATCGGGCACCGTGGTAATGCGTCGCCGAGCGATCGCGGCGATTGCTGCGCTGACGGCGACGCTGTTGTTGATCACGGCGCTGCGTGCGCACGCACATCCGCTGCACACCACGCTGACGGAGATCGTGGTCGCCCCCGGAAACGTACGCGCAACGGTTCGTCTCTTTGCAGACGACTTTGCCAACGCGAACCGGCGGAGCACGGATCCCGCGAGCTATGTAAGTCGAGCGCTGACGATCCTGGATGGCGATCGCGCCCTGGTCACGCGTCCGTGCGGCATCAAACGCACGAACGATCTCGTGTGGGTGTGTATCGAGGCGTCACTCGTTGGATCCGGTGACCACCTCGCGCTGCGGAACGCGCTCTTCGGTGAGACCTACAAGGATCAGATCAATATCGTGCAAGCCACACGTGGAGCGACCAAACGGAGTCTGGTGTTTGCGGCCGGCGACGATGCCAAGAGACTCTTCTGAAGCTCACGCGAGCTCCTGTTTGTCTGATTGAGGCGTTGGCGTTACCGTTGGTCGCCTCGAACAATCGCTCGACGATGAAACGAATTCTTCTCTTGTGCGCTCTGACGGCGGCGTGCGGCAGAGATGCCACGAGCCCTGGTCCCACGGTATCGGCAATCGCGCGCACGTCCCTCGCTCTCGGCTCGCGCTTTGGTTGCGGGCTGACGAATTCTGGAAAAGCGTACTGTTGGGGGGAGGGACAGTTCGGCCAGATCGGCGACGGAGCTCTGACGCAGCGACTCGAAGCAACCGCTGTTGCCGGCGGCTACAGCTTCGCGACGATTGCGGCCGGCGACCGCAGTGTTTGCGCACTGGGTGACGCCGGGTATGCCTACTGCTGGGGCGAGGATCCGTCGTCAGCGGATTTTGCGCCACGCGCGGCACCGCAGCGCATCACGTCGGCGCTCAAGTTCAAATCGATCACGGTCGGGCGCCGCTATGCGTGCGCCATCGCGACCGACGACGCAACCTACTGTTGGGGTGAAAACGGCCGCGGCCAACTTGGCGTCGGCGACCTGACCTCTCGATCGACGCCGACGCCGATCACCGGCGGCGTGACGTTTGCCTGGATCGGCGCGGGCTTCTTTCACACGTGCGGCCTCACCGCCAACGGCACGGCGTACTGCTGGGGCGATGACAGCTACGCCACGCTCGGCTCCGAGATCCTCGCGTCCAGTCCGCAACCGCGACTCGTTTCGACGACGAGCAGATTCTCATTGCTCGCACCCGGCGCCGTGCACACGTGCGGAGTCACGAAAACCGGAGAGACGCTATGCTGGGGAATGAACCCCGCTGGCCAGTTGGGCACGTACGCGCCGACGACGTATCGAACGCCCACACCCGCGGTGCCGGGCCACTCCTTCGTGACGCTTCGCGCGGCGCGGGCGAACTACTCGCTCGGATTCACGTGCGGCATCGAAGCCAACGGATCCGCCTTTTGCTGGGGCGCGAATGAAGCCGGACAACTCGGACGCGACGGAAGCTTGTTTCCACAATGCGGCGTCAACGAGACCACGGTGTGCATGTACGAGCCGGCGGCGCTGTCCGTCGTTGGCACATTCGAGATCGAGCTCGGGCAACAGCACGCCTGCGCGGTCGCGGCCGGAGGTCGGGTCTTCTGCTGGGGCGCGAACGCGAGCGGCGAGTTGGGCGACGGAACTACGACATCACACTCGACGCCGACGCGAACGGCGGGCTCGATCCTGTTTCCCTAGAAATCTGAAGAGAGCCCGCGCGTACCGCGCTTTTTCTGGCAGGTTTCGCGTTCCACAGGGTTTTCGTTTGGCCTACCCGGCAAGCGCCTCCGCATTTTCCACCGGATCCTCCGTCGTCGGCGCATCCCACTCGTTGCCGCACTTCAAGCACTTCCGGAAATCGCCGCGCGTCTTGGTGAACTTCATCTCCGCGCCGACGAATCCACACTCCGGACACTTCTCGTTGACCGGCTTGTTCCAAGCGACGAAGTCACACGTGTCGTTCGAGCAGGCGTAGAATGCCGTGCCGCGCTTCTTCGAGCGACGCTCGACCAGCTCGCCGCCGTCCTTCGGGCAGAATACGCCCGTCGGCATCGACCGCGTACCGCGACACTTCGGGAACGTGCTGCAGCCGAGGAACTGCCCGCTGCGTCCCTGACGAATCACCATCGGCGCGCCGCAGACCTGGCACATGTGTTCCGTGAGCACCGGCTTCGCACGCTCGCCCTTGATCGGACGCGTGTACTTGCACGTCTTCGGATGGTTCTCGCAGGCGAGGAACGGTCCGAAGAATCCACCGCGCGGCTCGAGCTTGCCGCCGCAGTCCGGGCACTTGAGCTCCGAGATCTTCGACAGATCGTGCGCGGCCGCGATCAGCGCCGGCGCGTCGACCTTGCTCAGGCTCTTGGCGAACGGCGAGTAGAAGTCTTTCAAAACCTTCTGCCAGCCGAGTGTACCGTCTTCGACTTTGTCGAGCTCCTCTTCCATCTCCGACGTGAAGCCCACGTTGAAGATGTCGGGGAACTGCTTGACCATCACCTTTTCGACCGTTTCGCCCATCTCGGTCGGGAAGAAGCGGCGCTGAATGAGCTCGACGTACCGACGATCGGCGAGCACCGAGATGATCGACGCGTACGTCGACGGACGGCCGATGCCCAAACGCTCGAGCTCCTTCACGAGACTCGCTTCCGAGTAGCGCGGCGGCGGCTCCGTGAAATGCTGGCTCGGCGTGATGCTCTTGAGCGGCACCTTTTCGCCCATGACGACGACGGGCAAGGCCTGCTCGTCCTCGAGCGCACGATGCTCGCCCTCTTCGCGTGCTTCGCGATAGAGCGCCAGGAAACCTTGGAACTTCACGATCGATCCGGTGGCACGGAACAAGTAGCTCCGGCGGCCGATGTCCGGCTGGGTCGTCGACGGAATGTCGAAGTCGACCGTCGTGGTGTCGAACACCGCCGGCGTCATCTGCGACGCCATGAAGCGCTGCCAGATCAGCGTGTACAACTTGAGCTGATCCGCGCTCAGATAGCGCTTGAGCTCATCCGGGCGACGAGTCGGATCGGTCGGACGAATGCTCTCGTGGGCGTCCTGAGTGTTCTTTGATTTGGAGTCGCCGTAGAGCTGCGGCGCCTTGCCGACGAACTCCTCGCCGAAGAGCACCCGCAAATAGTCGCGCGCTTGCAGCGCGGCGCTTTCGGCCACGCGCGTGGAGTCCGTGCGCATGTAGGTGATGAGACCCACCGCGCCCTCATCGCCGATCTCGATGCCTTCGTACAGATCCTGCGCGACGCGCATGGTGCGCTTCGAGCCGAACGACAGTTTCTTCGCCGCCTCCTGCTGCAACGTGGACGTCGTGAACGGCGCCGCCGGATTCTTGCGACGCTCGCGCCGCTTCACCTCGGTGACGTCGAAAGTCTTGCGCGCCTTCAGATCGTTGAGGATCCCCTGCGCCTCGGCCTCGGTGTGAATCTCGGCCTTCTTACCGTCGATGTGGTGCAGCTTGGCCGTGAACTGCTGCCCTTCCTTCTCCAGCAGCGCTTCGATCGTCCAGTACTCCTGCGGTTTGAACGCGCGAATCTCCCGCTCGCGTTCGACGATCAATCGAAGCGCGACGGTCTGCACGCGACCTGCCGAGAGTCCTTTCTTTACGGTTTTCCAAAGAACGGGGCTCGCCTTGTAGCCGACGAGACGATCGAGCACGCGGCGCGCCTGCTGCGCCTCGACCTTCTTGCTGTCGATCGTGCCCGCGTTTTCGATCGCGCGACGCACCGCGTCTTTCGTGATTTCGTGAAACAACACGCGTTTGATCGGCGGACGCGGACCGGCGCCACGCTTCGGCGTGATCTGCGTCGCGACGTGCTGCGCGATCGCTTCGCCCTCGCGATCAGGGTCGGTGGCGATCAGCACTTCTCGGCTATCCTTGGCGGCGCTCTTCAACTCCGCGATCGTTTTTTCTTTTCCCGGAATCGGCACGAGGTCGGGCGTGAAGCCGTTGTCGACGTCGATGCCGAGCTTCTTCTCCGGCAGGTCCATGATGTGACCCACCGTCGCACGAACGCGGTAACCGCGTCCGAGGTATTTCCCGATCGTCTTCGCCTTTGCCGGAGACTCTACGATGACGAGCGTGCTCGATCCCGGCGCCGCACCCGGCTCCGGCTCGTAGACCTCGACCGCCCGCGCTTTCGGCGCGCGACCACGCTTCGCGGCCGCCTTGGTGAGCGCTTTGGTCTTCGCCGCTTTTTTCGCCGATCCGGCGGGTTTTGCGCGTTTGCCGCCCGCAGCCACGACTCGCTTCGTGCCAGGGGAGGGCTTTCTGGTAGCCATGCTCAGTGTACCGTCTGGTGTTGGTCGCCTTCGTTTTGCTCGACGAACCCTGCCCCTTCCATGAGAGAGCGGAGGTCGTCCAATGCGATGCGGCCGTCGATCTGTAGAAGTGCGCGTTCGATGATGTGCTCCAGCTCAGCCGGATTCAGCGCGCCGGAGCCACTCAATGCCAAAAGATGTCCCCACGCCTCGGGGGCGAAACGGCCCCGCTCGTGAGGTCCTAGAACTCGAAAAGTCATACATCCGTCCTGCGGTCCGAGGGTCAAGGGTAAAGGGTCGAGGGTCGAGGGTGAACTGCGAAAGGCGCCAAATCTACGCCCACCCGCGTTGTTCCCTCGACCCTCGCCCCTCAACACTCGACCCTATTTCATGCCTGCCAACTCGATCACCTTATCTATAACCTTTTGGGTCGTAAGGAGTTCCGTGTCAACGACGTAGTCCGCCGTCTCGTACGCATCCTTCCGTGCCTTCAGTAGACGCTCCAGTTCGTCCTGGGGATTCGGCCGCATCAGCAGCGGCCTCAACGACCGCATAGGCCCCAAACGCTTCAGCGCCGTCGCAGGGCGCACTTTAAGGTATACGAGCCGACTAGGGGGCCTCACCAGCGCCACGACTTCGGGGTCCACGGCCCAACCACCGCCAGGGGACACGATCATGTTCCCCACGAGCGTGAGCTCTTCCGTGAGCTCGCGCTCCTTTTTCCGGAAATACGGCTCCCCGCGCTCCGCGAAGATCTGGCTGATGGAACGCCCTTCGCGCCGCTCGATCTCGAGGTCGAGATCCAGGAACGTCCGCAGCGTCCTCTCGGCCACAGCCTGCCCCACCGTGGTCTTTCCGCTGCCGGGAAGACCTACGAGGATCAGGTGCGGCTTCGACGGATCAGCCGCCGATCCGGGATGCGACGTGCGAAAGGTAGGAGTCATAGTTCCTTCTCGTTTCGCCGAGCGAATCACCGCCAAACTTCTCGAGGAACGCGTCCGCGAGAACGAGGGCCAACATCCCCTCTGCAATGACGCCCATCGCCGGCACTGCGGTAACATCACTCCGCTCCGCCACGGCATCGGCGGGTAGCCCGGAGCTCACATCAATGGTCGCCAACGGCCGCATCAGGGTACTGATGGGCTTCATCGCGACCCGAACGACGAGCGGCTCACCCGTCGTCATGCCTCCCTCGAGACCACCGGCACGATTCGTCTTTCGACGCACGTTTCCGGTGCGTGGTGATTGCTCCGTCATCTCGATTTCGTCGTGGACGTCGGAGCCCTTCACCCGCGCCGCGTCGAATCCCATGCCGATCTCGACGCCTTTCACGGCGGGAATCGACAGGATCGCCGCGCCGATGCGTCCGTCGAGCTTTCGATCCCACGACACGTGCGCACCGAGTCCAACGGGCAGTCCGTCGACGACAACCTCGCAGACGCCACCGAGCGTGTTCCCGGCGCGTTTGACCTCGTCGATGAGCGTGATCATCCGCGCTTCCGCGTCGCCGTCGAGCGTGCGCAGCGGCGATTGATCCGACGCCGCGTTGAGATCGCTCGGCATGTCGCCGGGTCGCTGCGCGTCGATCCCTCCGAGGTGCACGAGATGACTGCCAATGCGCACGCCGAACTCATTGAGAAAACGCTTACAGACGGCCGCGGCGGCTACCCGCGCAGTCGTCTCTCGCGCCGACGCACGCTCGAGAATGTCGCGCGCGTCGTCGCGATCGAACTTGAAGACGCCGGTGAGGTCGGCGTGTCCAGGACGCACGCGCGTCACCGCACGGCGTCGCGGATCGGGATCGCCCTCGCGCGGCGCGGGATCCATGATCTCCTGCCAGTTCTTCCAGTCCTTGTTGCGAACCAGCATCGCGATCGGTGAGCCGAGCGTCTCACCCGCGCGCACACCGGAGAGAAACTCGATCTGATCCTTCTCGATCTGCATGCGGCGCCCACGGCCGTAGCCCTGTTGGCGGCGCGCGAGCTCGACGTCAACGTGTTCAGCCAACAACGGCAAGCCGGCGGGCATTCCTTCGAGAATGCTCACGAGGGCGGGCCCATGTGATTCACCAGCTGTTGTAAAACGAAGAGGCATCTCAATGGAGAGCGCTCGCTGCGCTCGCTGGAAAGCGGGCGCCTTGCGGCGCCCGGGATAGCGCGCGCTCACGCGCGCTGGAGAAAGACTGCAAGTGGATTGCATGCAACCTAATGACGAAGCGCTCGCCCGCTCCCTTTCCCGCGAGCGAAGCGAGCGCTTTCCAGCGAGCCGTCAGGCGAGCGCCATCCAGCGAGCGTCAGCGCGCGATCACGGCGGTCCGGCCTTGATGTCCTGAGCGGTCAGATCAATCACGATGAGGCCCTGCTGACTCACCGCAAAGAGCTTCATCACGACACTCGGATCGTCACCCGGCATTGGGCCACTCGCGCGGAGCGGTCCATAGATCGGATTCTTGAGCTGCAGACGACCGCGGTTGATGTAGTACGCCACGTCGACGACTTCGATTTGTCCGCTCGCCGCGCCGACGAAAGCCAGTCGCTGCGCCGCGCCCGAGAGCGTTCCTTGCGCCGCGGGGTGGAACGTGATGCCGGCACCGTTGTCGAACGAATCGTATTTGCCTTGCAGACGCAGATGGAACGGATCATTCACCGTCGAGAAGAACGACTGCGTCCCGTGCGACGCGACCGTCACACCGTTCAAGTCGAGCGCGAGACCGAACACCTGCTCGGCCGCGTTGTCGGTGAGGTCGGAGATCGTGACGAGCGGCGAGAAGAAGTTCGGCACCGGACCAAGAGAGTCGGCGACCATGATCACGCGACCCGCGCCAGGCTTGTTGCCTTCACCGAACGCGACCCACTGACGATTGCCGCTCGCAGCCGCGAACGTCGTGTCGGTGAGCGGCAAGCTCGTGATGTCCAGACGAAGGACCGCTTCGGCATCGGAGCCGCCGGCGACGGCCTGCGCAATCGCGTTCAACGGAATCGTGTCCATCACCGCGATCACGCCCGTCTTCTGGCCGTAGGGGTGATCCCATACGAAGAGCGTATCCGAGCGCGATGACGTCGGCAGCGTTGCACCGATCGCGATCGAGTCGACGTTGAACAGCGCGTAGATCTGCTCGGTCGACTTCAGGAACGTTCCGTACTGCCAGATCTGTCGCGGATCGGGCACCGGCAACTTCGGATCGAGCCAGCGAATCGTGCCGGCCTGCGCCTGCGACGTTGGGCGCGTCGAGTAGAAGATGCGTCCGCCCTTCGACTGCACGAGATACTGCGGGCGGTCGGAGTAGCTGAACGGTCCCTGCGCGCTCAGACGAATCTTGCCGGTGTTCTCGTCCTTCTGGACGGTCACCGTGAACGTGTATGTGTTGCGCGTGAGGATTCGGTTCGGCAGATCCTCGCGCAGATTCGCCGCGTTCGTCGATCCGATGAACACGCGGCTGATGTTGGTACCACCGGAGTTCGCGACGAGCAGCGTGTCCGGATTGTTCGAGATGAAGAGCCCCCACGGCAGCGAGCCGACCGGAATGCTCGACGACGCGAAGCCCTTCGTGCCAACGCTCTGCTGCCAGACGTTCAGCTGATTGAACGAGGTGTTCGAGAGGAACACGTTGCCGCGGCCGGCGTCGACGGCGATGTCGCCGATGACACCCTGCTGCGGCAGCGCGAACGTGCGGCCGTAGACGACGACCGTCGAGTCGATCAACGCGGCCGCGGCGTCGCTCTCCGAGCCGGAGCGCGTGGTCGGTACCGCGAAGCCGATTCGGCCTGCTTGATCGCGCGCAAAGCCCGTGATGCCGAGCTTCTTGCCCTGCTGCGTCGGCAGGAGGTTGAGCGGCACGCTCACTTGCACGTTCGCCGTGAATGGCGCCGACAAGTTCACCGAGTCGCGCTTGATCAAGCCACCGGCGCTGTCGCGCACGATGATGCCGACCGCGGTGATCGCTTCACCCGTCGCGCGAACGATGACGGAGTCGAGATACTCGCTCTTCGGCGGCACCGTTTGCGTGACGCGCGGAATCGCGGCGGCCGAGCTGCGCACGAACGCGACCGACGGCGACGACGAGCCAGGCTGGCGATCGACGTCGATTGCCGTGGCGGTCACCGTGATGCGACCGCGCACTGGCGCGTCGACCGGAATTCGTGCGATCGCCGAGAAGGTGATGTCGCGCGGATTCGTCGTGTACACCTGGGTGAACGATGTATCGAGCTTGGTCTTCCAGTTCGACTCACCCACCACGTGAATGTCGATGCGTCCGACACCGTTGGGGTGTTGCGCCCGCGCCGAAACGTTGAGGCCCGTGCCGGCGGGAATGCTGTCGCCGTTGACTGGCGTGACGACGCTGACCTTTGGTCCCGCCACCATCTGAATGACGCGCGACGCGGTGTCGGCGGCGTTCGTGGAGTCGGTGCCGATGACGATGATGCGCAAACTGTCGAGCGTCGTGTCCTGCGCGTTGATCGGCTGGATGTAGCGGCGGATCGTCGTGTCGCGGAGGCCCGCGCGGAACGTCCCCGTCACCGGAATGGTGACCAACTTGTAGCGCGGCGTCTGCGCGTACGTGCCGAGATCGATGCTGCCCTTCTCCGTCACGCCGTTGATCGTCGCGTTCTTCAACGAGCGTCCACCCGAGCTCTGAAGACGAACCGTGACCAACACCGAATCACCGACGTTGATCAACGCGCCGACGAGCGGCGAATCGATCGTGACCGTGGGACGTGGCCCCTTGTTGCTCGTGCCGCCCGACGTATTCGTCGAGCCGGGCGTCGTCACACTGGTCGCCGTCGGGAGGCGCGTGTCGCAGCTGGCAACCAGCACGACCGCGCCAACGAGGGCCGCTAAACGGACAAGAACAGATCGCATCGTTTTACTCCGGGCGTCGCTTACTGCTGCCCATCGGGCGGCTGCTGCCCGGGATCAGTGATGTGCGGCGTGATCAGGATCAGGAGATCGCGCTTCGTCTCCCGCCGGTTGGTCACGCCGAAGAGTCTGCCGATGATCGGGAGATCAACGAGCAGCGGTATGCCCGAGCGGCTCACGCTCACGGATGTCTGCGTCAATCCACCCACGACCATCGTCTCGCCGTCAGCGACGAGCATGACACCGTCGACCTTTTGTGTTGGGAACACGGCGCCGACGTCGTTCGACTGGAACTGCACGTCCGAGTTCTCGACGTGCACCGTCATCTGTACCTGGCGGTTGTTCGTGATCTGCGGCGTGACGGTGAGGATGATACCCGTCTGCTGCATGCTCACCTGCGCGCGCGGCGCGTTGCTGGTGTTGCCCGATGCCGAACCAGCGTCGATGATGCGGATCGGCACCTGCGTGCCCGCCGTCAAATTCACCGTGCGATTGTTCAACACCGTTCCACTCGGCTCCGCCTGCACGTCGAGGAGCGTGTTCGTCTGGAGCGCTTCGAGGAACGTCGTGAAGTCGTAGTTGCCCATCGCCGTCGAGTAGACCAGCTGGAGCGCGGCGCCCGGCACGCGCGCCGACGCGTTGGCGATCGCCGACACCGCGTTGCCGCCGAGTGCAATCTGCCCGGCCGTCGTCAGCGGTTTGCCGAGCGAGTCGAGACGCGGCACGATGTCGTTGAAGAACTGGTTCTGATTGCCGATGTCGTAGCGCAAACCGAGACCCTCGAGATTGGAGCGATCGACGAGAATGATCTTCGCCTTGATGTTCACCTGCGGCTGGCGGAGATCGAGACTCCGTGCGTACTGCTCAAGGTCGGGGAGCGCCGAAGGAACGTCTGTGATCGTGATCGCATTCGAGATGGTGTCCGCCGTCACCACGCCACGTTGCGGGCATGAGAGACTTTGAATACCCGGCGTCGGTTGCGCGGTGGGCTGACCCGCGACCGGCTGCACGAGCGGACCCGTCGCGCCACCCGCGCTCGCCGCGGAGCACGTGCGCGACAGACGCGCGGCGACCATCGGCGCGACCGCGTTGGCACGCGAGTAGTTCAGGCGCACCGTCTTGTTCTGGAGCGGAATCGTCGCCTGGCGCGCGGCGATGTTGTCGAACGTGTCGACGATGATGATGCCGGAGTCGTCGATGACGACGTCGTAACCGTTCGCGTTCATCAGCTTCTTGAGCGCGACGTCCCACGGCTGCGCGATGATCGTCGCCGTGATGGTGCCTGTCACGCGGTTCGACGGAAGGATCGTGCGGCCCGTGAACGCGGAGAAGGCGGCAAGCACATCGGCGATCGGCGCGTTTTCAGGCGAGTACGTGATGCGCGGTTCTTGTGACTGCTGCAATGCGAAATTGGCCTCGGCCTTCGACTGGCCGGGCTTCGGCTGACGAGCCTCGGCTCTCGGCTCTCGGCTCTCCGCCTTCGGCTCCCGGCTCTCGGCTCTCGGCTCTTCCTCGCGAGGAGCAACCTTCGCGAGCGGCTTCTCGCTGACCGCCGACGGCTGAGTGCCGACAGCCCACGGTTCGAATTCGGGCGCGGCGCCTTCGACGCTGATGCGCACTTCGCCATTCTCGCTCGTCACCGCGTACGGGTGCGCGTTGTCGAGCGTGAGCACGATGCGCACGACCGACTTGGTGAATTGCGAGTAGCGGATCTTCGTGATGCCGCCGCGCGACACACCATCATACGCATCGCCGTCGGGCAGACCCAACGTCGCGCCGCTCAAGTCGACGACGATCTTGTCGGGCTTGTTGAGCGTGAAATGCTTGAAGGTGACCGAGCCGTCGACGCGAACGACGACGTCGGCGCGGCCGGTGCGCGGAACCACACTGAGTGAGACGACGGTCGCGTCGTTGCGGGGGGGTATCGTCGCGGCAGCCGCCGGACGAACGCCGAACGCGCCGAACGCAGCGAGCATCGCTGATGCAAGCGTCCGGGAACGAATCATGGTCTCCTCACTTTGGTGGAATCGCGCAGAATGAGAGAATCCTGACGCGTGGTGCCGAATTCATCGATGGTGAGCAACACGGTGAGCGGACGAATCGCCGAGACGCGCATGCGGCCGAGCGTCGAACCCACCCTCACCGTGTAGCGGGTGCTCGTCGCGAGGTCACGCAACGTCGCGAGAGAATTGTTTCCCGTCGGAGTGTAGATGATGCTGGTGACGCGGAGATCCGAGATCGTCGGCCGCAGCTCGGACGTCGTGAGCAGTGAGATGAACGGATCGCGGCGACCATCCTTCGCGTAGTCGAAGACTTCGCGGAGAATCGACGGCGGCGGACCAGCGGTATCGGCCGCGGGAGCAGCGGGTGTCGCCGGAGCACCCTTGGTGTTGGCGCCCTTCGCGGTTGCGGCCGATTTCGACGTTGTTCCACCTTTCGCCTGGGGCGCGGCTTTCGCCTGGGGCGCGGCTTTCGTCTGAGGCGCGGCCGCCTTTGTCTGCGGCGGCGCGGCTTTCGTTTGCGGCGTAGCCGCCGGAGCTTTCGCCGTCGTCTTCGGCTGTTGCCCGTCGGGACGCTGCATCGCTTCCGTGTGCGCGTCGGTTTTCGCCTTCGCGTTCTGCGCGGCTTTCTTGGCGGCCGACAGCGGATCTTGCGCCGACAGAGACTGCGAACCCGCGGCGAGAATGAGCGCCGCGCTCATGATCAGCGCTCGCATCACGGCGCTCCTGACTTGGCGGGCGCCAGCTTGGGCGCCGCGTGGGCCACGTAGGTTTGCACGCCGAAGCGAGCGTCGAGGAACTGCTCGCCTTTGCGCTGACGCAACTCACCGGTGCGCGCCGTCGGCGACATCGTGACGTTGATTGGCGACACGATGCGCGACATCGATCCGATGTTCGTCAGGAAATCGGCGACCTGATGATACGGTCCGGTGACGCCGAGCTTGTACTTGTAGGTGTCGAACTGATCGCCGTTGACGACGCCGTCGGGCTGAATGTCGACGAGCTCCAATCCGGCGCGGCGCGCCGCCGTCGAAATCGACTCGAGGAGCGCCGGCACTTCGTTTTCCGTCGGCACGAGGCGGCGTAACACGGACAGCTCGCGGGCGTAGGAGTCGCCCTCGAGCTTCATCTTCGTCGCGCTGCCCTTGGCCACTTCGGCTTTCGCGAGGCGATTGAGCGAATCGAGCGTGTCGAGACGGACTTCGACGATGTTCAACTCGTCGTTCTTCGGCGCCCAGTACAGCTGCTCGTAGACGACCGCGAGGCCGACGGCGAGAATGCCGATCAGCAGGAGATTGCGGTCGCGCGGATTCGTGGGAATGAGTGCCATGTTAGCGCACCGATATGCTGAGGGGCGCGCGATGCAGCAGGAGCGTGTCGGGACTTTCCAGCACATTGGGATCCTAAGCTTAGAATTCCACGTGGACAAGTTGTCGC
>JADMIO011606053.1_pt1 | contig 19703 bp, 23 predicted proteins | sample 8958161 | NCBI WGS metagenome assembly JADMIO01 (sample SAMN16585339, study PRJNA669376) | soil metagenome | isolation source: Crop rotation soil | place: USA: Cullars Rotation, Alabama | collected 2011
GATGTTTTACTCCCGGGCAGTATGCGTTTACCGGTGTTGCAGCTTCAAATAAATATAAAATCACGGCAACCCTGGCCGGGTATACCACAAAGACTGTCAGTAATTTGAATATAACCGGCAATCAGACCTTACAGATATTATTAAGCCATTAATTGGAAAGATGAAAAATAAAGGCTTTACTTTAATTGAAACAGTTGTGGCGATCGGGATTTTTTCCATGATTTCTGCGGGCATTTTTTTGTTAGTTTCTTCTATCTTAGTGAATGCGAACCGACAAAGTGGTTTGCTAGCTGGTGGGGACCAGGCCCGAAAGGCCGTGTTTAATCTGATTACCGAGCTGCGAAACGCCCAGGCTTCAGTGGATGGGGCGTATGCTTTAGCTACTGCTGGCGATCAGCAAGTTATCTTTTACTCTTTTACCGGTTCGACCATTGATCGCATTAATTATTTTATTTCCAATGGCCAGCTCAAACGAGGGGTGACCAAACCCTCGGGGAATCCACCAGCTTACAATTTGGCTCAAGAAACTGTGACGGTAGTTCAGGACAACGTGGCCAACGGAGCAACGCCCTTATTTTATTATTACAATGGGAATTACAATGGCGTCGGGAATAATTTTTTGACTCAGCCGGTCAACGTGACTCAGGTTAAATTCGTCTCAATTAACTTGCGAGTCTATAACCGCGGCGGACTGGCGAATACCAACTTTTATACTGTAACCGCAGGCGGAACCATCCGAAATCTTAAAACTAACCTTGGAAATTGATGTTAAAACATAAACCATCAAAAGAAGCGGGGATCATGATCGTATATGAAATTTTGATTATGTTTATTTTTAGCGTGGTGATGACCGGTGTGATTAGTTATGCAGTTTTCCAGCTTAAAGTTATTCGTTCCACCGCGTATCGGGAACAGGCATTTCAAATTGCCGAAGCGGGGGTGAATTACTATCAATGGCACCTCGCTCACTTTGTTAGTGATTATAAAGATGGGACGAATATGAGTGGCCCATATGTTCATGATTATATTGACAAAGACACTCAACAAGTCATCGGGCGATACAGTTTAGTAATTACAGCACCTCCCACTGGTTCGACGATTGTGACTATTCAGTCCACCGGCTACACTTTGGCCGCACCGAACACAAAACGCACGATCACTGTGCGGTACGGAGTGCCGTCATTGGCTAAGTACGCTTTTTTGACCAACTCTGATGCTTGGATCGGTAGTACCGAAGGAGTTAGTGGTCAGTTTCATACCAATGGGGGAGTCAGGTTTGATGGTACCGGTAACGCCCTGATTACTTCGGCCAAACAAACTTATAGCTGTACCCCGTCTTTTGGCTGTAATCCTTCTACGACTAAAAATGGTATTTGGGGATCTGCGCCCGCTTCGACTCAAAATTTCTGGCAGTATCCCGTACCAAACCAGGATTTTTCCGCTATTACTGCTAATCTAGCGACCATGAAAACGACTGCTCAAAACGGTGGAATTTATTTACCGCCATCCAGTGCCCAGGGGTATTCGTTAGTTTTTAATGCCAACGGCACGGTGACAGTCTATAAAGTCACCGGGTTGCAAGCTACTCCGAAAGGTTATGACGTCGCTTTTACTGCTCATAATGAAGATCTGGATTATTCCACCCGAACTTTGCAATTTACTCAAAATATCCCAGCCAATGGTGTGATATATGTGGAGGATAAAACTTGGGTTGAAGGCACCGTTCGAGGTCGGGTACTAGTGGCCGCGGCGGTTTTGCCCTATAATTCGGGAACGGCCCCGAGTATTATGATTCCCAATAATATTGTTTACAGTGCCAAAGATGGGACTGATGTATTAGGATTAATTGCTCAGCAACATATCTTAATTACATATAATTCGCCGAATGATTTGGAAATTGATGGGGCCTTGATTGCTCAAAACGGCAGTGCGCAGCGCTTTGAATTCGTGGATGCTAGTAATAATCCGATTAGCGTCTTAAATTCCATTACGATTTACGGTTCCACTTCCAGTTTTGGCACTTGGACCTGGAGTTGGGTGTCAGGGCCAACCGTCATCTCGGGCTACGTTCATACCAATACAGTTTATGATAGTAATTTACTGTATGGTCCACCGCCAAGTTTCCCGTTAGATTCCTCAGGGTATCAGCAGATTAGTTGGAAGTCGGATTAATTAAAATATTATGATCAAAAAAATATTCTTTAGTTTAATTTTATTTGTGGGAGTAAGCTTGGTCAGCCTGCCCGTGTTAGCCGCGACCCAGGGCGTGCCGGATTTACCTCCTCTCGAATCCGCTCCGGAAGATACCCAGCCGAATTTTCAAGGTAGCTTCGGTTCCAAAAATAATCCCAATTCGCCCGGTCCATCACCGACTCCCACGCCGAGTGTCACGCCAACCCCTAATTCTCAGACCCCAACTCCGGGTACGCCGCCGGGACCCAGCCCGACTCCCACGCCAAATTCTCCCAGTCCCAGTCCTGAACCGGTTATTAATCAGCTTCCAGCTCAACTTCCGCCAGAATCGACAAACACCTATAACATAAACGGCTCAAGTAATACCACGACTCCACCTTTGAATCCGGGGGATATTGTGTTTGTGCAGCCGCCCAATGGTCAACAACCCGGCTGGGGCGTGGTGACAACTCCGTTGACTCCTACCACATTGTCGGTTAATGGTAATCCAGTGGGTAATGGAGATTTTGATATTTCGAAATTTGGTGGTTCGGATACAGTAAAATTTACCACCTCGGATAATGGTAACTGGAATAATATTTCCGGTACCTACACCTCACCCAACCTCGGGGATATCGTCTTAATCCAAAACGGTAATAAAGATTCAGTTTGGGGGGTAGTTACCTCAACTAAAAATGGAAATTTTACCATCAATGACGCGAACTTAAACCCCTCGACGACTTACGTTATGACGAAATTGAATTCACCCAATTTGGCTACCACGGCCGTGGACGTGAATATTGATGGTAAGCTGATGCAGAGTATGGATTTTCAAGTTGGTGACTGGGTTTTGGCCAATACCGGCAGTGGCTACAAGTGGGGAGTTGTGACGACGGCCGAATACGTTGTGGATGGTGGTCGAGTTTCAATTTTGCGCTTAAATGGTGAAGCCACAGCCCCGATTTTTCGCGCTGGGAGTCGCGTTTCGAAAATTACGCCAGTGAGACCGAAAGGTTATGGTCAGAGTTCCAGTTGGAAATATTGGGTCCTGCTCGGCGTGGGGATTGTAGGGATCGGCGGAGTAGTCTTTTGGTTTTATAAGCGATTCCTCAAAGAAAAAGCGGAAGAAGAACCAGAGGAATGAAACCGATAATTGAAGTCGAAAATTTATCCAAGGTTTTTAACCTGAAGCAAAAATCTCCAGGTTTTTTTGGTGGGGTTAGGTCGTTGTTAAGCCCGGCTTACAAAAAAGTTAAGGCAGTGGACAATCTATCGTTTCGTGTTCACGAAGGCGAAATCTTGGCCTTCATCGGGCCTAACGGTGCGGGGAAGTCGACGACCATCAAGATGATGACGGGAATCATGTATCCTAGTGGCGGTATGATCAGTGTCATGGGATTTAATCCGAGTCGTCAACGTCAAGAATTGGCTTACCACATCGGCTCAGTGTTTGGACAAAAGCCGCAGCTCTGGTACCATTTGCCCCCGCAAGATACGTACAATTTATTTTCCCGTATTTACGAACTGAATCAGCACCAATTTAAAGATCGCCTGAATTATTTGGTTGAAGCTTTTGACATTGGTGATCTATTGAAAACGCCAGTTCGAAAATTATCGTTAGGTCAACGGATGCGCTGTGAAATTGTGGCTTCGCTTTTGCATCGCCCGAAAATTATCTTCTTAGACGAACCCACGATTGGGTTGGATGTGATCGCCAAGCAGCGAATCCGGGAAGTCATTAAACACTTAAATCAAAAAGAAAAAGTAACGATCTTTTTGACCAGTCATGATGCGGGGGATGTGGAAGCGTTGGCGAAGCGGACTATTGTTATTAATCACGGCCGCATCCTATTTGACGATACGACCGAACAATTTAAGAAGAGTTATATTAAAACCAAAACAATCGAGCTGGTCGTGAATGGCTCCACCAAAAATTTTCATTATCCCGGAGCCAAAATTAGTGAGCGAACTGAATCTACAATTAGAGTCGAGTTGGAAATTGAAAATTCGGTACAAAGCTTTTTGACGTATGCGGCAAATAATTTTGATATCGTGGATATGAATATTTACGATCCGCCCATGGAAGATATCATCGCCCAAATTTATTTGGAAAAAAAATATGACTGAAGTTTTTCGCCTGAAATTTTTAAAGTATTTTGAGATTGCTCGGATTACCTATCATAATTCCGTGGTCTATATTGGTGATATATTAGGGACAGCCGGGTTGATTGCGGTTCGAACTTGGATATTTTCCCAACTTTATACTTTGGCTTTTCGCTTATCAAACACTACTGTCATTGGTGACCTGACTTTAGCTCAAACGATCTGGATTTTATCTTTAACGCAAAGTTTTCATGTCTCCAATCGGACTCGGAAAATCATGAAAGACATCGAAGATGAAATAAAAAATGGTAATATCGTCTACTCTATAACCAAACCGTACAGCTATCTCTGGTTTAATTTTTCAGCTTGCTTTGGGATTATTGCCGGTAATCTTTTTATTAACAGTTTTTTCGCTCTGCTCGCAGCTTTTCTTTTAGTTGGCGCCGTTAAAATTAGTATCGTTAGTGTCGGACTCGGCTTGATTCTATTGCTATTTGGATTTGTTTTAAATACATTGGCGATTTTAATTATTGGCCTTCTAGCTTTTTGGACCGAAGATATTTCCGCATATCGGTGGATTTACGATAAATTATTATGGGTCATCGGAGGAATTTTTATCCCGATTTCACTGTATCCCGAGAATTTTAAAAGGGTCGTCGATTTATTGCCATTTAACCAAATGTTTTATGCTCCGGCTCGAGTTATGATCCAAGGTGACTGGAGTATGTTTCTGAAATATTTTCCAGTCCAGATAATTTGGATCGCAATTTTTTCAGTCATCCTCAGTCAGATATACAAAAGGGGAATTAAACAAGTCTCAATCAATGGCGGCTAAACTTTGGAATTACATAATTTTAACTTATGAGGTAACGAAGCTCAATATTCTTTCCGCGATGGAATATCGAGCCAGTTTCATCACCCAAGTAGTTGGTATGGCATTGAATGATGTTTTTTTAATCATCATGTGGATGGTATTTTTTAACCGATTTCCGGATTTGAACGGATGGCATATTCAGGACACGATGTTGTTGTTTGCAGTCGGGATGACGAACTTTGGAATTTATCGTGTCATCGCCGGGAATGCCGAAGAAATTTCTCGTAATATTGCCCGCGGCGAACTGGATTATTACATGACGTTACCGAAAAACGTTTTATGGCAAGTGAGTACGAGCCGAAGTAATATTTCGGCAATTGGAGATTTTTTATTCGGTTTGATTCTGTTTGTTTTTTTAATTCATTCTTGGGAAAAATTTTTACTATTTTTTTTGCTGGCATGTTTTTCCTCTTTGATGCTTTATAATTTTGTCATAATTTTGCAGTCTTTAGCCTTCTTTTTTGGTAACTTTGAGGAAACCGCGGAACGAATCTTTAGTATTATGCTCGGGATGTCTTTGTATCCGGAAACGTCGTTTACCGGAATTATAAAATTTATTTCGTTTACCTTTATTCCAGTTTTTTTCTTTAATTGGGTGCCGGTGCGCCTGATTAAATTTTTTGATTGGCAACACCTGTTTTATATGTTTGTTGTGTGGCTGATCACGCTAGGTTTAGCTGTACTCGTATTCAATCGAGGCCTCAAGCGCTATGAGTCAGGGAATTTAATCAATGTGAAGATGTAAAACTCAGCAAATCCACAAAACCCCTGAAATTTTAGGGGATCCTATAGTTTTAAGAGGCTTTGAAATAGCCTCTTTTATTTATTTTCCTATAGCGCTCGAAATTGTATCTGAGTACACTAAATTTACTTTAAATAGTCGATTTCTCAATTTGAATAAGCTTAAGGCGGCTAGCCTTCACTAACAGATTCATTATTAGAAACAACTATTTAGGACGACATTATAAGCTTCTGTACCAAAAACACTTAGGGGTAGGTGTTTTTGGTTTATTTTTTGTATGATTTATACAAAAAAAATCTTAAAGCTGGATAAAATTGACTTGCCAAAGCCGATTTCACTGTATATATTAACTATATGGAATTAGACGAACAACTAGCCGAAATTTTATATAACAAGCTTACTACCCTTTTAAAAAAGAAGGTGGTGTTGTTTAATGCACATGGGGAAGTCATGGCTTCACCGGATTTAGCAGAAATGGGTAAAAATTACGAAGAGATTAGAAAAGCGATCAACTCTAAAGTGACCGCCGAGCCTTCAGATCTAGGAGGTAAAAAACCGAACGGTGGCGTAATTATTCCGTTAACTTATTCAGATGAAAACTTAGGTGCGGTGTTTTTGGAAGAAAAATTGAAAGAATATCAAAGCTATGCTCAAGTACTGCGAGCGACGATTGAACTCTTGGTTCATCAAACTATCGCTATGGACCATTTTCCTTATAAAGATAAAATCAAGGATAATTTTGTGTTTGGCCTATTGCACCGAGAACTTCAAGTTCAGGATACGAAAGTGCGAGAAGAGGCGGACCTTCTAGAACTACAACTCAATCGCGATAAAGTGGTGATGGTCATTAACATCAAAAATTTTTGGCAGCTGTCATTTGGTGACAATGTCACGGCCGCAGAGGATGAAAAGCAATCCTTGCTTTCCAGTTATAAAAAAGAAATTTTTCAAGCAGTAAATCGGTTTTTCGGGCGTTTAAGCGGATGTACTGTCGCGTATTTTGGCTCCGATGTTTTTGTGGTGTTGATCGACGAGTTGTATGACGTTGATGGCCGGGATATGGTGGAGCAGTTACGCAAACGTTCTAGTGAGTTCCAACAGATTCTGAAAGAACGCCTCGGAGCGAAATTCCCCAAAGTGTCGATCGCCATAGGAAGTTTTTACCGTGGGAAAGATGGACCAGCTTTAGCGTTCGAAGAGGCGAGTCGCGCCATGGACTTAGGGTTGACCGCGGGGGATAACCGGAGTTTTTATCACATCGATGACTTCGGGATGTTGGCGACGTTGGCGGGAGGTAATAAAAAATGGCAAAGTGATTTTGTTCGCCGGTTGACCGAAAAAATGCAAGGTAACGAATACTTACTAGAAACGATGGAGATATTTTTTAACGAGAACATGAACTTAACTCAAACCGCCAAGTCATTAAAAATTCATCGTAATACATTGTTGTATCGGTTGGATAAAATCAGTAAAATCACGTCTCTAGACCCGCGAAAATTTAACGACGCAATGGAACTGAAAGTCGCACTAACCTTAAACCGAATGTTAAACTCAAAAGTTTAGGTTTTAAACTGTTTTTTAAGGAGAGACTTCAACTGTTCAGCGCCCACGGGTAGACTATAGTAGTTGCCTTGCACGAGATCACAGCCTTGTTCTTGCAAAAATTTGGCTTGTGCTCGAGTTTCCACGCCTTCCGCAATAACTTTAATATTTAAATGATGCGCCACGGCAATCATCGCCTGGATGATCCCAGCGTCTTTTTTGTTGGTGAGACAGTCTGCCACAAATATTTGGTCAATTTTAATATAATTGACGGGCATGCGTTTGAGGTAATTCAGGGAAGCAAAGCCAGTTCCAAAGTCATCAAGCGCGGTTTTAAATCCAGATTCTTTCAACTCAGTCAGGGTGTTGACTGAGTTTTGCATATCTTTGATTAAAAAAGTCTCGGTTAATTCTAAAATTACATCCTTGGGGAGCAAATTACATTTGCGTAGATGCATTCGAATTTTCGAAATCATGTTCTTGTGAAGTAGTTCGCGAGCAGAAATATTGATATTGATTGGAATTTCAATTTTTCTTCGACGCCATTTTTTTAATTGTTTACAAATTTCGTTGACCACCCATTGGCTTAAGGCGATGATTAGCCCAGACTCTTCAGCATAAGGAATAAAAGCTCCGGGCAGAATCAATCCCAGTGTGGGATGCTGCCAACGAACTAAAGCTTCCATATGTTTGATTGTTCCGGTTTTAAGATCGATAATCGGTTGGTACTGTAGTCGCAATTGGTTGGAGTTTATGGCTTTACGGAGATTTTTCTCCATTTCTAAATGACTGAGTTCTAGATTTATCATCCCGCGGTGGTAGTGGAGGAAACCATTACCACCATGCTGCTTGGTTTGGTAAAGTGCATTATCAGCGTTTTTTAAAAGCGTTTCAGTATCCAAACCATCTTTTGGGAAAGTGCTGATCCCAATCGAACAGTTCATGTACACTTCCTGATTATTGGGTAAAGTAAACGGTTTTAAAAAAGCTTTTTGGATACGCTCGGCGACGAGATCAGTTTTTTGAGCGGAGCGCAGGTTGGTCAGTAAAATAACAAATTCATCGCCACCTAGCCGAGAAACCGTGTCCGTCCGTTTGATTGTCGCTTGTAATCGTTGGGCGACCTGCTTTAAAAGGACGTCGCCCATCAGGTGACCGGCCGTATCATTAATAAATTTAAATCGATCCAGATCCAGAAACATAACGGCAAATTTTTTTCGTTTCTGCCGGCTTTGTAAGAGTAGATTGTCGAGCTTGTGTGTAAATAAAAATCGATTGGGCAGGCCGGTTAGGGTATCATGAAATGCGGCCTGGCGGATTTGTTCTTCGTTTTTTTTCTTTTCCCGCAAATCGCTAATGATTGCGAACAGATGGGGCGGTTGGTCCGGTTGGGTCACATATTGTAATAAAATTTCAGCCGGGATTTTATGTTGATGTGGTCCCAGAAGGGTTACTTCAAATACGGAAGATGGGATTTTTTCGGTAATAATATGCTCTAAACGTTTTTCAATAATTTTACGGCCTTTGGGATGAATAATTTCTAAAAATTTCGCGTTAAAAAGTTGTTTAGGGCTTAAGCCGATTTGAGATAATAGGCTTTTGTTGTAGTAAGAAATAGCTTGGGTTTCCGGATCGAAAATAACTTTGGGTTGGGGAGAATGGTCCAGCGTGTGCTTAATTTCTTGGAGGTTGCTATGTAAGTGATTAATAGTTAAAGCTTGAGCAACACTATTACCTAAGGAATCACATAACGCCTCATCTTCCGCTGAAAAGTTTCTTTCGTCGATAAAACAAAAATACATATTACCGTAAGTATGGTTTTTGTAGGTGATCGGAATAATCGCCAAGCTTTTTAAATATTTCTGGGCAAAAGATTTGACGCTATGAGCTTTAGAGACTTGATCGATCAGCAGGGAACGTTTTTTTTGTAACACGCGGTAAGTCGTGCCGGTTTTTCTGGGAAATGTGGGAGTAAAGGGGAGGTTAGGACTTTGGTAAGCGAGCTCCATATTTTTGGAATTGCGTTTCTTCAGCCAGACAAAGCCAAAGTCCGCGCCAAGAATTTTCTGACCAACGTCAAAAAAATTTTCAATAATTTTAAATTCGGAATTCTCCTTGAAAGAATCCAAAGTGGTTTGGTTCAATACAACAATTTTATCCGTGGTCATAGGGTAATAATACATAAAAAAAGAGGGTAGGACCAGCTGGTGATCCTACCTAAGTTGCAAGCATTATCGTGAATACTCGGAAGACTTCTCCGAATACTTCAAACGGTTCACTTTCACGCACGATACGTACTTCGTAGCCAGCCGCCTCGCTAATCACGGGGAGTTGCTCGTCCATGTTAAACGGGCGAACAGTTTGCCAACGGTTTTCGCCGTCGATCCAGCTGCGATTGTCGCGGGCGTCGGGATTGGTGACGACAAGGCGTCGTTGTCGTGGAGGTGTGGGGAAAAAACCACCACCAGCCAAGAAGCGACCGCAAGCGGTCCAGAAAGCTGACTGCTTTTTTCTTTTCTGGTGATGTACCACGCGAGAGACGTCGATCGCACTATCTCTCGGGAGCATTAGCTCCTCGACCGCATACACCATATCCACTTCGTGAATGCATTCCGACGGTTCGGGGAGATCTGGTCTTTGGGGTAAGGATTCGAGAAAGCGTACTGCCCGGTCAAGAACTTGGTGGTCGTGGTCCGCGACTTGAACTTCGAGTCCGCGTTGGTGAGCTGCCGGTATATGTTCCACTCCATCGCCCTCCCCCCAGCCGATTTCCCAGATTCGTTGGTTGGGGATTTGGTGATGGGTGCCTAACCGAGCCAAATCAATCACTTCGTAGAGCTTATGGTCACGCACGCCGTCGTTAAATTTTCGTCTTTCCTCCTGGTATTTCTCCTCAGTCACTTCGCCTTTTTCGACGAGCGCTGTAGGGGCCATCGCAAATCTCTTGGAATTCCGATCCTTCCAATACCTTTGCGATCTAAGGTCAATTCCGCACTGGATAGTGGTTTTCACTTCCAGGGTTTGACGGACTCGCTCAGGCATTTGCGATTCCTCCTGGGGAGTTAGTATATAAAAAAATGAAATTTTTTTCAACTGGAAAAATGACTGATGGATACTTAAAAATTCCGCGGAGCTTACGAGGTCCGCAGAGAGAAGAGGATTTGCAAATTTAATGTTTAAACCGAAGTCGAGTGGTAGTAAAACCCCAGCTGGCCCTTTTCTGTTCTTGTTCATATTCTGGTTCATGACTCATAATCGAAGCAATGTAAAGCATGCCTAATCCAAACAGGAAATAAGCTCCGATGCACTGAAATATTAAAAATAAATGTTGAATAAAATTTAACATGCTTAACTCTGATTTGATTAATGTCCGGCGATGATCCAGTTATGATTGTTATTTAACGCGGAATAGCAACGAATATTAGATTGTAAATTTGCTCTAACTTTTGGACTAAAATTGAATAACATAATGTCTCCTTTTTTAATCGCCGGCCAAGCCCGAAACGGGTTGGGCCGGCGAATTATTTATCCCTTAGGAGTTGCTGCCACTGCGAGAGGAATCCGTGTCCGTGCTGCTGGATCCACTGCGGCGATTGTCTGAACCTTGATTTTCGTTTAGAATTTGCATAAATTTGTCCTTTCTAATTAGTAATTTAATAATTGATTATTCGGCGTCCTCGGCATCGGCTTCGTGCGCTGCTGCAGCATCACGATGAGCGTCAGCCGCGGCTTGACTGGCATCTTGGGCGGCCGCGTCAGCGGCATCTGATTGTGCCATAAGATATATATTTAATTATGTACTACATATTGTCTTGATCGGCTTGTCCAGATCGATCTGCATTGCGATCAGATGAGTCTTGGTTTTGTGTATTAGCCATATATTTCCTTTCAAGTTAATTATTTATCAAGAATTTTGTCCTAACGGCTGTTGCTATCAGAGCTCGAGTCAGAACTTGAACTGCGGTTTGAATCTCGATTGTCTTGATTTGAATTTGCCATATATTTCCTTTCTTTATGATTAATAATTTATTTATGGATTAAGTGTTGCATCTTTGCCGGTGAACAGATGGGCTATACCTAAGATGATCGCCGCGACTAAGAAGAAGTAGATAAATCCTCCTAAGAGATGTAGTGCGACCCCTCCGCCCCAAAGAACTAAAAGTATGATTGCGATAATTCCAAGCATATAATTCCTTTCGCTTATTATCGTCGTTTTCGTTTTGGGATTTTAGCCCCAGCCCGTCTGGCTTCAGAAAGTCCAATGGCGATGGCCTGCTTGCGACTCGTAACTTTTTTATTACTACGCCCGCTTTTTAATTTGCCACGCTTGAACTCATGCATTACTTTTTTAACTTTACGTTGTGCTTTGCCCCCCGATTTTGGCATTTGTGGCATCACCTCCTTTCCTAAAATTATCTTACTCTTTATTGAAAATATTGAAATTGTAAACAATGATGATTTTTTAATCTTCGGTTAGAAAATGTTAGATGATTTGTATAATCAATCTTGACAATTAGGACAAAAAGGCTATGATTAGAGCGATTTCGGGTGAATAGTTGAATTTGAAGGAGCGAATATGGACACAGTGAATCTGCTCATGGTCGGCGCGGGGGCGCATGCGAAAAGCCACCTCAAGGCGCTCCAAGGTATCCAGGGCGTAAAAGTGTTGGGGATCGTGGACGTGACCGACGAAGGTGCGTACAAGCTCGCCGAGCCATTCGGTATCCCATGGTGGGGTACGCGGTACGAAGAGGGGCTGTTGAACCCGGATGTGCACGGTGTGATCCTGGCCTCGCCGACGCCGCTTCATGTTGAGCACGGGCTGCAAGCGATGCGGGCCGGCAAGCATGTGCAGATCGAAATTCCAGTGGCCGACTCCATTCACGGTGTAGAAAGAATTTTGGACACCCAACGCAAAACCGGACTCATCGCCATGGCGGGCCATACGCGACGGTTCAGTCCGCCTCACCAGTTTGTTAAACAGCGTCTGATAGCCGGCGACCAACTATATTACTTGATGGTGCAGAGTTGCTTCGATCGACGGACGAACATCAACTTGGAAGGGGAGCCGCGCAACTGGAAAGACAATCTGCTTTGGCACCACGCCTGCCATGGCGTGGATGCGGCGCTCTATATATCCGGCGAAATCCCGGAGGATCTGAATATGGTCCAAGGGCCGTATAACCCAGAGATGGAGACGCCGATGAATATCGGCATTACCATGGCCATGCCGAGTGGGGCGTTGTGTAGCATCGCTTTGTCCTTCCACAGCAAGGGTCCGCAAGGGACGACGTTCCGCTACATTTGCGACAGTGGGACCTACATCGCGCGCTACGATGAGCTGACTGACGGTGACGGAAAGAAGATCGACACGACCGGGGTCACCATGTACAAAACCGGACTGGAAGGTCAGGACGCGGAGTTCGTCGCCGCGATTCGTGAGGGGCGCCAACCGTTCTGCTGCGTGGAAGATGTTTTTGACACGATGGAGACGCTGCATCGGCTTGAGCAGAGTTTGGGCTAGATTCGGTTCGCCGCCGGGAACACTCTTGGCGGCTTTTTTATTTTTTTGTTAAGATCAATCCATGCGTATTTGGGATGTCAATCCAAAGATTTATGTCGAAAACATTTGCTCGGTGAGCATCGGGAGTTGCATGGATTGTGGAAAATTCTTACTAAGCATGAAGGCAGGGGCGGTTATTCTCGTCATCAGAAACATTACGATGAGTGGGTAAAACCAAAGCCCTCTTTCTGCGCCACGAAGCACTAGTAAAAGAATTTACCAGACGTGGATATCAACACCATACGGATTTAGATAAAAAATTTGCCACGGGAAATTCTAGGCAAAATGTTTTTATTCATATCATTACCGAGCAAAAACAAATTTTGAAAAATAAACCTTGTGAATGTTAAATTATGACAAAAGAAATAATTGCTATTATTGCAGCAGTATTAGCGGTCGCGGGAAATTTACCATATTTATTGGAGGTATTTAAAGGGCGAGTCCAGCCGCATCCGTATACTTGGTTAGTTTGGTCTATAGTTTCCGCGACAATTTTTTTTGGCCAATTTTCGAAAGGAGCGGGAGTTGGGATAATCCCGACTGCGGCCTCGGAAATTTTTACCATTGGAATCTTCCTCTTTTCGCTAAAAAATGGATTTAGGAATATCGTTCCGCGGGATACATATTTTTTAATAGCTGCGTTGATCGGGATAATTCCTTGGTGGGTCACTAAAGATCCGACAATTTCTGTAGTGATTGTGGTTATAATTGATCTGATCGCTTTTGTTCCTACAATTGGAAAAACATGGCGTAGACCAGAAACTGAAAGCCCGTGGTTATATCGGATGAATGTCCTCCGACACATTTTAGCTTTATTTTCATTAGAAGCGTATAATATAGCTACAACGTTGCATTCGATTGGGATGATTGTTGCAAATTCTATAATGTCAATATTGTTTTTACGCAAAAAGAATAATTAACTCGCCGGTTGGCGGAAAGAAAGGAAGAGGTATGCAAAAGATCACCCCATTTTTATGGTTCGACAAGCAGGCGGAAGAAGCTATGAATTTTTATGTGTCCGTATTCAATACTTCGCCCGCGAAAAAGCAAGAATCCAAAGTCGTTAGTATCAAGCGTTACCCAGACGGGCCGCTTGAAGGGCCGATGAAGGGGATGGAAGGAAAAGTGCTAACTGGCGTATTTGAACTTGAAGGTCAGACCTTTATGTGTTTAGATGGGGGACCGATTTTTAAGCCCAGCACCGCCACGTCCCTATATATCGAAGTTGAAACACAAGCGGAAATCGACCATTTTTGGAATAAATTATCTGAAGGTGGCGACCCGAATGCTCAGCAATGTGGCTGGCTCATGGATAAATACGGATTTTCATGGCAAGTAATTCCGAAAGCGTTAACCGAAGCTCTCAGTAATCCGGACAAAGCGAAAGCGGACAATGCCATGCAGAATATGTTGAAAATGAAAAAGATTGTGATTGCAGATTTATAATTAGATTTATTTAGTCATAAAAAAGAGACCGGACCCCGAAGTTAGGGTTCGGTCTTTAAAGTTGTCGAATCACGGCCTTACTGTCTTTGCTGTTTTGTTCGAACACAAAGACGTGGAAGAATCGTTGCGTCAGGCCATTGACTTTGATGTGGATTTCATCAGCCACACCCAGGGCATGGACGGTAGGACGACCGCCGCTGCGAGCCCAGATGGCATTAAACAACGAGTCGATGGTAACAGCGTTGTTCCGTCTTGCAGGGGTAATATCAGGGAGAACCCCGATATGTTTAACCGGAGTGTTGACTGGCGTCTCGCGAAGGGGTTCGATCACGCGGTAACACATGTGGAGACGGTGATCCACCTGAAGCCGGATACTTCGCAGTCCAGTTAACGATAGGTCCGTATCTCGAATCGGGAGACCGAAGTCGCAACTCTCTTCCAAGATCGTAATCGCGGCGATTTGGTCGTTAATCCATTTCCTCAGAGCTTTTTCCCATTCGGCGACCAACCGTACAGGCACAGGTTCTTCATATGGCGCGATTGCAGGGTTTCTTCGGAAGTGGTTCATGATTGCGGCTTCTGAGCCGCAGATCAAGATGTTGCGAATCCAGGGGAGTCGACCAAGAGTCGTTTTCAATGTCGCATCTACTACCATAATCCCTCCTTCGGCCATCTTGGCCTTGGGATTGTGCACCAGCGTCGACATGACAGTGGTGGCTTTGGAAAAGCAAGTTATTATAAGACAATTAACCAACGCAAGCAAGCATAATTAAAGTAGTATATAATTTAAATATCTTTATGAATTTAGATATTGCTCATATAACTGAACTCTTGTTGGCTTGGAAATATTTTATTTTATTTCCACTCATGGTTATCGAAGGACCAATTGTCACTTTGATCGCCGGGTTTTTGATTTCAGAAAAATATTTAAACTTTTTCATAACTTTCGTGATTTGTGTAACCGGGGATTTAAGCGGAGATAGTGTTTACTATGCCATTGGCCGATTTGTAAAACCTTCTTTCCGGGATAAATATGGAAAATATATTGGGTTAGACGCTGAAAGATTAGATAAAATCGATTATTATTTTCGTCATCACCCGCACAAAACTTTTGCCTTGGGCAAACTTGCACACGGAGTGGGGACGGCAGTGTTAGTTGGAGCGGGAATTATGAAAGTCCCGTTTTATAAATTTATCTGGGGTAATTTGCTTCCAACCATGGTTAAATCTTTGATTCTGCTGACTATGGGTTATTATTTCGGTCGATTCTTGTCGCAGATTAACCACGCGTTAGACTTAGGCGCTCTCGGGCTTGGAATTTTGTTTACGATTATATATATACTCTACATTCGATTTTCGAGAAAAAATAGCCAATAAAAAAATCTGTGGTAAGCGTTACCACAGATGTTGCCAGCCGCGCGGGTACCCCTTGGCTCGGACGTATAGTTGGGGATTGAGACGATTGTCCCACGCATCGTAGAGGAAAGTTACAACCCAGAAGATGATCCCGCCCCAGAACTTCCATTTTTCCGTGGTAGTCCCGAACGAGCTCACAAGCATGAGTGCGGAACTTAGCAGATAGAGGAATATAGGGATTACGACTATATCATGATACTGTTCTATGATCGGGTACCCGGTGGCGAGTGTTTTTCTTTTCGTCGCGTTGTCCCGAAACATGAGCGCACCGATAAGTAAATAAAATACTGTCGCTAACAGATGCCACGTCGGATCCGACCAGATCGCGGGGGTAGTGTTGCGGTGTGCGATTTGTCCGCCTAGCATCACGCAGTAGGACAAGGCGAGGTCTCCGTACTTTCCGCTGAGACACGCATTGAACGCATGTCCGTCTGTCAGTTTTCTTACTGGTAGAAAGATCAGGCTTGTGAAAGAGTACACCAAGAGCGCCAACACCCAAGGTATTGTGTTCTGCATGACGTAGAAACTGGTCCACTGGGCCATATAGGCCCTCCTTTGTCGATTTCGAATTCATCCCAAAATCGGGACTACCTATTATCGCTATATTTTGCCGAAAAGTCAAGGGTTTGGTAGAATAAGCCAGTGATCTGCTATGGCCAATTCAGAAGCTGAAGCTAAATTTATCCAGACAAAACAAGGTCAAATTGCTTATTTTTTTGACCAGTCCAATCCACAGCAGCCCACTGTGGTTTTTTTGCATGGTTTATCGTCCAATCATACGACTTGGCAAAAGATCGTCCCGAAATTTCACGAAGCTGGATTTAATACTTTAACTTTAGATTTACGCGGACATGGATATTCAGATAAAGCGAAAAAATTTGGCAATTACAAGATTGAAGTGTTTAGTCAGGATTTAAAACAAATTTTGGATCAGGAAAATTTGGAAAAAATAATTCTAGTAGGGTATTCGTTTGGCGGGACGGTTGCTTTGGAGTTTGCAAGTACTTTTTCTGAATATTTAGAAAATTTAGTCTTAATCAGTACGAATTTTGTCAGCCCGCTAAAGTATTGGCATCTGTGGTGGTTAAGATGGCCGGTGACTGGGCTCATTAATTTGGCGGGTTGGCTGTTTATTTGGCAGGGTCGACAAAAATATATTTATTTTCAGCAAGGACATTCGAAAAGCTATTGGCATTCGGTCTGGATTGGATTAAATACTATGCCGTTATCTGTCAATTTTTGGATGTTGGTCACCGCGGGCTCGCAAGACTATCGGCGTCAGATTGAAAACATTGCGGTATCAACTTTAATTATGCGGGCCAAGCACGATCCATATCTGACGCAAACCGAAGCTTTGGAGATGCATCGTAGAATCCCGCGCTCCAAATTTATGATTTCAGATAATCCGAAACATTTTTTGCCTACCTATGCCCAGGAAGAGATTTCGACCACAATTCTTAAATTTTTAAGCAAATGAAAATCGCAATTTTTACCGATACTTTTTTTCCCGATCAAATCAATGGCGCGGCGCATGTAGCCTACCAGTCGGTGAAAATTTTGGAACAACGGGGTCACGAAGTTCGAGTGTTTACGGTTTCAAGTAAACGCAATCTCAAGGCACAAGAACGCGTGAATGACTTAAAAATCACTCGGATGCCATCAATTCCATTTTGGGGATACGCACAGGAGCGAATCACTATTCCGTTCGGATACACTTTACGCTCAGTGCGAAAATTTAATCCAGATGTTATTCATGCCCACATGCCATTTGCGTTAGGTTGGGAAGCGGTGTTAGCTGCTAGAATTTTGAGGAAACCTCTAGTTGGTACACATCATACTTTTTTTGATCACTATCTGAAACACGTCAAGCTCGATTTTGGGTGGTTTAAACGATTTTCGTGGCGGTTTGTAAATCGCTATTACAACCGTTGCGATCTGGTGCTATCGCCCAGTCACGTCATGGCGGAAGGGATAAAAAAACATGGACTAAGTAAACCGATCCAAGTTATGCGCAACCCGGTGGAAACAGAAATGTTTAAGCCCGTAAGTAAAGCGGAAAAAGCTGGGCTCAAACAAAAATTCGGAGTTTATGGTCCGTTGCTGATGTACGCGGGCCGAGTGAGCTATGAAAAAAGTATCGATCAGGTCGTACTCGCCTTTGCAGAAGTTTTAAAAATTATTCCGCAAGCCAAGCTTATGATCGTGGGGGATGGGCCGGAACGAAAAAATTTAGAAAACTTAAGCCGTGAATTAAATATTTCTGATCGAGTAATTTTTACCGGCTTTTTACTGGGCTCGGAGTTAGTCGAAGCGTTTCAAGCAGCTGACTTGTTTGCCACGGCCAGTAAAAGCGAAAATATGCCGCTGACAATTTTGGAAGCCATGTCTTCAGGGTTACCGATTGTCGGAGTCAATGCGCTTGGGATTCCAGAAGTGGTTAAGCATGAACAAAATGGCTTTGTGGTCCCCGCCGACAACCCAGAAAAGCTGGCCGAGAAAATCTGTGAAGTTTTGCAGAATCCGGCGTTATTGGAACAATTTTCTTTAGCCTCTAGGGAATTGTCTTTAGTTTATTCGTATGACGCGATTGGGGCCGACATTGAAGATATTTATCAAAAATTAATTCAACCGCAAGAAAAGTCCTTAAAGATTTGTGTGTATTTGGATTTAAAAAATTATTTTGAAAGAAACAAAATCGCTACCGGCATTTATTCTTCCTACCGGAACCAATTGGCGTTCCTAGAGCATTTAAATATTTCGTTTGTCGAAAAATGGGATAAAAACTGCGATATTTTACAAGCCAACAGCCCGTGGCCAAAATCGCTATACTATATGTGGCGGGCGAGACGAGCGGGGAAAAAGACAATTATCTGGGCTCACGCCACGGTCGAGGATGGGATGGCCGTGTTTCGATTTATGCCGTGGATCGCGCCCTTAGCTAGATGGTATTACACTTATGCTTATGGTTCGGCAGATTTGGTTTTTTGTCCGAGTGCTTACACCAAATCATTGTTAGCGGCATACGGTTTGCCAGAAGAAAAACTCATAGTCCAATCCAATGCTGTGGATCTGCAGAAATTTTTTACGAGTCCGGAAAAAAGACATTCCGGTCGAGAAAAATTTGATTTACGAGGATTAGTAGTGGGGACCGTCGGCCAGGTACAGCCACGTAAGGGGACGGATACGTTTTTAAAGTTGTGTGAAGAATTTCCAGATCATCAATTTTTATGGGCCGGTGGCTTTTTAAGTAAACTCGTGGTCAAACCCTTGCCCGACAATTTGCCCCCTAATGCAAAATTCCCAGGCTTTGTCGACGATATCAATGAAGCCTTTAATGCCTTAGACATTTTTATTTTCCCGTCCTATGAAGAAAACCAGGGAATGGTGGTGTTAGAAGCTGCTGCCCTCGGTTTACCGATTTTAGTCCGAGATATTCCAGTGTATCAGGGCTGGTTGAAACACGGCGAAAATTGCTTGAAAGCTGGAAGTGACGAAGAATTTGTAGTATTATTAAAACAATTACTAACAGATAGTCAATTACGTGAAAAATTGGGGCAAGCAGCACGAGAATTGGCCCACCGAGAAAGTATTGAGGTTTTAGGCCAAAAGCTCGTTCAGACTTATCAACGATTAATTTCAGGATCAACGAAATAAAATATGGCCAAAGTTTTCCAGCAACTACGAGAAAGCTATCGAGATTTTTGGAATACGGAAAATGTCAATTCATTGACCATCAGCGGTTGTTTGTTTGTGTTAGCGTTGATTGTCCAAAAAACAGCGAATAATTACATTGGTCGGATTAAGTCCGTTTCCGTGGGTGATATTTTTTTAAGCAATTTTCCCTC
>JADMIO011020063.1_pt1 | contig 19701 bp, 14 predicted proteins | sample 8958161 | NCBI WGS metagenome assembly JADMIO01 (sample SAMN16585339, study PRJNA669376) | soil metagenome | isolation source: Crop rotation soil | place: USA: Cullars Rotation, Alabama | collected 2011
CGCAGCCGAGCTGCGCGAAGAGCTGTCGACCCTGGAACAGCGTCGGCGCTTCGTCTTTGATGTCGAGCACGTTCGAGTGGCAGCGGGCGCAGTTCGCCTGCAGATACTGCGGCGGCCGCATCGGCCAGTCCCATTCGTGATAGACCAGCTCGAAGTTGCGCGGCGCTTCGGGCTCGTACTTCGCCTTCCAATACGTCATCTGCGTGACGGCCTGGCGAGTTTTTCCGGTGACAGGATCAACGTACGCCACCGGTCGCGACGATTCGCCGTGACCATTGTGACCGTTGCCGTTCTTGTGCTCTTCGAGCTCGAAGTGCAGCGAGGAAACGCCTTTAGGCGTGACCGCTTCTTCCGGCGCGACCGCGGTCAGCATGCTGGCCATCGTCTTCGCGTCGATCTCTTCTTCGGTCTCCTTTGGCGGAAGCAGCGCCTCGGGTACCGGCACGCCGCTGTCGCGATCGACCATGATCTCGCGCGGCACGTGGGCGGCGAGCACGAAATCGGTCTCCTGGCCCGAGCCGTCATGGCAGCTTGTGCAGCCGACGCCCAGCCGCTTTTCCGCGAGATCCGCGGGGTGATAGCTGTCGGGATCGGCGTAAAGATCCAGCCGCGGATGCGCCAACAGCGCCGGCGACGCGTCGAGCGGCGGATAACCCTGCTCGCGCCGCACCGGGTTGACCACGTCCACCAGCGCATAGCGATATCGATCGTTGATTAGCCGAAGCTGCTCCGCCGGCACCGCTGCCGCCAGGCCTTTGGCGATCTCTTCGATGTACCGCATGCCGACGTCGCGCGCCGTCGTGGCGCCGGCCTTGTCGGCGGTGGCTGCGATCTCGACCTTCACCTTGCCTGAGGAACTGGTGACTGCGACGGGCTTCTGCGGATCGAAGCGATACAGCGCGGTCAGCAGCTGAACGAGAACCAGATTCTGCGTCGGCGCATCGATCGCCGGCCCGCTGGTCGGCGCGCTGGTCGGCGCTGTCGACGGAGCGGCCTTCGCATCGTTCAGGGCCGGGTTGTACTTGAAACCGGTCAGCGGCTTGCCGTCGAGCGTGATCGTCGCGCCCTTGCCGACGATCGCCACCACCTGGTTGATGCGGCCGGCCTGCTTCTTGATCGTGTCCGGCGCCACCTTCACCGTCCACGCCTGCCAGAACTCCGGCATGCCGACCGGACCAGGCCTGGAAGCGGTCGCGGCGGGACCAGTCGTTTTCGTCGACGGGTTTTCCGCCAGTACGAAATGATGCGCCTGGGCCGACTGCTCTTCGAGATAGCGGACGATCTTCTCGACGGTGAAATCCTTGTTTCCGATGTTGACGTGGCAGGTCTGGCAGCGATCGAGGGTGGTGATCTTCATGAAGGCGACGTCGGTCAGCACATCGGGCAGCACCAGCTGCTGCACCTTTTCCGACGGGTTCACGAAATCCAGCAGCGGGGCGTTGCGGACCTCTTCGCTGATCTTCGCAAAGATGTTTTTGGGCTGCAGGGCATTGAGCTTCTTGCGCATCGAATCGACACTCGACTGCAGCTTTTTCTTCTTGCCTTCCAGCTCGTCGCGCTTCGCCGTCTCTTCGCGGAGCTTCTGCTTGGCTTCCTCGAGGGGGGCGACGACCTTGTTGGCGAGATACTCGGTGGCGTCTTCGACTTGTTTTCGCGGTGTCTGGATCTGGGCCGTGAGTTTTTTCACAAGCGGGGCGTCGTTGGCGGCGATCGCGTCCTGCAGCGCGCCTTCCATCACGGTCAGGTTCGACTTCTGGTTGTTCAGCGCGAACTCACGCGTCAGCCGCTCGCTGGTCAGCGCCTTCACCTGCTCTTCGAGCTTGCGAATCTGCTCGCGGTGCGGCTGAATCTCCGCGTCGGCCTGGGCGATTTGCTTATCCAGCTCCGCGATCTGCTTCTGCCGCTCTTCGTTGGTGGTCAGTGAATCGATCTTGTCTTCGGTGAGAGCGGCATCCCACACGCGGCCGTGACGCTGCTCGATCCGCCAGCTCTTCTCGTGGTCCTGCATGATCGACCACGCGGTGACCGCGGTGAGCAGGATCGCCGAGATCGCGAACACCCAGTTCAGCCGTTTGATGTTCCAGAACGTGTCGGTTGGGATCGGCATGGCCGCTTGCGGCGGACTATAAGCCAAGCCCAAACCAGCCTCAAGCGCAGGAAATGCGTGCGGGCTCAGTCGTGCGTGGCAAAGAAATGGAAGCCCTGCGCCGAATCAGTGCGGTATCGAAAGCCCCGGAAACCCGCGCGCGCAGAAATTAGGGACAGTCACCTATTTCCCGCGTTTGCGTTGCCGCGCTGGGTGACGCGATGAGTCATGCCGGCAACGACAATACGAGCGACACGTGGCATGACGTAGATTCGATCAACGGAGCGGTGCCAGGTCAAGAAATAGGTGACTGTCCCTAATTTCGACAGGTCATCGCGGAGCATTGGTCATCCCAGAAGACCCGGCGATTCCGATTACTGCGGGCCCTCTGTCGATCGCCCACGGACTAATTGGCGATAACGACGCCAGATTAGGATTCGTTACCATTTGGGCCGATCCCGCAAACCCCAACAATCTTCACCTTGGTCTGGGCGGCGGTGGAGGTTGACAAAAAAGGAAACTTTACCAGTGCCCGCGGATCCTGCGACTTCGTTAGGCGCGGCGCGTGCTTCGTGATACTTTTGCCCCTGACCTCAACGGAGACACGAGAAAATGCTTGCCGCCACGTCCTCCTCGCACTCAGTCGCGCCCCAGCGCAATTTCGTCCCACAGCAATTCGACGTCGCCAGCTGGGATCAGATCCAGCCGCTCTGCGACGAGCTGCTCAATCGGCAGATCGGTTCGCCGGATGCGCTGGAGAAATGGCTGCTCGATTTTTCAGAGCTCACCAGCGTGGTGGACGAATACGGCAACCGCCGGCATATCGAGAAATCGTGCGACACCGAAGACAAGCAGATCGAGAAGGCGTTCCTGCACTACGTCGAGAACATCGAGCCGCGGTTCAAGCCCATCGCCGACAAGCTGCAGCGGCGGTTCCTCGAATCCCCGTATCGAGCGCAGCTCGAAAAGCGAGATGGCAAATATCGCATGCTCGCGCGGCAGTGGCAGGCGGACGTGGACATCTTTCGCGATGAAAACGTGCCGCTGGAGACCGAGCTGACCAAGCTGGTGACCGATTACGACAAGATCTGCGGCGCGATGATGGTGAATTTCCGCGGCAAGGAATACACCCAGCAACAACTCGCGCGCTTCACTGAAGAGCCGGACCGGGCCACCCGCGAAGAGGCCTGGAAGCTCGGCACCGCCAGGCGATTGCAGGATCGCGAGCCGCTGGAAACGATCTTCGACAAGATGCTGCCGCTGCGCGAGAAGATCGCCCGCAACGCGGGCCTCTCCGATTATCGCGCGTACATGTGGAAGGCGTACAAGCGTTTCGATTACACGCCAGAAGATTGCCTGAAGTTCGGCGAGGCGATCGCCAGGTGCTGCGTGCCGCTGATGCAGCAGATGGACCGTGAGCGGGCGGCTGACCTGAAGGTCGATAAGCTGCGGCCGTGGGATCTGTCCGTCGATCCAAAGAGCCGGCCACCGCTGCGGCCGTTTGACGAGAGCGACATCGATGGCTTCGTCAGCAAGACCCGCTCGATCTTCGATCGGCTTTCGCCGCAGCTTGGAGAGGATTTCGAATCGCTCCGCCGCAACCGCAATCTCGACCTCGAATCGCGCAAGGGCAAGCAGCCGGGCGGATATCAGTCAACCCTGAACGAGATCCGCCAGCCGTTCATCTTCATGAACGCCGCTGGTCTGCAGCGGGACGTCGAGACGCTGCTGCACGAAGGCGGACACGCATTTCACGCGGTCGCCTCACGGGACGAGCCGCTGGTTTTCCTGCGTCACGCGCCGATGGAGTTCTGCGAGGTCGCCAGCATGTCGATGGAATTGCTCGGCGACGATCACCTCGACGTGTTCTACGCAAATGAAGCCGACCACGCGCGGGCCAAGCGCGTGCACCTCGAGGGCATCATCGCCTTTTTCCCGTGGATGGCGATGATCGACCTGTTTCAGCACTGGATTTACACGCATCCGGGGCACTCGCGCGACGAGCGCAGGAAAGAATGGCTGCGCCTCTGCGCGATCTATTGGCACAAGGTCGACTACAGCGGCTTCGAGGACGCGCTGGCGTACATGTGGCAGAGCAAGCTGCACCTGTATCACGTGCCGTTCTATTACGTGGAATACGGCATCGCACAGCTCGGGGCGCTGCAGCTTTGGATGAAATCCAGGACCGATCCCCGCGGCGCACTTGCGAACTATCGAGCCGCACTGCGATTGGGTGGCACCAGGCCGCTGCCAGAGCTTTTCGCGGCGGCGGGCATCAACTTCGATTTCACCGAAAAGACGCTTCGCCCGCTCATGAACGCGGTTCGCGAAGAACTGGCAAACCTTCCGCGCTAAGGGATTGTCTGATTCCCGGCGCGTCAGGCTTTTTTGTTGTTGCGAGCGGCTGTTGGGAAAACTACAGTCTGCTAAAAGCTGCAACGCGCCATAAGTGCGGAGGTCTGTGGATGACCGGTCGTGAGCTAGATGTACCGCCCGCGTCGTCGTCGTCGTCGTCGTCGTCGTCGTCGTCGTCTTTCGCAACGTCAGATGCCATCCCCTACGTTACGCTCATCACGCCGCCGAACTGGACGGCGGTGATCTTCCTGCTCTGCCTTGGATTCCTGCACCTTTGCATCGCGATCCCGGCGTTCGCGCACCTGCGCTGGGAAGGCTACATGAGCGCGACCTTGGCGTGCGGGTTCATCACCGGCTCGATCATCACCTACCGATCACGATCGGAGATCCAGTTCGACCGATCGCGGCGGCGCATCCGGATCCGCAGCGGGCTGAGCGCGAAGTTCTGCTTCCAGCGCTGGATCGGCTTCGACGAAGTACATGCCGTGCGTCTGACGTTCTCGCCGAAGGAGCGCCCCCGATCGCGGATCGAAGTGTTGTGCGACAACGAAGACATCGAGTGCCCGCCAACCACCGTCCCGCGGCAGGAGGCGCTGTGCCTGGCCATGATGCTGAACGTGCAGCTCATCAAAGTGTGGGGCGATTCGCCTGGCTTTGAAGCCGAGCACGCGGCGCGGGTCTAGTGGCGGGAGATCCACTGCCACAGCCACATCAATGCCGTCAGCACCACCGACAGCACGATGCACGTGACGATCGGGAAATAGACCCGCACGTTGCTGGATTCGTAACGCACGTCGCCTGGCAAACCGTGAAAGCCGGCGCGCCCGAGTCCCCACACGATCGCACCGATCACCGCGAGCGCAAGCCCGCCGAGCATGAGTAGTTTGCCGATGTCGGTCATCAGTCCTTATCTTATCCGCGTGATCAAATGCTTCCTCTCGATACTGTTGACGATTGCCGGCGTAGCCCGGGCCGATCAAGTGTGGCTCGACGAGCTCAATATTCACGAGATGTCACAGGATTGGGGCTCGCCGCAGGCGAAGAAATCGGTTGATGGCCATCGATTGAAAATCGGCTCGCGCGAGTTTGAGCGGGGCGTTGGCACGCACGCGAACAGCTCGATGCTGATCGAGCTGAATGGCGCGGCCGAGGTGTTTGACGCGTCAATCGGCATCGACGGCGAGATGGGCGGTCGCGGATCGGTCGTGTTTCGCGTGGTCGGCGACGGGCGCACGCTGTTTGAGAGCGATGTCCTGCGTGGACGCGCAGAGCCACGGGTCCTCCATGTACAACTGGAGCGCGTCAAACGCGTCGAATTGATCGTCGGCGACGGCGGCGACGACATCGATTACGACCACGCCGACTGGGCCGACGCACGCATCACCCTCGTACCGGGCGCGACCACTCGGCCGCGCGTGATCAGCGCGATCTCAAACGAGCAACCGAAGATCGCTTCGACGGCGGCTGTGCCGCAGCCGCAGATCCATGGCCCGCGCGTCGTGGGCACCACGCCGGGCCGGCCATTTCTCTTTCTCGTGCCGGCGACCGGCAAGGCGCCACTGGAATTTTCCGCCGATGCCCTGCCGGACGGCCTGGCGATCGACCGCAAGACCGGCGTGATCAGCGGCACGACGAAGTCGGCTGGCGAGAGCCGCGTCGCGCTGCACGTCAAGAATTCGTCAGATGAAACGTCTCGCGACCTGCGGATCGTCGCCGGTGAACACAAGCTCGCGCTCACGCCTCCAATGGGATGGAACAGTTGGAACGTGTGGGGAACGACGGTCGATGCGGCGAAAATCCGCGGCGCGGCTGACGCATTCGTCCAGACCGGTCTCGCCGCGCACGGTTACTCGTTTATCAACATCGACGACGCCTGGGAAGGCACGCGCGACGACGCCGGCAACATCCGCACGAACGAAAAATTCGGCGACATGAAACAGCTTGCCGACTACGTCCACGGCAAAGGGCTGAAGCTCGGCATCTATTCGTCGCCCGGTCCCAAGACCTGCGCCGGGTTCGAAGGCAGCTTCGACCACGAACAGCAGGACGCAAATTCCTGGGCGAGTTGGGGCATCGACTACATCAAGTACGACTGGTGTTCGTGCAAGAGCAAAGACCCCATCGCTCCGTACGCGCTGCTTCGCCGCGCCCTCGATCAGACCGATCGCGACATCGTCTTCAGTCTCTGCCAATATGGGATGGCCGACGTGTGGAAGTGGGCCTCGCGCGACGACCCGGCGCAATATGTCGGCGGCAACCTCTGGCGAACGACAGGCGACATCACCGACACGTGGTCGAGCCTTTCGAAGATCGGCTTCTCGCAGCCACGCCTCTCGAGCTTTGCTTCGCCCGGACATTGGAACGACCCGGACATGCTGATCGTCGGCAACCTCGGCTGGGGTGAGCACCCGCGGCCGACGCGGCTCAAACCGATCGAGCAGCAGACGCACATCACGATCTGGTGCATGCTTTCGGCCCCGCTGCTCATCGGCTGCGATCTCGGCAAGCTCGACGATTTCACGCGCGATCTGTTATGCAACGACGAAGTGCTGGAGATCGATCAGGACCCGCTCGCAAAGCCTGCAAGCGTCGTCAGGAAAGACGGGGATATCGAAATCTGGTCGCGGCCTTTGTGGGACGGCACGCAAGCGTTGGCAGTTTTCAATCGCGGGATGAACGAATCGTCGACGAAAATCACGTGGAAAGATCTTGCCCGGAATGACCGGGAACCGGTGCGCAACCTCTGGCGGCATTCAGATTATCCTGGCACTCGCGAAGGCATCGACGTGATCCTTCCCGCGCACGGATCGGTCTTGTTTAAGGTTGGCAAGCCGAGGTGAACAACAATCAAGATGGCGCGCCGCGCTCGCGAAGATATTGCACGATCGCATCGCGTTTTCCGTATTCAGCCCAACCCAGCGGTGTGCCGTCGTAGACCTTGTCGCGCAGGTCGAGACGCGCCCCGCGCTCCACCAACAATCGCACGACTTCCATGTGGTTCGACCACACCGCCTGGTGCAGCGGCGTGGAATGGGCGTGAAAGCCTTCGGGGTTGTAGCGACTGGGATCCTCGCCGGCGTCGAGAAGTAATCGAACGACGGCCACGTGACCGTGTTGCGCGGCTAGCGCGAGCGCGACGTGCCGAGAGCGCGCATCGGCTGAGGGCAGGAGCCGTTTGATCTCATCAACCCTTCCCAAGCCCGCGGCGGCAGGCAGGTCGATGACTGCGCCGGGTCGATGCGAGATTGCTTCAGCGGTGTCGCGATAACCGAACGCCAGCGCGGTCATGATCGCCGACTGCCAATCCGTGCCCGGACCGTCCAACGCCGCGCCTCGTTCAAGCAACAGCTCGGCGAGCTTCGCTTGCAGCCCCGCCCGCGCCGGATGACCGCTCGAGACCAGCATGCTCATCGTCGTGCACTTGTGGTCATACATGTCGGCCAGCGCAACGGGCTCCGCGCCCGCGTCCAGTAGGATGGTCGCAATTTCCACGGCATTGGGCGGCGTCTTCTGCCGCGCGTCTTCGACACCATTGGCGGCAATGTAATGCAGCAGCGTCGCGTGATGACGGCGGGTTGAACGCGCTCGGATCAGCTCCGGATGCTTCTGCAGCATCGACCGCAACGCCGCTGCGTCCCCTGCGACGATGGCTTCCGCGGCATCTTCGAACCGTGCGATCGGACTATCCCGGCTCACGTCCTTGGTGAACCGATGCAACGCTTCCCAGCTCTCGAACCCGTACTCCGCGGCGATCAAGGTCTGCGCGTCAGACGTTTGCAGCGCCGCGGCCTTCACATCGGACACAGATTTGCCGCGGAAGCGCGGATGCAACCATGCGAACCGCCACTGTGATGCTTCATCGCCCGATGTCACTGCGTCCAGCAGCGCGCGGGCCTGCTCTTCGTATTCGCTGAAGTTGGCGCGATGGTGCAGACGGGCTGGCGCGCTCATGCCGTTGAGATTACCACACAGCTGACCTGTTCAGGGTCGCATCAATTCTCTGGCCACTGCAAGGACCGGCGTCGCACTGAGTCTGCCGGGCAACTTCTGCCCGCACGACACTAAGAAAACGAAAGGAGCGACGCAATCATGTCGCAGCAGCGGTTATCACACGTTGGCAAGTCCAGCAGACGAATCGTCAGCGATGCAGCGTTCGAAGCGCTCGAGCAGCGCCGCATGATGAGCGCCTCGCCGTGGTACGTCTACGGCACCGACGGGGCTGACGTCATTACCCTCAGCAATGTCCCTCGCGCCGTGGTCGTCACGGTCAACGGCCAGACCATGATGAAGAACCCGCTCGACGTTTCGACGATCATCGTCGACGCGATGGCCGGGTATGACGTCATCGATGCGAGCGGCATCGTTTCAATGCCGCTGACGCTGAGCGGCGGCGGACATTCGGACACGATCACCGGTGGCGGCGGCAACGACGTCATCATCGGCGCCTACAAGTTCAACGGCCTTCCAACCAACGGCGACTACTACGGCGACGTGCTGAAAGGCGGTGGCGGCAACGACCAGATCATCGCGGGAAAATACGCCAACAGCACGCTGTGGGGCGAAGCGGGAAACGACACTCTGTACGGCTCGGATGGCGGCGATCAGCTCGACGGCGGCGCCGGCATGGACTACCTGAACGGCGGCGCAGGCAACGACTGGCTTGGCGGCGGCGTCGACAACGACACCGTCTGGGCCGGCGAAGGCGATGACACCGTCTTCGCGGGCGCCGGCGACGACAAGGTTTACGGCGTCGGCGGCAACGACCTGGTCTACGCCGAAGAAGGCAACGACTCAATCAGCGGCGGCGACGGCAACGACGTGCTGTGCGGCCAGTACGGCAACGACACGATCAGCGGCGACGGCGGCGCGGACTACATGACGGGCAACGAAGGCTGGGACCGTTGCACCTACGAAAACCGCTTTGATGACCTGGTCCTCAGCCTCGACGGCATCGCCAACGACGGCGCCCCGAACGAAGGCGACAACATCGAGACCAGCTTCGAAGCGATCTCCGGCGGCGACGGCAATGACTTCATCACCGGCAACGCAGGCAACAATTTCCTGTTTGGCGGATTCGGAAACGACACGATCCACGCCGGCGACGGCGCCGACAGCATCTTCGGCGAATCCGGTAACGACCAGCTTTACGGCGACGACGGGTACGACGCCATCTGGGGCGATGGCGGCAACGATCGCCTGTACGGCGGCCACGACAACGACAAGCTCGACGGCGGCGACGGCGATGACGACCTGATCGCGCTGGGCGGCGGGTTCGACACGGTCAGCGGCGGATCGAGCCTCTTCGACGTGCTCTGGATCGGCGATGAAGACACGTACTCCGCTTCGGCCAATGTCATCAACAGCCACGGCGTGCACGTGATCAGCAACTTCGCCAACACCGAGCCCACCGAGCCTGATGGGCAGGACCTGGAAGATCCCAGCGTCGGCAGCGTCAAGCCCAAGACGCACTGGAGCTGGCAGGGGCAGTTCTCCGACATCCCGCTATTCGGGAACGACGGCAAGCCGATGCGCAACGACGTCGACCAGAACCAGCTCGGCGACTGCTACTATCTGGCGCCGATTTCCGGGATCGCCGAGGCGAATCCCAACATCATCCGCCGCGCCATCACCGACCTGGGCGACGGCACGTACGCGGTGCGTTTCTGGCGCAGCGGCGTCGAGAAGTTCTATCGCGTCGACGACCAGATCCCGCTGATCTGGGCCAACGGCGTCGAGCGCGCCGCGTTCGCGGGTCTGGGCCAGAGCGGCAACAACTCGATGTGGGTGCCGATGATGGAAAAGGCCTGGGCGTTGTGCCGCAAGGCGGCGCAGAGCTACGAGTCGATCGAAGGCGACTACAACATCTTCACCCCCGGCACGCCGTGGGAAACCTACGACCTTTTCGCCATGCCGCACTCGACCGACTCGGTCGTGTTCACCGCGAAGGACACGTACATGCAGAAGATGCGAAACTACCTGATGGCCGGCGGCGTAGTCTGCGCGAGCACTCATCTCGTCGGCACATCACTGGCAACAGGTCACGTGTACAACGTGGTGGACGTTTCCAGCGATCTGAAGTCGGTGACGTTGCGCAACCCGTGGGCGACCGATGACGATGGGTTCCAGTGGGGTGCAAACGACGGCTACATCCACATCAGCGTGGATACCTTCGATAGCAACATGCAGTTCGTAAGCTGTGCCACGTTCTGAAGACGGCTGCTGAAACTACCGAACCAGCGCGCGAAGACGCGCCGCACCATGCGGCGCGTCTTCGACGTCGCTACATCATGGGATCGCGCCAGACCGCATAGACGCTACAATTTGCTGGCGGCGACAGCCGCTTGGCCTGCGGCGGCTATTTTTGCGAACGCCGCAGAAGCGCAGCTCGTAAGATCTTCTCGGCGCCGGTTTGTTATGCGAAAGCTGCCTCAAATAAGACCTTCCACCGCGTCAGCGCTGCTGGCATTTGCGGCCGCTTTCGTCACGGCGCCGCAGGCAGCTCGGGCGGTCATCCTCTACCGCTCGGCAACCCGGAATACTTCGCCGCCCACCGGTCAGTTCCTCAACAGCGGCTGGCAGTGGGAGGGTCAATTCGGCGGGTTCCTCGGCACCCCGATCGCCTCGCAGTATTTCATCACCGCCAACCACATTGGCGGCGGGTTTAGCCTCACCTACAACGGGGTGACGTATCCCGTGGATACGAGCTTCGGCAACAGCGGCGGCGTGCAGGACCCCGGAACCGATCTGCGCATCTTCAAGATCCAGGGCACCTTCCCCAACTGGGCACCGCTCTACGACACCAACGTCGACGGGCCTGAGGCAGGCAAGCTCATGGCCATCTTCGGGCGTGGGACGCAGCGTGGTGCTCCGGTGTACGGGAGATATCCCTCGCCGTCGCGCGACGGAGGCAGCGGCCAGACGCTGCACGAGCTCAAGGGCTGGCAGTGGGGACCTTCTGACGGCGTTCAATCCTGGGGATCGAACATTGCCGAAGGCGTCTTCAATGCCGGGCAGGATTACGGCACCGTGCTGTATGACAACTTCGATCGCGTCAACGGCCTGAACGACGAATGCAGCCTCAGCGGTGGGGACAGCGGCGGCGGCGTGTTCCTTCAGACGGCCAGCGGCTGGAAGCTCGGTGGCATCAACCTCGCGGTCGACAGCCCGTTCAAGGTCGCGCCGGATTTCCCATCATTCAGCGCCGACCTGTTCGACTACGGCGGCACCTACATCTTCAACGGCCAGACCTACGACTTCGTCCAGGACACCGCTGCTGACGTGCCCGGCAGTTCTTACGCGAGCGATATCTCGGCGAACCTTCCGTGGATCCACAGCATCGTCGGCACCTCGCTGAACAATTCGCCCGAGCCCAGCTCATCGGCAGCGTTGATCGTGGCGGGGATCGCGGTGCTGCGGCGGCGGCGAAGGTCGATCAGTTGATCTCCGCCAATCGCTTTTTCGCTTCGACAAAATTGGGATCGAGCTGCAGCGCCTTGTTGTAGTGCTCGCGCGCCTCGGCCTTCTTTCCCATCTGTTCCAGCACCGACGCGACGTTGTATTGCGCTTCGGCGGGCTTGAAGACGGCTTGCAACTGCTCGAGCGCCTGATCGACATGGCCGGTGCGCGCCAGCATCAGGCCGTAGTTGTTGCGCGCGGGCACACACTTGGGATCGCGGGAGATCGCCTGCTGATACGTTTTCTCCGCGTCCGCATTATCTCCCGATAGCTCGTAGCAGAATGCCAAGTTGCTGTATCCGATGGCGCTGCCCTTGGTCAGCGCGACGTAGTGCTTCCACGTCTCGATCGCCTGCGGATATTGCCGCAGCTGCGTCTGCACCACGCCCAGGCGGTAGAGCGACGGCTCGTTCTTCGGGTCAATCCTCAGCGCCTCGCGATACTGCTGGATCGCCTGCTCGTACGCACCCTGCGACTCGGCGAGCTGACCCGCGGCAAAGTGCGTGGGGGCGGTCAGTGGCGGATCCTTGTCCATCGAGGCGAACTTCTGGTTGGAGGCGTTCAGCCGGTCGGCGTCGTCCTGCGTCAGGCCCTTCACCGACGCGTTGCTCCCTGAGTTCTGATCTGCGCACGAGACTGCGAGCAGAGCAACGGTAAGAAGTGTCCACCCAGTCACGACGACCTGAAGCAATCGCGCGAATCGCATGGCTTGATCCCTCGGGATTGAACTGCGAAAAAAAGGCTCGGACCACATTGTATCGGATCAGCCGCCGCGAAAAGATTCTCGAATCGGGCGGGTTGTCCGATAAGCCGACGCAAGACCACGCAGAAAACTGCGAATGTCGTTCTTATTGCGTGCTGCGACGATGTCGGGCAGCAGGAACGCGCTAGCTGCGGGAGCCTGTTCGCCCATCAATTGCGGCGGTGTCGCGAGCATAGGAAGATGCAGTACAGCCCGGCGACTCCGAGCGCCGCCGGCTCGGGGATGTTCGGCGTGACCGCTCCTGACCAAGATGCAACGCTGCCGATGTCGTCCTGGTCGTAGGTGAGCAGCGCTTCGAGGCCGTCAGCGCAGCGGGTTTAACAATCGTCTAACTGATTTGCTGCGTGCCGGAGGTCGATTCGATGGCAGTTTGATCCGTGCGAGACGGCTCAGTTCCGCATTCGGGACACCGCTCTGGTGTCGCCCGCAGGTCGTAGCCACACACGCGGCATCTTCCCGCACCGTACCGCTCTGTCCGATACCAGCGGATCACGCTGATGATCGGCCACGTCGATGTCGCCAGCAGAGGAAGTAGAATTGGCATCGTGAAGCTGTAACTGTCTGCATCGAAATTGAACCTCGCATCGATCCGAGCCTGGTTCGGTCGCCGTCGCAGGTGATCTCTTGACCAATACAGGCCAAGCCAATGCGGGCCGACGGCGTCGCGCGGAGCGACAATTCCCACATTCTTTTGATCGATGACGGAGTGTTCGAAGACCCAGCCGTCTCCGCCCGCGCCCCAGACCATCTTGACGCGGGGTTCCGCGTAGGTGCGCTGCTCGCTCCAACCGACGCGAATGCTTCCTGACTTTGTCGACGCGCCGATGCCGCGCGTCCAGAAATATCGCTCTTCGTCCAGGCTCGCGTTCTTCGGCATGGTGGTCTTGTATGACAAAGAATAGGAATGCAGGCCGAAGAAGCTCTGCGCGCCGACCACGAGCAGCATCAGCGCCAGCGTAGCGCAAACGGCTTGGACGATGATCCTCTGCCAGCGAAGCATCAACGTGACGGCACGTTGCATTGCAAGACATGCTAACGCGCGCGGCGGGAGCACACCGGGGCGGAAATGTTCACCTCGTGTTATTTGCATTCGCACGATATGCTGTGCGATCGACAGCACTTCGGTCGTTCATAACAACGCAATCCAGCGGAGGAGTATCTCGATGGCCAAGGCGAAGGCTTCAAACGGGGCGGGGGCTCATCAGCAGCACCATCAGCAGCAGCAGACACAGGCACAGCAGGAGCGGTTGACGGATATTCCGCCGCTCTCTCCCGGTGCGAAGCGCCCGCCGGCGCCGCCGATCGTCGATCACGAGCGGAACATCGGCATGGAGTTCGTCCGCGCCACCGAAGCGGCGGCGCTCAGCGCCTACAAGTGGATGGGCAAGGGCGACAAGGAATCGGGCGATTTCGCGGCATCGGACGCGATCCGCGGCATGTTCGACGGCGTCGACATGCGCGGCATGGTAACGATCGGCGAAGGCATCAAGGACGATGCGCCGGGCATCTTCAAGAGCGAAAAGCTCGGCACGTGGGCGGCTGGCTCGGTGCGCATGGCCATTGCGCTCGATCCGATCGACGGCACGACGATCGTCAGCAAAGGCTTGCCGGGGGCGATCAGCGTCATCGCGGGCGCAACCTGCGAAAGCGAAGACGACGACCCCATGAAGCTGCTGGCGGACATCCCGAGCTTCTACATGAACAAGATCAGCTACGGCCCACGGGTGAAGAACGGCCCGGGCCGGGTGCGGCTGGATAATCCGGTGCAGGACAACCTGGAGATCATCGCGCTGAAGCTGGGCAAGCGCGTGCAGGATCTGACGGTGGTGATCCTTGATCGCCCTCGACACGAGAGACTGATCCACGACATCCGTCGCGCCGGCGCGGCGATCCGGCTGATCAGCGATGGTGACATCGCAGCCGCTATCGCGCCGAGCATGCCCGGCAGCGGCGTCGACGTGTACATGGGCATCGGCGGCAGCCCCGAAGCGGTCCTCGCAGCCGCGGGTATCAAGTGCCTTGGCGGCGACATCCTCGCCCAGATGTGGCCACGCGACGATAAAGAGAAAGCTTCGCTCAAAGAGCAGGGCATCACCGACGCCGACCTCGCGAAGGTGCACGCCGCCGACGATCTCGCGAGAGGCAATCGCATTATCTTCGCCGCGACGGGAATCAGCGACAGCACGCTGCTGCGGGGCATCCGCTACGAAGACACGGCGGCGGTCACCACGAGCATCCTCATGCGGGTGAAGTATCAGACCATTCGCTACATCCGCACGGTTCACAACCTCGATCTGAAAACCATCCGCCTGCGCAGCGATGCCCAGGAGCATTCTCTGTAGCGCGATCCTCGCATCCGATCATGAGGAACGACGAACGATGGTCAGCCGTCGATCGCTACATCAGCGACATGCTGGTGCAGCCGGACGATGCGCTGAACCTGGCGCTGTCGGACAGTGAGAAGGCGGGACTTCCGGCGATCAGCGTCTCGCCCAATCAGGGCAAGCTGCTGCATTTAATGGCGCGGATGATCGGCGCTCAGCGCATTCTCGAGCTCGGAACGCTCGGTGGTTACAGCACGATCTGGCTGGCCCGGGCGCTGTCGAAGGATGGGAAGCTGATCACCATAGAGTCCGAGCCGAGGCATGCGGAGATTGCTCGGAAGAATATCGCGCGGGCGGCTGTAAGCGAGCTCGTCGAGATCATCGTCGGCCGCGCCAGCGACGTGTTGCCGAAGCTGTCGAATGAAAAGAAGGCGCGGTTTGATCTGATCTTCATCGATGCAGACAAACAGAGCATCGACGAGTATTTCGCGTGGTCGCTGAAGCTCGCCCAACCCGGCAGCGTGATCGTCGTCGACAACGTGATCCGCCGCGGCGAGGTGGTCGATGCTTCAAGCAAAGACGCGAGCGTGCAAGGCGTGAGGCGTTTGAACGATCTGCTGTCGTGCGAGAAAAAGGTCAGCGCCACCGCGATTCAAACCGTCGGTTCCAAAGGCTACGACGGCTTCACCGTCGCGTTGGTGCTCGATTAACAAGTAACAAGTAACGAGTAACTATTTCCCCTTGTCCTTCTCGTCCTTCTTCTCGTCCTTGTCCTTATCTCCAGCTTGCCCGGCGCGCATGCCGGGACCGAAGCGGAATGGCATCCTCTGCATCATTTCCTGGCGCTGCTTTTCCTGCTCGGCGAGCTTCGCGTCCAGGCGCTTTCGCTGATCTTCGGTGAGCGTGCCCTTCACCTGGTTGGCCTGCTCTTCGCCGTTGGGAGCTGTTTCCATCAGCACGCGTCGTTGCTCCATCTGCTCCATCATCTGCTGGGGATCGGGTGGATTCCCGTTGCGAAGGTTTTCTTCCAGTTCCTTCTGCGCTTCATCGAGCTGCTTGAGGTCGTCGGCATGGTCCTTGCGCCAGGCCTCCATGGCGTTCTTGAAGTCGTCGCGGATGGATTGGATCTTGGTCTTCTGGTCGCCTGAGAGGTTGAAGTCTGGCGCGAGGTTCAACTCGCCGAGCGTTGTAATGAGCGGCATGAGCTGATCGCCTGCGAAGACGCCCGGCATGCCGGGCATGGCGCCTGCGGGCATGGCGATCCGGAACACGCCGCCGCCGCCGCTGATCTGCACGCCCGGCGGCGTCGGCGGCTGCGGAGGAGCAGGCGGGGCGGGCTGGGCCGGTTGCTGCGAGCTGTCCTTCGGATCCGCCTGATCCGCTTGCTGAGACCACGCCGTCGCTGCGATGCCGACAACCGCAAATGCAAACAGGCCGCGAATCGTTCGACTTATGCGCATAGTCCGGCTTCTCCTTCAGGTGACACCGCTAAGACGCAAGCAACCTTCGCGGTCTAACCGGCGTGCCTCAATAATCGCTGCCGACCGAGAAATCCAGCGGATCGGTCTTCGGCTGCAGGAGCGTCGCGCCGGTAATGCTCCGGTTCAATTGGACATGCGCGACGGTCAGCTTGAACTCGCCCCAGCCCGGATACACATCGTTGGCCGGATCGTTGGTGATTCGATGCTGGTGCGAACCGTCGGCGTTCATGATGTACACCTCGGTGTTGCCATCGCGATCCGAGTTGAAACTGATCTCATCGCCTTCGGGGCTGTAGTAGGGAACCTGATCGGTGCTGTTGGGACTGTTCGTGAAGTTCCTCAAGTCGGTGCCGTCGAGCTTGCAATCAAAAATCTCGCGATTGCCGGTGCGCTCGGTCGTGAAGGCAATGCGCGTCGCGTCGTGATTGAATGCAGGATATGTGTCGCGGCCCGGCGAGTTCGTCACGCGGTGCACGTTGGTGCCGTCGGCGTTCATCCAGTAGATCTCTTCGTTGTTGGTGCTGTCGCGATCCGAGCCGAAGACGATCTTGCTGCCGTCATCGCTCCACGATGCGAAATCTCCGTTGAGCCCGTTGGTGAGATTGCGCGGGTGCGTTCCGTCGGCGTCCGACACCCAGATGTCATATCCGCCGTTCACGCACGGTCCCATGTAGAGCACCTTGGAATTATCCGGGCTTGGCGCGGGATCCCAATTACTCGCGCCCGGCAAGTTGTTGTGCGTGATGTTCACCAGGTGCGAACCGTCCGTGTTCATCAGCCAGATGTCCATGTTGCCTGCGTGCCCACGATCCGACGCGAAGGCCACCTTTGTTCCGTCGTCACTCACCTGCGGAATCGCATCGGTCGCGGGGTTGTTGGTGATGTTCACGATGTGTGAGCCGTCGGGAAACATCCGGTACAGGTCATAATTGCCGTTGCGATTGGATTGAAAAACGATGATCGAGCCTTCGCTCGGCAGCGGCTGGAGAGAAAACGACAAGAGCCGGCGAGGCTCAAGCGGGTCGAGACGGGGACACATCTTCGATTCCTCCGGCAGGTCCGACGGAGCAATCATTCGCTATGTCCAACGACCTGCACTTTCTTTCCCCACAGCATCAGGAAGCTGATCGGGTGGTTGGCCAGCGGCTGCCACTTGGGCTTCTTTGCGACCATGGGCTCATCGATGATGCTTTCGTCCATGTCGCGCAGGATCCAACCCGCCGCGTGCGCAGCCTTAACGTGATCGCTGGTGAGATGCACGTAACTTTCAACCGCGAGCGGTTCGCCGCCCGCTCCGTTGAAGTGTGTGGGAATGCCGTTCAGCAGGAAATGGGGGTGATACCCGACGATGATGAAACTTGCCTCGTCCGCCGCGACCCGCGCCGCCTCCGCGTACAGCGGCCGCAGGTCTGACAGATGCTCATCCGCGAGAACCTGGATCACCAAGTCGTAAGTCGATGGCGCCAGCCGCGTGTCGCGCACGTCGCCGATGCTGAGGTTGCGATAAACGCCGCGCTCGCGAGCCCGGCTCAGCATTTCCTCGGTAAAATCAATCCCGTCGATCGTGGGGACGCCTTGCTGGCGCAGCCACGCTCCGATCCGGCCCGTCCCGCAGGCCAGATCCAGCCCGCGGCGCACCTCTGGCCATGCTACGCTCTGCAATCGCGAAAGCAGCCGCAGGTCCAGCTCGTCCTTGACTGATGCTTCATACGTCTGGGCCCAGGCGCGATAACCCTCGCGGACGCTGAGCTTTCGGTAATTGCGGACGTCGAAGGGGGCAAAGTCCATTTCCAGCGAATTAGAGCAACGCGCAATGAAAAGCAAGAGGAAAGCTACGGCCACGCGTCATGTTCCACGTCGGAGACACGTATCGCGATGAGTCGCTTGGACTAACGACGTGACGAGTTCCGGACGGACAAGCGCCGGCCAGTGCGCAAAATCAGAGTGGACGCAAATAGAGGCGCCGCGAAGGATTCTGGCTCAGGCACAAGAGATGAAACGTCCAACAAGAATGCACGCTCACCGTCGCTCAGGCCGCCCGGCCCGTCGTTGTAGTATCCGACGCCAGTTGCGAACCCGGATTCGCTGACACTCTCGATCTGTTCCAATTCCCATTTGGAGCCGTCAAGAGGGTTCAGGTTGTCAAGCCAGACGTCGAGATCGAAGACACTTAGGTCTGGGAACCATAGTGCGGCGTGCCTTCCAATGCCCGGGACGTCAGAATAGCCGAAGGTGTAACCGGAATTCGTGATCGCATATGCAGCGCTGCTATATCCCCCAAGCGTCGGCAGTTGCCGCATGACCCCATCCACGTCAGGTGTTCCGTCATATCGAAAGGCCCGGCTGCCTTGACCGCTCTGCGTGCTCGTGCTGTATCCGGCGACTTGTCCGATATCATTAATCGAAGTGCCGAAACTGTCAGCGTAGCTGCCGCCAAGTGTTCCCAAATCATGCATTAAGCCACCCGCGCCAGGCATGCCATCAAATCGGTAAGCGTGAACATCTGCTGATCCGAGAGGGTTGCTCTCTCCAGTCACTTCGCCGGATGAGTTGATCGCGGTCGCGGTACTTGTCGCGCCACCTAACGTCCCTAGTTCGCGCATTATTCCGCCCGCGCCGGGAAGACCATCGAAGCGGAAGGCGCGTGTGTCATTTGGGTTCGAGCCGCCACTGTGTCCTGCGATTTGTCCAGCTTCATTGACAGCCGTCGCGACGCTGGACACTCTTCCGGCGGGAATCCCTAAATCCAGCATTTGACCACCCGCGCCGGGCGTGCCAATGTAAAGATAGGCGTGAGGTTCGTTCAGGACCCAGCTATAACCGGCGACTTCTCCTTGATCGTTGAGACCTAGCGCAACAGTCAATCCACCATTCAGATTCCCTAAGTCATGCATCGATCCGCCAGCGCTAGGAATGCCATCGTAGCGAAACGCGTGGTCTTGTTGACTGTTGGCGACATAACTATCTCCGGCCACTTGACCGACGCTGTTAACTGCGAACCCAATGCTAAACGTTCCACCGGCCAACGTTCCCAGATTTGCGATGCCACCCGCTACAGCACACATCGGTGACGCAAGCACTGCCACCGGGACTAGCGGAGCAACACGACGCGAAAGATGCAAAATCAGATTCATCGCGATGATCGTTGTATTCCGGCTGACGAACCACCATTCTACCAGAGTTAGCTTTCCAGCACATTGGGATCCTAAGCTTAGAATTCCACGTGGACAAGTTGTC
>JADMIO011070337.1_pt1 | contig 19699 bp, 21 predicted proteins | sample 8958161 | NCBI WGS metagenome assembly JADMIO01 (sample SAMN16585339, study PRJNA669376) | soil metagenome | isolation source: Crop rotation soil | place: USA: Cullars Rotation, Alabama | collected 2011
CCCCGGTCACCACGTCGTCCTCGTCGTCCTGCCCCGCCACGCCCTGGCGCGGCAGCGCGCCCACCTCCACGCTGGCCAGCTGCTTCACCAGGATCGGCGTGCCGCCGCGCTCGGCGACCACCACGTTCTCGATGTCCTCGGCCCCGGTGAAGAGGCCGATGCCGCGGATGAGGTACTGCTGGCGTCCCTGCTCGACGTAGCTGCCGCCGGCGTTCGCGTTGCCGCGCTGGATGGCGCCCGAGAGCTGCGAGAGCGTCACCTTGAAGTCGCGCAGGCGCGCGAGGTCGGGCCGCACCTCGTACTGCTTCACCAGGCCGCCCAGGCTCACCACGTCGGCCACCCCGGGCACCAGGCGCAGCTGGCGCGAGACCACCCAGTCCTGGTAGGTGCGCAGCTCGCGCGGCGAGGAACCTTCCCCCTTCAGCCGGTAGCGGTAGATCTCGCCGATCGCGGTCGAGAACGGCGCGAGCTCGGCCTGCACGCCGTCGGGCAGGTCGACCTCGCGCAGGCGCTCCACCACCTGCTGGCGCGCGAAGTAGCCGTTGTACTTGTCGTCGAAGGTGATGATGACGAAGGACAGGCCGAACTGGGTGTGCGAGAACATGCGCACCGCGCCGGGCAGCCCGGAAAGCGCCACCTCGAGCGGGATCGTCACCTGCTTCTCCACCTCCTCCGCCGCGCGCCCCGGCTGCAGGGCGATCACCGTGACCTGCGTGTCGGTGACGTCCGGGAAGGCCTCGACCGGGAGATTGTTGAACGCGATCGCGCCGGCGCCGATGAACACGGCGACGCCCAGCGCCACGAACAGCGGCTGGTAGAGCGCGAAGGAGATGATGCGCTTGATCACCCGGCGGCCGCCTTAGTCCTTGGCGGCGAGGATCTTCTCGAGGAGCAGGGTGCCGTCGACCACCACCTTGTCGGTGGGCGCGAGGCCTTCCAGCACGAGCTGCATGCCCTCGCCGCTGCTCGAGCCGATCTTCACCGCGCGGCGCACGAAGCGACCGTTGCCGGCGTCGATGAACACGAAGTACTGCTCACCGCGCAGGTACACGGCCCGCGCCGGCACGAGCAGCCCGTGCGCCACCGGCACGCGCAGCTCCGCGTTCACGAACATCTCCGCCTTCAGCCGCTGCTCGGGGTTGTCGACCACGCCGCGCGCCTTGACCGTGCGCGTCTGCGGGTCCACCGCGTCGGCGACGTGCGCGATGCGGGCCGGCACGCGCTCCTCGCCGAGCGCCGAGGAGGTGAGCGCGACCTCGGTGCCCTTCTTCACGAGCGCGAGGTCCTTCTCGGCGACGTCGAGCATCACCCAGAGCTGCGTCGGGTCCGAGACCACGAACAGCGCCTTGTCGCCCTGGCTGTCGGGCCGCAGCTCCTGGCCGGGGTTGAGGTTGCGCTCGACCACCACGCCCGCGATCGGCGTGCGCAGCTCGAGCTGCTGGTCGACGGCGTTGGCGGCGTTGCCGTAGAGCTTGAGGCGAGCGTGCGTGCGCGAGCGCTCGGCGGCGGTCCGGGCGAGGTCCGCCTCCGCGGCCTGCAGGTCCTTGTCCGGCGCGACGCCCGCGCCGTGCAGCTCCTTCACGCGCGCGAAGTTCTTCTGCGAGAGCGCGTAGTCCTGCTCGGCCTTGCGCGCATCGGACTGCGCCTGGCCGAGCTCCGGCGCGGCGAGGACCGCGAGCGCCTGGCCGGGCCGCACCTTGTCGCCGGGGCGCGCGGCGATCGACACCACCCGCCCGGCGAAGGGCGAGAAGACGCGCACGGTGCGGTCCTCGTTCCACACCAGGCGGCCGTTGAAGCGCAGCAGCTGCTCGCGGCGCGGCTCGGCGGCCACGGTCTGGATCGCCGCGAGCTGGGGGCTGCCGCTCTCGAATACGACGCTGTCCTTCTCCACGCGCGGCGGCGGCGGGCCCTTGTCGGCGCCGTTCTTCGAGCAGGCGGCGGCGAGCGCAAGGCACAGCAGGGCGAACAGGCGGCGGGTCATCTCGGCATCTTCGTCTGGAGGCTTTCGGCGGGCATGAGCGCGGCGCGCCACGCGGCGAGCGCCTTGGCGTGGTCGGCGCGCGCGAGCAGCGATTCGATCTGGACCGCGCGCAGCGTGCGGCGGGCATCGAGCACCTCCAGCACCGAGGTGGCGCCGCGCTGGAACGCGAACTCGGCCGCCTGCGCGCTGCGCCCGGCGGCGCCGAGCAGGCTCCCCTCGTAGCGCTCCAGCCGCTCGGCGGCGGCGTTGAGGTCGCTCGCCGCGCGCAGGATGTCGTTCGCTGCGACGACGCGCGAGCGCGCGAGGGCGTCGAGCGCCGAATAGCGGTCGACCTCCGCCTTCTGGATGTCGCCCGAGAAGTCGTTGCCGGTGAAGAGCGGCACCGAGATGCCGAAGCCGATCGAGTTCACCGGCAAGCTGCCGGGGAAACGCTCGTACTGGGCGCCGATGGTGATGTCGCGCGTGCGCTGCGCGAGCGCGAGGTCGCGCAGCTTCTCGGCTGCCTCCAGGCGCGCCTGCGCCGACTGCACGTCCGGACGCTGCGCGGTCACCTGCTCGATGGCCAGCGCGACGGCGTCCGGCTCGGCGCGCTCGGGCGCCGGCCAAGGGTCGGTGGCGCGCAGCTCGGTGGCCGCGCGCTCCATGCCCACCATGTAGGCGAGCGCGAGGCGGGCGCGCATCAGGTCGGCGAGCGCGCCGCGCGCATCGTTCTGCGCGCGCTCATAGTCCACCTGCACCTTCGCCACGTCCGCGGGGGCGAGGTCGCCCGCCTTCTGGCGCGCCTGCGCGGCGTTGAGCGTGCCCGAGAAGAGCTTGGCGCTTTCGCCGAGGACCGCCACGCGCTCCTCCGCGAGCTTGAGGTCGTAGTACGCGCCGCGCAGCGCGGCGAGCTGCTGGCGCAGCACGTCGAGCGAGTCGTTGCGCGCGGCACGCTGCAGCCCGGAGGCGGCGTCCAGGCGAAGCTCGCGCTTGTTGCCGCGCTCGAACGGCTGGTCGATGCGGAACACCGTATCCATGCGCTTCTGGTCGAGCGCGCCGGCGCCCAGGCCCGGATCGCGCGGGTTGACCGCGATGGCGCTCGTGTTCACCGAGAGCGTCGCGTTGGGGCGCGCGCCGGCGATCGTGGTCTGCGCCTCCGCGGATTCGACGGCGCGGCGGGCGGCCGCGAGCTCCCGGTTGTTGGCGATCAGGAGCGCCTCCGCTTCCGCCAGCGTGAGCGCGAAGGCGGACGCGCAGCCAAACGCCGCGGCACAGAAAAATCCAGTGAAAAGAACCGCCTGTCTCAATCCGACCCCCGAGGGCGCGACGATACGGACGGGCATTGTCCACACCCTTGCACCAGACTTGCATAACGCTGACGCTGCAGCGCAATATTGCGGCGGGACAAGCCCTTGGACTAGGATGCGTGCCGCAGAAAGTCACGGTTTTCCAGGCGCCCGCGCCCAATTCCGCACCATCGGCACCGCCCGCGAGGAGGCAAGGCATGTCGGTCAAGGTTTCCATGAAGGTCAATGGCAAGGCGGTGTCGGCCGAGCTCGAGCCGCGCACCTTGCTCGTGACCTACATCCGCGAGCACCTTCGCCTCACCGGCACCCACGTCGGCTGCGACACGGCGCAATGCGGCGCCTGCACGGTGCTGATGAACGGCAAGGCGATCAAGAGCTGCTCCATCGTCGCTATGCAGGCGGAAGGGGCCGACATCCTGACCATCGAGGGCGTGGCCAAGCCCGACGGCACGCTGCACCCGATGCAGGCGGCGTTCAAGGAGAACCATGGCCTGCAGTGCGGCTTCTGCACCCCCGGGATGGTGATGAACGCGCTCGACTTCGCGAAATCCCATCCGAACCCGAGCGAGCAGGAGGTGCGCGAGGCGCTCGAGGGCAACCTGTGCCGCTGCACCGGCTACCACAACATCGTCAAGAGCATCGTCGCGGGCGCGCGCGCGATGGGAGGCAAGCTGTGAGGGCCTTCGACTACCACCGGCCCGCCAACCTGAAGGACGCGATCGCGCTCGGCGAGAAGAACAAGGACGAGGGGCGCTACCTCGCCGGCGGGCAGAGCCTCGTGCAGGCGATGAAGCTGCGCCTCTCGTCGCCCTCCGACCTGATCGACCTGAACGCGCTGCAGGACCTGAAGACCCTGCGGGCCGAGGGCGCGACGGTCGTGATCGGCGCGATGGTGCGCCACGCCGAGGTTGCCTCCTCGAGCTCGGTCCAGAAGGCCATCCCCGCCCTCGCCTCCCTCGCGGGCCAGATCGGCGACCGCCAGGTGCGCCACCTCGGCACGCTGGGCGGCTCGCTCGCCAACAGCGACCCGGCGGCGGACTACCCCGCGGCGGCGCTCGGCCTGGGCGCGACGATCGCGACCAACAAGCGAAAGATCGAGGCCGACAAGTTCTTCACCGGCCTGTACGAGACGGCGCTCGCGCCGGGCGAGCTGGTTACCTCGGTCAGCTTCCCAGTGCCGAAGCGCGCCGCCTACATGAAGTTCAAGAACCCGGCCTCGCGCTTCGCGCTGGTCGGCGTATTCGTCGCGGATTTCGGCGGCAGCGTGCGGGTCGCGGTCACCGGCGCGGGTCCCTGCGTCTTCCGCCAGGCGGAGATGGAGAAGGCGCTGGCCGCGAAGTTCGCGCCGGAGTCGGTCGCCGGCATCAAGGTCAAGCCCGACGGCCTGAACAGCGACCTGCATGCGAGCCCGGAATACAGGGCCCACCTCATCACGGTCATGGCGAAGCGCGCCGTCGAGGCTGCGCTGAAGTAGGTCGCGGAAAAGTTGTTGGAGGAGGAGGAGCCGAAGCCCGGCGGGAGCTAGACCGCCGGGCTTCTTTTTTCGCGCTAGCGCATCTGCTTGCGATCCTGCTCCGCGCGCGCGGCGCCGATCGCCGTCTTCACGTGCTTGCGCTCCTCGGGCGGCGGCAGCACCGCCTTCAGGCCGAGCCCCTCGAGCGCGAGCTCGCGCATCCAGCCCTTCGAGTGATAGAAGTGCTCGTCCTCCTGGTCCTCCACTTCCTCGTAGGCTTCCTTGAGCGCCTTGCCTTCGGCGCCGCCCATCGCCTTCGCGACCTGGCCGATGAGCTCCCAGTTCGCGTGGTCGATCAGCTCCGCCTCGGTGACCGCCTCGGCGGCGACGCATTGCGCCGCCTCCTTGTCCCCGGCGCCGAGCGCCGCTTCCATGGACGCGACCAGCGCCAGGCCCTTGTCCTGGGTGATCTTGCGGCCCGGGGTCTGCTCCTCCGCGTCGAGCTGCAGCTGCGAGCACACGTCCTGCAGGATCTCGACGTGGTGCTCCGTCTCCTGGTGGTACTTCTCCCATTCTTCCTTCAGGTCCTCGTTGAGGGCGCACTTCAGCGCCGTCTCGTAGATCTTGACGCCGCCGCGCTCGTGCTCGAGCGCCTGAAGGATCAGCTCCTTCACCATCTTCGGGTCCAGCTTCTGTGCCATTTGCGCCTCCTGGTTTGGGTGGCGGGAACGAGCAAGCGGCGTGCCCCGGACGCAGGAGGGCCTTTCGGAACGGGCTGGCGGCAGCCGCCGGATTGCTGGAAAATGAATGGCTTATGAAGAAAGCGCTTCCGAAGTCGATCGACGAGACCCAGGCGCTGCTCGGCAGCGGCGACTACGTCGCGGACCGCAGCCTCGCCACCGCGCTCTACCTCGCGCTCGCCATGAAGCGCCCGCTCTTCCTCGAGGGCGAGGCGGGCACGGGCAAGACCGAGATCGCCAAGGTCATCTCGCAGGGCCTGGGCCGGGAGCTCCTGCGGCTGCAATGCTACGAGGGCCTGGATATTGCCCAGGCCGCGTACGAGTGGAACTACCCGCGCCAGATGATCGAGATCCGCATGGCCGAGGCCGAGGGCGTGAAGTCGCGCGAAGGCCTCGCCCAGGACATCTTCTCGGAGCGCTTCCTGGTGCGCCGGCCGCTCGCGCGAGCGCTCGCCCCCGCCGGCGCGCCGCCGGTGCTGCTGATCGACGAGCTCGACCGTACCGACGAGCCCTTCGAGGCCTACCTGCTGGAAGTGCTCTCGGACTGGCAGATCACGATCCCGGAGATCGGCACCCTGCGCGCCGAGGAGCCGCCGATCGTGATCATCACCTCCAACCGCACGCGCGAGATCCACGACGCGGTCAAGCGACGCTGCTTCTACCACTGGGTGGACTACCCGGACGCGGCGCGCGAGCTCGCGATCCTGCAGCGCAAGGCGCCGAAGGCGGCGCAGTCGCTTTCCCGGGAAGTGGTGGCGTTCGTGCAAAAGCTGCGCCAGGCCGAGCTGTACAAGCTGCCGGGCGTGGCCGAGACCATCGACTGGGCCAACTGCCTCGCCGCGCTCGACCGGGTGACGCTCGACCCGGAGACGGTGAACAACACCCTGGGCGTGCTCCTCAAGTACCGCGACGACATCGAGCGCATCTCCGGGGAGGAAGCGCAGCGCCTGACCGCCGAGGCGAAGGCGGCGGCGTAACGCGCCTGCGGTATAAGGGCCGGCGAACGGCCACTCGATGAACCCCGTCTCCTTCCTTCGCCGCCTGCTGGGTGGCCGCAGCGACGCGATCGACCGGCGCACGCGCAGCCTGGTCGACCTGTGCGAAGCGCTGCTCGCCGAGCGCGCGGAGTACGCCGGGGCCGCCCTCGCGCGCGAGGCGCTCGCCGCGTACCAGCGGCTCGACGAGCACTGCCGCGGCGAATTCTTCGACGTCCTCGCGCGCGCCTACTCGCCCGCGCCGGAGGCGGTCGGCCACGCTGCCGATGCCTACCGGCTCGACCCTTCGCCCGACAACCTGGTCCGCCTGCAGGAGGCGATCGAGCCCGCGCGCCAGGAGCTGTTCCGGCGGCTGAACATGGCGCCCGGCGGCACCGCCGCGCTGGTGGAGATGCGCGCGGCGCTCCTGAAGGAGCTGCGCACCCATCCCGAATGGAGCGCCATCGACGCGGACCTGATGCATCTGCTGCGCTCCTGGTTCAACCGCGGCTTCCTGCGGCTCGAGCGCATCGACTGGCGCACCTCGGCGCTCATCCTCGAGAAGCTGATCCAGTACGAGGCGGTGCACGCGGTGCAGGGCTGGCGCGACCTGCGCCGGCGGCTCGAGGCTGACCGGCGCTGCTTCGCCTTCTTCCATCCCCAGCTGCCGGACGAGCCGCTCATCTTCATCGAGGTCGCGCTCACGCGCGGCATCAGCTCGCACGTGCAGCCGCTGCTCGACATCCGCGCCCCGGTGGCCGACCCGGCCGCCGCCGACTGCGCGGTCTTCTACTCCATCACGAACTGCCAGGAGGGGCTGCGCGGCATCTCGTTCGGCAACCTGCTGATCAAGCAGGTGGCCGAGGACCTGCGGCGCGAATTCCCGCACCTGCGCCGCTTCGCGACGCTCTCGCCGATCCCGGGGCTGCGCGCCTGGCTCGCGCGCAGCCGCTCCAAGATCGCGGTCGGCCCGCAGGGCGAGGAGCGCCTGCGCCTCCTCGCGCGCCTCGAGGACCCCGGCTGGCACCTGGGCGAGGCCCCTGCCGAGCTGGAGAAGCTCCTGGTGCCGCTGTGCGCGCACTACCTGGTGAACGAGAAGCAGCCCGCCGCCGACGGGACGGCCGGGCGCGAGCCGCTCGACCCGGTGGCGCGCTTCCACCTCGCGAACGGCGCCTCGCTCGAGCGCATCAACTGGATGGGCGACAGCTCCGAGCAGGGCATGGCCCGCTCCGCCGGCCTCATGGTGAACTACGTGTACTGGCTCTCGGAAGTGGAGAAGAACCACGACCGCTACTTCCGCAGCCACGAGGTGATCGCCTCGTCGCAGGTCGAGAAGCAGGCGAAGGAGCTCGGCCTGTGAAGGCCGCCGCGGCGGGCGGGCGGCTCGCCGAGAACGTGATGCACTTCGCGCGCCTTCTGCGCGCCGCGGGCCTGCGCATCGGGCCCGACCGCGTGCTCGACTGCGTCACCGCGCTCGAGGTCGCCGGCGCCGCGCAGTTTCCGCCGCGCCGCGACGACTGGTACTGGACGATGTCCTCGGTCCTCCTTTCGCGCCAGGAGCAGCGGCCGATCTTCGACCAGGCCTTCGCCATCTTCTGGCGCGACCCGAAGCTCTCCGAGAAGATGATGCAGATGCTGCTGCCGCAGGCCTACGGCCGCGCCGCCAAGCCCGAGCAGCAGCAGAGCCAGCGCCTCACCGACGCCCTCCTGCGCCAGAACCAGGAGCAGCGCGAGGCCGAGGAGAAGATGGACCTCGAGGCGCGCCTCACCTTCTCCTCGCGCGAGCTGCTGCAGCGCATGGATTTCGACACGATGTCGGCCGCGGAGCTCGCGGAGGCGCGCCGCGTCATCGCGGAGCTCCGCCTGCCGCTGCCCACCGTGCGGACCCGGCGCAAGGCGGTCTGCCTGCACGGCAAGACGGTCGACCTGCGCGCCACCCTGCGCCGCACGCTGCGCGGCGGCGGCGAGGTGATCGACCTCGCGCTCGCCTCGCCGCTCGACCTGCACCCGCCGCTCGTCATCCTGTGCGACATCTCGGGCTCGATGAACCCTTACGCGCGCATGTTCCTGCACTTCCTGCACGCGATCACCAACGACCGCGACCGCGTCACGGTGTTCGTGTTCGGCACGCGCCTGACCAACATCACCCGCGCGCTGCGCCACCGCGACGTCGACGTGGCGATGGCCAAGGTCGCCGACGCGATCCAGGACTGGTCGGGCGGCACGCGCATCGGCGCGAGCCTGCGCGAGTTCAACTTCCGCTGGGCGCGCCGCGTGCTCGGCCAGAACGCCTGCGTGCTGCTGGTCTCCGACGGGCTCGACCGCGAGGCGGGCGAGGGCCTCGGCGAGGAAATGGAGCGCCTCGCCAAGTCCTGCCGCTACCTCGTCTGGCTCAACCCGCTCCTTCGCTACGACAAGTTCGAGGCGCGCCCCGCGGGCGTGCGTGCGATGCTGCCGCACGTGGACCTCTTCCTGCCGGTGCATAATCTGAAGAGCCTGATCGACCTCACCAAGACGCTCGGTCGCGGCGCCGGCCTGCAAAGGAAGAAATCGCTATGGAAATGAAGGGCGAGCAGCTCATCCCCGCCTCCCGGCAGGACGTCTGGGACGCGCTGAACGATCCCGAGGCGCTGAAGGCCTGCATCCCGGGCTGCGAATCCATCGACCCGGCCGGCCCGAACGCCTACCAGGTCCTGATGGTCGCGAAGGTCGGACCGGTGAGCGCGAAGTTCAAGGGCAAGCTCACGCTTTCGGACGTGAAGCCGCCCGAGTCCTACTCCATCGCCTTCGAGGGCCAGGGAGGCGCTGCGGGCTTCGCCAAGGGCGGCGCAAAAGTGATGTTGTCTCCGGAAGACAAGGGCCAGACCAAGCTCGCCTACGACGTGACCGCGAACGTCGGCGGCAAGCTCGCGCAGATCGGCTCGCGCCTGGTCGACGCCGCCGCGCGCAAGGTGGCCGACGACTTCTTCGCGCGCTTCAACGCGCGGTTTCCGGCCCAGGGCGGCCATCACGACGAGCATGCGTCCGACGAGCACCATCCCGAACCGGTCCCGCGCGATCCGGACCTGCCGTCGGTCTCCGACACCACGCTCATGTTCTTCGCCACCGGCGCGCTGCTGGTGGTGCTCGTCTCCCTCGGCTCGCTGATCGCCTAGCGGCGCCCGGGCTTCGGGCGGCCGCCGGTCGGCCGCCGCCCGCCTTCCATCCCGCGCGCGCCGCGGGCCGGCGCGGAACGAGGATTTGTTCCTCTGTTCACGCTTCCTGACATTCCTATCATCGGCTTTTCCCCTACGGCGGAGCGCAGATGGGAGCGATGACGGCGGCGGTCAGCGGCAGCCGGAAGCTGGCGGAACGCCACCCGGCGGTGATCCTGCAGGCGGAGCTGCGCAATTTCACGCGGCTCTCCGAAGTGCTGGACCCCGAGCGGGTGCTGCAGCTCGTGAGCACCTTCTTCTCGCTCGCGGCGTCGGCGGTTAAGGCGCAAAGCGGCGAGGTGTTCACGCTGCAGAACGACTCGCTCGTCGCAGGCTTTCGCAGCGGCAAGCCCGCCCAGTGCGCGGCGCAGGCGATGGCCGCGGCCCAGGCCCTGCTGCGCGAGTTCGGTCCGATCGGCGAGCGCTGGCAGACCGACTTCGGCCTGCCCGCGGCGGCGGCGGTGGGCATGCACCTGGGCGAGACGCTGTTCGGCATGGCCGGTCCGCAGGGCGGCGAGCAATACGTCGCGTTCGGCGACACGGTGAGCATCGCCGAGCGCCTGGTGCACCGCGCCCGCGCAGGCGAGATCGTCCTCTCGGCCGCGCTCGCGAAGGCCCTGGGCGCCGGCGTCGCCGGCCTGGGCGCGAAGGCGCTGCCGCAGCTCGAGCTCGGGCGCCGGCCCGCGATGCCGATCTACGGGGTCCTGCTGGAGACGCGCCTCGACTTCACCTAGACGGCGCCCGCCGCCGTCGCGTCAGGCTGCCGCGGTCGCGGCCGCTTCCTTCATCGCCTGGACAAGCGTCTCGGGCGCCTGCGCCCCGGAAACGCCCAGGCGCCGGTCCAGGATGAACATGGGTACGCCCTGGATGCCGAGGCTGCGCACGTCCTCCTCAAGGTCCTGCACCCGCGGCGCATCGGCGGCTTGGGGCCACCCCGCGACGCCGGCCGCGGCGGCGATCTCCGCCAGCACCGCCTCGTCGCCGATGTCCTTCGCCTCCTCGAAGTAGGCGCGGAAGAGCGCATCCACCACAGGCTGCGCGCGCCCGTCCTTCTGGGCGAGGTCGATCAGCTGGTGCGCCCGCGAAGTATTCGGCGTGCGCTGCATGCGGTCGAAGGCGAACGCGATGCCCTCCTTCGCACCCTCGGCGGACACCCGGGCATCCAGCTCGCGCCCACGCTCCACCGAGCCGAACTTGGCCCGGCGGTAGTCGGCGCGCGCCATCCCGCCCGCGGGCATGTCGGGGTTCAGCTGGAAGGGCAGCCAGCGCACGTCCACCTCGAGCTCGCCGCCCACGGCGGCGAGCGCCTTCTCCAGACGGCGCTTGCCGATGTAGCACCAGGGACAAATGACATCTGAAGCGATTTCCACGGTCAACCGTTTGGTCATGTGTAGAGTTTAACGAGTACGGCCATGAAAAACGCGCTCCGCACCATCTCGGTCGTCGTTCTCGCCGCCGCGCTCGGCGCGGGGGCGCTCGCCGGCGCCGGCAGTGGGGTCCTGCTCGCGCCGCTCGAAGCGCCGCTCCTCTTCAGCCCCCGCCCCGTCGACAAGGACTGGCTGCGCTCGGCCTTCGCGGCGCAGCAGGGCGTCGAGGACGTGAGCATCGTGACGCCGGACGGCGTCACCCTGCGCGGGTGGCTCAAGCGGCCGGCGATCCCGGCGGGCAAGCGCTACCCGCTGGTCATCGTCTACGGCGGCATCCGCCGCGAGGTCTCCGACTTCCTGCGCCGCGCCGACGCGCCGCGCGACTGGGGCTGGCTGGTGGTGAACTACCGCGGCTTCGGCCTTTCCGAGGGCGCGCCGACCGAGGCGCACGTGGTCGAGGACGCCAAGCTCGTCTACGACTGGGCGGCCGCGCGCAAGGACGTCGACCCGGCGAACATCGTGCTCCTCGGGCGCAGCCTCGGCACCTACGTGGCGGTCGCGGTCGCGGCGGCGCGGCAGGCGCGCGCCGCGATCCTCGCCACGCCGTTCGACAGCTTCGTCGCGCTCGGCGAGAAGCGCTTCCCCGGGCTGCCGGTGCAGTGGCTGGTGGGCGGGCATTTCGACAGCGCCGCGCTCGCACCGGCGGTCTCGGTGCCGGCCCTCTTCGTGCTCGCCGAGGACGACGACGTGACGCCGGTGGAGAACGGCCGCGCGCTGGCGGGGCTTTGGGGCGGCCTGACGCGGACGGTGACGCTGAAGGGCGCCACGCATTTCGGCATCGAGCGGCGCGACGACTTCTGGCGCTCGGTGCGGGGCTTCCTGGCGGGCCTGCGGGCCCCGGGCGCTCAGGACTTCCGGGCCGGGATCCGCCAGAAGTAGATCGTCCGGCCGTTGAGCTCGACGGTCTTCTCGGGCTTCCACTCGGCCATGTCGAACTGGTGCGAGACGATGCGCGTGCCGGGCTTGAGCTCGTTCCACAGGCGCGGCCTCAGCTTCAGGTTCAGTTCCGGCAGGAGGTAGAGCGTCACCACCGTCGCCTCGCTGAAATCCGCCTGGAAGAGATCCTCGTTGCGGAAGCGGACCAGGTTCTCGACGCCGGCGGCTTTCGCGTTGGCGTTCGCCTCGGCGATGCGTTCCGGGTCGATGTCGATGCCCACGGCACGGATGCCGAGCTTCTTCGCTGCCGTGACGGGAATCCGCCCGTCGCCGCAGCCCAGGTCGTACAGCACGTCCCCCTTCTTCACGTCGGCGACCTTGAGCATCGCCTCGACCACTTCCTGGGGCGTCGGGACGTAGATGACGTCCGGCATGCGCAGCGGCTTCGCTTGCTGCGAAAGGGCCCAGGCCGGGGCGGCCAGCAGCACGAGCGACAGGACGACGCGCGACAAGGCGGCCACGCCTAGTCCCCGGCGATGGTCATGTTCTCGACCAGGATCGAGCCGCAGGAGCGGCCGCTGCGGACCAGGACGTCCGAGCCGATCGCGACAATGCCCTTGAACATGTCCTTCAGGTTGCCGGCGATCGTGATTTCCTCGACCGGGTAGGCGACCTCCCCGCCTTCGACCCAGTAGCCGGCGGCGCCGCGCGAATAGTCCCCGGTGACGGAATTGATCCCGTGGCCCATCAGCTCGGTGACCAGCAGGCCGCGGCCGAGCTTGCGCAACATGCCGCGGAAGTCGGGGCCTTCCGAGCGGATCACGAGGTTGTGGTGGCCGCCCGCGTTGCCGGTGCTCGCCATGCCGAGCTTGCGCGCGGAGTAGGTGCCGAGGAAGTAGCCGCCGAGCACGCCCTTGTCGACGATGCGCCGCTCGCGCGTCGCCACGCCCTCTTCATCGAACGGCGTGCTCGCGTAGCCCTGGCGCTGGAACGGCAGCTCGTCGATCTGCACCACCGGCGAGAACACCTGCTTGCCCAGGCTGTCGAGCAGGAACGTGGTCTTGCGGTACAGGCTGCCGCCGCTCACCGCGGAGGTGAAATGTCCGATCAGGCCGGCCGCCACCGGCGCCTCGAACAGCACCGGCGCCTGGCAGGTCGGGATCTTGCGCGCGCCGAGGCGCGCGAGCGCGCGCTGCGCGGCATAGCGGCCGAGCGCCTCCGGGTCCGCGAGCTGCCCCGGCACGCGCGAGCTGCTGTACCAGTCGTCGCGCTGCATGAGGCCCTTGTCGCCGGCGATCAGCGAGCAGCCGAGATAGTGTCGCGTGCTCGCGTAGCCGCCCATCAGGCCCAGGCTGTTCGCGAGCACGAACTGCGAATGCTGCGCCGAGACCGTCGCCCCCTCGGAGTTGCGGATCTGCTTCGCCACGTCGAGGCCGGCGCGCTCGCAGCGGCGCGCAAGCTCGATCGCCTCCTCCGTGCCGATCGGCCAGGGATGGAAGAGGTCCAGGTCCGGGAACTCGCGAGCGAGGGTGTCCGGCTCGGGGAGGCCGGCGCAGTCGTCCTCCGCGGTGAAGCGGGCGATCGCGGCCGCCGCATCGACCGTCTGCTCGAGCGCGGCGCGCGAGAAGTCGGAAGTGCTGGCATGCCCGCGGCGCGCGCGCGGCCGCTCGCCGAGGTAGACCGAGACGCCGACGCTGCGGTCGCGGTTGTGCTCCACCACGTCGGGCCGGCCCTTGCGCACGGTCACGGAGAGGCCGTAGGCCTCCGAGACGTCGCAGTCGCATGCGCTCGCACCCGCCTGGCGGGCGCGAGCCAGCACAATGCGCGCGAGCTCGCGCAGCTCTTCGGGTTTGCAGGTGAAGCGGGCTTCGCCGGCGGCAGGCGCGCGCGCCGGTTTCGTCAGGACCTTCGGCATGCCGCGCTATCATACCCCGCGATGGACGAAGAAATATTAAGCAAGACGAAACGCAAGCAGGAGATGCACGCGCTGCAGGCCCTCGGCGCGGCGCTGGTGGAGCTTTCCGAATCGGTGCTGGAAGGCATGGACTTGGACCCGGCCCTGCTCGACGCCGTCCTCGCCGCGAAGCGCATCACGAGCCACGAGGCGCGCCGCCGCCAGGTGCAGTACATCGGGCGCGTGATGCGCGACCTCGACCCGGAGCCGATCCGCGAGCGCCTCGCCGAGCTCGAGGGCCATTCGGCGCGGGCGAGCGCGCAGCACCGCCGCCTGGAGGCCCTGCGCGAGCGCCTGCTCGGCGACGACGAGGCGCTGACCGCGTTCGCGGCGGAACATCCGGGCGCAGACCTGCAGCAGCTGCGCGCGCTCATCCGGCGCGTGCGCCACGAGCGCGACACGGGCAAGCCGCCGCGCGCCTACCGCGAGCTTTTCCGGTTCCTGAAGGACGCTTGATGCAGCTCGCGCCGCTCTTTCGCGCCGAGATCACCCTTGCGCCGGCCCAGGAGCTCGGCGAGGCGCCGGGCGGCCGGCGCCGCATCATCCCGATCACCGGCGGCAGCTTCCGCGGCGAGCGGCTCTCCGGGCGCGTCCTGCCCGGCGGCGCCGACTGGCAGGTCATCCGCGCCGACGGCGTCGCCGACCTCGACGCGCGCTACACGCTCGAAACCTCCGACGGCGCGCTCGTCTACGTGCGCAACCACGGCTATCGCCACGGCCCCGCCGACGTCCTGAGGCAGCTCGCCGCCGGAGAGGAAGTCGATCCCTCCCGCTACTACATGCGCACGACACCGCTCTTCGAGACCGGCGATGCGCGCTACGCGTGGCTGAATCGCCTGATCTGCGTCGGCACCGGCGCGCGGCACAAGAGCTCCGTTTCGCTGGACATCTTCGAGGTCAAATGAACGAGGAACTGGTGGTGGGGCTCGTCTCCATCAGCGACCGCGCTTCCGCGGGCGTGTACAGGGACGAGGGCATCCCGGCGCTCAAGGAATGGCTCGCCTCCGCGATCGCCTCCCCCGCGTGGCGCGACGAGACGCGCCTCATCGCGGATGAGCAGGCGGTCATCCAGGGGACCTTGATCGAGCTGGTGGAGGAAAGGAAATGCAGCCTGGTCCTCACCACCGGCGGCACGGGTCCGGCGGCGCGCGACGTGACCCCCGAGGCGACGCTCGCGGTGGCGGACAAGGTGATGCCCGGCTTCGGCGAGCAGATGCGCGCGCTCAGCCTGAAGTTCGTGCCGACCGGGATCCTCTCGCGCCAGGTCGCGGTGGTCCGCAAGGGCGCGCTGATCATCAACCTCCCGGGCCAGCCGAAGTCGATCCGGGAGACGCTGCAGGGATTGCCCGACGTGCCGGGCATCTTCGCCGCCGTGCCCTATTGCATCGACCTCATCGGCGGCCCGTACATCGAGACGCACGAGGCGGTGGTGAAGGCGTTCCGGCCGAAGTCGGCGATCCGGAAGAAATAGCGGCGGTAAGATGCCCGCGATGGACGCGATCCGCATCGAGACCGGCGCGCAGCCGCGCGCGGCCGTTCTCTGGCTGCACGGGCTGGGCGCCGACGGCCACGACTTCGAGCGGATCGTGCCGGAGCTCGACCTCCAAGGGCTCGCGCCGATCCGCTTCGTGTTCCCGCACGCGCCGGTGCGCCCGGTCACCCTGAACGGCGGCATGGCGATGCGCGCGTGGTACGACATCCTGCAGCTTGGCCCGGGCCCCGAGGATGAGAAGGGGATACGCGCTTCCCAGGATCTTCTGACCCAGCTGATCCGCGAGGAGAAAGCGCAGGGCGTCGAGGCGCGTCGGATCGTGGTGGCCGGGTTCTCGCAGGGCGGCGCGATCGCGCTGCAGGCGGCGCTTCGCCATCCGGAGCGGCTCGCCGGGGTGATGGCGCTGTCGACCTATCTGCCGATCGCACGCACCCTGGCGAAGGAAAAAAGCGCGGCCAACCAGGACCTGCCGATCTTCATGGCGCACGGCAGCTACGACGATGTGATCCCGGTGCGGCGCGCGGAAGAATCGCGCCGGGCGCTGGAAGCGCAGGGCTACGCGGTGGAGTGGCGCACCTACCCGATGCCGCATTCGGTGTGCGCGCCGGAGATCGCCGACCTCTCGGCCTTCCTGCGCCGCGTGCTCGCGCCGGCCGCCTAGCGGCCCAAGGCGCGCGCTCAGGTCTCCCGGATCATCTCGCGGAAGCGCACCAGGTCGTAGTCCTCGCCGCGCTCGGCGACCGCCTGGGGCAGGTACATGTAGCTGCGGCCGGCGCGCTCGCTCTCGAGGTTCTGGCCGGCCGTGAAGACGCCGCTGCGCAGCGCGATCGAGGTCTCGCCCATGCCGAGGCCGGGCGCGGGCAGCAGCACCCCGGCCTGCGGCTCGCCGCGCATCACGAAGGTGCACAGCTCCGGCGCGCGCGACAGCGTCTGGATGCCGACGCGCGCCTCCTGCGCGGAGATCTTGCTCACGCGGCGGATCATGCCGACCACCCAGTTGTTGCCGCCGTCGGGCTGCATGCCGATCAGGCGGCCGATCTTCAGCCAGTCGCTCTTCAGCTGCGGCACCACCGCGCCGAAGCCGCCGGCGCTCACGTTCTCGACGATCCAGCTCTCCGGCTCGGCCTTTCCGGCGTCGGCCGCGGGTGCGCCGCCCAAGGCGGCCATTACGCCGTCCAGGCCATGCACGATCGACAGGCGCGACTTCACGTTGTGGCGCGGGTGGCGGCGCTCCGGCGGCAACGGCGCCCAGTGCGTGGCAAGGTGGCGCAGGAGCTCGATGCCGGCCTCCGGCTCCTGCAGCTCGGCGAGCGTGCCGGGGAGCTGGCGCGTGGCCTGGATGCGCTGGAGCATGCGCTCGAGCTCGGCGAGCGCCGCCCCCGCGCTGAAGAAGCGCAGGCTCGGCGCGGGCACCGGCGCGCGCGCGAGCCGCTGCGGCGGCATCGCCTGGGCGACGTCGATCCAGTGCGAGCTCGCCTTGCCGGCGGCGTTCGCCAGCTCGAAGCCGGCGATGAATTCGCCGATCAGCCGCTCCACCAGGTCGACCTCGATCGGCAGCAGGCTGTCGGGCGAGCTCGCCATGAGCACGAGCGCGCGCAGCAATTCCTGGCGCGGCGTGGTCTCGCCCGGGACGCCCGGGTAGATCGCCACCGCGGCGTCGGCGAGGCCGCGCGACTCGGCGAAGCTGTAGACGGCGTTCAGCGTGCGCCACAGCCCGGCATCGACCGGGCCGTAGCGCAGGTGCAGCCATTTCATCTGCTGGGACAGCGCGCGCAGGTCGCGCGCCGCGAGCAGGGGCAGGAGCGGCTTCGCCGCGTCGGCGCCCTTGGCGCCCTGGTTCACCGCGTCGACCGAGCGGGCGTAGGCGAGGCCGGCCTGGCGCCAGTACTCGTACATGTGAGCCCACATCCGGTTTTCCTGGAAGCGCGACGGCCGCGCAGCGGTCAGGTAGTCGCGCGCCACCTTGCGCAGCCGCGGCTGCGCCGCCTCGTCGACGAGGAACAGCGCCTGGATGCGCGCCTCGGGCCTGAAGCCTTCGGCGGCGGCGAGCGACTCGTGCCAGTGCGCGAGCTCCTCGAGCGCCTTCAGCGGGTCGCCGGCCAGCGCGTCGAGCAGGCGCCGCGCTTCCTTCGGATCGGCGAAAGGATGGTCCGGCTTCGCTCCGCCGAACATCTTTGTCAGCATCGGATTTGCGCTCCCTCCAGCGGCGCGATCCTATCACGCGAGTGGCAAAATAGCGGCGTGATCGCGAGGGAAAAAGCGCCGCTCGGCATCGCCGGCTACCGGATCGATCAGCTGATCGGCCAGGGCGGCCAGGCGCAGGTCTACATCGCCGAGCGCGAGCGCGACGGGCTGCGCGTCGCGCTCAAGGTCCTCGACCGCACGGTGCGCCAGGACGGCAGCTTCTTCGAGCGCTTCGTGCGCGAGTACAAGGTCATCGCCCGCCTGCAGAACGAGTTCGTCGCGCGCATCTACGACCAGGGCTTCGCCGGAGACTATCCGTACATCGCCATGGAGTACCTCCCGGGCGGCACGCTCGCGGCGCGCATCCACGACGGCGTTTCCTCGCGCGCGGCGCTGCGCGTCGCCGCGCAGGTCGCGCGCGCGCTCGACGCGATCCACGCGAAGGACATCGTGCACCGCGACCTGAAGCCCGCGAACATCCTCTTCCGCGACGACGGCCGCGCGGTGATCGTCGACTTCGGCCTGGCGAAGAACCTCGCCTCGACCTCCGCGCAGCTCACGGTGGCCGGACAGCTCGTCGCGACGCCGCGCTACATGTCGCCCGAACAGTGCTTCGGCCGCCCGGTCGACGCGCGCTCGGATCTCTACAGCCTGGGCGTGATCTTCTACGAGATGCTCACCGGCCGGAAGCTCTTCACCGCCGACAACGTGGTGGAGCTGGTGGACGCGCACATGAACGATCCGGTGCCGCGGCTGCCGGCGCACCTCGCCGGCTACCAGGCGGTGCTCGACCGGCTGCTCGCGAAGAATCCCGAGGAGCGCTTCCAGAGCGCGCGCGAATTGTTTACCCTCATCGCCATCTGAGAGCCAGGAAGCCGAGCTGAAATGCGGAACACGGGCGAGCAGCAGTACCTGGAGCTCCTGCAGGATCTCCTCGAGCGCGGCGCGCAGAAGTCGGACCGCACCGGCACCGGCACGCGCTCGGTGTTCGGGCGACAGCTTCGCTTCGGGCTCGCGGACAGCTTCCCGCTGCTCACCACCAAGAAGCTGCACCTGAAGTCGATCATTTACGAGCTCCTCTGGTTCCTGCGCGGCGACACCAACGTGAAGTGGCTGCAGGAGCGCGGCGTCACCATCTGGGACGAGTGGGCGGACGAGAACGGCGAGCTCGGCCCGGTGTACGGCTACCAGTGGCGGCACTGGCGCACGCCCGACGGCGGCGAGATCGACCAGATCGCGAAGCTGGTCGAGAACCTGCGCGCAAAGCCCGACTCCCGCCGCCACATTGTCTCGGCGTGGAATCCGGCCGACGTCGACCGCATGGCGCTGCCGCCCTGCCACGCGCTCTTCCAGTTCTACGTGGCGGAGGGACGCCTCTCCTGCCAGATGTACCAGCGCAGCGCCGACGTCTTCCTCGGCGTGCCCTTCAACATCGCCTCCTACGCCCTGCTCACCCTGATGGTCGCGCAGGTATGCGGGCTGAAGCCGGGCGAATTCGTCCTGACGCTCGGCGACGCGCATCTCTACCTCAACCACCTCGAGCAGGCGCGCGCGCAGCTCGCGCGCGAGCCGCGCGCCTTCCCGCGCATGCGCCTGAACCCGGCGGTGAACGACCTCTTCGCCTTCCGGTACGAGGACTTCACGGTCGAGGGCTACGACCCGCATCCCGCGATCAAGGCGCCGATCGCGGTCTGACGTGGCCGAGCTTCTCTCCGATCCGCAGGCCTGGATCGCGTTCCTCACCCTCACCGCGCTCGAGCTGGTGCTCGGGATCGACAATGTCATCTTCATCTCGATCCTGGTCGACAAGCTGCCGCCGGAGCGGCGAGCGCTGGCGCGGCGGATCGGCCTGTTCCTGGCGATGTTCATGCGCGTGGGGCTGCTGCTCGTCCTCAGCTGGATCATCGGGCTCACGGCGCCGCTCCTTGCCCCGTTCGGCCACGAGATCTCCGGCCGCGACCTGATCCTGATCGCGGGCGGCCTGTTCCTGCTGTGGAAGAGCACGCTGGAGATCCACCAGCTGCTCGAGGGTGAGCACGGCGAAGCCTCCGCGGCGGTGCCGGCGGCCTTTTCCGCCGTGATCGTGCAGGTGGTGCTCATCGACGTGGTTTTCTCGCTCGACTCGATCATCACGGCGG
>JADMIO011411918.1_pt1 | contig 19697 bp, 16 predicted proteins | sample 8958161 | NCBI WGS metagenome assembly JADMIO01 (sample SAMN16585339, study PRJNA669376) | soil metagenome | isolation source: Crop rotation soil | place: USA: Cullars Rotation, Alabama | collected 2011
GTGGCTGATCGCGTTGCTCATCGGTTTCCCTTTGCTGTTCAGCATTTGGTCCGCCGTTTTGGGAGTGAGTGTTTCGTCGATCGTCGGCGTGATCAGCGGTCTCTGGCCGGCATGGCGCGCGGCCAGCCTCGATCCGATTGAAGCCTTGCGAGCGGAATAACGCCCGCGCTTCATTAAGGTTTATGAATCTCATCGACATTCGGGAATCGGCTTTCATGGCGATCGACACGGTGCGCAGTAATAAGCTGCGATCGTCTTTGACGATTCTCGGTGTCAGTGTTGGCGTTATCACGGTCGTGTTCATGGTGTCGATTATTCAGGGTCTGAACAAATCGTTCGCGGCCCAGATTGAATCCCTCGGCTCGAACACGATCTGGGCCACGAAATTTGATCCCAGCATCGGGCACCAACCGACTTCGGAAGAGATTCACCGGAAGGAGTTGACCCTGGCGGATGCGGACGCGATTCGCCGCGACGCGCCTTCCATCGTCGGCGTTTCGCCGTTCTATCGCAAAATCAACGAGACGGCTCGCTATGGTGACAAGCAGAGCGATACCCCGATTCTGATCGGCGTGACGCCGTATCATGAGTTCGTTACCTCGAGCTACGTCGACCGCGGACGCTACATTACGGATATCGATGTCGAAACGCGCAGCAACGTTTGTGTGCTTGGCCTCGATTTGGTGAAGGCCCTGTTTCCCAGCAACGAAGACCCGCTCGACAAAGACATAAAAATCTCCGGCCATCAATTTCACGTCGTCGGCGTGATGGAGCCGCTCGGTCAAATCCTGGGACAGTCGCGCGACAACTCTATCTACATTCCGATCACGACGTTCGAAAAGTACTACCCGGACATCGAGTTTCCCACAATCATCTCAGCGATTATTGTGCGACCAATCTCGCGCGCCTACGTGAAGCAGGCCATTGATGAAATGACCGACGTGTTGCGCCGCCAGCGGCATGTGGACCCGGGCGCGCCGAACAACTTCGGCATCTCGTCGCAGGATGCGCTGCTCGATGTTTACAACCAGTTGACCGGCGCGACGTATCTGGTGCTGACGGCGATTTCATTTGTGGCCCTGATGATTGGCGGCATCGGCGTGATGAACATCATGCTGGTCTCAGTTACCGAGCGCACCAAGGAAATAGGATTGCGCAAGGCGGTCGGCGCGACCCGCACGAATATCCTTTCACAATTCCTGATCGAGGCGGTCGTGCTCACCGCCATCGGCGGCTTCATTGGACTAGCCGTCGGCGAGTTCTTCAGCTTCCTGACGAACAAATATTCACCTCTGCCCGCGTATGTTCCGCCCTGGGCCATCGCAGTTGGCATCGGCATTTCAGCCGCGGTCGGCATCGTCTTTGGATTATGGCCGGCGTGGAAAGCAGCGCGGCTCGATCCTATCGAATCGCTCAGATGGGAATGAGATGACCAACCGCCGGCAGGGACTAGCCCTCCCCCCGTACAGTAACCAAATGGGCTGCTCAGCCGTATAATCAATCTCAGTGAAATTAATCGAAATTTTAAAAGTTGCCGTCGCCGCAATCTGGGCGCATAAGCTGCGCTCGGCGCTGACTCTGCTCGGAATGATCGTCGGCGTCACCGCTTTCGTCACAGTGGTCTCGCTCATCCAGGGCTTCAACAAATATATCGACGAGAAGATTGCCGGCATCGGCGCGAAATCGTTTTCGGTTCAGCGATTCAACCCGTTCGAGGACTTCAAGGACACGGATACGATCGCGGCGGCCCAACGTCGCAATAAAGAACTGACCCTCGACGATTATGAATATCTGAAAGACCGCGCGACCCTGATTGGCAAGATCGGAGCGAAGGCCCGCGGTACTTTTTCGCAAATTAAACGCGGCGATCAGGTCCTCGAAGACGTCAACGTGAGCGCCGCGACGGCGAACACCGCCGACATCGATAATCGCAACGTCGAGAACGGCCGGTTCTTCAGCGACAGCGAAGCTGACGGCGCCGCGCGCGTCGCTTACATCGGCGCGGACGTGGCCACGAAATTGTTTCCGGCCGGAAATCCCATCAATGGTGAGATCGAGATCCGCGGATTGCCTTATCGCGTGGTGGGTGTGGAAGCCGTGAAGGGAACCGTGTTCGGCGTACCTCAGGACAATTTCGTGGTCATCCCGCTGAAGACTTATCAAATTGATTTCGGCCCGCTGGTCCGACAGCGAAGCCTGTATTTCACCGCCACATCGCGGACTGACGAGTCATTCAACGATGCGGTAGACGAAGCCCGTTACTTGATGCGCGCGCGTCGCAAACTCGGGCCCGGCGAGAAGGACAATTTTGGCATCGTGACGCCCGACGCGATCCTGGGCGTGCGTGATCGAATCTTCGGGACGTTCTTCATCGTGGCCATGGGTGTCCCGGGCATTGCCTTGATCGTCGGCGCGATTGTGATCATGAACATCATGCTGGTGTCGGTGACTGAGCGCACCAAGGAAATTGGTTTGCGCAAATCGCTGGGAGCGCGACGCGTCGATATTCTCAAGCAGTTTTTGACCGAGGCGGTCACGCTCGCGACCATCGGCGGCGCCATCGGCGTCTTTCTCGCATGGATTGTCGGCAAGATCATGACGCAGATTTTTATGCAGACTTACCTGTCGGTGGGAGCGGTGGTCGGCGCGATCGGCGTATCAGCGGCGGCCGGCGTCATGTCAGGTTTGTTCCCAGCGTGGAAAGCAGCGCGGCTGGATCCAATCGAAGCGCTACGCACCGAGAACTAATTTGGAGCGGGGCGCACTCCAAACGAGGATTGGCTTATGAAACTCTTTCGCTCTGATATCCTGGAAAACCTTTGGATGGCCCTCGCGACCTTGCGTGGCAACAAGCTGCGTTCGTTTCTGACTGTAATTGGCGTGATTATCGGTGTGGTGACCGTCATGCTGATCGCGTCGATCATCGCCGGCTTTGACACGGCCGTGACGCGCGAAGTCGAATCGTTCGGCACCCGCTCGATGTATATCAGCAAGTTCAATCCGGGCATTCACGTTGGACGTCTGTCGCGTGAAGAGCGCATGCGCAAGGGGCTAACTTACGAGGACGCGATTGAGCTGTCGAAGCTGCCCGCGGTCGAGACCGCCGTACCTTTTCTCGATATCGGCAGCAACTTCTTCGGCAAGAAAATCACGGTGAGCGGCGGTGGTAAGACATCGGCGAACGTTGCGCTCCAGGGCACTCTGCCGGATTTCGAAAAGGCCGGCACACAGGTCGTAGCCGAGGGCCGGTTCTTTTCGCAATTCGAGAATGACACCAATCAAAATGTTTGCGTCGTGGGTTCCAAAGTCGCGGATGATTTCTTTAAGTTCGGAGACCCGGTGGGACAGACGCTGAAGATCGGCGCGGAAGATTATCGGGTGGTGGGTGCGCTGCAAAAGCGTGAGCAGTTTCTCTTCAGTGGCGGCAGTGACGATCAGAACAACGTGATCTACCTGCCATACAACGTTGCGCGCAAATTGAAACCGGGCTCGGACGATATCTATCTGCTGGCGGTCGCCAAGCCCGGGCAAATGCAGGAAGCGATGGACCAGGTGACGGACAAGCTGCGTGTGCGGCGCAATGTTCCATTTGGCAAACCGGACAACTTCGGCATAGAGACTACGGAATCGCTCATCAGTTCGTTTCACTCGATTACTGCGGGCATCGCGATCGGCATGATCATCATTTCGTCTGTCGGTCTTATGGTCGGCGGCATTGGTGTGATGAACATCATGCTCGTTTCGGTAACCGAACGGACCCGCGAAATCGGCGTGCGCAAAGCCATCGGCGCGCGCCGCAAAGACATCATGTGGCAGTTCCTGATCGAGGCGATGACCCTGACTGGCTTTGGCGGACTGGTGGGACTCGGCGTCGGTTGGCTGCTAACGCTGCTGGTGAAATTGATTATGCCTTCATATGTGCCCATCTGGGCGCCGGCGATGGGATTCATCGCCAGCGTCGGCATCGGAATGGTCTTTGGATTGTGGCCGGCGTGGAAAGCCGCGCGGTTGGACCCGATCGAATCGCTACGCTACGAATAATCCCTGCGAGACAGGTCGCCGCGCCTGCCTCGTCGAGAAAACTACTCAGCCTCCGAAAATCGCCGCGTTCGCGATCGCCAGTACGGCCCGCAGAATAAAGAACGTAAGCACCACGCCCCAGGCGCCGCCGGTGGACATCTTAGCGACCTTCTTCAGACCTACCGCCGCCAAAAACAAACCGTAGAATCTCAGCAGATCGAACTGGCTCAAGAGTGCCACCATTACGGGTGACGAGTCGGGGCCGAGAAACGCGCCAGGGTTCGTCACCAAAAGATGTTCAGGATCTATCGTGTCGGCCGCTTTCAAAAATAAAACCAGAACCGCGACCAACGATCCAAAGACGGCCGGCGGCAGAGAAGAATAGACCCAGACGGATAATGCCTGCTTGTAAGTGATGGCGCCGCCGAAGGCCAGCACGCCAAGTAGATAGAGCGCTGCGCCGGCAGCGATCGTGATCGGGACGGAAAGCGGAATACCGACCGCGCCGATTATCTTGCCGACCTTGACGCCCATTTCTTTCTGCTCGGGGGTGGCGTTTTGATTGCGCTGCGACTTTTCCATTTTGTCACGGATGTATTGGCCCATGTCGACGCGCATGTAGACAACCGCGGTGACGCCGACGGTGAGCAGAAGCAAAATGATGGCGGCGACCAGGAATCTTGGACGATAACGAAAAACGGAAAAGACACGGCTGGGCTCAAAAAAGATCCCGGTGAGCGTCGCGGGCGTGCTCATGGTTTCGCCGGCGGCCGCTTCTGGAGTCGGCGATGGCGGCGGCGGAGCATGGAACTCCTGATTGGGATCGCTCATTTCAATTTGTCCTCCTGAATAAAGCTTTTCGCGATCGCGAAAAACCGAAACTAAGAATAAGCTGCGAACCGGTCAGTTTACGCTTTCACATTCAATCTTGTTTCAGCTTGATGAACTGATTCCGAGCGCGCGGCCGCATCGTATCCCTCAACGCGAATACATGCAACGCTGTGGCCCGGCGTAACTTCGCGCAACTCCGGATCGATTCGCGCGCAATCGTCAATCGCCATCGGGCAACGGGTCCGAAACCGGCAACCCGAAGGCGGATTGCGCGCCGTCGGTACATCGCCTTTCAAAATGATTCGATCGCGCTTCTGGGTTGGATCTGGAATCGGAATCGCCGACAGCAATGCCACCGTGTACGGATGCAACGGATTAAGATAAAGATCTTTCGCGTCGGCGATCTCAACTATGCGGCCGAGGTACATGACCGCCACGCGCGTCGAGATATGTTCGACCACCGCGAGGCCATGCGAAATAAACAGATATGTAAGACCGAATTCCTGCTGCAAATCCTGAAGCAGATTGACTACTTGCGCCTGCACCGAAACATCGAGCGCAGAAACAGGTTCATCGGCCACGATTAGTTTCGGATTCAAGGCGAGCGCGCGCGCGACGCCGATGCGCTGCAACTGGCCGCCTGAAAATTCGTGGCTGTAACGCTTCATGTAATCGGCGTCGAGCCCGACCTTGCCCAGCAGCCAGGCGACGCGTTCCTGCCGCTCAGTTTTGCTGCCGATCTTATGAATGACCAGCGGCTCAGCGATGATGTCGCCGATTTTCATGCGCGGATTCAAAGACGAGTTTGGATCCTGAAACACGATCTGCATCTCGCGGCGCAACTCGCGCAGTTCGCGCTTGCCCATGGCCGTGACATCGCGTCCTGCGAACTTCACGTCGCCACGCGTGGGCTCGATCAGTCTGAGGATGCAACGGCCCGTAGTTGACTTGCCGCAGCCTGACTCGCCGACGAGCCCGAGTGTCTCGCCGGCTTTGATATCGAACGACACGCCGTCGACTGCCCGCCAGACATCGTCACTGCCTTCGACAGGGAAGTGCTTGTAGAGCTCGCGCACGCTCACCAGCGCGTCATCGTTGATTTGGTTGTTTGAATTCACCACAGAGGACACAGAGAAGAAATTTATTGAATATCTCTTCCTCGGTGTCCTCTGTGGTTAATTATTTCCGTATCGCCGATGGTCGCCGGATCGAACAATACACATCGCGCAGTTACCCCATCCCCGACCGGGTACAACGGAATCTCCTGCTCGCGACAGCGCGGCATTCGATACGGGCAGCGTGGTTCGAAATGACAACCGGGCGGCAACGCAGTCAGCCGTGGCACCGTGCCATCGATCGTCTGGAGGCGCGGCTTTTTCGCCACCGCCGCGTGCGTCAACTTCGGCACTGATCTCAAGAGCCCTTCGGTGTACGGATGCTTCGGCCGCGCGAACAATTCATTAACCGGCGAGTCTTCGACAATCTGGCCCGTGTACATCACCGCGACGCGATCGGCGACCTCGGCCACCACACCGAGGTCATGCGTGATGAGCAGCACCGCCAACTCACGCGTGCGCCGCAGATCATTCAGCAATTCCAGAATCTGCGCCTGAATAGTCACATCGAGCGCCGTCGTCGGCTCGTCGGCAATCAGAAGTTTCGGATCACATGCGAGGGCCATGGCGATCATCACACGCTGACGCATGCCGCCCGAAAGTTGATGCGGATAATCCTTGGCGCGCATCTCGGCATCGGGAATCGCAACCTCGCGCATTGCCTCAATCGCCGCTGCGCGCGCCGCTGACCTTGAAAGCTTGCGATGCAGTCGCAGCGCTTCGGCAATCTGCTCTCCGACGGTAAAGACGGGGTTCAAAGAGCTCATCGGGTCCTGGAAGATCATGGCCACGTCGTTACCGCGGACGGAACGCATCTCGGCATTCGAGAGCTTCACCAAATCACGTCCGTCGAAAAGAATTTCGCCCGCGACGATCTTTCCCGGCGCGCCTACCAGCCGCATGATCGACAACGCGGTGATCGATTTACCGCAGCCGCTTTCACCGACCAATCCCAGCAGTTCGCCGCGATCGAGATAGAGACTGACGCCGTCGACCGCGCACACCAATCCTTCACGGGTCTGAAAGTACGTATGGAGATTTCTGATTTCCAGCAGATGAGTCACGCCGAAATTGGTCCTCGCTGCGACTCTAACATTACGTTGACACTGTCAAGAAGTTGCCAATAGACTGAGGCCACCCGATACTTACCCGAGCCCACCGTTCGTGGTGGTTGATCTTGAATCACGGAGTCCGTCAGACATGATTAATTCTACCTTAACTGCAAACAGAATCCGGGTCGCCATCGGATTCATGATCGCCCTGGCGATTTCAGCATCTGCGCAAACTCAGAACCCGGCGGAACGTCAGAAAGCGATCGAAGTCTACGAATCGCAGAACCTGGTCGCGGCGCTTCCGCTGCTGGAAAAGGTGGCCCTCGCATATCCGAACGATCCGGTGGTGCTGTCGCGCCTGGGATTTACTTTGTATGCCAACGCTACCAATGAGCAGGATGCAAACAAGCGCGCGCAAATGCGTCAACGCGCGCTGACGATCCTGCGCAAGTCGCGTTCGCTGGGCGATGACAGCAACCTTACGACTATGGCGCTCGAGGCGTTGGAGAACGCGGACAGCACGCAGGTCCCGTTTTCTCAGGTCAAGGCTGCCGAAGCCGCGATTCGCGAAGGCGAAGCCGCGTTCATGCGCGGCGACATGGATAAGGCAATCGCTGCTTACAAGCGCGCCCTCGAAGCGGACCCTCATAATTACTCGGCGGCTTTGTATGCGGGCGATTCTGAATTTAAGAAGGCGATGACTTCGACTGATCCGCAGTTCCGCAGCCAGCACTTCGACGCCGCCGGCGTTTGGTTCGCAAAAGCGATTGAGATCAATCCCAATGCCGAGACCGCCTATCGTTATTGGGGCGACGCCTTGGACGGGCAGGGCAAGACCAACGAAGCGCTCGTTAAGTTTGTCGACGCGATTGTTGCCGAGCCTTATCGCCAGCAGGCGTACGTTGGACTGCAGCAATGGAGTCAGCGACACAAGATTCAGATTGGACATCCACACATCGCGCCTCCGACGTCGGCGACGACGCAGGGAGACCAGACTACGGTTAATGTCGATCCGCGGACGCTGGACAGCAAAGACGGATCAAACGAATGGCTGATGTACGGCATTACCAGGGCTGCCTGGCAGACCAGCGATTTCGCGAAGAACTATCCGAATGAGCAGACGTATCGTCATAGCCTGAAGGAAGAAGCGTCCGCGTTGCGCATGGTAGCCGAAGCGTGTGCGAAAGATTTGAAGTCGGGAAAAGTAAAGACCCTCGAGCCTTCGCTCGAAACCTTGGTGAAATTGAATGACGCCGGCTTGCTCGAAGCGTTTGTGCTGTTTGCGCGACCCGATAAAGGGATCGCCCAGGATTACGCCGCTTACCGCGCGGCCAATCGCGACAAGCTCAGAAGGTATTGGCTGGAGGTCGCGGTCCTCAAAGGGTGAACGCGACTTCAATGAAAAACAAAAAGGTGAGCGTCAGCCGGCGCCCACCTTTTTGTTTGTGTGTTTGACGAACGTCCTACTGATTGTTCGTCGTGGTTGTCGTCGCGCGCGCACCCGGCGCGGGTTTGCGCGGCAGTTTCTCATCGCGCATCGCGGTGTTGTAAACAAACGCGGCCATGATAGTCGCCGCCTGCTTCATATCATCCGCCTGAATTCGATCGAATAGATCCTGATTCGAGTGGTGCGTGCGCGTGTCGTATTCGATCTCGTCCTGGATGAATTGAAATCCCGGCAGACCGATGCGATCGAATGATTGATGATCGGTGCCGCCGGTGTTCGAAATCGTGATCGTGCTGGCGCCCATATCGCGGAAGGGCATCAACCAGCGCGCGAACAAATCCCGCACGCCCGCATTGCCCTGCAAGTACACGCCGCGAATCTTGCCAGTGCCGTTGTCCAGATTGAAGTACCCAGAGAACTTCTCGTACTCAGGCATGGTCGTAAGCTTCGCCGGAGTTGCATTAGCATTACCGCCGCCTCCGCCGCCGAATTGCGGGCCGCCTTCCAAATTGCCAAAGTGCGCTTTCACGTATGCCTGCGAACCGAGCAGCCCTTGTTCCTCACCGGTCCAAAGGGCGATGCGAATAGTGCGACGCGGTTTGACGCCGAGCGCCTGGAGAATGCGCACGGCTTCCATCGCGACTGAGACACCCGCGCCGTTGTCGGTCGCGCCGGTGCCGGAGTGCCATGAATCCATGTGACCACCTAGCATGACGATCTCATCTTTCAGATCGGTGCCGGGAATCTCGGCAACTGTGTTGTAGCCCATGTTGTCCGCGTCTTGATATTCGACAGCGAGGTCGACGGTCATCTTCAGTTTCTCGCCCTGCTGAATCATGCGAACCATCCGGTTGTAGTGTTCCGCCGCTACCGTGATCTGCGGGACTATCTTGCCCTCCATCTTCGGATCGTACGGCGAAAGGCGTTGGGGCGTCTCGCCGATCGCTTTCGGAATTGCCGGCACTACCGTTGCGGATTGAACGAAGAGCGTTCCGCCGCTGCCGCGCGGGCTTACGTCAACCGCGACCGCTGCGCCTTCATCAAGCAGCATGTTCCAGCGTTTTGCGGTGAACACCGCCTGCTGGAATGCCAACTGCTGTCGTTCCTGGGCACTCATCTGCGGGCCGCCATTTCCACCGCGGCCACCGCCCCCGCCACCGAAGCCACCGCCGGCTCCTGGCGGCAGCGCGTTCGCCAGCGTCAATAAACTTTTTTCATCCTGTCTGCGGCCGGGCGCGTCGAACATCGCTTTCACTTCTACCGGCTGCGACAACAAAACGATCTTGCCCTTGAGCTGACCTTTGTATTTGTCGAGATCCGCTTCTGTCCGCGCGTCCATGAAAACGACGTCTGCCGTCACGGTGTTACTGACCGGTGGCGGAGCCGTGCTGAGCGTGGCGTTCCTCCGGTTGGTTGCGGTCGTCGCCGGCATTTCCGGAACCACCTTCACGCTCGGCGACCAGGCCTTCGGATAAGCGATGAGCGGAATGTCCATTGGCGAACTGATCTGCGCCGAGAATCGCTTGAGCGACCAGCCGCGGCCGAACGGTCCCCACGCTTCGAGGTGCGCATTTTGCAATCCCCACTTCGCCAGCGTGTCGCGCGTCCATTCGTTCGAGCGCTTCATGCCCGGCGACGCTGTCAGACGTGGGCCGATCACATCAGTCAGGTACGAAAGCGTCTGCATCACTTGCGAGTGATTCATGCCTTCGTCCTTGATCTTCGCGATCATCGGATCTTCGGCTGGTGGTTGCGGCTGCTGTGCGAAGGCCGTATAGGGAACGACCAGGGTGAAAAGCAGAAGTAGAGCAGCAAACTGACGACGGATCATTTGTGGACTCCTATTCAAATCGGTTTTGGTTGGTTCAGTTGCCCCTTGCGACGAAGGCGCGCGAACGTTTGACTGAATTGACGAAGCTTATACCGTGAAAGTTACAAACATTCAAGCAAGGGTCAGTACCACCTGCGTAAGCGGCTGGGTAACCTTTGATCGCGTCCGACCTATTGAGATTGACCCACCCGCTAACGCAGGTGGTACTGATCGGTCGCGCTTCTGACACGGCGTGGATGCTTCTGATATCATTGCGCACTCATGCCTTCACCAAAGACACAGCCTGCGCGTGGGATGCGCGACTTTCTGCCCGCCGAGGTGCGCAAGCGCGAGCACGTCATCGGTGTCATCAAGTCCGTCTACGAACGCTATGGCTTCGAGCCGTTGGAAACTCCGGCGGTCGAAAATATTGAAACGTTGATGGGCAAGTACGGTGAGGAAGGCAACCAGCTGATCTTCAAAATCCTCAAGCGCGGTGAGCACGAAAAGACCGGCGAGGCCGATCTCGCGCTGCGTTACGATTTGACGGTGCCCCTGGCGCGCGTCGTCGCTCAATATCAAAACGAGCTGCCTAAGTTCTTCAAGCGCTATCAAATCCAACCGGTGTGGCGCGCCGATCGTCCGGCGCGCGGCCGCTTCCGCGAGTTCTATCAATGCGACGTCGATGTGCTGGGCTCGCAATCAATGGTCGTTGAAGCTGAATTGATCGCCGCGGCCAGCAACGCGCTGGTCGCGCTCGGCTTTAACGATTTCACCGTGCGCGTCAATCATCGACAGGTGCTGACCGGCATTCTCGACCAGGCCGGAGTGCCGCGCGATAAGCACGATGATGCACTCATCTCATTGGACAAGATGGACAAGGCTGGTCCCGAAGGCGTCGCGCGTGAATTGAGTCAACGCGGGGTTGTCGACGAATCCGCGGTGAAGCTGATGCGCTTCTTCGAAGGTGTCGCGGGTGCCGAGCACGCTGTTACTTTGATCGACTTGAATGGACGCGGCGATGCCCGGACTGCTTACAACGCCGATATCGTCGGCAGGTTGGTCGAGTTTATCGGCGCTCACGAAATCGGCGCGAGCGGTGTTGACGAGTTGCGTCAGATTCTTGAACTGGCAAAGGCCAGCGGCGTCAATGAACGAATCAAAATTGATCCGACGCTGGCGCGCGGCCTGGCCTATTACACCGGCACAATTATTGAAATCAACGTCGCGGATCTTGCGGGCAGCCTCGGCGGCGGTGGTCGTTACGATAATCTCGTCGGCATGTTTCTCGGTAAAGACGTTCCCGCGTGCGGCTTCTCGCTGGGACTGGAACGAATCATCGTCGTCATGAGTGAACGTGAAATGTTCCCGGCCGAATTGATCGCATCTCCCGCGGATCTCATGGTCACTGTTTGGAATGAAGATTCGATTGCAGATTCAATTAGGCTCGCGACTGAATTGCGAAGCAGCGGTCTGCGCGTCGACGTTTATCCCGCAGCTGACAAGATGGGGAAACAGTTCAAGTATGCCTCGTCGCGCGGCATCCCGTTCGTGGCCATCGTCGGCGACGACGAACGCGCGCGGGGCGAAGTGGCGGTGAAGGACATGCGCATCGGCACTCAAACCAATCTCAAAAGATCAGAGATTAGCCAGGCCATTCGAAACCTCTAAGCCCTTAAGAGTAACTGAAGTTTCGCGCGAACATCCTTCACGAAGGTCAGGTTCGGGCATAGAAACTACGGCACGAAACATAAGAGCTCACTCGTGAGCGGTGAGTTCAGCCGTGATTCGTTTCGCTGCTTTCGACCGCGTCGAGATAATCATGTGAACGATCACCGACGCGATGATGATCGCTCCACCAATTAACGCCCATCCCGAGGGGCGCTCGCCGATAAAGAGAAAAACCCAAACTGGATTGAGCACCGGCTCGATGTAGCCAATGATGCTGGCGTCAATTGAGCGCACGCCACGCGCCATCGCTGAAGTGAAGAGCAGGTAGGCGAGGCCCAACTGCACGATGCCGAGATAGGCGATGCAGGCGAAGTCTACGCCATTGATTCCGCGACGCACCGCGCCGAGAAAGGCCGGCGCGCAAATCACCACGGAAATCAGGTTGCCGTAGATGGTCGCTGAGGCGCGATTAACGTCGCGCGACTTCGAGTTGCGCATCAGCAGAAAAAACAGTGCGAAGCAGACGCCCGAGGCGAGTGCGAGCAAATTGCCGCTGACGTCCTCAGGCCGCAATTTGCCGACGAAGAAAAGCGACATGCCGGCAACGCAGGCGGCGACGGTCGCCAGGTCGCGCAGCCGGAACTTCTCTTTATAGAAAATCGGCTCGAGGATTAGGACGTAGACCGGCGCGGTGTATTGCAGGAAAATCGCGTTGGCCGCCGTCGTTAACTTGGTCGCGGCCACAAACAGAATCAGCAGCGCGGCGTAGAGGATCGAAGTGAGGGCGGTGATCTTGTTGATGCCGTAACCTTCACCGCGAGTGAGAATCGCAATCGTGATGGCGGCAAGTAACGATCTGCCAAACGAAAGTTCGAAGGCCGAGAGATGAGTGGCTTTGATAAAGAGACCGCCGGTGCTCCAGAGAATGGCCGCGGCCAGGATGAGCAACAGCGGGGACGAACTTATTTTCCATTTGTCATTTGACATCTGTCATTTGACATTGGTCCGACGAGGTAATCTGGATTGATGTCGAGCAGAGTATGCATGAAATGACAAATGAATCAGTTGACCGCGTCATTCTTCGCCGGCTCATCCATTTGCGTCTCATTCGGTTGCATCGCGGCGCCTTCATCTCGTTTCTGCGATTTCAAATATTTTCCGAACTGCCCGTTCCATGGTGGAATGACGATCGAAACCGCGCCGGCCGGCAGGGCCTGACAGGCAAGTCGGATTAGCGGTTTGGGTTCAGCCGTATCGACGTAACCGAACTCTTTCATCTTCTTGCCTTCGCGCGCGCCGACGTCTGAAAGTTTCTGCGCGCCGCCCAGCACGCCGACCCAGCACGTGCCGCATGAAGCTGCGCGGCATTCAACCGGAATCGGCCCCTCGACGCGACGCGGATCGATGGCGGTCCAGTCGCGCGATTGATCGTCCGCGGCGCCCCAGGCGAGATCCTGACCTTCGCGCAGTTTATATTTGGCTTGCGCGTCGTTCTCGTCCCAGGTGACGGTCCATTCGTGGTTGACGGTCTTAAGAAATCCGAACAGCCCGCGAGAGTCGTCCTTGGCGCGGTCACGCAGAACCTGTTCGGCCGATCTATTTCTCAGCTTGCGGTCGATGGTTACCGCACCCGCGGCCGACTTGAAACTTGCCAGGCCGGTCTGGCGCAGCGTCATGAAACCCACGGCGGTAATGCCTGTCAACAGCGATTCGTCGGCCGTGCTTTTCTGCGCGGCCGTGCGCGCGACTTCGAGGATTTGATCGCCCAGCCGCGCATGGTTGTTTTCATCAAACGAATCGGCGTGCGCCTCGATGGCTTGCTTAACCTGCGGCCAGAATCGATGACCGTAAAGAAAGCGATGCGAGCTGTCGATTTGATCTTTTAGATCGTAATCGCCCTGCAGCAGGAGCTGTTGCGCCAGCTTGTCACGCTCTTCAGATTCGGCCAACGCCTGAAACAGAGAGAGCGGATAGAAGGCAAACCAAATTTGCGTGGCGTTGCGATCGACTTCGTGAATCGAACGGAGCAGGGTCGCCAAAGCGGCCGACCATGACTCTTCGTTTTGTTGATTAAGAAATTTCTCAAAGGCTGTTTCGTTCATAGCTTGTATAGACGGCAATTCTTCCTTGAATGAAAACGGAAAGTTTAGCAGGAAAGTGGCCGATTCAGAACCGCCTGCGTTAGCCGGCGGGTAATCCAATGCTGACCCACCCGCTGCCGCAGGTGGCCATGCAACGAGCCCTCCCTGGCCGTCGCGCTTCTGACACGATTCGCGTTTGACAACCGTTCGTTTGAAAGAGTAATTAAACGGGAGATCAGAGGGACAATCATGGCAGAACAAACTACGCAGATGTCGAAACCGCGCCGCACCTTCGACAGCGCCTATGGATTTTCATTCAGCGTCGCGGTGGGGTTAATTCTTTTTCTGGCCGGCTTAATCATCAGCCTCACGGTGGGGCAGGGAACCAGCCTCGGCCTGATTTTTGGAATTCCGCTGCTGGTGGCCGGATTGATGATTCCGCTGTTCATGCTGCGCGACTTGTTCGTGACCGCCGAAGTCAAAGAGCCCTGTCCGAATTGTGGTGGGACGATCCGCACTTCAGACGCGACCCTGCAACTCAGATGCGAGCATTGTCAGAAAGTAATCAATGTGCGAGAGCGGCGGCTGTATGTGGCCTCGGAGTGAAGGGACTAAGACAGTAACGGCGGCAGCCAGGTCCTCGTCCAGTAGTCGCTGAAGGTGATGGCAAACATAATCGCCAACCACAGCAGCGCTGCCACAATCACCAACCAAACCAGACGGCCACTGTAGCGCACGTGCATGAAGAAGAGCACGACGAGCGTGGCTTTGATGACTGCAATCGTGAGCGCGACGACCGCGTTGAGCGGGCCGGGAAAATCGTAAAACGCTGCGAGCACAGTCAAGGCTGTTCCCACCATCAGCGACAGGAAAATCGTTATGTAGATTCGCGGTTGAACTATGTGCTCACTCATAAAAGCAGCGGGTAGAGATCAGAGATAGAGATTAGTTTCTCTATCCATGATGTTCCAGATGTCTGCCCAGCAAATACAGTAACGGAAACAGAAATATCCAAATGATGTCGACGAAGTGCCAATACAAGCCAGAGATTTCTACCGGCGCGTGATATTCGGGACTGAACTTACCGCGCCAGGCGGCGATTAAAATCACGGTCATTATTCCCAGGCCGATGATCATGTGCAGCGCGTGCATGCCGGTCATGGCGAAATAAATCCAATAGAACAATTCGACGTTGCGAACGTTCGCGCCCTCGATCAAATGCAGCTTGTGCGGATCGGTGTCACCTGGTTGCGCGACTTCCGGCGCGAAGGGCCGGCCGGGATTCAAACGTCCCGGAACCAGATGGTCGTTGTATTTGTCGTGATACTCAATTCCTTTGATGCCGAGAAAAGTTGCGCCCAGAATCATCGTCAAAATCAGGCAGATGATCGTGGTGCGGTTGCGGCCGACCTGTGTGCTCCAGACGGCCATCGCCATCGTAAAGCTGCTGACGATCAGCACCGCCGTGTTGACCGCGCCGAGCGTGATGTCGAGGTGATTGCTGGCGCTGACGAAAGCTGCCGGATACTGCGCGCGATAGAGCGTGTAGGCGAGGAACATGCCGCCGAAAAACATGATTTCGGTGACGAGGAAGACCCACATGCCGAGCGTGCCCGCCTCGCGCTGCTGCTCCATATTTTCAAAATGGTGCTGCAACGCCGGATGATGCGCCGCGTGCGCGTGGGTTGTTGTTATTCCTTCAGGCATAGTCTGAAATTGAAAATTGAAAATTGAAAAATGGAAATTGAAAATTGAAACCGGCGTTGCCGCAGCGGGCAGACATCGCTGCCTGGCGATTTGAAATTTTCATCTTGCAATTTTCAATTTTCAATGCTCTTAGTCTTCCGTTTCGACGCTGCTTGGATCCATCCACTCACGGGGATGGTACTGACCCTTACGTTTCGGCCGGCGCCTGTCTCTCAAACTTGCCTACCACTTCCGTATGTTCCGGCGGCGCGAACTCATACGCTTCCTGCGTTACGACCGGGGTCACCAGGAAATTCTCCGTCGGCGGCGGCGAAGCGGTCTGCCATTCCAGCCCCGGCAAATTCCATGGATTGGCTTGCGCGATGCGTCCATAACGCAGTGACCACGCCAGATAAATCAGCGGAATCATCAGCCCCACGCCGAGTATCGAAGCGCCGGCCGTCGAAAGCACATGCAACACTTGCCACGAAGGCAGCTCGACCGGATAGGTGTGATAGCGCCGCGGCATGCCCATGTATCCCAGCACAAACTGTGGCGCGAAGGTCAGATTGAATCCGACAAATACTACCAGCGCCGAAAAACGTCCCCAGCCTTCGGGATACATGCGGCCGGAAATCTTGGGCCACCAATAGTGAAGGCCACCGAGATACGCGAGCAGCGTCCCGCCGACCATAATGTAGTGAAAGTGCGCGACGATGAAATAAGTATCGCTGACGTGAATGTCCGTTCCCAAAGAGGCGAGGAACAATCCCGTCATCCCGCCAATCGTGAACAGGCCGATAAAGCCGAGTGCGTATAGCATCGGCGTGTCGTACGAAATCGATCCTTTGAAGAGCGTCGCCGTCCAATTGAAGGTCTTGATTGCCGACGGTATCGCGACTGCGAAACTGAGGAACGAAAAAATCATGCCGGCGTACACGGATTGGCTGGCGACAAAGAGGTGATGACCCCACACCAGGAAACCAAGGACTGCAATCGCCAGGCTTGAGTACGCGACGAACTTGTAGCCGAAAATATTTTTGCGCGAGAAGTTCGCGATCAATTCACTGACCACGCCCATCGCCGGCAGCACCATGATGTAAACGGCCGGATGCGAATAGAACCAGAATAAGTGCTGGAACAGAACGGGATCGCCGCCGCTCGCCGGATCGAATATGCCAATGTGCGCCACCCGTTCGAATACGACCAGCAGCAGCGTGATAGCAATCACCGGCGTGCCGAGAATCATGATCAAGCTGGTTGCGTAATGCGACCAGACAAACAGCGGCAGACGGTACCAGGTCATGCCCGGCGCGCGCATCGTGTGAATGGTGACGATGAAATTCAGCCCCGTCAGGATCGACGAAAAGCCGTTAATGAAAATTCCGACGCCGGTCGCGATTACATACGAGTTCGAAAACGTCGTGCTGTAAGGCACATAGAACGTCCAGCCGGTGTCGACGCCGCCGGCCAGCAATGCATAGATCGTGATCACGCCGCCGATGATGTAGATGTACCAACTCAACAAATTGATTCGCGGAAAGGCGAGGTCCTTCGCGCCGATCATCATCGGCAGCAAAAAGTTTCCCAGGGTCGCCGGAATCGACGGGATCAAAAAGAAAAACACCATGATGATCCCGTGTTGCGTGAAGGTTTTGTTGTAAGTGCTCGACTGCATCAAATCGCCCTGCGGCGTGAGCAGTTCGAGACGAATCGCCATCGCGTACAGACTGCCGATGAAGAAAAAGAAGCTGACCGCGCCGAGATAGAGCAGGGCGATGCGCTTGTGGTCCTTCGTCAGGAGCCAGGACTTCAGACCGAACTCGGCGTTCAGATAGTTCGAGCGCGGCGGTTTTGGTATTACGAATTCTTCCATGAGAAAAAATACTCTGCTCGTAGCTTCACCGTGGCTTTGCCACAGCACCTTGCGGTAAGGCTGTGCCTTACTGTTAACTGATTTCAAAATAAACTGGAGGCTGGGCCTCCGGCTGAGGCCTAGCCTCAGCAAATGAAGAATCCACCTTCACGGTAAGCCGAAGGCTTACCGCCGTGTGCGGCGGCAAAGCCGCACTCAGAGCATTTCAAAAAACGTCACTTCTTCCCACTCGGGCTCGCTTTCGGCGTCGTACTTGGCTGCGCCGAGGCCGGCGGTGGTTTCGCCGTCGAGCTTTCAGGTTTCGCCGTCGAAAGCGATTTCAAATACGACACCACCTGCAACAATTGTTCTTCGCTGATCTGGCCCTGGAACGACGGCATGATTGGCCCGAAGCCAGTCACCACTTTCGCCTGCGGATTCAAAATCGATTCACGCAGGTACGATTCATCGGCAGTCACACTTTGTCCGCCGCTGAGCACGACTTTGCTGCCAAAGACCCCCATCAATGCGGGTCCCCGTCCGCCTTCGGCGTTGGCGCCGTGACACGAAACACAGCCGAGCGACTCGTACATGCCACGGCCCGCGGCCGCAGGTGAAGCGCCGGATTCATTACCGCTCAACCAGTTTTCATATTCGGTCGGTTCCATCACCACGATGTAACCACGCATGCCGGAATGGTTCATGCCGCAGTATTCGGCGCAGAAAAAATTGTAACGGCCCGGCTTGGTAGCTTCGAACCATTCGGTCGTGTATTTGCCGGGCACGACGTCCGCCTTGACACGAAACGCGGGAATGAAAACATCGTGAATAACATCTTCAGTCGTCATGATCAGCTTGACACGTTGGCCCAGCGGCACGTGCAGCTCGTTGATTTCGCGCTGACCGGTAGCATGCTGAAACTTCCACATCCACTGCTTGCCGACCACGTAAACCTCGAGTGCGTTCTGCGCCGGACGGTATTGCGCGAAATAAATCTTGGCGCCCCAGACGAAGATTGTCATGGCAATCAACAACGGAATGACTGACCAGAGCGTTTCGAGTTTGGTCGATCCTTCGATCGGTCGCGGTATTTCGTACGGGTTGCGCCGCCGGTAGCGAATGACGAAATAGATGACGACGGCATAAATCAACAGCGTGAAAAAAGCGGTCACGCCGCAGAGATAAAAGTACAACGCGTCAACTTCGCCTGACAGCGTCGAAGCACTTTCCGGAAATGGAAGCCAGGATTGCATTAAAGTAATTCTGAATTTTTAACTTTGAATTCTGAATTCAGATTCTGAAATCTTGAATCTTGAATCCTGAATTCAAAAAACTGTTGGCGACGTCGTTCCTCACGATCGAGCCTCTGACAAAACTATTCGCTTACGACTAATCTTTCTCAACAAAAAGAACAGCCCAACCATCGCGATGATGGTGACGATCCCGGCCAGCCGGATCACATTCATAATCGCTACGCCATACTTCCCGGTGGAAGGGTCGTAGTGGTAGCAATAGAGCGCCAGAGTGTCGACCGGAGATCCAATCTTGTTCGCTGAGGCCTCGACCAATCCCAGCCGCATGTCCTTTGCCGGATAATCGATGCCGTAAAAATAGCGCGCGAGTTTTCCTTCAGGCGTCGCGATCATGATCCCGCTGGCATGCGCAAACTGCTTCGTTTGCTCGTCCCAGGTGTAGCGGAACCCAACCGCCTCGGTCAGCCGTTTCACATTCGCGTCGTCGCCGGTCAGAAAATGCCAGCCCGCGGCGCCGCTCGCGCGGTTATAACCTTTAATGTAGGTCTGCTTTTTCTCGGCGGCGAGTTGCGGCGTTTCTTTCGTGTCGAAACTGACGGTGACGACTTCGAATTGCTCGCCGATATTGAACGTGTTCTGCCGGAATGATCCGAGCATGCCATTCAAAACCTGATTGCAGAGCATCGGGCACTGATAATAGACCAGCGAGATGACGACGGGCTTCCCCTTATTGAAGAATTGGCCCAGCCGAACTTCGTTGCCCTGCTCGTCTTTGAAGACTGCGTCGAGCGGCAACTGCTGATTCAATTTCTGATCGATGCCAACCTTATTCAAAACCTTCGGCAAGCCCGCCGAAGTCTGTCCCTGATTCAAGCC
>JADMIO011525475.1_pt1 | contig 19696 bp, 16 predicted proteins | sample 8958161 | NCBI WGS metagenome assembly JADMIO01 (sample SAMN16585339, study PRJNA669376) | soil metagenome | isolation source: Crop rotation soil | place: USA: Cullars Rotation, Alabama | collected 2011
CGGGCGGGAACAAGGCGACCTCATCGCCGGCTTTGACCGGATGGGTCAGGCCGACATAATCCTGGTTGACCGCGACCTTCACGGCGCGGCGCTCCTTCAGCGCCGTCGCATAATTCGGCCCGAGGCTCTCCAGCCAGTCGAGCAGCTGGCCGACTTGCGTGACATGAGCCGGCACGTCGAGAGTCTCTTCGGCCTTGCCGATCTTCTGGCGGAGCCAGGCGAAATAGAGCAGCTTCATGATCTCTACTGAGTAAGGGTGTGAGGAACGTCCATGGCAAAGCAATCCAGTAATGTGACCATCTACCATAACCCGAACTGCAGCACCTCCAAGAAGGTGCTGGGCTGGTTGAAGGAAAAGGACATCGAGCCGAAGGTGGTTGAGTATCTGAAGACCCCCCTGGATGAGGCGGGAATCAAATCCCTGCTGAAGAAGCTGAAACTGGGGCCGCGCGATATCCTCCGCAAGAAGGGCGAGGCTTTCGAGGCGCTGAAACTCACCGAAAAGACCACCGACGAGGCCCTGATCAAGGCCATGGCCAAGACCCCGGTGCTGATCGAGCGCCCGATCGTGGTCGGACCCAAGGGTGCCGTGGTCGCCCGTCCGCCGGAACGGGTCTGGGAGGCGGTCTAATCCCGGCTGCCCAGGCGCCGCGCCAGATTGCGCGCCGCGACCAGGCTGCGGTCCTTCAATTCCTCCAGTTTGGCGAGGCTGTAGCGCGAGGCGGGGCCGGAAAGGCTGATCCCGCCACGCACCGCGCCGCCGGCCTCGAATACCGGCACCGCGACGCAGCGCATGTCGTCGTGGAACTCCAGGTCGTCGAATGCGAAGCCTTGCCGCCGCACCTTCGAGAGTTCGGCGCGGAAGTCGTCGGCGTCGGTGATCGTGTTGGGCGCGACCTTCGGCAGGCCGCGGGCGATGATTTCCTCGGCCAGGCGCGCATCCTGATAGGCCAGCAGGGCCTTGCCGATCGAGGTGCAGTGCAAGGACGCGCGGTCGCCGATCTTGAAATCCACGCTGACCAGCTGCGTGCCCTTGGCGCGATAGACCAGCACCGTGGCATCGCGGTCGAGGATGCAATAGTGCACCGTCTCGCCGGTCTCGGCGGAGAGGCCGCGGATCGCATCCAGGATGATCTCCGAGCGTTCATCCGCATTCAGCAGCGCGCTGCTGAGCGACAACAGCTTGTAGCCCAGCTGATACGTCTTGCCGCTCTCGTCGCGAGTCACATAGCCGGCCTCGTGCAGAGTCATCAGCATGCGATAGGCGGTGCTCCGATCGGCGCCGATGCCGCTGGCCACTTCGGCGACTCCGACCGGCGCGCGCGCCTCGCCGAGGATCTCCAGCACCCGCAGCGCCCGCAGGGCCGTCGCACTCTTATTGGGATCGATCTTGCCCATCGCCCTTGCATTGTGCGATATTCGTCTTGCTGATGCAATATTCGTTGATGCGAAGTCATGGCTAATATCGACCAATGGTGTCTAATCTAGACCATTAAGAAAGAGTCGATCAGCACGCCTGGGAGGCGCACGTCGAACGATGGAGAGCCTGTCGGTCACCGGCCTCGGCAAGAGCTATGACGGCAATCCCGCCTTGCGCGATGTGTCCTTCAGCGCCGCGCGCGGAACGGTGCTCGCGGTCTGCGGCGAGAACGGCGCCGGCAAATCGACCCTGATGAAAATTCTCTCCGGCGCAACGCGACCGGATACGGGCGTGCTGCGGCTCGATGGCGCAGCGGTCGTCTTCAACGATCCGCGCGAGGCGATGGACCGCGGCATCGCCATTGTCCACCAGGAGCTGAGCCTGCTGCCGCATCTCTCGGTCGCCGAGAACATTCTGCTGGGCAAGGCGCCGCATCGACGCTTCCGCTGGCAGATCGCCCCGTGGATGGTCGATTGGGCGGAGATGAACCGGATCGCGGAATCGGTGCTGCGCGATTTCGGTATCGAGACCATCGATGTGCGACAGACGGTCTCCGAGCTCAGTGTCTCGGTGCAGCAGGTCGTCGAGATCGCCAAGGCGCTGGTCGGCCGGCCGCAAGTGCTGATCCTCGACGAGCCGACCGCCGTGCTCTCGGCCCGCGAATCCGATCTGCTGTTTGCGGCCATTCGGAAGCTGGCGCGCGAAGGCACGATCGTCCTCTATATCTCGCATCGGCTGGAGGAGATATTCGAGATCTCCGACGCCGTGCTGGTGCTGAAGGACGGCGCCAAGGTGATCGAGGCGGCGACCGCCTCCCTCGACCACGATGCGTTGATCCGTGCCATGGTCGGCCGTCCGCTGACCGCAATCTATCCGGCGCGCAAGCCGTTGCCCGGTCCGGTCATGCTGGAATGCCGCAACCTCACGCGCCGCGGCGTATTTCGCGATGTCTCCCTCAGCCTCCGGGCCGGCGAGATCGTCGGCATGTTCGGCCTGGTCGGCAGCGGCCGCACCGATGTCGCGAAGGCGCTGTTCGGCGCGGCGCCGGCGCATGGGGGCGAGATCCTGATCTCCGCCGCGCCCGTGCGGATCGCATCGCCGCGCGACGCGGTTCGGAATGGCATCGCGCTGGTTACGGAAGACCGCAAGCGCGACGGCCTGGCGCTCGATCTCGATCTCATCGACAATGGCGGACTCGCCACCATGGGCGATGCCGCGAAGTACGGGGTGCTGGATCGCCGCCGCCGCAATCAGATCGTGCGCGCCAAGCTCGACGAGTTGGCGGTTCGACCGCGCGATCCGACAAGGCCCGCGCGCCACCTCTCCGGCGGCAATCAGCAGAAAGTGGTTCTGGCCAAGTGGCTGCTGGTCCGGGGCACCAAGATCTTTCTGTTCGACGAGCCGACCCGCGGCGTCGATATCGCCACCAAGGTCGAGATCTACCGCATGATGGCGGAACTCGCCGATGCCGGTATGGCGGTGCTGCTGATCTCCTCCGAACTGCCGGAGATCCTCGGCATGAGCGACCGGGTCTTGGTCATGCGCGGCGGGACGCTGGTTGCGGACTTGCCGCGCGCTCAGCTCTCGATGGAGAGTGTCTTCGCCCACGCCGCCGGCATCGAGCCGGAGCGGATCAGTGCCTAGGATCGCGATGACCGAGAGCCCGCCTGCCGCGCCCGCGCGCCGCTTCCAGGGATTCAACGCGACCAATCTCGGCTTCGCAGCGGCCGTGGTGCTGCTGATCGTCTTCGCCAGCGTCGCGACGGACACATTCCTGACCGAACGCAACATCACCAGCATGTCGCGGCAAATCGTCACCAACGGGATGTTGAGCCTCGGCATGCTGCTGGTGATCCTCACCGGCGGCATCGACCTTTCGGTCGGATCGGTGATCGCCTTCGCCGGCCTGCTCGCGACCGGATTGCAGGTGCACATGCCCTGGCCGCTCGCGATTCTGGTGGCACTGCTGATGGGGCTCGCGGTCGGCACGATCAATGGTGTGCTGGTCGCACGCTTCCGCCTGCAGCCGTTCATCGCGACCCTGGCGACCATGGGCAGCTTGCGCGGCTTGGTCTACATCTACTCCGAGACGCCGCAATATCCAGAGGACCCGCTGTTCCGCAGCTTGCTCGGCGGCGGCTTCATCGGGCCATTTCCCGTTCCGGCCCTGATCTTCGTGCTCGCGCTGCCGATCGTCTGGTTCTACCTCAATCACACGATCTCCGGCCGCGCCGTCTACGCGATCGGCGTCAATGCCGAGGCGGTGCGCCTCGCCGGCGTCAACGTGCGGCGCCACTTGATGGCGGCCTATATGTCGTCCGGTTTTCTGGCGGCTTTGGCCGGCGTGCTGCTGGCCTCGCGCGTCGGCGTGGCCCAGCCGAGCGTCGGCGTCGGCTACGAACTCGATGCAATCGCCGCCGTCGTGATCGGTGGCGGCATCCTTGGCGGCGGTGGCGGGACGGTGCTCGGCGTGTTGGGGGGCGTGCTGGCCCTGGCGGCGGTCGACAACGTGCTCAACCTCTTCAACGTCGAATCCTATTACCAGCAGTTCCTGAAGGGTCTGATCATCCTGGTCGCGGTGCTGGCCAGGCGAAAGAAGCTCTAACAAGAAGCAAGGGAGGAAGTCGTGAAACAGATCGGAAAATTCATTGCAGCGGGTGCCTTGGCTCTGACCGTGTTTGCAGGTTCGGCTCAGGCCAAGGAGATCAAGATCGGTGTAGTCAATCTGTCGCTGTGCTGCGCCTATTTCGTCGGCATGGATTCGGCGATCAAGGACGAGGCCAAGGTGTTTCCCAACGTCAAGGTGCTCTCCACCGACGCCAAGGGTGACGTCGCCAAGCTGACCTCGAATGTCGAGGACCTGCTGAGCCAGAAAGTCGATGGGCTGGTCATCAGCGGCGCCTGGATCGAGGCGGCGCCCGAAGCGATGGATGCGATCAAGGCGGCCGGCGTCCCCGTCGTGCTGGTCGACCGCATGCTCAAGGGCGGCGACTTCACCAGCTGGATCGGTCCCGACAATTCCGCGATCGGCGCCGGCATCGGCGATTACATCACCCAGCGGCTGGGCGGCAAAGGCACGCTGGTGGTGCTGCGCGGCGGTCCGGCCGACAATTCGATCGGATTGGGTCGCACCAACGGCGTCCTCTCGGTGGTCGAAAAATCCGAGATCAAAGTCGAGAAGGCGCCGGATTTCGGCGGCTGGGCGGTGGATGGCGGCTTCAAACTGATGGAGGACATGCTGACCAAGCTGCCGAAGATCGACGCCGTCTTCTGCGAGAACGATTCCATGTGCCAGGGTGCGCAGAAGGCGATCAAGGATGCCGGCCGCAGCGGCGAGATGTTCTTGACCTCGGTCGATGGCGAGAAGGGCACCTTGAAGGAGATCATGACCGACGGCACCAACTACGGAGCCACCGGCCTGAACAACTCCGACATGATCGGCAGAGCGGCCTTCCATCGGCTGATGGCCATCCTGGCGGGGGCCGAAGCGCCGCACGAGACCGTGCTGCCCTCGCCGATCATCACCAAGGACAACGCGTTCAAATACTACGATCCGAACAGCGTCTTCTGAACCGGGTCGACTGCGAAACCGAAAGGGCGGGGAGCCTTGATTCTCCGCCCTTTTTCTTTGGAATCAGCGCTAGTGCAATGCCCCGTCCTTCCTGCTAGTTTCCGGCCGTTCGCAGTGAGGGAAGCCGGTCCGATGCCGGTGCTGCCCCCGCAACTGTAGGACCGCGCCCAAGGAACCTCCGCGAGGAGGGATAAACTGGGCAACGGACCCGAAGGATGCCACTGGCCGATTTCTAGGCCGGGAAGGCGCGGGACCCGGCGGTCGAGCCAGGAGACCTCGGCGAACTTTCTGAAACGGTCGGCGCCTCGGCGGGAGGAGCGCAACGCGTGTCGAAGTCTCAAGCCACCCCATTTGCGCTCGGCGTGTCCGGCGTGATCACGTCCTTGCCCCCGGTCACCCTGGTCCTGGGCGGCGCCCGTTCGGGCAAAAGCCGCTATGCCGAAGGCTTGGTCGATCGCCATCCCGGACGCCGCACCTACTTGGCGACGGCGGAGATCCTGGACGACGAGATGGCGGCGCGGGTGAGAACCCACCGCGACCGCCGGGATTCCGACTGGAAGACGGTCGAGGAGCCGCTGGAACTCGCCGCGGCCTTAAAGGCCGAAACGGAACAGGGAGCGGCGGTCCTGGTCGATTGCCTCACCCTCTGGCTCGGCAATCTTCTGGGAAGTGAGCGGGATGCGGAGGCGGAGATCGCGGGACTGGTCGAAGCGGTACATCAGTTCGGCGGACCGGTGGTCTTCGTCTCGAACGAGGTCGGCCTCGGGATTGTGCCGGACAATGCCCTGGCGCGGCGTTTTCGCGACCTTGCCGGCACGTTGCATCAACGGCTGGCGGAGAAGGCGGACAAGGTGGTCTTCGTCGTGGCCGGGTTACCGATGAATTTGAAGTGAGAAGAGAGCGCTTATGACGACCAGGATTCCAGCGACCATCGTGACCGGCTTTCTCGGCGCCGGGAAGACCAGCCTCATCCAGAACCTGCTGCGCAACGCCCGCGGCCGGCGCATCGCGCTCATCATCAACGAGTTCGGCGAGCTCGGCGTCGATGGCGAGCTGGTCAAGGGCTGCGGCATCGAAGATTGCCCGGAGGAGAACATCGTCGAGCTGGCCAATGGCTGCATCTGCTGCACTGTCGCCGACGACTTTCTGCCGACCATCACGGCTTTGCTCGACCGGCCCAATCCACCGGAGCACATCGTAATCGAGACGTCGGGTCTGGCTCTGCCGAAGCCGCTGATTCGCGCCTTCAACTGGCCGGAAGTGCGCACCCGCGTGACGGTCGATGGCGTCATCGCGGTGGTCGATGGTCCCGCCGCCGCGGCCGGGCGCTTCGCCGACAATCCGGATGCGGTGGATGCGCAGCGCAAGGCCGACGACTCGCTGGACCATGAAAGCCCGCTGGCCGAGCTGTTCGAGGACCAGATCAACAGCGCCGATCTCATCATCCTCAACAAGAACGACCAGATGTCGCCGGACGACCGCATCGCCGCCAAGGTCGTGATCGACCGCGAGATGAAGCGCAAGGCGAAGCTGGTCCTCTCCAGCTTCGGTGCGATCGATCCCGATGTGCTGCTGGGATTGGGCGCCGCGGCCGAGGACGATCTCGATACCCGTTTCTCGCACCACGAGCTGGAAGGCGAGGACCATGATCACGACGAGTTCGAGAGCTTCCAGATCGCGATGCCGGCGCTCAAAACCCCGGAGGAATTGCTCGCGCGCCTGAAGCCGGCGATCGCCACGCACGACATCCTGCGCGTGAAAGGCTTCCTCGACGTCGCCGGTCGCGACATGCGGCTGGTGCTGCAGGGCGTCGGCGGCCGGATCCAGCACTACTACGACCGGGCTTGGGGCTCCGGCGAGGCGCGGCAGGGCCGGCTGGTGGTGATCGGCCTGAAGGGCCTCGACCGCGCGGCCATCGAAGCGGCGGTGAAGGGCTAAAGATGCATCTCCTCGCGGCAAAGCCGGGCGAGATATCCGACGGGACGGGTGCGATCGACCTCGGCCAGACGCCGGGCGAGATCGTCATCCTGTCCGCCGCGGATACCGAGCTCGCCTGCCTTGCCGCGGCCCAGGCGACGTTGCCGGAGCCCAAAGCGAGCTTGCGCCTCGCCAACCTGCTGCAGCTCCAGCATCACCTTTCGGTCGATGCCTATGTCGAGGACATCATCACCCACGCGAAGCTGGTCGTCGTGCGGCTGCTCGGCGGGCGACGCTACTGGCCCTACGGGCTGGACGAAATCGCGGCAACCTGCCGTGCCAATGACGTGAAGCTGGTGGTCCTGCCGGGGGACGATCAGCCGGATCCCGAGCTGGCGGACTTCACCACGCTCGACGCCGAATCCGCGCATCGCCTGTGGCGGTACTTCACCGAAGGCGGGATCGAGAATGCGCAGCAGGCGCTGCGCCACGCCGCAAGCCTGATCGGCAGCGCGGTCGATTGGCTGGAGCCGCGGCCGTTGCTGAAGGCCGGTCTCTATTGGCCAGGCCAGGTCGTGACGGCGCTCGGCGATCTCAAGCGGTATTGGCGCGCGGGCCGGCCGGTCTCCGCAATCGTGTTCTACCGCGCGCTGATGCAGGCCGGCACCTTGAAGCCGATCGATGCGCTGATCGCGGCGCTCGAGGCGCGCGGCATCAACGCGCTGCCGATCTTCGTGAACAGCCTGAAGGACGCCGTCGCCGCGGATCTTATTGGTGATCTTCTCGGCGCGGCCACGCCGGATTTGGTGCTGAACGCGACCGGCTTTGCGGTCGCGCAGCCCGGCGGCGATTTCGCAACGCCCTTCGACATCGCCGATTGCCCAGTGCTGCAGGTCGTGCTTTCGAGCGGCGGCGCCGCAGACTGGCGCGCAAGCACCCGCGGCCTTTCGCCCCGCGACCTCGCCATGCAGGCGGCCCTGCCGGAACTCGACGGCCGAATCCTCACCCGCGCGATCTCCTTCAAGGCGGCGGCGCGCTATGACGCGGCGACCCAGTGCAACATCGTCGAACCGGAGCCGGTCGAAGACCGTATCGCGTTCGTCGCCGATCTCGCCGCCCGGTGGATCCGCCTGCGCCGCAAGCCGGTGGGCGAACGCACGATTGCCATCGTCCTGGCCAACTATCCGAACCGGGACGGCCGCATCGGCAACGGCGTCGGCCTCGACACGCCGGCCGGCACGGTCAATCTGCTGCTGGCCATGCGGGCTGCCGGCTACGCCATCTCCGATGTGCCCAAGGATGGCGATGCGCTGATCCGCCGGCTGCTCGAGGGTCCGACCAATGCAGCCGACAGCCGGCAGCGCGCGGCCTCCATCAAGCTCGATATTGCCGATTATCGGGAATTCTTCGCGACACTTCCGGCGGTGGTCCGCCATGCGGTCACCGCGCGCTGGGGGATTCCGGAGCACGATCCCTTCTTCACCGATGGTCGCTTTGCCTTGCCGATGCAGGGCTTCGGCTCGGTGCTGATCGGGATCCAGCCGGCGCGCGGCTACAACATCGATCCGGTGGCGAGCTATCACGATCCGGACCTCGTGCCACCGCATGGCTATTTCGCCTTCTATGCCTACCTGCGGGATGTCGCCCAGGTCGATGCGATCGTGAACATGGGCAAGCACGGCAATCTCGAATGGCTGCCCGGCAAGTCGCTGGCACTCTCCGCCGAATGCTATCCGGAAGCGGTGATGGGGGCGGTCCCGCTGATCTATCCGTTCATCGTCAACGATCCCGGCGAAGGCACCCAGGCGAAGCGCCGAAGCAGCGCGGTTATCATCGACCACCTGACTCCGCCTTTGACGCGCGCCGAAAGCTACGGCCCGCTGCGCGAACTCGAAGCGCTGGTGGATGAATACTACGAGGCGAGCCAAGTCGATCCGCGGCGCTGCGCAGTGCTGCGGGACAAGATCGTCGATCTCGCCCAGGCGAGCGGACTCGACAAGGATTGCGGGATCGTCCGCGAAGACGGCACCGAAGCGGCGCTGACCAAGCTCGACAATCACCTCTGCGAGCTGAAAGAGCTGCAGATCCGCGATGGGCTGCACATCTTCGGCGACTCGCCGCGCGACACCCAGCTCGCCGACCTGCTGGTCGCGCTGACCCGGCTGCCGCGGAAGTCCGGCAAGGATGGCGACGCCTCGCTGTTGCGCGCGCTGGCCGCCGATCTTGGCCTCGACTTCGATCCGCTCGACGCGAAGATGGCGGAGCGCTGGACCGGCGCACGGCCGGCGCTGGTCGCCGCCGCGTCGGATACGCCATGGCGCACCTTCGGCGACACCATCGAGCGGCTTGAACTCCTGGCCTCCAGGCTGGTCGCCGGCACATTGCGGCCGGAGGCGAAGTGGACCCGCAGCCGCGCAGTGCTCGACTTCATCGATGCCGAGCTCCGTCCGCGCGTCGCCGCCTGTGGCGACGCCGAACTATCGGCGACATTGACGGCGCTTGGCGGCCGCTTCGTGAAGCCGGGACCGTCTGGCGCGCCGACACGCGGACGCCTCGACGTTCTGCCCACCGGCCGCAACTTCTATTCGGTCGATACCCGCGCGGTGCCGACGCCGACCGCCTGGACGCTCGGCTGGAAGTCGGCGGCCTTGCTGCTGGAGCGCCATCGCCAGGAGCACGGTGCCTGGCCGAAGTCGCTCGTGCTCTCGGCCTGGGGCACGGCGAACATGCGGACCGGCGGCGACGACATCGCGCAGGCCTTGGCGCTGATGGGCGTGCAGCCGCGCTGGGATGCCGGTGCTTCGGGTCGGGTCTCCGGCTTCGAGATCCTGCCGCTCTCGGTGCTCGACCGGCCGCGGGTCGATGTGACTTTGCGCGTCTCTGGCTTCTTCCGCGACGCCTTTCCGGCGCAGATCGAATTGTTCGACTCCGCGGCGCGCGCGGTCGCGGCATTGGACGAGCCGGACTCACAGAATCCGCTCGCGGCGCGCAACCGGACCGAACGTGAAGCACTGATCGCCAACGGCGCGAGCGCAGCAGAAGCCGCGCAGCGCGCCGGCTATCGCGTCTTTGGCTCCAAGCCCGGCGCCTACGGAGCCGGCTTGCAGGCGCTGATCGACGAGAAGGGCTGGAGCGATTCCGGTGACCTGGCGCGCGCCTACCTCGCCTGGGGCGGCTATGCCTATGGCGCGGGTGTCGCGGGCGCGGCCGAGGGCCGCATGTTCGAGACGCGTCTATCCCAGGTCGATGCGGTGCTGCACAACCAGGACAACCGCGAGCACGACCTCTTGGACAGCGACGACTATTACCAGTTCGAGGGCGGGCTCGCCGCGACGGTGAAGCATCTGACCGGCAAAAAGGCGGTGGTCTGGCACAACGATCACTCGCGCCCCGAGACGCCGAAGATCCGCAGCCTGGACGAAGAGATCGCCCGCGTGGTGCGCGCCCGGGTGGTCAATCCGAAATGGATCGCCGGGGTGATGCGCCATGGCTACAAGGGTGCCTTCGAGATGGCGGCGACGGTCGATTATCTGTTCGCTTTCGCCGCGACGGCCGAATGCGTCGCCGACCACCATTTCGACGCGGTGTTCGAAGCCTATCTGCTGGATGACGCGGTGCGGGATTTTATCGCCGCGCACAATCCCGCCGCGCTGAAAGAGATTGCCGACCGGCTGCAGGAAGCGCAGGTCCGGGGCCTGTGGAAGTCGCGCCACAATTCCGCGCATCAGCGCCTGGCGGCCTGGGCCCAGGGGAATGAGACGGGAGGAGAAGCCGCATGAGTATCGAGGAAGGCGACGCCAACAAGCGCGCCAACGAGAAATCCGCCCGCCGCAAGGAAGCGCGCGACAAGATGATGGCCGAGAAGACCCAGGAGAAGGGCCTGATCATCGTCCATACCGGCAAGGGCAAGGGCAAATCGACCGCCGCCTTCGGCATGGTGATGCGCTGCGTCGGGCACGGCATGAAGGCCGGGGTCGTGCAGTTCATCAAGGGCAAGTGGGAGACCGGAGAGCGCAGCGTGCTCGAGCGCTTCCCCGACCTCTGCGAGATCAAGGCTCTGGGCGAGGGCTTCACCTGGAACACGCAAGATCGCGCCCGCGACATCGCCCATGCCGAACAGGCCTGGGCCGAGGTGAAGCGCATGATGGCGGATCCCAGCTTCGCCTTCGTGCTGGCCGACGAGATCAACATCGCCTTGCGCTACGACTATCTCGCCGTCGCCGATGTGGTGGCTGCGCTCAAAGCCAAGCGGCCCGATCTCCATGTCTGCCTGACCGGCCGCAACGCCAAGGACGAGATCGTGGCGCTGGCCGATCTCGTCACCGAGATGGACATGGTCAAGCATCCGTTCCGCGACGGTGTCAAAGCGCAGAAGGGAATCGAGTTCTAATATGCCGCAGCCCGCTTCGATCATGTTCCAAGGCACGGGATCCGATGTCGGCAAGTCGCTGATCGTGGCCGGGCTGTGCCGCGCCTACACGCGCAAGGGCCTCAAGGTGCGGCCCTTCAAACCGCAGAACATGTCGAACAACGCCGCGGTCACGGCCGATGGCGGCGAGATCGGGCGGGCCCAGGCGTTGCAGGCGCGGGCCTGCGGCGTGGCGCCGAGCCGGCATATGAATCCGGTATTGCTGAAGCCGCAGAGCGAAACTGGCGCCCAGGTGATCGTGCAGGGCCAGATCTTCGGCAATGCCAAGGCGGCGGACTATCACCGCATGAAGGCGCATCTGCTGGCCAAGGTTCTGGAAAGCTATCGCGTGCTGCGTGCCGAGGCCGATCTGGTCCTGGTCGAGGGCGCGGGCTCTCCCGCCGAAATCAATCTGCGCCAGGGCGACATCGCCAATATGGGCTTTGCGCTGGCCACGGGCGTTCCCGTGGTGCTGGTCGGCGATATCGACCGCGGCGGCGTCATCGCCAGCCTGGTCGGCACCAAGGCGCTGATCGCGCCGGAGGAAGCCGCGCGGGTCAAGGGATTCCTGATCAACAAGTTCCGCGGCGACCTGGCCCTCTTCGCCGACGGCGTGAAGGCAATCGCCGAGCGGACCGGCTTCGAATCCCTCGGCGTCGTCCCGTGGTTCGACGCCGCGCGCGACCTGCCGGCCGAGGACGGGGTGGCGCTGGACGGCACCCATCAGGGCTATGGCGCGCGTGAGGGTGCGGCGATCAAGGTGGTCGTGCCGCAGCTGCCGCGCATTTCCAATTTCGACGATCTCGATCCCTTGCGCGCCGAGCCGGGCGTTTCGGTCGAGTTCGTGACGCCGGAGCGCGCCTTGCCGGGCGATGCCGATCTCATCGTGCTGCCGGGATCGAAGGCCACCATCGTCGACCTGATCGCCTTCCGCCAGGCCGGCTGGGACATCGACCTCAAGGCCCATGTGCGGCGCGGCGGGAAGGTGCTGGGCCTTTGCGGCGGCTTTCAGATGCTGGGTCTGCGGGTCGCGGATCCGCAGAACATCGAAGGTCCGATCGGCGAGCTGCCCGGTCTCGGCTTGCTCGAAGTGAAGACCACGCTGACGCCGAAGAAGACCTTGGTCGAGGTCCAGGGCACCGATCACGCGACCGGTGCGCCGGTCAAAGGTTATGAGATGCATGTCGGCGAAACCGCCGGCGCCGATTGCGCGCGTCCGATGCTCGATCTCGGCGGCCGGCCCGACGGCGCGATCTCAGCCGACGGGCGGGTGATGGGCTGCTATCTGCACGGCATCTTCGCGTCCGACGCCTTCCGCCGCGCCTTTCTGCAGTCGCTGAAGCCTGGCTTTGCTTCGGATCTCGCCTTCGAATCGCGGATCGACGCGACCTTGGATGCGCTCGCCGATCACCTGGAAAAGCATGTCGCGGTCGATCGGATTCTGGAGATCGCTAATGCGCGATGAAGGCCACCGCCGCAACCCCCGCGCCGAGCAGCAGGCAGCCGCGCCAGTAAAGCCGCAGCGCCTGCCAGATGTCCGGCGCGTCCAGGAGCTTGCGCCCCGGGGGGTTGGTCCAGGGCTCGTCCGACATCGTGCCGTGATAGGCCCGCGGGCCGTTGAGCGCGAAGCCGAGCGCGCCGGCCAAAGCTGCTTCCGGCCAGCCGGCATTGGGCGAGCGATGCCGACGCGCATCGCGCGCCGTCACCGCGAAGGCTTGGGCGGCATCGGCGCCGGGCAGCAGAACGACGGCGCCGATCGCAAGCAGCAATGCGGCGAGGCGCGCGGCCGGCCAGTTCACCACGTCATCCAGTCGCGCCGCGGCCCAGCCGAAATCGCGGTGCCGCGCCGAGCGATGGCCGATCATGCTGTCGGCGGTGTTGATGGCCTTGTAGGCGATCAATCCGGGCAATCCCAGCAGCAGCGCCCAAAAGACCGGCGCCACGACCGCGTCGGAGAAATTCTCGGCCAGCGATTCGATGGCGGCGCGGCTGACCCCCGCGCGGTCCAGGCGATTGGGATCGCGGCCGACGATCTTCGCCACGGCCAGGCGCCCGCCTTCCAGGCCCGACACCTCGATCGCCCGCGCCACATCGGCGACATGGCCATAGAGGCTGCGCTGGGCGATGAAGGCGCTCATCACGATGCCGAGCCACAGCCAGCCCAGGGGCAGGCAGAGCAGCAGCATCTGGATCAGCGCGCCCACCAGCAATGCCGCCGCGACCAGGGCGACGACCAGCAGGATGCCGGCGGTCCGGCGGCGACGCGGCGCGTCGCTTTCGCGATTGCAGTGCCGGTCGGCAAAGGCAATGACCTTGCCGATGACGACGACCGGATGCGGCAGTCTGCGATACAGCGCCACCGGATCGCCGAACCAGGCGTCGATGACGAGGGCGATCAGCAGACTGAGGGGCTCGGACCAAGCGGCCCAGGACTGAATCATAAATGCAACTCCGACTGGGCGGCGATCCTGCCCAATCCGGAGCCGACGTCAAGTGAAGCGAGGACGAGATGACAAAGATCGGCGTGATGGTCTGCGGCCATGGCAGTCGCGACCCGGAAGCGATCGAGGAGTTCAAGTCGGTGGCGGCCGGCATCGCCCAGCGCCTGCCGCAATACCCGGCGGATTACGGCTTCCTGGAGTTCGCCAAGCCGATCATCCGCGATGGCCTCGACCGGCTGAAGGCCGGCGGCGTCGACCGGATCCTGGCGGTGCCCGGCATGCTGTTCGCGGCCGGCCATGCCAAGGACGACATCCCCTCGGTCCTGAACACCTATCAGGCGCAACACGGGGTGAAGATCGACTATGGCCGCGACCTCTCGGTCGACCTGAAGCTGCTCCGCGTCGCCGCCGAGCGGATCGAGGCAGCGGAGAAAGCGGTGACCCGCAAAGTACCGCGGGGCGAGACTCTGCTGATGGTGATCGGCCGCGGCACCTCCGATCCCGATGCCAATTCCAACATCACCAAGGTCGCGCGCATGCTCTGGGAAGGCATGGGCTTCGGCTGGTGCGAGGTCGCCTATAGCGGCGTCACCTTCCCGCTGGTCGGCCCCGGCCTCGAGCATGCGGTGAAGCTCGGTTATCGCCGCATCATCGTCTTCCCGTATTTCCTCTTCACCGGCGTGCTGGTGAAGCGGATCTATTCCATCACCGATGCGATGGCGGAGAAACATCCGGAGATCGAGTTCCTGAAGGCGCAATACCTGAACGACCACCCACTGGTGCTCGACGCCTTCGCCGAGCGGGTGAAGGAGATCCTGGTCGGCGAGAACAAGATGAATTGCGGGCTCTGCAAGTACCGTGAACAGGTGTTGGGTTTTGAGCCGGAGGTCGGCCGCCGCCAAGAAAGTCATCACCATCACGTCGAAGGCATCGGCACCGACGCCGATCACGATCATGGCCATCATGATCACGACCATGGGCACGACCACGATCATCCGCATGACCATGGTCACGACCATGACCACGGGCATGATCACCACCACGGCAATGGCCACGACCACAGTCACGATCACGGCCACGCGCACAATCACTATCGGGCCCATCCCGAGCATCCGCACGGGCCGGGCAAGCGGGATCCGGAGAGACTGTGACGGCACGGGACTACATCAAGGATCCGGCGGAGATCTATCGCCAGTCTTTCGCGGTGATCGAGGCGGAGGCCGAGCTGTCGCACCTGCCGCGCTGGCTGCAGCCGGTGGCGCGGCGGATGATCCATGCCTGCGGCATGACCGATCTCGCCGCCGATCTGGCCTGGCACGGGGATCCGGTCGATGCGGCGCGGGACGCCTTGAAAGTCGCGGCGCCGATCCTTTGCGATGCGCAGATGGTGGCTTCCGGCATCATCCGGGATCGCCTGCATGGCAATGAGATCGTCAGTCTCATCGGCGATGACCGCGTGCCGGGTCTGGCCCGCGACCTCGGCACCACGCGCTCGGCGGCGCAGGTCGAACTCTGGCGCGATCGGCTGGCCGGCGCGGTTGTGGCGATCGGCAACGCGCCGACCGCGCTCTATCACCTGATCGAGTTGATCGAGTCGGGAGGGCCGCGTCCGGCCGCCCTGTTCGCCTTTCCGGTTGGCTTCGTCGGCGCCAAGGAATCCAAGGACGACCTGATCGCCTCGGGCCTGAAGGTTCCCTACCTGACCTTGCGCGGACGGCGTGGCGGCAGCGCGATCGCGGCGGCTGCGATCAATGCGCTGCAGGACGGCGCGGCATGACGCCCTGGCTCACCATCATCGGCATCGGCGAGGGCGGGATTGACGGCTTGCCGCCGATCCATCGCGCGACCATCGCCGCGGCCGAGTTGATCATTGGCGGTGAGCGGCATCTGGCCATGCTGGGTGCCACCAGGGCCGAGACCCAGAGCTGGGCCTCGCCGCTGTCGAAAACCGTCGATGAAATCCTGCAGCATCGCGGCAAGCCCGTGGTTGTTCTTGCGACCGGCGATCCGATGCATTTCGGCATCGGCGTCACCCTGGCCAAGCGCGTCGCCAAGGGTGAGATCGCGATCCATCCGCATCTCTCGGCCTTCAGCCTGGCGGCGGCGCGCCTCGCCTGGCCATTGGCCGAGGTCGAATGCCTCACCTTCCATGGAAGGCCGATCGAGCTTTTGACGGCGGCGGTGACGCCGCGGCAGAAGCTGATGATCCTGTCGCATGATTCCACCACGCCTGGCCTCGTCGCCGCGCGCTTGACTGCGCTCGGCTATGGAACCAGCCGTTTCATCGTGCTCGAGCATATGGGCGGCGAAAAAGAGCGGGTGCGCGAAACCAAGGCCGAGGATTGGGGCGCGCCCAATGGACCTCATGGCGACGTTGCCGATCTCAACACCATCGCGATCGAATGCGTCGCCGGTCCGCACGCTAAGATCTTGCACCGGGGCTTCGGCCTGCCCGACGAAGCCTTCCATCACGATGGCCAGCTGACCAAGCGCGAGATTCGCGCCGCGGCGCTCTCCGCCTTGGGACCCTTGAGCGGCGAGCTGCTCTGGGATATCGGCGCCGGCTGCGGCTCCATCGCGATCGAATGGCTCCGTCATGACCGCGGCCTCAAAGCCCTGGCGATCGAACGCGATCCACAGCGTGCGGCGATGATCCGTGACAACGCGGCGGCGCTCGGCACGCCCAACCTCCAACTCATCGAAGGCGAGGCTCCGGCAATCTTGATTGATCTTCCAACCCCCGACGCGGTCTTCATCGGCGGCGGCACCGGCAACCCCGGCATGATCGACGCGGCCTGGGACGCCTTGCGCGCCGGCGGCCGCCTGGTCGCCCATGCCGTCACCATCGAGAGCGAGCAGGCGCTCTTCGCCGGCTTTCACGCCCATGGCGGCGATCTGACACGGATCAGCGTGCAACGCGTGCAGCCGGTCGGCAGCCTGCACGGCTGGAAGCCGACGATGCCGGTCACCCAATGGCGCGCGGTGAAAGCCAGGGGAGAATCATGATCGGTATCGTCTACGGCGTCGGCGTCGGCCCCGGCGATCCGGAGCTCGTCACCGTCAAGGCGGCGCGGCTGATCGCTTCCGCGGATCTCATCGCCTATCCGGCGCCGGAAACCGGCGACAGTTTCGCCCGCACCATCGCGGCCTCGCATATGTGGCCCGGCCAGGCGGAGTTTGCGATCCGCATGAAGATCGGCGACGGTCAATACCCCAAGGACGAGGTCTACGATGCCGCGGCCGATACGCTCGCCGAGGCGGCGGAGCGGGGCGAGACCGTGGTGGTGCTTTGCGAGGGCGATCCGTTCTTCTACGGCTCCTTCATGTATCTCTATGCGCGGCTCGCCAACCGCGTCCGCGTCGAGGTCGTGCCCGGCGTGTCTTCACTGATGGCCTGCGCCATCGCCAGCGGCGGCGCGCTCGCCGCGAAGAACGACGTGCTGACGGTGATCCCGGCGCCGCTGCCGGAAGAGGAGTTGAAACGCCGCCTGGAAGACGCCGAGGCCGCCGTCATCATCAAGGTGGGGCGGCATCTCTCCAAGGTGCGCAAGGTGCTGAACGAACTGGGGCTTGCCCAGCGCACGCGTTATGTCGAGCATGCCACGCTCGAGAGTCAGAAGGTGATGGCCTTGGATGCTTTCGACGGCGCTGCGGCGCCGTATTTCTCCATGCTGCTGGTGCATCGTCGCGGCGAGGCTTGGTCATGAACCCCAATGCTTCCGCCGTTCCGGCCATCGTCATTCTCGGCTCTTCCGCGCTGAAGCTCGCGGAGAAGATCCGAGCCGCCTTGGGCGAAGCGGAGATTCACGGCCTGGCCGCCCGTGGCGGCGACACCGATGCGAGCTTCACCGAAGCCATGCCGCACATCGCCGCCCTGTTCGCCGAAGGCCGGCCGATCATCGGCATCTGCGCCGCCGGCATCCTGATCCGTGCGCTCGGCCCCGCCTTGCAGACCAAGCATGTCGACCCACCGGTGATCGCCGTCGCCAAGGACGGATCCAGCGTGGTGCCGCTGCTGGGCGGCCATCATGGCGCCAATGATCTGGCGCGCCATATCGCCGCGGCGATCGGCGGCCATGCCGCGATCACCACGGCCAGCGACGTGAAGCTCGGTATCGCGCTCGACCAGCCGCCCGCCGGTTGGCGTATCCGGGATGTCGCGGCGGTGAAGCGCGTCACGGCGACGCTGCTGAACGGCGGCAAGGCGCGGATCATCAACGAGACTGCGGTCAATCCCGCTTGGCTGAAATCGATCGATGGTCCGGGTAGTGCCAAGGAAGGCGATCTTACAATCTTGATCTCGCACCGCGCCGATGTGGAAGCAGACCTGGTCTATCACCCGGCCTCGCTGGTGCTCGGCATCGGCTGCGAGCGCCTGACCACGCAGGAAGAAGTGGTCACGTTGGCGCGCCGCTGCCTCACCGAAGCCAATCTCGCGGCGCAGTCCGTCGCCTGCGTGGCCTCGATCGCCTTGAAGGCGGCGGAGCCGGCGATCCTTGCCCTGGCGCAAACCCTTGGCGTGCCGGCGCGCTTTTTCTCGGCGGCGGAGTTGGAACGCGAGACTCCGCGTCTGAAGAATCCATCCGAGGTCGTCTTCGCCGAAACCGGCTGCCACGGCGTCGCCGAAGGCGCCGCGCTGGCCTCCGTCGGGACGGACGGCACGCTCGTCTTGGCCAAGACGCGCTCCACCCGCGCGACCTGCGCCATCGGACGTGCACTTGGCCTGATCGACGCGACCAAGACCGGCCGCGCCCGCGGTCGACTTGAGATCGTCGGCATCGGACCCGGTTCGGCCGCCGGCCGTACCGCGGAGGTCGATGCCGCGCTGCGCGCGTCCACGGATTTCGTCGGCTACAAGCTTTATCTCGATCTGCTCGGCCCGCTCACCAACGGCAAGCACCTGCACGGCTACGAGCTCGGCGCCGAGGAGCAGCGGGTGCGGATCGCCCTCGACCTGGCGGCGCAAGGCCGCGATGTGGCGCTGGTCTGCTCCGGCGACGCCGGCATCTACGCCATGGCGACCCTGGTCTATGAGCTGATCGAGCGCGGCGATAACAGCGATTGGGCGCGGGTCGAAATCCGCGGCCTGCCGGGCGTCTCCGCCATGCAGGCGGCGGCATCGCGGATCGGCGCACCGCTCGGCCATGACTTCTGTGCGATCTCCCTTTCCGACCTGCTGACGCCCTGGGCTGCGATCGAGCAGCGCCTGAAGGCCGCGGCCGAGGGCGATTTCGTGATCGCCTTCTACAATCCGGTCTCGCTGCGCCGTCGCACCCAGCTCGCGGCCGCGAAGGAGATTCTTCTGAAGAAGCGGCCCGCCGATACGCCGGTCGTGCTCGCGCGCAACCTCGGCCGCGACGGCGAGACCGTCACCGTTGTGAGCCTCAGCGATCTCGACATCGATGCGGTCGACATGCTGACCCTGGTCATCGTCGGCAGCAGCGAGACCCGCAGCGTCGCACGGCCCGACGGCGGCGTCTGGGTCTATACACCCCGCGGCTATGCAGCCAAGCATTCCCTGGAGCAGGCATCATGAGTACCGTTCATTTCATCGGCGCCGGTCCCGGCGATCCCGAGCTGATCACCGTCCGGGCCAAGCGGTTGATCGAAACCTGCCCGGTGGTGCTCTATGCCGGCTCGCTGGTGCCGCAGGAAGTCGTTGCCTTGGCCCGCAGCGATGCGCGGGTCATCGACACCGCGCCGTTGCACCTCGATGAGATCATCGCCGAGATGGAAACCGCGCATGCCGCCGGCCAGGATGTCGCGCGGGTCCATTCCGGCGATCCCTCGATCTACGGCGCCATCGCCGAGCAGATGCGGCGCCTGGATGCGCTCGGCGTTCCCTATGACGTGACGCCGGGGGTTCCGGCCTTCGCGGCAGCGGCGGCGATGCTGAAATCGGAGCTGACACTGCCCGAAGTCAGCCAGACCATCATCCT
>JADMIO010787639.1_pt1 | contig 19693 bp, 15 predicted proteins | sample 8958161 | NCBI WGS metagenome assembly JADMIO01 (sample SAMN16585339, study PRJNA669376) | soil metagenome | isolation source: Crop rotation soil | place: USA: Cullars Rotation, Alabama | collected 2011
CGCGACAACTTGTCCACGTGGAATTCTAAGCTTAGGATCCCAATGTGCTGGAAAGTGCATGCAGCGCTGCCGACGAGCATCATGGAGGAGCCGGGTGCACACGCATCGCAGTGATCCGATGCGCCCGCAGACTGCCAGCGACCAGGCACGCAGAGAATGCAGAAGGCATTGCCCGTACCATTGGCGAAAGAGCCGGCAGAGCATGCCTGCCCAGCTGAAGCGCCGACAGAGTCGACAAAGTAGCCAGTGGCAGCCGGTGTGCAGGCGGTGCTGTTGGCATGCGAGGCATAACTACCCTGTGCGCACAGATCGCACGCGGCGGAGCTGCTGTTGGCGCTGAAACGGCCGGCGGCGCACACCGTCGCCTTCGTAGCGCCGACCGTCGCCACGAATGATCCCGGCGCTGCGGGCATACAAGTCATCCCGCCGGCCTGCGGTGCGTATTCTCCGAGTCCGCACGGCTGGCAGACAGTAGTACCATTGTTCGTGGCCACGGTACCAGCCGCGCAGAGTGCACACGACGAGTAGCCCAGCGTGTCTGCATAGCGACCAGCAGGGCAAGGTTCGCATGCGACGGAGGAGTTGTGAGCGCTGAAGCTTCCCGGCGGACAGTCAACGCATTGACCACCGAGCTCGTACTCGCCCGCAGCACACGGCGTGCACTCGGACATGCCTAGATCGCGGGCCACGCGGCCAGCAGGGCAATCAGCGCATTGTGTGTATGCCTCCACCATGGCTGCGCTGCGGTAGGTGTTGACGGCGCATGGCTCGCACACGGCGGCTCGCCAGGCAGTGCCCGGGTGACAGACATAGGGATCATCAACCAACCATGCATCCGTACCACACAGTACCAGCACGCTCGGTCCGGCTCGGATTGCTTGTTGTCCAATACAGGAGCTGGCTGGCACAAGCACCTTGGCGATGGAGTCGTAGGGTCCGGCGTTCACAGGGAAGCCCGCCGCGACCAGGTCGAGACGGATAATGCCCGAATAGACACACGCGAGCAGCAGCACACGACCTCCGCGCGCATAATCGAAGCTGACGTAGTTCGCGTTCACGCAAGTGGAGAAGGACAAGATGTTGCGCCATACGGATTCGCCGCGTACGCGTCCCATCAGCGGCGCAACATTATTGCCGTAGTTGACGAGCCAATCGGCCTGGTCCAGTGGATCGCGCACAATCGACGACGATGCCGCCGCGGCCGGATAGTTGACGAGAACGCGGGCAATCGTGGCACCGTTGGCTAAGAAGGCGAGTGCGGCCGGAGAGTCCGAACTGGCCTGACCCGTCCAATACACTCCCTCGGCAACTGCCATGACACTCGTCGGCATCACCATCGTCGGCGAGTAGGCCAGCAGGCTGCGTGTGGGGGTAGCGATCGATGCGTTGCGCGCAATGGCATCTGCAATGGCGAAGACTCCAGCCAAGGGTCGAAGCCTGCTGCCGAGACGGTCGCTGCCAAGACACGTCACCCAAAGTATCGTCCCATTCAGCGACAAACCGTGAGCGTTGGCGCACACGCTGCTTGCCAGTAGCACCACACGGCTCAATACCGTCGGGGGCGTGGTGGTCACATCGAGCTTGAATCGGACCGGTCCCTGCTTCGGGCAAGCCGCAAACAGCGACGAGGAAGCAGCATGCCAGATCAACTCAATGGGAGCACTGCATTGAGTTTTGTCAATCAAGACGGTGCTCAATTCTGGCCTTGTGAGCGACACATATGCGATGCCATCCAGGGCACATGATACTGCGAATCCCCCAGTTATCGCGACAGCGTACGAGCTGCACATGCGGAAGAGTTGGAGGGGAGAGGCCCGAGTAGGCGTCGATCCAACTGACGTGTAGAGGCCGCCGCTGGCCGAGCAGCTGACAAGCACGTCGCCAGGCTGGAAGCCCAGCGACATTGCTCTAGGCCGAGCGCATATCCCATCCTGCATGAGGGGTGTGACAGCCAGAGGTTGCCTCTGCGCAGAGGGCGTTGCGAGCCACTGCGCAAGCGTCTGCGCTATGTCGGGAGTGCGGGCTACAACTGGTGTACTATATGTGCACGCGACTGCAATGGTACTACTGTCGATGACGACGACACGTGAAGATCCTGAACACTGCTCTGCGGTGATGACTGTCTGCAACGCCGTCAAGTTCACGGCGGGCCAATTACCCACGAGCGCAACAGGCGCAGCCACCACCCCTACTGCGCCGACGGTACAGCTGAGGTACAGATATCCGTCTAGCTCCATGCTGCTGAAGAGGGTCGTGCAAGGAATGTCGTCCAGGATAAGCAGCATTGCACTTTGTTCGCCGCGCACGGCGAGTACTCCTGAGGTGGAACAGCTCAACAGAGACGTGCCCAGCGATGATGACCACTCTATATTCGTCGCTGCGGCGCACCAGGTTCCGAGATCCGTGGTGCCGCCGTTGTTTGGTCGAGTGAGCGAGACGCCCTGACCGTCGCCAGTCGCGAGCACCGCGCCGCTCGTGGGCACGACAGCGACCTCCAGAGGATATTCGACGTTGCCGTTGGTCGGGAGCGTGGTGACAGCCCCAGCCAGCGTCACGCGGAGCACCACACCTGACCGGTAACATGCCACGATGAGGGTGTTTTTGCTGCATCGAAGTCGACGTCCCTGGGCGAGTTACACTGTGGGCCGTTCGCCAGCAGCACCCGCGATCGGCCACTTGTCGCGTTGTACAGGTACAGGCCGCCGGTGTCGCACGCGACAACTGCGAATGTGCCAGCTGGATCCCTTGCGATGCCCCATGACAGCTGGCACGCAGTACTGTCGATCAACAGCCGAGCGCTCGACGCGCACGCCTGACCCTGCACGCCGGGGGGATGAGAGGCCGCGAGGAATGCCGCCAACAACAACACCACAGGCCAGGCAGGCGACGCGAGCAGACGCATACGGGGACCGCCTGGCTCGCTGCCGGACGACCACACGCCCATCAGAGCAAGAGACCACGCAATGAGCGAAACACAAACCAATCGAAGCAGCTCCAGCGATCGGCTTCGCTGCGGTGGTGTACCCACGCCGGGGTGACAAACACGCCGGGGGATGCCTTCAACGGAGGCGATGCGGGCCGTGTACGCCGAGATCGTGGAAGCCGTCTAAAGTCTACTGTGGAGACCCTCATTCATCCGCCGCACGGAGCGCAGTGAGAGGGATACACAGGGAACGAACCATCTATTCAAAGAAACAAGAGGGATAAAGTCAGCATGCCACCCATAGGAGACGTGATTCGGCCTCGTCGAACCCCGCCGGTCCCTGCACAGACTGCCAAGCAGAACCGAGCAGAGAAGTCGTGGATTGCGAAGGCGGCGGGGATGGGCGAGCGGCGCAGTTGCGGCCAACCGCCGCGAGCACTGCGAGCGTACTGCATCCTTCAATACCATCGTCGTGTTGGCAGAAGCAGTTCTGCCGATCTCCGCTTGCAGCAGTGGCAGACGCAGACGCGCGGCAGAGGCCCGAGGCTTCCCCGCCAGAGAAGGAAGACGTTCGCCAGACGCCTCGAAATTCACGCGGCCAGAAACAGCGGCGGGAGAGAGAGGCGCGCTGCTGCGGCAGCAGCTGCATCTGTACGTTGTCTTGTTGATTGTGTCCTCTCGTGCGCGCAGCGCAGTGACTGCAACAGCGGCCCCTGTGTTTGTACTGACCTCTGTGAGGGAGGATGGGCCCAGGGACCGAGCGAGGGAAACGCCGGTGACGCGCGGTGCCGAGGATGGAGATGTGTGCCGACACGCGCGTGCAAGGATGACTCACCTCCTTGCAGGGTCTGCTGTACTGAGCTTTTGCGCGGTCGGTGCGCGCACGGCATTCATCATTCGATATGCGTGTTTGACAGCATAGACATGGGTAATACACACACGGGTGCATGTTGTCCGCGTGCGATTGCTGTTATTGGAGTTTGGGTTGTGTTGTGCGGCGGCTGTTGTCGCATTGACGCAACGCAAACGATCTCAGGGCTCGATAGAGGATGCTGAAAAAGAACACAGGCAGACGGTGTCACGAGTGCGTTACAACAATGGACAAAGCGAATAAAACAGTAACAGGAGAAATGCGGGCGAGCCTTTCGAGGCTTAGCTGAAATAACTCGTTGGAGTGGGGAGAGACATGGCCGGCGCGGCGGATTCGCTCTTCGGGCCGGCGGCCGCGTCGGCTGCAGCAGCTGTTGAACTTGCTGCATTCGCAGCGGTTGCCTGCGAGAAGTCGAAGCGGCGTTGGCGAGGAGCATTGGCAGGATTCTTAGGGATGGTGTTCGCTGCTGCAGCACCTGCAGACGGATTTGCAGTTTCACCCGCTGCAGCTCCGCCCCGGGCATTCTCGGCTGTCTTGAGCTCCTCGGACTTGGCTGCGCCGAGATCGGCGGGAGTGAGGCCGGACCCCGCCGTGGCCGTCGTGGAAGGCTGCGAGAGCGGGTGCGGGGTGGCATCGGCGGCGCCGCCTCCGGAAGAGCGGCCCAGAAGCGCCTGGAACGCGTTGCCCGGACTGCGAGCGGAGGGAGATGAAGGAGGAGAGAAGTTGCGGTGCAGCGCAAGCGCGACGTGCCTCTGGGGGCTCGGCAGAGGGCTGGAGCCCGCGGCTCCCACGCCAGCAGCGGAGCTCGAGAATATTGCACCGGTGCGAAAGGGACTAGTCGAGCGCGAGTTGGGATGGGAGCGCTGCCCCGTGCCGGAGGCAGCGAGCACGCCGCCTCCACTGCCCGGCGCTGCGACATTGCCTGCGTTGACATTTCCCAGCCCCACAGCTGCGCCGCCACCCACTGAGGGGCTGTGGAGCAGGGTGGAACCGAGACCGAGAGTGTTGCGCGGAGACACAGCCGGCGAGAATGAAAACGCGCCTGCGTTGCGAGGACTCATTCCAGCGAGAGTGCCCCCCGCTGCTCCTTCATCGTGCAAGCGGGGCGTCAACTTCCGATGAGACATGTTCGCAGAGAGGGTGTGCGCCAGCGAGGCCATCGGAGTGTATGCGCCACCGGCGCCCATCGCGGCACCGCCGGCGGCCATGGGAGTGAACGAACCGCCAGCGGGAGTGGAGCCAGGGTGCACGGGAGGCATCGCGTCTCCAGCGCCGCTGACTCCGCCTGCTGACAGCAGCGTGCCATAGGCGGTGGTGCTGCTCTTCGGCGGCGTTTGGAGTGGCAGCGCTGCGCCACCAGGGCTAGTGCGGCGCAAGCCCAACTCTCCTCCTGCACCACGCGATCCCTGGCTCGTGGTGCTCGGTGGCGGTGAATGATCGCTGGTTGCGCTGGATGGCGTGGTCTTCGTACCGCGAGGTGAACGGGCAGGAGATTGCAGATAATCAAGAAATTCTCTGAAATCTTTCGTCCCGCCCGCTACACCGCCGGTGGCAGAGGCCATGTGAGAGGGAGAGTCGGATGCGGCTGTGGACATGATGGCGCCGCCGCCGGCACGAGCAGACAGCTTCAATCCAGAGCCCGGTACGATAGCCGCTCCTCCAGGCGAAGGCGTGTGAGCATCCTGGAAGCTCAGTCGGATGGCTGGTGAGGCGGCGGCAGTGAAGCCGCCCGCGCCCTCAGCGCCCTCCCTGCCCGGAGCAGGTGTATCCTCGAACTGGAAAACAGTGGGCACGACGTATCGGCCAACGCGACCACTCTCATCAGCCTGCAGAGGCGTCAGGTGCTGAGCGCTCACGCCACTGCGCCCTCCTGATCCCGGTCCGCCTGATCCGACGTGCGGTGAATTGATCGGATCTCCTCCCTCAAAGGGCAGGATGTTGTGCAGAGTAGGCGCTTGCAAGGTGGCGGGAGACTGGAGGGGGAAGGCTGCGGACAAGGGAGTATGCGCGTGGCCGAACGATTCCATCCCAGGGAGCGGCGAAGGAGAGGCCAGCGCCGCCAGAGAAGAAAGACCGCTCTCCGTGTTCAATGCCGCAGGCTTCAATGGAGTGTTCATATCCCGGTCCCGAATGACCCTGCCACTGCGCGATCGCCGCGGCGGGGGGATGGGCGAGGGAGGGTCCATGCGCTCATCCCCATCCTCGTCCACCTCCTCCTCTCTCTCCTGTCCCTCATCCTCCATTTCCCTTTCCTCCTCACTCTCTAACTTGCGTGACCTTCTACGAGCACGAGCTGGAGTAGTGCGACGGCGCTTGGGCGGCTCGGGCTCGTCGTCGGCGGAGAGGGCTGCGGCCTTTTCTTTCTTTTCAGCTTTCTCGGAGGGAGCAGAGGACTTACGCTTCTTCTTCGCACCGCCCGCGCTCTTGCTCCCCTCGGGTTTCTCCTTCTCCGCCGAGGGCGAGGACGGTGATTTTTCGGGGCTCGGAGCGACGTTTGCGGCGGCCACGGGATTCGCGTCGAGAATGGCGGCGCAGTATTGGTAGAGGATCTCGTGCTCGCCGCTGCCGGGTGCACCCGGGGGGAAGTTCGACGCGAGGTACGGGTCTACTACGCCGGAGGCTGAGACCGCCGGAGCTCCCTCCACCGGCGAGCTTGCCACGGATGTTTCCGTTCCCGATTGCGCGGGCAGGACGCCGCCCGCAGCACCCAGCACGCCTGGAGCCACGCCGGCTGCTGCAGCTGCCGCCGCAGCGGCTGCCGCCTTGCGCTGCGCCTGCTGGCGTGCCACTCGACGCATGGCTGCCACGATCGCACACAAAATACAAACGGGTGAGCATCCGCTATTCCCTGCTGCGCTCCCGTACGCATGCTGCTCCTCAACTGACTCGAGTTCCATCTGTTCTTAATAGCGTTATCCGTCCTTCCCGGCAGTAGCTTCGCAATCTCGCTCCATTTGGATCCAATTTTCCTATGCATTTCAATAATTTTTCTATCCTCATGCAAGAGCCATTGTTCCTTACGAATATTCGGATTCAAATGATTATGCCAACGTTCGCGACATTGTTTCCCGGTGCGCCCTTCTAGGAACCCCCCTACCATGGACCATTTTTTTGTGCCGTATTTTTTGACGAGTTCATTCACTCGCACGTCCTCATCTTTCGTCCAGGGACGGCGCTCGTCGCTGGAGCCTACGGGGGGAGAGGAAGCGGAGGAACCGCCGGGGCCACCGGCGGCGGACATCGCTGCGCCCATGGCCGCTGCGTACCCGGGATGCATTCCCATCTGCGCCGCATACGCCGCATTCATGCCGTACGGGAACGGATATCCTCCAGGGTTGCCGAAGGACTGCATGAACATCGCTGGCCCCCCGCCGGCGCCGGCGGAACCCGGCGGCTGCATGGATGCGAGCTGCGCGGGCGTCATGAGATGCAGCGGCGGAAGGGGGTCAGGCATGACGTTGACAACGGAGGGGTCCGCTGCAGCGGCCGCAGCGCCGAGTGATGACACCACAGGCGCGGGCGAGCTGGCCGTGCTTCCGCCGCCACCTTGCGTCGCATCAGCAGACATTTCGAATATGTCGCCTCGCGCGTACTCGAGGGCCCGGCAATGGTCAGCGTCACACGGCTCGGAGGAAAGGAGATCAACGCACGCACGGTCGGGGGGCGCGCGGTTTGAATGAAGCGGCCGCGCGGGTGCGGGAAGAGATGCCCGCGAGCAGCGCGCACGCACGGAGGGGGGATTGCAGCGCAGGAGGCGGGGGGTCGTCGCAGTGCTTTCCTCCTTGTTCCCCGTGGCCCGCTGCCGCTCTGCCTGTGTGTTAGTGTCGCGCGCGCGGTGAGGCTGCTGCTGCGACCCAGCGCAGCCGGGCCAAAGGGCCGTTAGCCGCCGGCCGTTCCTCTCAGCGTACGGTGCAACCGCACACCCCCCCCCCTGCACTACACCACGAAACAAACAAACCATACACACGCACGTTGATAGGGGGGGTGTACTGTACGCAACACTGCCTCGTCCGCTGCGCTCCCTACTGCGCCGTTGCTCCCTCCCCCCATCAATCAGCATCCCTCGTCGGCGCCGAGATTCGTGATCCGTTAAATCACCTCCCGGTCTTCATTCCCCCCGAGCGGGGAAGGCAGAATCGAGTGCGCGAGGAACAGGAAGCACACTGCTTCACTGATCCCCGCATCCTCCGTTCACCCTCGCTTCCGATCCGTTAAACGGTGAAGGTAGAATCGCGCCGATCGCCCCATCGTCCCAGCGCGCGGTGAACGTAGAATCGCGCCGATCAGCATCCCCATAGTCCCTTCGTAGAATCCCCAATCCTCGTCGAAGATAGAAATGAGCGCTCCCTTGCATGCATCGCATTCGAACGCATACTCGCATGGAACGGGTTCCGTGCGCACCACAGGCGGTGGCGGCACCGTGGCCGCCTCCCCCGGCTCCCTGCCCGGCACGAAGCGCGCATCCCTCGGCGGCGGGACTGCATTCCCTGGCCCGAACGATCGCGCGCCTATCGTCATCGCGGGAGTGACGGCGGCCTCGGCGGGAAGCGGGGCGGGCAGCCTGCAGAACTCCGCGCGCGTGCGCGAGTGCGAACGAGACCACGAAGCGGGCGCCTCCCCCAGCCCGGATCGATCCCCACGCAGATCCCCGCGCCGGAGCGAATCGAAACCGGCGCACAGCCCGGTGCCACGACGAGCGAGCGGAGGACCCCTGCCTGTGGCGGTGGGCACCCCCTCCGGCAGCAAGGCCCCCAGCGAGACGCACTCCCGGCGAGAAAGTAAAGCCTCCTCTGCTGCGAGTGAAGCAGGATCAGCGAGAGATGTCACAGCAGCAGCAACAGCAGCGGGAGAGAAGAGAACGAAGGGAGAGATTAGGATTGGACCGCCACCGGCAGGGTCGCCTGAGCGAGCTCCAGCAACGCAAGCTGCTGCAGGCGCGCGAGAGCGTGTGCCAGGCTCCGGCGTGCCCTCCGCCATCGGGTTGTCTTCGGCTGCAGCTGCGACGAAGCAGGCCCGCGCGGTCGACGGAGAGCGCACTGCAAGCGGACGAGTGGCTGCTGCCGAGGAGAAGTCGGCGAGCGGCCGTTCTGCGGCCCAGCCAGGCACAACGCCCTCCGCTGTGCCCGGCCCAACGACGCCCGGCTCCGGCTCTGCGAAAGCACGCAGCAAGAAACCGGGCGCATCGAAGAAAGCGCAGGCCGTTGTACAAGAGCAGCATGCGCTGGCGGACGCGGCGAACAATGCTGCGGCGCTGTTGCGTGAAAAGCAGGAATTGGAAGCGCGAATCGCTGCGAAGGAAGCGGCACGAGCAGCGGAAGAGGAGCATGTTGCACGCGTCACGGAGGCGGATACACTCCTCACCGAAGCAGCCTCGGACGCGGTATTTGCGCGAGAACGCCAGTCTGCACTGGTGAAGCTAGAAGAAGCCGTCTACGAGGCGCAAGAATGGGATCGATACCTGAGCTGCAACCCGTTGCCCGATGTGCGAGACACGCCATCGCTCAATGCGTACGTGAGCGTGTTCCGCGAGTCGGATCGCGCAAATCCACCTCATCTGCTACTCAAGCCCGCGCTGGATGCATGCGCATTCACGCAAGACGTGGTCGGGCAGTTAGAGCGCGTGTGGGCCAGCGCGCGAGAGGACCGCAATGAGGCTGCCGCGCTGCGAGCTGAGCAATACACCTTCCTCCTGCGCTCCTTGGCCGCCGCCAAGCTAGATGATCTCACGTGTCGCTTCCTCCATCGCACGGATGAGTACGAGCAAGGTGAGGAGCAAGCATTCACAGTTGCATACAGCACCAGTACCGCTGGAGATGGCACGCCCGGAACTGGTGGCGCATCACTGGGATATGGATTGTGGGTGCACAATTCTTCGCGCACGAATCGTATCAAGCGGGTGGACTTTGTCGAGTTGGGAGTCAGCATCGAGCTGCCACAGTCGCTGCAGAAGGCAAGGACAGCCATTCGGCTTGTTCGCACGCCATACGATCATGTGTCGGTCGCGCGAGCCGAAGGCATCGATCGTCAGAGCTCCACCAAAGGCTTGGGAGGAAGCGCCGCGAGCTCGACGTCATCGCTGTCGGCGGCAGGATCATCACGGCCTGGTACGCGCGGCGATGGTCTGAAGGGGGGTGGTTCGTCGACCGGTGGACAAAGCGGCCTCGCCTTTGCCGCGGAAGAGGCATTTACCGATCCCACCAGTCTGTTTGACTTCCAGTCTCGTCCTCCTCCGCGCTCGAGTCGAGCACACTTCGTGTCTGTGGGAGGAGTGCTGGACCTATCGCAACTGTTGCTGCCCGTTCCCGCCAAGAAGATTCGATCCTGGACGCTGCGAGAGATGACGCCATTGGAGAAGCAATTGGTCGTCGTGCCTTATCCGCTGGAGGGAGGCGACAAGGAAGCGCAGGCAGCTGGAGGGGCGGCGGGTGCAGCGGCTGCTGCTGCCGCCGCAGCAGCCTCTTCTGCCGCGCCATTGCGTCTCAAGTTCTCCATGCCTCCTCACATCTTCCTTCCCGATCAGCGCGAACCTCTTTTTGGCTTCTGGGATGGGAACGCTGAACGCGGTCGTGGAGCCTGGAAGCAGGACGGCATGTCCATCCTCGGCTGGGACGCGAAAACGCGCCAGGTGAGTCTATCCTTGCCAACTATCAAGCCGCTGGCGTTGATTCAACCGCGTGCGTTGGATTTCCCGTATCGAGCGTGGAACGTGATTCCGCTCAGAGACGAAGAGTTGGAAGATGATGCAGCTGCAGCGGGAAGCAGTCGTGACGAGGAGGTGGATCCCATTGCTGTTGCCTCGCGTCCATATGCATGCAGGCTGGAGGTGCTCGGTTCTCGCTTCCCCGTTTCCTTCGATGTGCACGGCTTGGTAGCACGGCTTGCTGGTCCCAGACACAAGGCGCTCGAATCCTTCCGTGCATGGACGAACCCCGGCCAGCTGCTCTCTGCTCTGAGCGAAGTGGGTGTGCGAGTGCAGCCAACGGATGAGGACGCGCAATACTGTCGCAAGCCGCTCAAGAATCCTGTTCTAGTTCAAGCCTTGCACAATCACCTCGCGCTGCTGACGCAGGTGTTCGATATTCAACACAGTGCACACAATGTGTCGCGCCCCGTCAACGCCGTCGTCATGCGCGTGCGCATCAACAAGCACAGCTCGCTGCTACAATCTGCCGCGGCTCGCAAAGCCATTCGCGCATGGGAGGCGCAGAACGAGGCAGACGAAGCCGCGGATCGACCGGATGAGAGCTGGAAGAATTTTCCCGATGCGCTGCGAGAGAAATCGATGGATCCAGCCGAAGCGCGACGCAGGCGAGACGATCCGACGCTCAGCGAAGATGAACGTCGCGCGGCCGCTGTGGCGGCCGAGATCGATGCGATGGAAGCCGACGATCGCAAGGAGGAAGCCGCTCGCAAGGCACGGGCAGACGCGGAAGCCGCCGCCGCTGCGCGTCAGAAGGAGGAGGATGACGCTGCATGGCGCGCGAGTCAAGCCGCTGCAGCTGCGGTGAAGAAGGAGCGCAAGGGCATGGCGTTCCTGGATCCGCCAACTCCGGCTGAGACCCCGCGCGCGCCTCCACCTCCGCCACTCAGCGCCGAACAGCGCTACGAGAAGGGGTATGAGTGGGTGACAGTGCTGGCGGAGCTCATCGAAGCACCGGAAGATCCTGTGCTCGCCTCGAAGGCCGCAGCAGCCACTCAACCGCATACTGCCTTGCCTACAACAGGTCGCGCGCTCACCGCCGCCGAGCGTGCAACGGGTTCCGTGTACGAGAATCTTCCTGCCGGTGCATTGATTAAATTCACGCTCATCGTGGGGGACGCTAAAGATGGTTCTTGTGACTCCACTCCACTACCCGGTTGTACGCCGCATTTCTCATTGCGGCGCGCATTGTTGCAATGGTTCCATGACAAGACACCGCATGATTTGCTCACGGCGATGAGCATGGCTGCTCCGGATACCAACAAGGGCGAGGGAGCTGATCAATTCCACTTCGTTCCATTTGAGCCACTCGTGCTGCAAACTCAGCAGACCGTGAGAAGGATGCTCAATTTGCTGCGACCGTTCATCTTCTGCTGAGGCCAGACATCCTTTTCACTCATTTCGCACAATTGTTTGATACTTTGTTGCTGTTCGCACACGACGATGCAATCGTTAATATTACTTTGCTTGCGCAACGCGGACGCGTCGATGCCGAACAGAATCGAAAAGCAACGCGACGGATAGTGTGGCAGTAATAGCGAAATCATAGCAACGGACTAAGCAGTGGCGAAAAGCGGTTCACGCGCAAGCAAGCAGCGCACAAGCGAGGACCACTCATCGCCTGCTCTGCTGCTGCTGCTGCTGTTGACGGGCAACACGACGGGCCTCCATCGCCGCAGCACGCGGGTCAATGGGCAAGCTGGATTCATCTGCACGTAACACACATTCGCACGGAGGCAACAGCACATAAGCTCGTTGGAATCAAGGTGTCACGCAATCGCACAACGCATGGCAGCCCACTCACCATCCTCATCCTCTTGCTCGCTTTCATTCTCCTCATCACTCTCCTGTGCCGCTCGTTCCGAAGCCACCATAAATAATTCCTGTTTTTGCTCCCGTTCGAAACGAGCTTGACGAGCCTCATGCGCCGGAGCGATATCCGGCTTGGAGGAGACGCCGCCAGCCGAGGAGGACGCCGGAGAGGGAGAGGGGTTATTTTGAGCGGCAATGAACGAAGCGAGGAGAGCCTCAGCAGTCATACCCGTGGCAGTACTCGATGGAGCATCACCTTCGGCGAGCAAAGCTGCGGGAGCAGGCTTCTGGCGCCTCGGAACTTGCTTCAATGGAGCGACGCTCGCCTTCGCAGCGGACGCACCAATGCGCGCCGCACGACGGGATTCGAGCAGATCGGCGAGCGTCGTGCCGGGCTTGCTCGCCGGCGCGCTGGAAGTCGACGCGCTATTTGCATCGGTCGGCTCCCAGTCTTCTTCCGCCAGCGATTCCGACACATCGTCTCCGCCAAAGGCGCCCGCGCCCGCTCCTCCAAAAAACGGTCGCTCAATCAAGTGACGATCGTTTGGACCAAAGCCGAGGATGGCAGGCATCTTGTTGCGAGAACCAACAGGGCTCTTGGGGGATTTCACGGGTGAAGCCAGACCAGCAGCAATCTCGCGCTTGGTTTCCGCGTCCGCACCCTCCTCCTCGGCACTGTCAACATCGCTTTCATCATCTTCGTGATCAGACAGCGCTCCGACCGAAGGAAGACCCTTCGCGGCTGCGGCATAGATGTCTGCAATGCTGCGCTCTTGCAGTACGCTGAAATCGTTGGGTTCACCCTGCTCGAAGCTCTCTTCGACCGCAGCAGTCACCGTCTTCGAAGGGCGGACCGCTTCAGCGACAAGGTTCAACACCGGAGTAGCCGACTTTGCAGACGCGCTCTGCGCGGCATCCTCTTGCGCTTGTAGCTGGGACTCGTCCACCAGCGCCGCTTCACTCACACCTGGGTTCTGCGCGCGCCGGCGCGGCATTCGCATCGCTTGAGTGCTGAGCATCACGTCGGCGAGCATGCTCTTCAGCGCGCGGATCTCGGGATCGTCCGAGGAGTCATCCTTCAGATACGAGGCCTTGCTGAGTTCCTCCGCAGGTGCAGATGATGACGAAGAGGACGATGCGGCTGACGCGGGTGCAACGAGAGACACAGCCGCCGCTGCAGCGAACAATTTCTCTTCGCGTTCCATCTCCGCTTGCACGAGCTGCTCGCGCTCGCGTTCCGCAGCGTCTTCCTCTTCCACCGCCTCCGATCGCAGCAGCCACGAGTTGTACTCCACAGCGGGAATCGCAGGATGGTAGGGGCTGGCGGGGATGGGCGCGGAGGATGCATGAAAGGTGCGCTTGACCAACGCGGGGTCGGAAGAGGGCGCGGAAGCTGAGGACGATGCCTCCGCGGACGCTGCAGAGGCGGCCTCTGCATTCGCCTTGCGCATCTCCGCCAACTGTGCCACTCTTTCCTCCTTCCTCTTCATCCACTCCGCAAAATTCCTTTCATCTTTCTCACGCTTGGAAGCCACCCCACTGTTGCGCACTAACACTTCACTGGATTTGCCGCCTTCCTTCCAGGCGGCGGCACACGCGCGATCCAAGGCGGTCACGGGGCGATCATCGAGGAAGGAAAGGGAAGGGAGTGCGGAGCTCAGTACTCGCCTGTACTGGCCCACGCTCTCCACCAGCGGGTTGTGCTTCAAATACAAAACTTTGAGATTAGGCAGCCCCGCAAGGATATCGAACACCTCCGGCATGGGCACTTGGTTCGGCGGGATGTCTTCAGCTGACTCTGGCGCCGTCAATGCATTCTGACTGAGATCCAACGTGTGCAGGAACTTATGACCCTTCATCTCTTTGAGCACCGATACCTCATCGATCCGATTATCATGTGCATCGACAATTTGCAGGTGTTGCAATCCCGCGATGCCTTGCAGATTATGCAAAGCATTGGAGCTCACATTCAGCAATACCAACGCATGCAGTACTTCAATTCCATCCAAGCTTGACAGCTGGTTATTTTGCAGATACAGACATCGCAGAGCCGTGAGGGCATCCAGACCAGTGCTAAGCGCCGGCGGCTGGGGTTGCAGGCTCGTGAGACAGTTATTCTCCAGCCACAGACTCTTCAATTGCGGAAATTGTTGCAAATTCTGCAAGCTTTTAAATCCTCCAAAATTGAGAAATAATTTGTCGTTCAATTCCAAATTTTCATACAAATCTTTGCGACCTTTACAGAGTGCACGGATCGCTTCGAGTGTCATTTCACCGGACGAACCCTCGCGCTTTTTACGAACCAATTCAGACCCGTCTGATCGCGGGGCGACCTCATCTTCATCGTCACTCCATACGGCTGGTTTCTTCGCTGCGGAAGAAGCAGCCGGAGACTTGGTGCTGCTGCCATTCGAGGAAGCACTCTTGCCCGGAGTGGATGGATTCATTTTCTTACTGGCTGCAGGGGATCGATTCTCCTTCCCTTCTGCGTGCTGTATCGTGTCGTGCGCTTCCTTCTCTTCGAATTCACTGTGTGGCTTTAGGCTGCGGGATGATGATCCGGCAGCAGCGGCGCCGGCAGCGGGGGCGGGGGAGGAGGAAGAGGAACGACCCACGACGAGAGGCATGGCCTCCCAACTACTACGAAGAGGGATGAAACAAGCGAACGGTGATGGTAGCGACCTGCCTGCCGCGTCTGCAGCAATGCTTTACTTCGAGAGAGAAAGTCTCGCTCAAAAAACCGCGCAACGGCTCGCGGTCTCTCGACCCTCCACGCAGCGCGCGGGATGGAGCAGCAGGGAGGAGCGGGGCCAGGGAGGGAGGCAGCAATGCAGGTGTGCGTAGTGTTGGAATCGTGCTCGTGCGTGTGTTGGTGTGTTTGAATCGTCGCGTATGGGCTGGGTTGAAGGCAGGAAGAGCAACGGACGGCTGCGTGCGGTCGGGGCCGTGCGCGTGGCGCTGCTGCAGGGAACAGTGCCGCAGCACACTGTTGTCACTGCACAAACAACAACAACAACATGGAACCTCTCAACGGAACGCTGGAGGTGACAGGTACGTAGAGGAAATTGTGCTTGCACTGAGAGGATGCATCTGCGAATTGGGTCGAGATGATCGACAGGGGAATACACTGTGGCTGCATCTGATTCGCCACTGGGTGTGCCTGTGCCTCGCATGCCCTTTTGCAATGTTCCAGCTGTGTCTGCACACGGATTGGAGGATGTGCGCTTCCTCAGTTCCATGTCGTGCATCATCCACCTGCGTCTCAGTTCCCTCCGCTACCTCGAATCCTCCTTCGCCGCCAAGGGCAGCGGCACCAGTCCCAGCTGGACGTTCACCTTCCCGCCGCTGACGTTGAAGAATGCAGATCCCGCCGAGCAGATCGCGATGGAGATCACGGATGAAAAGGTGTCCGTTGCAAAGATGTCGACACCCTTGGGCGAACTCGTCGCACGCAGCATCCACATCGCATCGAAGCCCGGTTCAGATCGCATCGTGCGATATGATTTGTGGAGCGGAAAGGAAGCAGGGAAAAAGAAGGGAGAAGTACTGCTCAAAGCAGTGTGGACTCCAACTGCAGCAAGTCCGCAACAGGCGCAGGCACCGCCCAAACCTGTGGTCGCATCGCCTCCTCCTCAACAGTCTCCGTCACCTCCCGCGATGCGAGCAGCGCCTGCACAGCCGCAGTACGCATCAAACGCGGGACCACCCCCGCAGCAACAACAGTACCAGCAGTCCCCGCAGCCGCATCAGCCAATGCCGTCTCCCCCTCAGCAACAACAGTATCAGCAGTCCCCGCAGACGATGCCGCCTCCTCCTCGTCCGATACAGATTGTTTCAATGCCTGGCCAAGGCCCTCCGATGCCACAGCAAGGCTATTCCGAATGGCCTGTACCATTTCAGCAGCAACAGCAGCAGCCGTCGATGTCGTACCAGCAACCGCCTCCGGGTCCCTATTATCAGCAGCAGCCGATGATGGTGTCGCAACCAATGATGCAGCCGATTTCCTATGCGCCGCAACCAGTGATGCAGCAGATGCAGCCACAACAATATGGCCAGCAGCACCCGATGTACGCTCCTGGGCCGGGCTACTCAGTGCCGGTTCCACAGCCGGTGTATGCGCCGCAGCCGATGCCTTCATCTCTACCTGGGCAGTATGCTCAGCCGACGATGGGTTATGGTCCGCCTGCCGCGAGCGCGCCGCAGGTCTCCGTGCAGCCATCGGGGGCAACAGCTGGTGGGTGGCAACCGCAGAGCTCTGTCGATGACGGCGTGTTTCCCTACAGCGAGTTAACTATCACTCGCCTCATCGGCGATGGTACGTTTGGGACTGTGTCTGCCGGCGAGTTTCGTTCGACACCCGTGGCGATCAAGCAATTAAAGCAGACCGTATTCAATGCTCAGCAATGGGCAGAATTCATGGCTGAAGTGAAATTCTTGCGCGAGGCGCGCCATCCGAACATCGTTCTGTTTATGGGCGTGAGCTTCAATCCGTACTGCATCGTCACCGAACTGCTGGACATGAGCTTGTTTGACGTGCTGCATAAGCAACGCCGTGTGCTGAGCTTCCAGCAGAAGGCGCACATCGCGCTGGGTATCGCGCGTGGCCTGGCTTCTCTGCATGCGCATTCACCACCCATTATTCATCGCGATATCAAGTCACTCAACGTGCTCGTGTCTAAGGACCTGGTTAGCGTCAAGATCTGCGGTCAGAATGCACGCGCATGACACAGTGTGCGATGCCTTCGCGAACGTGGGGGTAGTTGCTTCACGCGCGCGGTACTCACTCTGTTGTCGCTTGGTTGCTCTCGCGACAGATCTGGGCATGGTGAAATTCAAGGCCCAGCACGGCACACGACTCGAGGCGAATGGTTCGTAGGCAGTATTGGTTGCGTGCGGCAAGCATCGCTTGTGCAAATTTGTGCGACTCACTCAGATGGTTGCGCTCGTGTTTGTGTACGCATGCAGGCACTCCTCTGTGGATGGCCCCCGAGGTGCTGCTGGATCAGCCATATGATGAGCAAGCGGACGTGTTTTCCTACGGCTGCGTCCTCTATGAGCTGACGACTGGCCTGCTGCCATTCGGCGGTGGGAGCATCCCGAAGGAGCAGCTCATCGTTCGCGTCGGTCAGAAGGGCGAGCGTCCCTTGTTGCCAGCCAACCTCGAGCCGCAATGGACCGAGCTGCTCACGCAGTGTTGGCAGCAGCATCCGCAGTCAAGGCCACCGATGAAGAAAATTGTGCAGCAACTCACGGCCATTCAAAGTAGCAGCGGCAGCTAGCGTTCTCTGTCTCGTACACGAAGGACACACCGAGAGAGCTTCTAAACAAGTTGATTTTAGTTATACTGCAGTGTGAAGCATCAACAGATTCACAGGGCAGTGAACAAAAGGCGCTCGGGTGGGCTGCGCATCGCAGCTCTCTGTCACACTTCAGACGGAGTACGATTCGTGTCGGAATGGTCTCGCTCTACAACACTGCGGGCAGCGCGAAAGACTGCCTCATCTGCGAAATCTTGGACGGTGGTGGCAATTTTGCGTCTTGTCGGACCATATTCGGCGATCACTTCGGCCTGCTGCCGCTTGCGATAGCGCGGTGATCGTGTTCTGGTAATGACAAGAGATGGTCAGCGTCTGGGGGACGACCCTTAAACTCGCGTGCGAGGAGTACCCACAAGTCCACCGGCTTCATTGGCGGTGGTTCGCGCGGTCGACTCCACGCGGCCATCTCCTCTGCGCTCATGGGCTTCAGATCCGCCAGCGCGAGCGCAGTTGCTTTCATCATGCCAGAGGACTCAGGCGGCGAGAGGAAACTGAATTCCACATCATGTCTTCTAGAGAAGTCTACATGATCGTTCCTCCGTTTCGGGTTGGTTGTAAAGACGATGTTGCGCAAATCATAGATAGATTCCCTCTTGATGAGGTGCGCACTTCCCACCGGTCCGGCCGCCGCGTAGCGGTGCAGGCTCTCAAACTCCGGGCAGTTGTCGACGATGCGCTTGCAGAACATATGGTCCACCTCGTTGTTTGGAACATGCAAATGCTTCAGGCGCGGAGTAAATTGTAACAGGTGTTGGATTTGTTGCTGGGGCTGGTGGGAAGAGGAGGAATGAGACGTTGCAGTACTATCAGCAGAAGGCGATTGGGTGGGAGCGCTGAATCGCAGACACCGCAACCAGAGGCGCGGAGGAAAGTACAGTGAGGTCAGACGGCCGAGCGAGTCGCTCCACAGCTTCCACACATGCGGTTGATCATACAAGTTAACGCTGCCACCACGGCCGGCAACATCATCGTCCTCATAAAACGGGATTAACGGAACTCCTAGATTCACCAGCTTCGGCAGCTTCTCCAGGAGGCGCGCCATCGCTTCGAGAACCCGAGTGCGCGCCATGATCTCATCTGGCCCGATAACGTCACGGTTCGGTATCAGTCCCATGTGCAGTTTGGTCAGGGATGCCGGTGGACGCGCCAGCAAGCATTCACACAGACGGATGATTTGCGGTGTGCCCTGTCTCGTGTACATCTCCAACGACTGCAGCCGCTCGCACAACGGAGCAGCGAATGGTTTCGGTGCGACAGAAGAGTCCGGTTGTAAATCTCCGATGGACAACTCGACGAGATCTGGAAAGAGCGTGTGCATCCTGTGAAGTTCGGACATGGTGCATCTCGTGACAAAAACAGCGCGAACGGCACGTACGTGGATGCTCGACACGCGACTATCGACCAGCAGGGTGGGCAATATTCCGATGCGCCAGTGAAGTTCCTCGAATTGTGATCCTACGCCAGAAGTTAGCTTCTGCATCTGGAGCAGGTCCTCGACACGAGTCACCACAGGGCAGGCATGCTGCCCAGTCGCATCGCGTGCGGGCGCGGCGCAATAAACGTGCCGCAGCGCAGGCAGCTGTAACAGTTCATCAGCGAATGTGGGGAAAGAACTGCCTCCCTGTATGCCGGCATCCAGGTCCAAGTGCGGTGGACACTGCAAGTAGCGCAACTCCACCACTTCTAAACCTTTGAGCACGTGGATATTGCGGAGCAGGACCCGCAAGCGAAGCTTGTCGCCCTGCGCCCGCAGAACGCGGAGATGCTGCATGGAAGCGCTGGACAAGCTTGCTTGGATGAGCGCTTCATCCTTCAGCCACTGATCGTCGGAGGCACCGTTCAGCCGCTGAGGGTCCAGCGCACCGTTCAACCACATATTGTTGGAGACAATGTTGGGTTCGCAATCGATGCTCAGGGTATGCAGCGTATGGAAACGCGGCAGGAGCTCCATACGTTGAGCCACACGGCCGTGTGCCCCTTCGGCCGAGCGTGCCAACGTTACGATGCGCATGTTCTTTCCAGCACAGTGGGATCCGAAGCTTGGAATTCACGTGACTTGAAGTCGCGGC
>JADMIO011113590.1_pt1 | contig 19691 bp, 15 predicted proteins | sample 8958161 | NCBI WGS metagenome assembly JADMIO01 (sample SAMN16585339, study PRJNA669376) | soil metagenome | isolation source: Crop rotation soil | place: USA: Cullars Rotation, Alabama | collected 2011
TCGGCGGTGTGGGCGCGCCCGCCATGGCGGCTCTTAATCGCACCACGACTCAACTTTATAGCGTGGCACTGAACCCTGTGGAGAAGGATCCGAGTCCCGCCGGCATCAATACCGAAGAGCAGGCTATGGCGGCGGAAAACGCGGGCAGCGGCCGTGGCGGCCGGGGCGGCGGTGCCGCCGCTGCCGCGCCGGTTGTGGTGAAGATCACCTGGGACGGCCTGGATCGCCGGATCCAGCCGCTCACCCGCATGAGTGGATCCGTGGGGTACGTGGTACCCTCACCCGATAGCCACACTTATCTTTTCTCCGCGCAGGGGGCTGCCGATGGCGCGCCCGGCGGCGGTATGTACACGATCGCCGAGGACGGCTCGCGGCTTACCCGCCTCAATACCACCGTGGAGAACGCCGGCGGACGGGGCGGGCGCGGCGGCGGTGGAGGCGGCGGGTTCAACGAACCGCAGTGGGCGCGGGACGGCCGCTCGATTTTCTTCCTGCAGGGCGGCGGAATCTACACCCTTGCCATCGGCGCCGCGCCGGCCGGGGATACCGCGGCTCAATCGGCGGGCGCAGCGGGTCGCGGCGGACGCGGAGGACGCGGGGGCACGGCCACCGCTCCGGCAACCGAGACGGCCGGCGGTCCTGCGCCGCGCCGCATTCCGATCTCGGTCAAGATGGAGATCGATATCCCGGCGGAGCGCCGGCAGGTTTTCGAAGAAGCGTGGCGGGTTATGAAGAACCGCTTTTACGATCCGAAAATGCACGGCGTGAACTGGGCGGCGGCGAAGGACAAGTACGAGTCGATGCTGCCCCACATCGCGGATAACGAAGAGCTGCACAACGTGATCATGGAAATGATCGGCGAACTCAACGCCAGCCATACCGGCGTAACGGGCGGCACGCGCCTGCCCGGAGAAGCGGCACAGGAGCGTATTCAGACGCGTTATCCCGGTTTCGAACTGATGCCCGACGCCAGCGGCTTTTACAAGGTCGGCTACATCTTCCGCAAGGGACCGGCGGATCACGAGTACCTGAAGATCGCGCCCGGAAACTTCGTGCTCGCGGTGAACGGTAGGGACCTTAAGACCAGCGACAATTATTGGAAGCTGTTCAACATTCTGCCCGGCCGTAAGTTCGAATTCCTGATGAACAGCAAGCCCGTGGCCGAGGGCGCATGGACTGTGGAAGTGGAGCCGATCGCCGGCGCGGCCATGACCGACCTGATGTACGCGCGCTGGGTGGACGACCACAAGGCGATGACCGCGAGGCTAACGAATAACGAGATCGGGTACCTGCACATCCGCGCGATGGATGCGCCCTCGCTCGCGAAATTCCAGCGCGACCTGCTGGAGAATCAGGACAAGAAGGCGCTGATTATCGACCAGCGCTTCAATGGAGGAGGCGGCATCGACCAGGAACTGCTCGCGATTCTCAATCAGCGCAAAGCGTACCAGACCACGCGCGGACGCGATTCGCTGGACGTGAAGCGTCCGGGTACGACGTTCTTCGGACCGATGGCAGTGTTGCAGAACGAGCGTTCGGCGAGCGACGCCGAGATGTTCCCCGACGGCTTCCGCGCGCTCGGGCTGGGCAAACTGGTGGGCGTGACGACTTCGGGTCAGGTGATCGGCACGGGGTCTTTCACTCTGCTGGATGGCTCAGCGATTCGCACTCCCGGCGCGGGTGTCTTCACGGCCAAGGGTGAGAATATGGAAAATTACGGCGTGCCGCCGGACATCCTGGTGGACAACGGTCCGGGCGATTTCTTCAGCGGGCACGACCGCCAGATCGAGAAGGCGATCGAGCACCTGCGGACGGAGATCAAGTAATAGCGGCGGGAGCAGCGCCTATTGAAGCGGAAGCGTCGGCGGTTCGGCGCCGGTCAGGTGCTGGTCGGCGCGCGCCGGATCGTAATTCGGATTCGGCCTCGGCATGGACGCATTTACCGTACCGCGCCAATCTTTCAACTTGCGGCTCAGCCGCGCGGCGATTTTGGCTTCGCGCACCACGAGGTTGCGTTGTTCGCCGATGTCATCTGTCAGGTTGAACAGCTCGAGCCGGCCGTCCTCGAAGAACTCGATCAGCTTCCATTCGCCCTCGCGGATAGCGCCGGCGGGCAGACCGCCCTGATTGCTGTAGTGCGGATAGTGCCAGTAGAGCGCGTCGCGCTTCGGAATTCCCGCGCCGCGAATGAGCGGCTCCAGACTGAGGCCGTCGACACCGCCGGGGGAGCGCCTGCCGGACGCCATTTGGAAAATCGTCGGAAAGAAATCGACGCTGCACACGGGAACATCGATGACCCTGCCGGGTTTGGTCACACCGGGCCAATAAACCAGCAACGGTTCGCGTATGCCGCCTTCGTAGAGGTGGCCCTTCCCGGCGCGTAGCGGGCTGTTGTCCGTCACCGGGTTCGGACTTCTACCTTCGTAGCGCAGTCCGCCATTATCGGAGAACACGAAGATGGCGGTATTGTCCGCGATCCGGAGTTCGTCGAGCCTGGCGCGAAGGCGGCCTAGCGTCTGGTCCACACTTTCCACCATGGCGGCATAGACCGGATTGGGAAGCGCGTTGCCGTTGTTCTTGCGCCGGTACTTTTCCACTGCGGGCTGGGGCGCCTGCAGCGGGAGGTGCACCGCGAATTCCGAGAGGTAGAGAAAGAACGGATCTTTGCCGGCGCAGTCTCCCATAAATTTACCGGCGGCGTCACCGAGTTTGTCGGTAAGAAAATCGTCCTTGGTTCCGCCTCTCAGATTCGGGAGGTCGAAGGGGCCGAAATAGGATGCCGGGCTACCACGGAAGTTTCCGGCTACGTTGAGGTCGAAGCCTTGATCGGTGGGCAAGAAGCCGCCGCCTCCGAGGTGCCATTTGCCGATGCTGGCCGAGCGATATCCCAGAGGCTTGAGTGCTTCGGCAATGGTTCTTTCGCGCAGCGGCAGTTGTTGTTCGAACGACGGCGTTATCAACTTCGCTTGCGGCCATTGCGGGCGTCCAGCGATCCAATCGGTGAGGTGCAGGCGGGCCGGGTACTTGCCGGTCAGAATGCTGGCGCGGGTGGGCGAGCAGACCGGACAGGCGGCGTACGCATTGGTGAAGCGGACGCCTTCCGCAGCCAGCCTGTCGAGGTTGGGGGTTTCGTAAAAAGTGCTGCCGTAACAGCCGAAGTCGCGCCAGCCCAGATCGTCCACCAGCAGAAAAACGAGATTCGGTTGCGTCGGCGCCGCTGCCGAGGCGATGCAGGCGCCGGAGGCAGCGGAGAGGAACTGGCGCCGAGTCGCGTTCATTCCGCCGGTTTGAATCGCCATGATGTCACTCCTGCGCGGGTTAGGCCGGCAAGTGCTATGGCCGCGCTAGCCGCGTACCTGGCTGTTACCGAGGTCGATGCCGAGCTTCTTCAGTTCTTCGGAGTAGTAGCGGCGGTGAAGCAGGTCCCACTCTTCACTGCCTTCCGGAATATCGCGCTTTTGCGTACGGATCTTGAGGCGCGCGGCTTTGTCCACCTTGTCTTCGGTCAACAGGAGGTCGGTCATCAGCCGGACCACTTCGAGGCGGACCACGTTCGAGTCCTTCTGCTTCATGCGCAACTCGCGGTTTTTCCGGAGCATCTCGACGATCTTGTGCGAGATATCGGTGACTTTATCGCGAGAGAGCTTCATCGCGTCGCCGGTATCGCGGCCCGCGGCGCGGATCACCTTGCGCTGCGAGATCATCGTGTTCTTGATGCGCCGGAACATCTCCTGATAGCTCACGCCTTCGCGGCGCATGTACTCGCTGTATTGGCTGAGCAGGTCGCGGACTTCGTCGTTGAGGCGATCTTCGACTTCGAGTTCTTCGGTGATCACCGCGCCGATGCGTTCGCCCACCGAGTCGGGCGACGGCGTCTCGAGCATGCCTGGCGACAGGCTCTTGACGAGCTGTTTGGAAATGTAGGTGACGAACTCTCTGGCAAGAAGCATTCTGTGAGCGCGAACGGTTAGTTTATCACGGGTGGGTTATGATCTCAGCTTATGACCCGATGGATCCCGGCGTTCTCGATGCTGGCAGTATCACTGATCAGCTACATCGATCGCAATACGCTCGCGATTCTGGCGCCGACCATTCTGCGCGAAACGGGTCTTTCCGCACAACAATACGGGTTCATCATCTCGGCGTTCTCGATCGCCTACATGCTGGCGAATCCGGTGTGGGGACGGCTTTTGGACCGGTACGGATTACGCGTGGGGATGACGTCCGCCGTGGTGTGCTGGACTCTGGCGTCGGTGTCCCACGCATTCGCGAGCGGCTTCGCCGGCTTTGCGGCGGCGCGGGCGGCGCTCGGGTTCGGCGAAGGCGCGACGTTTCCGGGCGGTCTGCGCACGGTGGTGCAGACGCTGCCGCCGGAGCAACGCGGCCGCGGGCTGGCGGTGGCTTATAGCGGGGGATCGCTGGGCGCGGTTCTGGCGCCGTTGATTGTGACGCCGGTGTTCCAGTGGTGGGGATGGCGCGCGGCGTTCTGGTTTACCGGAATGATCGGCGCGTTGTGGCTGCTGCTATGGCAGGTAGTATCGCGACAGCCTCAGATCCGCACTGTGGGCCTTGCTGGGTTCCTACGCTCTGGGCGCGCTGCCGCTGGCGTTTGTGCTCTATAGCGCGCCGTTGTATCTGGCGCGGCCGCTGGGCTGTTCGCAGGCGTTCATCGGCAAGGTGCTGTGGCTTCCTCCGCTGGGCTGGGAGGCCGGATACTTTTTCTGGGGCTGGTTGTCGGATCGGGGCCGTGTCTCGATGCGGATGCTCATCCTCCTCGCGGGAGCGCTCGGCCTTCCCTTCGCGGCCATCCCGTTCGCGGGCGGCGTGCCCTGGGTACTGGCGCTGTTGTGCCTGGCCAGCTTCGCTGCGTCCGGATTCATCGTGCTGCCGGTGACGCACGCGAATCGCGTCTACGGGCCCGGCCATGCGGGGCTAATTGCGGGCGCAGGCGCCGGAGCGTGGAGCGCCGCGGTGGCGGTGGTGATGCCGCTGTTCGGGCGGCTGTTCGATCAACAAAACTACGGCCTGGCGTTTTGGATTGCCGCGTCGTTCCCGGTGTTGGGAACGGCGGCCTGGGTGCTGCTGTCGCCGGCGCCGGCGCGGGCGGAAGCCACCAGCGGCTGAAGTTCTTCGAGCAGGGCGCCGAACAGCGAAACCGTCAGGGGGCCGAGCAGAATGCCGAGCGCTCCGAAGGCGTATGTGCCGCCGATGGCCGCGAGCGCGATCACGACGGGGTGCTGCTTATCCCGCGCGCCGGCCACGAGCGGCCGCAATACGTTGTCCACCGAGCCAACCAGGAGCGAGCCCCAAAGACCCAGAAAGATCGCCTTCCAATAGGCGCCAGTGACCAGGTAGGCGATGGCGATCGGAACCCAGACAAGTGGCGCGCCGATTACCGGAATGATGGACGCCACGCCGCCGAGCCCTCCCCACAGCACCGGAGATCGCAGGCCGGTGATCCAAAACCCGATCATCAGCAGCAGTCCCTGACCGACGGCCGCGGCAAACACGCCGTTCACGTTCGCGATCACAGAATCGCGCACGGACTCGACCAGATGGTTGCCGGCACGATTGTCCAGCGGCATTAAAGAGACGAGTTCGGCGACCCAGTCCTTACCGTGCCGCAGCAGGAAATAGAGGAAGACGGTGACCATGAAGATCGTCACAATGGCTGTGGTGAGGCCGCCCAGGGCGTTATCGACGTGACCAAGCAGGTATCCGCTGGCGGCTTTTAGCCGGGTGAGGATCTCGGTACGGATGGCCTGTTTATCGACGGGAATGCGGGTGGCGACGGCATCCACTACCCGGTCGGACGTATCGGTGATCAGCGCGACCCAACCGCCGCTCTCGATGGAGCTCTCGTTTAACGACCGGTAGGCCGCGGTCAACTCATGGCTAAGCGTGAAGCCGGCGAGCGTGAGCATCGCCGCGAGCAAAGACACCGCGGCAAACGTGGTGGCGAAGGTAGCAAGACCGGGCCGATGGATGCGGCGGCTCAGCCACTCCTTGACCGGGTACAGGACGATGGCCAGGATCGAAGCCAGCAAAAACGATGTCAGGAAGGGCCACGCGATGCTCAGCAGAAGGGGAATCAGCGCCGCGATGGCTACAGACAGAAAGATGAGGGGAGCGCGTCGCGGCATCCGGAAACCGCTATCGGAAGGGCTTGAACAGCCGCCGAACGAAACCCGCATCCTGCGCTTCGATAGCTTCGAGTTCGCCCGCATCCAGCCAGATACCGCCGCAGCCGGGGCATTTGTCCACGCTTACGTTGCCCACCGGGACGGTCTCCAGATCCCGACCGCATTTTGGGCATTTCATGTAGTGCAGGGCCCGCTCTTTGGCGGTAGTCTCTTCGTGCAGTTTCGCCTGGCGCTCTTTGGCAAGTTCCGCTTCCTGTTTGAGGAAATATTCTTCTTCGTTCGAACTCGGCTTCATGAAGGACATGATACACGGCGCGCGGGCTCCGGGTGATACTATTGGCGCGAGTATGGCACTGAAATATCTCGCCGCGCTGCTGGCTACCGCCCTCCTGCTACAGGCGCAGGATGCGCCACCTCGCAAGAACACGTACCGCGCTCCGGCTGCTACGACGCCCGCGCCGCGGCTGGTCTCGCCCGAGATCCACCCGGACCGCACTGTGACGTTTCGCATCCGCGCTCCTAAGGCTACCGACGTGGCGGTCGTGCTGCAGGGCAATAAGCCCATGACGAAAGACGCGGCCGGGGTATGGAGCACCACGATCGGTCCGCTGGCGCCGGAACTCTACGAATACGCGTTCTCGGTGGACGGCGCGCGCGTGCTGGACACGGCGAACACTCAGCTCAAGGTTGGGCAGACTCTGGCGGCGAACCTTCTAGATGTGCCGGGCACGCCGCCTCGCTTCGACGAGGTGCGGGATGTGCCACATGGCACGATTCAGATTCGCAGCTATGTCTCTACGCCGCTCAAGAAGGCGCGTGGGATGTACGTCTATCTGCCGCCGCAGTACGATAGCGAGCCGTCGCGGCGTTTCCCGGTGCTGTATCTGCGGCACGGGTCTGGCGACGATGAATCGACGTGGAGCGGGCAGGGGCGGGCCGGTGTGATCCTGGAAAACCTGATCGCGGAGAAGAAGGCGGTGCCGGCGCTGATCGTGATGACCAACGGCGATACCGACAGATCATGGAGCGGCGGCAGCAGTCCGGAAGCGATGAAGGTGCTTGCGGACGAACTGCTGGGCGACGTGATTCCGCTGGTGGAGAAGAACTATCGCGTGGTTCGAAATCGAGAGGGCCGCGCCATTGCCGGGCTTTCGATGGGCGGCGGGCAGGCGTTCACCATCGGCTTGAAGAACCTGGATCAGTTCGCGTGGGTGGGCGAGTTTTCTTCGGGGCTGCTCAGCGCGGCGGACTTCAAACTGGCCGAACACCTGCCGGGATTCCTGGAAAACCCCGCCACGAATAAACGGTTGAAGCTGCTGTTCCTTTCCTGCGGCACCGAAGATCCGCGCATCAACGGGCATCTGGATCTTGTGGATCTACTGAAGGCCAAGGGCATTCGCAGCGTGTGGTATCCCACGCCGGGCGCTCACGAATGGAAGGTGTGGCGGCATGCGCTGGCGGAATTTCTGCCGCAATTGTTCCGATAAGGATTGCGTATGCTGAGCCGCCGATCACTGCTTGCGGGGTCATTAACCATGGGCGGGTTGCACGCCGCGGATGATGTCGCAGCGTATCGAACGCCGCACAAGTACGGGAAACTGGTGGTCGCGGCTTCGAAAGAAGCGGGTGCGTTCGATAGCCGCAGCGTGGACTGCCCCTTCGTGTTTCATGCGCGCGGCCGCTTTCACATGACGTACGTGGGGTTCGACGGGACCGGGTATCAGACCGGACTGGCTTCGTCCTCGAACCTGGTGGATTGGAAGAAAGAAGGCTGCATCCTGCGGCGCGATCCGGCATCGGAGGTCACGCGATACAACATTGCGCTGAACTGGATCGTGCGGCGAAATGAGTTGCGGTCCGCGGGAGAGTTGCAGCGGGTCGACGGGCACTACCTGGGCGTGTATCATGCGTATCCGAATGCGGGATACGAGCAGGGCGCCGCGGTGATCGGCCTTTGCACAAGTCGCGATCTCATGGAATGGAAAATCGAACCTCCGTGTTTGCATCCGGAGGATGGCGGCGCCTGGGAGGCCGGTGGATTGTATAAGCCTTGCCTGGTGGAGAAGAGCGGCACTTACTATCTGTTTTACAACGCCAAAAATAAGGGCAGCCGTTGGGTGGAGCAGACCGGTGTAGTTACTTCCCGCGATTTGAAAAGTTGGACCCGGTATGCCGGAAACCCGATTATTCCTGTAGGCGGGGCAGGGAGTTGGGATGAACGATTCGCCAGCGACCCTTGTGTCCTGATCGATGGCAAGCGGTGGGTATTTTTCTATTACAGCCTGGATGCGAAGGGGAAGGCAAGGGACCTGATCGCGGTGGGCGATGGTCCGTTTGCGCCTCGTAAAGTTCCGGAGATTTTGATTGATGTGGGAGCGCCGGGGAGCGTGGACGAGACTTATGCGCATAAGCCTTCGGTGGTGTGGCATGACGGGGCGCTCTACCATTTCTATTGCGCCGTCTCGGGCAAGTATCCGAATGAGACACGCGGAATCTCGGTGGCGCGATCGAAGCCTTGGTAGTAAACGGGCGGCAAACACTAGCCTGTTACACGCGAGCGACTGGCTCATCCTCGTTGTCCGACAAGTGTTGTCCTACAATTGGTGGCGTTATGCGAATTTCGGCAGGCATTCTCTTCTGGTGCGCCCTCGGGTTTGCGCAGGGTCCGCGGATCTTTATCGTCACGGACCTGGAGGGCGTTGGTGGCGTGAACGATCGCGAAGAGCAATTGCTGCCTGGGCAGCGCCGGTACATGGAATCTCGCAATCTCCTCGCCGCTGAGGTCAACGCGGCCGTCCGAGGCGCCCGCGCTGGGGGAGCCCGCGAGGTTGTAATCTGGGACGGACACGATGGCAGCCGAACGCTCTCGATAGACCAGATTGATCCCGCCGCGAAACTGATTCAGGGCAAGCCAACGCCTGCCAACTACTATCTGGCCGACCACTTGTACGACGGCGTCATGTTCATCGGCCAGCACGCCATGGCGAACGCGAAGGGCGGCGTCCTCGCGCATTCTCAAAGTTCGGCCACGATACAGCGCATCACCATCAACGGCCGCGAAGTCGGCGAGATCGGGCAGGTTGCCGCCATCGCTGGATATTTCGGCATCCCGGTAATCATGCTCTCAGGCGACCAGGCCGCGTGCGACGAGGTCAAACAGATTCAACCGAACGCCGTAACCGTCGCGGTTAAGCATCTGGTGGGCAAGGCGTCGACGTTCAGCCTGTCGCACGAAGATGCGAAGAGTCAGATCGCCGCTGCCGCCGAACAGGGAGTCAAACATATTGCGGAATACAAACCCTGGAAGGTCCCCGGGCCGATTGAGATGGTCTTCGAGTACTTCCCACAACCTCCCCAGCAACCCAACGCGCGCTCAACGACCTTCCGCGGCCGCGACATACTGGAGGCATTCGAAGCCTGGCTCGGCAAGTAAGCTGACTCCGGCTTGCGGAACCTGACTAACGCGGGTTACTTGACTTCGATGGTTCCGAAGGCCAGGGACAGTTCTCTGGGATCGGCCGGGGGCCGGAAGGTTTTTGCGGCTTCGATGCTCAGGTTGTACTGAGGCCGGGCGGGCAGGGGGAAGGAAATTTCGAAGGCGTTCTCGCGGATGGTTTCCTGAGGGAGTGCTGCTCCGTCTACCGAAACGGTGACCGCGAGCGGCAGGAGCTGATCCGGGCATTCACCGCGCAGATACAGCCTGGTTCCGGGGCCTCCGATTCGCACCGTGGCGCGCTTCGGCATCCAGCGATGGTCACCGTCGCTGGTGTACCACTCCGGGCCGAGAAGATAGGACGTGAGCGGGCTGGCGGCATCGACCCGTAGCGGCGGGGTATTGTCGTGCGGCAGCGCGGCGTAGAGTTGCGTGATGTTGCGCAGGCGAGGACCGCGCGCATCGTACACCACGATCTCCTCGCGCTTGAGCGCGTTCGATACGACGTCAGCGGGCAGGATGTACGGGCCGATGTCGCCCAGGTCGGGATGCGCTTCGATGCGTTTTTCACTGCCCGGCGTGAGGTAGATCTGGTCGAGCCCAAAGAGGCGGTAAGGCTTGTCCAGGACTCCGTTCCAGAAGAGGTCGGTATCGACTCCGTCGAGCAGGATGGTCTTGCGTGGATTGCGTTCGTGCGCGCCGGCCACGCCTTCGACTAGATTGCGCACTCGAATGGTGAGGTCATGATTCCATTCGCTGGCGACGATCACTTCCGGCACCACCATGGCAGCGTAGATCACAGCTAGCGCGACGGCGCGCCGCGGCACTTTGGCGAGCGCCCAGCCACCGAGCCAGCAGAGCCCGATGACGGGCAGGAAGCTGTAGTATTCCGTCATGTGGTCGCGGAGCGGGAGCACCGGGGCGAGCACGATGACGAACCAGGCGAAGCAGAAGAGGGGCAGGCGCGAGCCTTCGCGGCATCGCACGAAGGCGAAGGCGGCGAGGCCGAGCGAAACGATGGCGATGCCGGCGGGCAGGACCCAGGGAGCAAGTTGAAAGGGCGTAAAGAGGAACGTGGGACCGACCGACCAGGTCCAATATTTGCCCAAGGTGCGGATCATGGAGCCGGTGAAATGCATCCCGTAATCGCCGCTCTTCTGTACGGGCGCGACCGCGTTGTGTAGCAGCACGTAGGCGAATGAGATGGCGAACATCGGCGAGATCCGACGGAATCCCCGGCGTGCGATGAGCAGCGTGTAGGCTCCGGCGAGCGCGGGGTACACCACGTTCAACTCAAGCGCGCCGAAGCCGATGAGAAATGCCGCCCACTGCAAGACTTCGTAGCGGCGGCGGCCGGTTTCGAGGAAGCGCAGGAGAAAGTGAAACGCCAGCAGCATCAGGAAACCGCAAAGCACCTGGTTGTACACGCAGGTCCAGCCGAGAGGTTCGATGCCGGTTCCATTGATGACCCACAAAACCCCGGCGCACACGCCCGCAGCGCGCGATCCGGTGAGCCGCATGCCGATCGACGACATCAGGATCAACGAGCCGAACTGCGTCGCGAAGACGACGATTTTGTACGGCAGCGCATCGAGGCCGAAGAGGGCGAAGCCCGCCATGAAGAAGCCGCGCTCACTCAACGGGCGGATGGTGCCCTGGGCTTGCGGCGCGAACAGCGCGATCAACAGGTCGTGGAAATTTTGGATGTAGAGGCCGGAGCCGAGCCATGCGAAATCATCGGCACGAAACCACGCGGTGAGGCCTTGCCAGTAGAGCACGAGGCAGAGCAGGCATGGGACGGCGTACCAGAAGACCCGGCGGCCGCCGAGACTCATTTGCCTTCCAGGCCGATGGAGAACACGATGATGCCGAGTTCGCGGATGTCCGCTCCAGAGGGCGGCATGGCCTTATCGAGCGTGAAGTCCACCCGCACGGATTCGCCGGCCAGGGCGCTGGCGGGCACATCGCGCTCGTACACGTAATCACCGGGGGTGGTGTAGGTCTCGGGCGCCAGCGCTGCGTTGCCCACTGTGGCCGAGACGGTCACGTTTTTGTTCTTATCGATCACCACTTGGGGCACGGTGATCTTCATGGTGAGCTTGGCGCCTTTTGCGGCGGCGCCCAGGGGCGGTCGCAGGCTCACGGTGAACTGCTTCGCGCTCCAGCGCCACGCGCCGCTTTCGATGCCGTAGAAGCCAGTCACCAGCTGCGGCTCCACCTTGGGGTCTCCCATGTTGAGCATGCTCGCCATGCGCGGCGTCTCTTCGTCTGTAGCCGCGGTCCGCACCTTGTGCTTCTTGCATGCGGGCGATGTGGCGATCAACAACAGGCAGAACCCGGCCAGGGCGCCCCGCCCGATTAACGATTGGTTTGTCATCAGTCTCCGCTCTTTTCCACTTGAACCAGACAACTATAAAAGGTAGGTCCGCCCCCGAAGTCGGTCAGGCGTTCGCTGGTGACCGCGTTAACGTTGCGGCGGTCGCGTGCGCGTTTGGGCCAGCGCACCGCGGGGGCGGCAACGAGTCCGGCGCGCACGCGGCCATTCACGTTTGCCCGCAGCAGCACGGACCCGCGGTCGTTGAACATGCGCACCTGGTCGCCGGTCGAAATGCCGCGCACCGTCGCGTCCTCACCCGCAATGTGCAGGGTGGCGGTTTCCTCATCCGGGACATCGCGATGCCCAAAGGTCGAGTTCATGCTGTCGTCGTTCTTGGGCGAGATCATTTCGAGCGGATACCGCGCGCGTAGCGCACCATCGCCGTGGCGGGATTCGACGGGCGGCTGGTATTCGAGCTCGGGAAAATCCAAATGGCACTTGCTGTCGGGCGTGCCGAACTTGCCTTCCGCGAAGGGCAGGTACGGCTCACTGCCGGGTGCAACGTTCAGCCGGACGGAGTGTTCGCGGTCGAGCCGTTCGAGCGTGATGCCTTCCAGGAAGGGATGGCCGGAGTCCAGCAGGATACGGATCATGTCGTCCTCGCTTTCGGCGAAGCAAGGGTCGGTGAAGCCCATGCGCTGCGCGAGCATCCGGAAGATCTCGACATTGCTCTTGCACTCGCCCGGTGGCGCGACCGCAGGCCGGGCCAGTTGCAGATGATAGTGACCGTAGGCGAGGTATAGATCGGTATTTTCGAGGAACGTGGTGACGGGGAGCAGAATATCGGCGTAGTCGGCGGTGTCGGTCTGGAACTGTTCGAGAACGACGGTGAAGAGGTCCTGGCGGGTGAACCCGCGGTGCACGGCGTTCTGGTTCGGCGCGATGGCGGCGGGGTTCGAGTTGTAGACCACGATGGCCTTCACCGGCGGATCGTTGGTTTCGGTGAGCGCGATTCCTAACTGGCTCATGTTCACAATGCGCGCCTCGCGGCTGAGTGCGAATTGTTGGAGGTCGGCACGCTCGAGTCCGGCGCGGTTAAGTTGGTGCGCCTGTGAGGTGGTGAGTTGCAGTCCTCCACCGATTTCTTTCCAGGACCCGATCAGCGCGGGCAGAAGTGCGATCGTGCGAACGGCGGTGGCCCCGCGCTCGCTGCGCTGCACGCCGTAGTTGAGCCGGATGACAGCCGGGCGCGTGGTGGCGTATTCGCGGGCGAGAGCGGCGATGTCTTCGGCTGGAATGCCGGTGAGTTCGGCGGCGCGCTGCGGAGTCCATTTGCGGACACGCTCTCGGAGACCCGCGACGCCTACCGTGTGTCGCTCCACGTAATCGGTATCGTGCAGGTTTTCGCCCAGAATGACGTGCATCATGGCAAGCGCGAGCGCCATGTCACTGCCCGGGTTAATGAAGTAATGCCGGTCGCTGGCCGCGCCGGTGCGGTTGCGGTTGGGGTCGATCGTATAGAAATTTGCGCCGTTGCGGCGGGCTTCCACGATAAACGGCCACAGGTGTACGTTGGTACCCAGGATGTTGGCGCCCCAGCCCAGGATGAGCTTCGCGTGGCGGAACTGCTCCGGTTCGGTGCCGTAGCGGTAACCGAGAGCCTGCATCAGTCCCACGCCGCCGGCCGAGGAGCAGATCGTGCGGTCCAGCCGCGAGGCGCCCAGGCGGTGAAAGAAGCGGCGGTCCATGCCGGCATTGTTCAGCAGCCCCATGTTTCCGGCATAGCTGTAGGGGAGGATCGCCTCGGGTCCGAATTCGCGGGCGACTTTGTGGAGGCGTTCCGCGGTTTCGTCGAGCGCGTCGTCCCAGGAGATGCGCTCGAATCGCGCGGCGCCTTTAGCGCCGATTCGGCGTTGGGGATACAGCAGGCGTTCGGGATGATATTCGCGCTCCAGGTACTGCGCGACTTTGCCGCACAGGAAGCCGCGGGTGACGGGATGATCCGGGTTGCCGCGGAGTTTGGTGGCGCGCCCGTCCTGCACAGTTACCAGCACCGAACATGCGTCCGGGCAATCCAGTGAACACACGGAGTGGCGGATGTCGGGCATTTCTCAAGTTTATATCGTTGTAGCAGGCTTCGCCCGGGGGCGGGGTCATGCGAAAATGTAACTATATACGGCGGCCTGCCTCGGACCGCATGACTCGAATGGAAAACATACTGGACCGCATTGAATCTCCGGATGATGTGAAGCAACTCACGATTCCGGAACTGGAACAACTCGCCGGAGAGATCCGCGAAGAGCTGATCAGCGTCCTTTCCACCAATGGCGGTCACCTGGGACCGAATCTTTGCGTAGTGGAATTGACCATCGCTATGCACTACATCTTCGACACGCCGAAGGATCATTTCCTGTTCGACGTGAGTCACCAGACGTATGTGCACAAGCTGCTGACCGGGCGGCGCAAGCAGTTCCGCACGATTCGCACTCCGGGCGGTTTGAACGGCTTCATGCTGCGCACCGAAAGCCCGCACGATTGCTACGGCGCCGGACACGCGGGTACGGCGCTTTCCGCCGCGCTGGGTATGGCGGTGGCGCGCGATCAGCAGGGTGGCAACGAGCATGTGGTCGCGGTGGCCGGCGATGCGGCGTTCACCTGCGGAATCACCTACGAAGCACTGAACAACATCGCGCATCACACCAAGCGGCTGCTGGTGGTTCTCAACGATAACAAGTGGTCCATCGATAAGAATGTGGGTGCGATCGCGAGTTACCTGAATAAGATCGTTACCAATCCGCGCTATGACTACCTGCACGAGCAGGCCGGCAAGTTTGTCGAGCGGCTAGCAGGTAAAAGTGCGTTGCAAATCGCGCGCCGTGCAGAGGAAGCCGCCAAGAGCATGCTTCTGCCGAGCGTGATTTTTGAAGAGCTCGGCCTTAAGTATTACGGTCCGTTGGACGGCCACGAAATTGGAACGCTGATCAAGACCTTCGAATTCCTCAAGACGCAGGAGCGGCCCATTCTGCTGCATGTGCTGACCCAGAAGGGCAGGGGATTTGAACCCGCGATTCAGAAGCAGAAGAAGTTCCACGGGCTGGGTCCGTTTGACCCCGAGACGGGCGAGACCAAGCCGCTGAGTCAGCGCACCTACTCAGAGGTTTTCGCCGATACATTGGTGAAACTGGCCAATGTGAATCCCAAGGTGATTGCCATCACCGCGGCTATGCCCAACGGTACCGGCCTGGATCGTTTTCGCGTGCAGCATCCCGGCAAGTACTTCGACGTGGGCATCGCCGAGGAACACGCGGTGCTGTTCGCCGCCGGGCTTGCCACGCAGGGGATGAAGCCGTTCTGCACTATTTACTCCACGTTCCTGCAGCGCGCTTTCGACCCCGTAGTTCATGACGTATGCCTGCAGAATCTGCCGGTGGTCTTCTGTATGGATCGCGGCAGCCTGTCCGCCGATGACGGCCCCACGCATCACGGCCTGTTCGACATCAGCTACCTGCGGCCGGTCCCGAACATGGTCCACATGGTCCCCAAGGATGAGGACGAACTGGCCGACATGATGTTCACCGCGATGCATTGGGACGGCCCGATCGCGGTGCGGTATCCGCGGGGTCTGGGGCCTGGCGCGCCGGTGAAGGACGTGCCCAAGGCGATCCCCGTCGGAAAGGCGGAATTGCTGCACCACGGCGAGCACGATCGCGTAGCGATCTTCGCGCTGGGCGCACTGGTCCCGATGGGGTTGGACCTGGCTATGCGGCTGGAGGCGGAAGGGGTCGGGACAGCGGCGATCAATGCGCGATTCGCCAAGCCCATCGATACCGAGATGCTGGAGTTTTATGCGCGCGGCGTCGACTTAATCGTCACTTTCGAAGATCACGTTCTTGCGGGCGGCTTTGGCAGTGCGGTGCTCGAAGAGCTGAGCAACATGGGGATCACCAAGCCGGTGGTTCGCATCGGGTGGCCGGATCAGTTCATCGAGCACGGCAATTTGGAAGCGCTGCGCGCGAAGTACGGCGTCAGCGTGGAGGCCGCGCTGAAGAAGGTGCGGCCGCTGCTTGGCCTGGCCGCGCCAGAAGCGCGCGAGCCGGTCATGCGCTCGGGATCATAGCGGCAATCTCGGCGCCGATGGCGAGCGATGCGGTGGCCGCCGGACTGGGCGCGTTCAGCACGTGAAGCGCGTTTGGCCGCGCAATCAATTGGAAGTCCTGCACGATTTCGCCTTCGGGCGAAATGACCTGTGCGCGTACTCCGCTGCCTCCGGTGACCAGGTCGCCGGGTTGGATTTCCGGCACCAGGCGCTGCAGCGAGTGGCAGAATAAATCGCGGCTGAAAGAGCGGCGCAATTCGAACCACGCCATGCCGGGATAGCGCCGGAGGAACCGCCAGAGTCCCGCATAGGTGAGGGCGTCGAAGAGATCGGCCACATTAAGATCGGTCTTGCGATAGCCTTCCCGCGCAAACGCGAGCACGGCATTTGGGCCGGCTTCGATGCCGCCGTGAATCAGGCGCGTGAAGTGCACGCCCAGGAACGGAAACTGCGGGTCGGGCACCGGGTAGATGAGGTGGCGCACCAGGCTCTGCCGCTCCGGACGGAGCTTGTAGTATTCCCCGCGGAAGGGAACGATGCGGGTCTCGCGGCGCTCGCCGGCGTTTTCGGCGACGCGATCGCAGTGCAGCCCGGCGCAGTTGATCAGGTAGCTGGCGGAGAAATCGCCGCGCGTGGTAGCGATGCGCCAGCCGCTGCCTTCGCGTACGATCTTGCCGGCGCGTGCGCCCGTGACCACGGTGGTGCCGTGCGCTGCGAGTTTCTCCGCGAGCACTTCGCAAACCCGCGGATAGTCTACGATGCCTTCCTGCGGAACGCGCAGCGCCGCCACGCCGCCGACGTGCGGTTCGATCTCGCGCATCTCGCCGGGGCCGAGCCAGCGCAGGCCCTCGAGTCCGTTTTCGATGCCGCGCTCGTGCAGGCCGCGCAGTCGCTCGACTTCGCTATTATCGGCGGCAACCACGAGCTTGCCGCACACTTCGTGCGGGACGGCATTTTCCCGGCAGAATTCGACCATTTGGCGAATGCCAGAGACCGCAAGCCGCGCTTTGGTGGTGCCCGGCTTGTAGTAGAGTCCGGAATGCAGCACGCCGGAATTGTGGCCGGTCTGGTGGCGGCCCACGCCATCCTCTTTTTCCAGCAGCGTGATGCGCGCGTCCGGGTAGCGCCGGCCCAGCTGCCAGGCCGTGGCCAGCCCGACGATGCCGCCTCCAACAATCACGACAGTTCGGGAACTCATGAGAACTTCGAGTGTAGCGTGAGTGCATGTGCGAGGACTTACACTGTTAGAGCAATGATGCGCCTCTTGGCATTCTTACTGGCGTCCGGGCTTAACGCGATGGCCCAAGATCCACCGGCAATTTCTATCATCGATGCCGTAGCGCTGGATGCAGCCGGCAACCCCATCACTGGCCTGGCCGCGGCCGATTTCGAGATCAGCGCGAATGGTAAGAAGGTAGAAGTCCTAGGGTTCACCGCGTTCGATACGGTGGCGCATACCGCAAAAACGACGACCACGCAGCCGGCTCTGGAACTTACGCCGGATCAGATTCATCGCACCACTGTCGTGATTATTGACGACCTTTGCCTTTCCGCGGACGCACTGCGCGCAGCCAAGCTACAGGTGCGCGGCTTCGTGGAAAAGCTGCTTACGCCGGGCGATCAGGCCGCGATTCTGCGAACCAGCGGCGGCTCGACGCGTGCGCGGCGCATCACGTCCAACATTGGTGAGCTTACGGCCATCATAGATAGCACCGAGCCGCTGGGCGGGGAACTTCCGCCAACGACCTGCGCCGCCGCGGTGTGGAATGCCGTGGCCTATGCAACGAACGGTCTGGTATCCGCGGCTGGCCGGAAAGCGATCGTAGTGATGAGCGCAGAAGACCGCGGTCTGGCGGGCAACGCCGCCGCTGAAATCGAGCGGCGCGCGGCCGGGTCAATGACGGCCTTCTACCAGACATCTAGTTCCGCACCTGCCTTCGCCGCAGCAACTGGGGGCGCGGCGGGTGTCACGCTGGACCGCGTCGCGTTGGAGACGGGAGCATTCTACTCACTTGCAGTGGGCACTGCCGCCGGCCAGGTGGAAGTCAAGGTGAAGCGTCCCGGCGTTACGTTGCGCGTCCGCCGCCGGAGTTCGCCGCTACTTCCGCCGCCGGACCTCGGCGCGCCCCCCGATGACACGGATACGCTGGAGGTCGCGTTGAACTCGCCCTTCGATGCAGCGTCAATCGGGATCACCGCGACCACCCTCTTTACCAACACAGCGCCGGGAGGCACGATCATCGACGTGCTCTGCCACCTTGATGTGCGCGACCTGAGTTACCTGCGCGACGAACAAGGCCGTTACCGTCTCGCCTTCGACATAGGTGCGAAGAGCGTGGTGGAGGCCGGCCGTGCCACCCAACCATTGATGGGCTCGAAGGAACTGCTCCTGACCGCCGAAGAATATCGGCGGGCGGTGGAGGATGGTCTGGTGGTGAACCTGCGGTTAGGGTGGGGCGCGGGGCCACGCGACGTGCGCGTGGCGGTTGCCGACCACCGCTCCGGACGAGCAGGCAGCGCCAACGCTTTCACTCCGTCGAACAGTGTGGAGTCCGGCAACTTCTTTCTCTCCGGGGTGGCCCTGCTGGGGAACGGCAGCGCGAAGCAAAGCCCAGCCGTGCGGGTATTTCGCGGCGCGGACAAGTTCTCCTACAGCTACACCATCTTCAACGCCATGGTGGATGGGGAAGGCCGCTCGCGTGTGCAGGTACAGAGCCGTCTGATCGCGGGCGGTCGCGCGGCATTCACGGGAACGAGTTCCACCGTGGCGTTCGATCCTGGTGACCCGCACCGGCGCCAGGTGACCGGGCACATTCAACTCGACCCATCGATCAGTCCCGGCCGGTATATTTTCGAGGTTACGGCGGTAGATCAACTTTCGCCGCAGCAGCGGAGCGCCAGTCAATTTATCGATTTCACCGTGGAGCCGTGAAGTCCATCCTACCGGATGATGCCTTTGATGATTTCGCCGCGGAGTTCCGTAAGCCGTTCTTTGCGGCCCAGGTGCATGTAACTGAGCGCGTCCTGGTTCAGCCCCATTTGATAGAGGAGCGTCGCGTGCAGATCGCGGAAATGCACCGGATTTTCGACCGCTTTGAGCCCGATGGCGTCGGTGGCGCCATAGACCGTGCCGCCCTGGAAACCGCCTCCCGCAACCCACATGGAGAACCCGGTGTTGTGATGGTCGCGGCCTTTACTCTTCTCCGATTCCGGCGAGCGGCCGAACTCGCCGCCCCACAGCACGATGGTCGAGTCCAGCATGCCGCGGCGCTTCAGGTCTTTGATGAGCGCGGCGACGGGTTTATCCGTCAGCCCTGCCATTTTCAGGTGATTGCGTTCGATATCGCTGTGCGCGTCCCACTCGGTATCGGCCGCGCCGCCGCCGGACACGACGCAGACGAAGCGCACGCCCTTCTCCACCATGCGTCGCGCGAGCAGGCAGCGGCGGCCGTAGTCGTCGGTCTTCGGATCGCCCACGCCGTAGAGGTCGAGCGTCTCCTGCGGCTCCTTGGTGATATCGAAAACCTCCGGCGCCTCGGTCTGCATCTTGAACGCCGTGTCGTAGGCGGAGATGCGCGCAGCGAACTCGGGATCTTCGCCCGGCAGATTGGCCTGGTTGAGGGAGCGAATCAGGTCGATTGTCTTGCGCCGTTCGGCGAGCGAAACGCCGGGCGGCAGGTCCAGGTTCAACACCGGCTTGGC
>JADMIO011437928.1_pt1 | contig 19684 bp, 25 predicted proteins | sample 8958161 | NCBI WGS metagenome assembly JADMIO01 (sample SAMN16585339, study PRJNA669376) | soil metagenome | isolation source: Crop rotation soil | place: USA: Cullars Rotation, Alabama | collected 2011
GCCGCGACTTCAAGTCACGTGAATTCCAAGCTTCGGATCCCACTGTGCTGGAAAGAGCACAACAAAATTTAGATTCTATCTAACATAATAACACGATTGTGGGGCTGTGCTTCTATTCAATCTGTGTTCTTATTATGCTAGTCCCTCGTCAACAAGTGTGCTAAATGAATAAATGAATGATTTTATGCATCTAGCACTGACAGTTCTATATAGGGCATTCACATGCTATGTGTGCTCTATGAAGTATGTAGAGCAGACCAAGATTCATCATTACAATGAATTAGCAATCGGCATATAGATGAACAATAAAAATCAATGGCATAGGAGAGAAGCAGGAGATAGTAGAGAAAAGAAAGCTGAAGAAAGAGGGTTATGGGCCAATTGCAATCCACAAACCTACAGCGTTGAAAATAGCCATAAGATCAACTTGAATACACATGAAATGCAAAAAAGATGGATATTCTCCTGTAGTTTCTTCCATCTTTGTTGCATGTTTTCTCTGTCTCTTTCATCTTGAGTGTTTTGTTTGTCTTTGTTGTCTTTGTTTGTATTGATCACTCTTTGTCCTCCATTTCTCTCCCTCTCTCCTCTCCTGCACCCTCACTCTCCATACATACACACAGACATACAGACATATATATAGAGAGAGAGAAGAGAGAAGTGAGAGAGAAATAGGTGCATTGAATAAAATAGAATTCATTGTCATTTCCTTTCCTCCCTTTCCTTGTTTTTCCTCCCCTCCTCTCTCCTTGTCTCTCCTCTCTGATTCTGATTCTCCTCCCTCTCTCTCCACATATATATACACAGTTCTACAGCTATATATATATATATATATATAGAGAGAGAGAGAGCAGAAGATAAAGAAATACAACAAGGAAACAAGAAGAAGCAGAGATGGAAGCAAAAGTACCTCATATGGACAATGTTGAATATGCTCTTGTTGAAGATATTTCTGAATACTTTCATACACATCTTACTACTGGTTTAAGTAGTATAGAGAGTAGGAGGAGATTAGAATTATATGGATATAATGAATTACCAAAATCAAAGAGCATACCTATATGGAAAAGATTTGTAGATAGCTTAAAGAATCCTTTGATGGCATTGTTATTTGTCTGTTCTGTGATCAGTTTTGCTCTTCAACAACATGCTGAAGGTGTTGCAATTCTTATTATTATTATGATTAATGCAATATTAACAACATATACAGGTAAAGGGAAGAAAAGAAAAGAAGGATGGGACACAGTATATATGTATCTCATCATGCTTGTTGTTTTCTTTAGAGAAATCCTCTGCTGATGCCCTTGCTGCTTTATTATCCTTGACTTCTACTCATACAGCTGTCCGACGAAGAGGACGAAGAGGAGAACAAAGGGAAATTAAAGTCAACATAAAACAGGAGGAAAATAAAGAAGGAAAAGATGGTGATGATAACGAAGATGAGTCTGACTCTGACGACGATGCCCCTTCCTTTTCCTCTCCATCTTCTCGTTCCTCTGTTGTGATCCTTCCTACCTCTGAATTAGTAGTAGGGGATATAGTAGAATTAAAAGCAGGAGATATTGTACCAGCAGATATGAGATTATTCTATGCTGTGGATGTTCGTGTCAATGAGAGTGCATTGACTGGTGAATCTGCTGAAGTGTCTAAACATTCTCTTCCACTTCCTCCACCTACACTTCAACATCCCCATCCTCATCTCACACCGGATAATATGCTATTTAGTAGTACAAATATGTGTGCTGGAAAAGCTCATGGGATTGTGATAGCTACTGGAATACACACTAAGATCGGTGGCATTGCTTCCTTATTACAAGGTACCTCTTCTCGTTCTTCTCCCTCCCTACAAGTTGCTGGTTCAGAGCATTCTCATCATCAACATCATCATCAGCAGCATAGCACCAATACAGATAGAACAGGATTACAAAAGATGATTGATAGAATTGGGATGAGAATGAGCATAGCTGCTGTTACAGCCTGTATTATTTTATTTATCATCGGTGTTACTCGTGGCTATGATGATCCTGCTCATTCTACTCCTGGTTGGTTACAATTATTATTAATTGCAGCAACATTAGCTGTCAGTGCGATTCCAGAAGGTTTACCATTAGCTGTTACCATATGTTTTGCAATGGGTAGTGTCCGTTTAGCTGCTGCTAAGACTTTAGTTCGTCAATTACCTAGTGTTGAGAATTTAGGTAGTGTGAGTACTATATGCTCAGATAAAACAGGAACTATGACACAAGGAAAAATGACATGTGTACAAATGTATGGACAAGGAAGAACAGTACATATTACAGGAAAAGGTTATACTCGTGATGGCTCCTTCCTTTATTCTGGTAAGCCTTTAGACCGTTGTTTATTCAATGAATATATCTATGTTCCTCTCACCCTCATATTAGGAGGATATCTATGTAATGAATGTGAAGTAAAGTATACACAACAACAGAATGACAATGATATACCAGTTCAAGCTACTGTAAAAGGTAGTAGTACTGAAGCTCCCTTAGTTATTGCTGCTGATAAGTATGGTCTTAGTCGTATGGAATGTTCTTTATATTTTCCTAAGCTAGATGATATACCATTCAATTCAGCAAGAAAATTAATGGCAACATTACATGCAAATTTATATGTACCAACTACTAGATTTCCACCTATTCTCATCTCTGTTCCTCCACCTTCTACCTTAGTTCGTTCCACCTCTTTGAAGCGCACTACTCCTAGTCCTCATATAGAGCTGGAAATACAGGAGCCGACTTTTCATCAGGAGACAGCAAGACAGGAACAGAAGAGTACAATGATTCATATAGCTCCTTCTGAAGTTGAATTACCTCCTCTTAGCCTTCCTTCTCAATCTTCCTCTGCTGCTCGTGCTCCTGTTGCTCCTAGCTCTATGCATGCTAGCAGCAGAGGAGAGGAAGAAGAAGAGGAGGAGAAGGAAGAAAATAAGAGATCTACGGATGCTTTAAATGGTCTTCATGCTATCTTAGGTCGTTCTGTTCGTTTTTTCTCTGTTCTTAAAGGTGCTCCTAATGTCCTCCTTTCTATGTGTGATCGCTATATTAATGAATGGGGACAGGTAGTTGAAATCAATGCGATACAAAGACAAATTATTACACAAGCAGTAGATTCATTCTCATCACAAGCTCTACGTGTACTTTGTGTAGCATTTAAACCGTTTGATAGTCTTCCTTATTTTCTTCCTGCCCCCCTTAGTCGTCTTCCCCATCTCCTACCTACACAACAACATAAAATACAACAAATTAGATCATGGAGAGGACCAGGAGAGAACTCATCGGAGGATGAAGAGAGTGGACTTGATGCTTCTAGTGCTACCGTTCATGATGATATTTTCTTAAAAGCTCCTCATTCTCATACCTCTTCTCCTCATTTATCTATACATGAAAAATTGGATATCTTAGGACAAAATTGTATATTTGCTGGATTAATGGCATGTATTGATCCGGAGAGAGAGGGAATTAAAGAGGCTATTGAGACTTCTACTTCTGCTGGTATCAAGACTGTGATGATTACAGGCAAGTATTAGCTATATTATATATATATGAATAGAAGATCAAGGATGGAGAGGGAAGGAACAAGATGAATCAGATGAATAGATGAATAGATGGATGGATGAATGTATGTATGTAGGGGATTATTTATTAACTGCTGTTGCTATTGGTAAGAATGTAGGTTTATTACCCTTAGGTAGTGATGCTGGTGTCTTAGCTAGGGATGTAGGGGATTTAAAAAATAATCATCAGAAATATCTAAGTAAAAATCAAATAGATGAAATGACAGAAGCAACAGTAGTATGGGCAAGAGCAACACCAGAAGATAAATTAGTGATAGTGAAATCATTACAAAGAAAAGGTCATATAGTAGCTATGACAGGTGATGGAGGTAAGATAGATAGATAATAGGGAGAAATAGAGAAGGAGGAGAGGAGAGCATGTAATATATAAGCATATGCATCTTGTGTATGTGTTAGTGAACGATGCTCCTGCTTTACAAGCTGCTAATATTGGTATAGCTATGGGTAGTGGTACTTCTGTAGCCCAACAAGCAGCAAATATGGTGATAGTAGATGATAATTTTGTGACTATTGTCACAGCTATTAGACATGGAAGAGCTATATTTGCTAATATACAAAAATTTATATTATTTTTACTAGGTAGTAATAGTGTTCAAGTTATCTTTATCTTTCTCTGTGTTGTTGTTGGTCTTCCTATGCCTTTTAGTCCTCTTGTGATTCTCTTTGTGAATTTAGCTACTGATGGATTATGTAGTGTAGCATTATCAATGGAAGTAGGAGAAAATGAATTAATGACATTACCACCAAGGAATCCTAATGAACCCATCTTAGATGATATGCGTATCATGATGTTAATATGTCATTGTATTCCCTTAGCTATAGGATTAATTTGCACTTTTATTTTAGGGTTGAAAATATTTACATCCTTTTATTTTGTTGCTGATCTAGATTTCAATCCACCTTCTACTGTACAATGCTATGAATATTCTCTTACCTCTGCTACCTGGTCTCCTATTAGTCATGTTTCTTGTAAAGATGGTATCTTACGTGCTAGAACTATGGCATTTATAGTCCTAGCATTCTCAGAGATATTGAGAGGATTTACAGTAAGACATTGGTTAGCGAGTATGTGGAGTAATTTCTTTGCCAATAAATCATTATTCTTTGGTTCTTTATTCTCTCTTTCTCTCACTCTTCTCATCATCTTTGTTCCTGGTGTCAATACTATTTTTGATGTGACATCTACATTACCATATTATGGATGGGTAATTGCTACAGGATGGGCAATACTCACATGTATATGTGATGAAATAGTCAAATATCATTATAAATGTTCTCGTATTAAATCCAATCGTTGGAAGAGTTTATTTGTCTCCTTAGAGTCCTTAATGACAGATGTGAGGAATGCGAATCAAAGATTACATAAATTACAACAACAAATATTAGAAGGAAATATACAAGCTAAAATTCCGCAGAAAAACTTCTGATAACTGCATCTGGCTCTCTTGATCATGTTAGCTTGCGCTGATGCCATATAGAGAAAACTCGTGTTTTTATCTCTTGTAAGTTGTATTGCGATATGCCGGTTACAGTTGTGGATAGTACCGTTCAGCTTATATATGTCAAGGATGTAATGTGCATTTGTGCATTGGAGATTGTTTTCGTTTATATCACAGTAGAGTGTAAGTAAGAATATACACAGTTTATATTATTTATCTCTGTATCCGTTCCTACGGTACTATACAAGGTTTGGGCCACTATAGTGGCCTCTGGGCTGTAAAGGGTTAATTTTGTGTAGAAATGGGCTACCTCACAGGAAACCAAAAATGGAGCTCCGAAATCACTTGCAAAACACGATCAAAAAACAATACAGCAACACCAAAATCGCAATCAACTCTATTGGTGGTTGACACATATATATGCATTGTTATTTCCATTCTTATGTTAATATTCCACTCGCAATTCCATTTCCTGCTATTTTGGCGCCAAGTTCCCATCTTCCATTGCAATCCGTCATTCATAGATTGGTCAGAAGAGAGAAAAGACAAAAGATGGATATGGGATAGTAGAAGTGAAGCATATGTTGTGAGATATGGCTCATTGAATTCTATTCTATGATGTGCTTAACTACTTTGTGTTCTCTATTGCTATTCTTGTTTCTCCTGCAGTGGCATCACTCATCAGCATAGCAAGATCAGTATAGCAAGGCAAGCAAGAGAAGAAAGAAAGGAGATCAGACAAGATATAAACACACAACACATCTCATTGCCTTCATCTCATTATATTCGCTCTGTTGGTTCTATTTTTATGTGCTCTTTTCTATGTTATCAACATCTGTATCGTAGTCTTGCTTTCATTAATCTTTATCAAGCCTCATATCAAGATAGGTCAGTTTGTGAAGATATCATGATAATACACATACTATTGGGTTGATCTCAATGATATGAAGCTCATTATATGCATCTCATGTGCTCTCTGCTTGTATTTCATGTTCCATGTCTTGTAGTGTCCAGCCTCTCATCCCTACCAATAATTGTCAGCATTGCATACATTGTCTCAGAGGAATATCATAGAATGAGTCATTTATCATTGATATGTATTCTATCGATATCTGATGTCTAGCTTCATTTTTGCTCTGTCTTTCACCTCTCCTTCCCTCCTCATTCAGCTGTAAGTTGTAAAGGCACATAAATCGGTAGAAATGAGAGATGCAACTACGAAAGTACATTCAAAATAACGTACTCAATGAAATAATCTATTTGTGTACGTTATCTATGTACAGTTTTCTCCTCTTTTGCTATCACTTTCTCCGTTTTTCTACAGATCTGTAAGTTCTAGCGCACATGTAAATGAAGGATAATAAGTTGAATTTATCTCATTTGGTTTGATCTAATTTCTGTGCTCTGTATTGACAGCTTATCTGGTTCATTCACTCACTCCAGTTGTCTGCATTGATAGTTACACTTTTCACCTAGCTCTAATAAGCAGGTAAGAGCACCATCAACATGGTGTGTAGCATAGGCTGAATTGGAGGTTGTCATGATTATTTATATTCGCTTGCTGTATAATGTGTAACTGTATCGCTGTGTTCGGTGTATATAGATCTAATCGACTCCTTACTCTCTCTCTCTCTCTCTCTCTCTCAATCTCCATGTCCATCAACCCTGCTTCTCTTCTTGCACAGTTCGAAACAGATATCAAGATTGAAGTGGACAAAATAGAGTTTACTCGAGATAAATGGGAAAAAAAGATCAATGAATTGTATTCAGCGAGCCTAAATGAGTTTGAGAGAGGTGCTCTATTCAAAGCTGTTCTCAATAAGGCTGGATCAGCTCAAATATCAGGTATGTAACATTCCATCTATCATTGTTTTGTTACTGCATGCATCAGTTCAGCAATGTATGATTTGTGTATGTGTGTATTTCAATTGGTGGTCAATAGCTCCAACAGGTGAGAAAATTCCACGTATGAATCATTATGATTGATGTTGTACAGGGCTGTGCACACTCATTTCTTATTGTTGTGCTGTATTGTATGTTCTTCCATCTCTCTCATCTTTTATTTTTCAATGTAGCTCCCATTGCAGTATCAGATGCAGTGCTTCAATTTATGAAGAGTGGTACTTCCATGGTTGTTACTCCACTTCCAGGTGGTTTGAATAGCTCATTACTGAAACTCCCCAATGGTGTATTCCCCTATGGTCAAACTAATGAAAAGAGTACAATTTATATAAGGCCTTCCTATGTATCATTATGGAATAGAATTGTACAGCTATTGAAAGAAATTAACAATGTAGTTGTTATGGGTACTCCAGGTATTGGTAAAACATGGTTTTTAATATACGCTTTTCATCAATTATGTTTACTCAATTGTCGTGTAATTTATTCTAGTGTATTAAACCGATTTCAAGTGCTGCGTGAACCTGATGGTACTGTTAAGACTGATCAGCAATCAATTGTTAATGCTTTAGCTGATACTAGTGCTGTGCATCTATATGATTCTGCCAAAAATGCAGCTTCTTCTACCGTCCAATTATCTGCCAGTGGTTGTAAAATTATTATGGCCACCTCTCCTGATTTATCTCCTCATCATCAATGGGTGAATGAAGCAAAGAAAAGTTGGAAAAAATTATACATGGAAACATGGAATGAGCAAGAAATAAAACAAGCCAATGATCATATCTATGTTGATAAGAAATTAGATGGTTCCTTATGGTTTAGTGATTGGAAAGATCGCTTTGAATGGTTTGGAGGAGTGCCAAGACAAATATTTGTTAAAACATCATTAAATGAAGCTAAACAGTCATTCATGGAAAGTGATATTAAAGAATCTAATCTTGATGATGTATGGTTATGTGTTGGTTCTAAGTTGGTTACTCAACGTGCTACTAGTCGTTTGCTAAGGTTTGAGGTAAATGCTCAATTCGAACCAACACTTGTTCATTGGGTATCAGTACCTATTGCTAGGCAAGCTACATTATTTCATTTACAAAAGAAAAGAAATGCTGTGTTGGATTCTTTATCTGAAGCTTGTGCATCATTTGCTCCTGGTGCTGTTGGTCCTGTTGCTGGTAATATGTTAGAATGGAGTGCACATGAATATTTAGCAGCAGGACCTACTGTTCGTATTCGTCAATTACATCCAATACAAGGTGCTATTCATTCCATCAAACTTCCTCACTATCCTCAGCAGTCATTTGTTAATGCTGCAGCAGCGGGAAACAACGTAAGTATTCATGATACCATACCATATAGGCTTATGTTGTATTGTGCATTGTATTTTCATTGTCGAAAATATGCAATTTCATGTGTATGTTAATAGGTATATGGCATCCCCTCTAAATCTAATTGTCCTACAATAGATTCATTGGAACAACCTGATACAATGTTTCAAATCACCAAATCTACTCGTCATGATATTAATTTAGCTGGACTGAATACAGCTATAGCTGCATTAACAGCTGGGGCTGGTGTTCGTAAGAAACTCTATTTAGTCGTTCCCCATACCATATTTCTCAAAGCTGTTGTTGGCCCAATGGTACCTCCAGGATCAGCTATACCTGCTCATGTTGATATATTTGTATTAGAATATGATTTGAATAGAGATATTAACAAGCTAACAATTGATCAACAGCTGGAATATATTCAAGATATATTGACAATCAATGGTTTCAATAATCAATTCATCATTGATCTTGCCAGTCTTCTATCTTCACATCATTCTTATATTCGCTACTTTTTTGATTCTGGTGAAGTAATTGAAGAAGCTGATCGAAAGCCACCTAATGCTACTTTGCTTGGTAAGGTGGATATTGGTGAATTGTATGCACATCAAGGTATGTTAGTATGGGTCAAACGTATGAAACGAAGCAAAACTACTCATTCTTCCAGTCAGCAAACAACATCTCAAGAAGAAGCTGATGATGTAGCAGAACAATAACATCTTTTTTGCTTCAACGCAGGTATTCCTTTTCTATAATACCTTATTATTCATTGAAGAATAAAGAAGATGCTTCTAAGAATTGTATTATTGAATGCACTAAAATCACATGGTCTCAATCTCCATCTGCTTCTAATGTCTATCCTACTATATCACCTGGTGAATTTGTCTTATGTTGGAGAGGTGCTAGTGTCATTGATATATTTGCATATTCATTAACACAAGATAAATTCTTAATGCAAGTATCATTATCTCCTTATCGATCACATACTACTAAACTACCTGATCTCTTTCGTATCCCTTTTAACAATGTAGCTGGCATAGCAACAGTATATGATTTTTATTCTCGTTGCTGTGATCCAAATTTTCAAGTAGGAACAAGAAAGAAATTACAAGCAAATGAATTCTATGTGTATATTACAAGTAGTACAAGTGTTGTTAGCTCTATGAGTGCAGATGAATCTCAGATTTATTTCATTAATGCATCTCAGTTACATGAAGTGTTGGGTGATCTAGCTGCATTGTTTGTTGGTCAACAATCGTAGTGAATAATATTTTTTTATTGGTGTATCTTTGTTCTAATGTGCTCATTGTGAACTGAACTGAACTGAATAAGTTTATACTCAACATAGGTGTACAGTGTTATCCAACACTGTTGAAGAGTATCTATAGTATACATTGTTGATCAACTAATTACTATACATTCATTCATTCTATTATCATTTCCTCTTTGCAACGATGCTAAGAAAAGCAATCAATAAAAATCATTGAAAAATTCATTTCATTCATTCATAATAAAATAATCTCACTATTCACTATAACTCATTAGTGTGTATAAGGTATGATGACACTTTCAGTACATACTCTTGTATTCATCTATTCTAAGAGATAATGATTCCTCATAGGATTTCAATGGAATGAAAGGTACTACCATACAATACTCATCATGTATGCAGGAGGGAATTGATGATATTCATATATGCAGTACTAATAATCATGACTGGTGTATAATGTGTGCATGGTATCATTCATAACACACTGTGTGTATGCTCTAGAATAGATTCTCTATGGGAAAGATCACAGAAATTCAAGTGAATGTTTACACATTTATACATAGATTATATATGCATGAACACAATATATATATAGATCAAGAACTATACAGCACAACGTGCACTAATCATAGACATGGACTGCACAAGAACAGATCTAGAAAGATGAAGATAACATCTATAGAAATTGATTCTATAGATCTTTCTCCTATTTCATCACAAAGTATATATATTCATCAACAAGGTGGACCGTGGAAAGAGACACTTCTAGGATGCTCATGTACAGGTACTTCCAATGTACTACTACTATTCTTCATTTCATGTTCATGATCATTGTTCTCATTCTATCACTACCACTACTAACAACAGCAGGTGAATCAGTATGAAGATATGTATGAATATCCACAGGTGTATTCAATCCAACAGATCTAGATGGTAGATCTGATGAATCATTCTATTCATGTGGTCCACTAGATAGTTGAATTCTTATTGCATCAGTACTAGGTATAGGACTAGGACTCATAGGTACAGTATGTGTTCTTCTTAATAAATCTGCATGATGATCATGACTATCATGACTATGATGAGAGAATGATGAGAATGATGAGAATGATGACTATGATGATGATCATCAGGTAACATAGGATGTTTAGTACGATCACTAGTTGTTTTTGATGTCCTTTTTCATGCCATAATTTCAACTTGACTTGTTCTGTTTCTAATGCTAATTGATGTACATGTACATGTATTTGTGCCAGCTGTTCTGTTCAATTGCTGCTGTTGCTTTCTCGCTGGATTAAGCAGCTTTATGTAATAAATCACTTCATTGAAATTGCTAATACCATATTTCACGACAGAGACATACGCAATCCAACTCAGCATGGAATAGATGCAGGGAAGCTGTTCTTGATGATGTCACTGGTCATACTTGCTCAAAGTCCATACACCTCTAGTTCTGTAGGGGGAGTTTGACAGCTTCCACATAATAATTTCTTCTCATTATATGTATTTCTCATTGCTTGTGATATTTGTAATGCAGGATCAACTTGATAGACATCACCAACAGAATAACGACATGCAGTAGTACTATCCCAACGAATACTCAAATCACTATCTGTACAACACATACATATAGGAATGAAATCATTGTGAGCACATCTATGCAATACTCATGTAATCAGCTGTGTGTCCTTACTTCCAAACCATGGTCCGAATTCCGCATGTAAGAATACAGCATTATCAACGACATGAGGCTTTAATGTGAACTTACAGGGCTGTTGATGATCATTGACTAAAGAGAATAAGAATGCCTCTGTAGAACGAGCCCATATCCCGTGACCTTTGTTGTTAAAGGAGTCCCATGATGCATCAATGTATCCACCAAATATATACTCCCTCCCTTGATAATGAGCTTGGACTAGAATGAGAGTAGGACCTTTCTTATCACAATATTTATGAAAGGAACGAGCATTAGAACCATCGCTACTAGATCTATATAACAATCTACTAGGTATAGCAATATTTCCAAAATACATTTTCAATATTTCTATATGTGTTTGTGTGAGCAGGGCTGATTGCAGGACGGGTGATAAAGAGGAGGAGATAGTAGGAGGAGAGGAGGAAGGGAAACAGGTGGGAGAAGAGACTAAAAGAAACACACATATATATACATCCTGGCAATGAATCACTCTGTTTCTATTTTCATTTATTTTCATTTCTCTCTCTCCACTCCTCATTCACCTGCGATATGAGGAAGAGGATGAGAAGTAGTAGAAGATATGACAGGAGTTAATTCAGATATAGAATCAAGAATGGGTTGAAGAGCTAATGCTACAGATACAGAAGATTTTTGCAATGTACTTGCTATATCTTTACTATTGACACCTATCTTACCACCATGTTGAAGATCAACAATCATCTGAGCATAGGCAGAGACAGCAAAAGAAAGATTGGCAGTGTTTTGAGCATATGTTTTTAACACTTCTTGCTCCTGTGCTTCTAATTCTGTTAGTGCTTTAATTTTTGCTTCATGTACAGCAGCGAGTAGAGTATCATAGCCTGTAGAGAGTTGTTGAAAGCGGCTGGAACGACTAGCATGAAAGGCTACACAGACGAAAGAGAAAGATATGAGCATATATCAATCATGACCCAGATAGTTATAATCTGTCTTTCTTCTTACCTTTCTCTTCCTCTGCTAATATCAGTGCTTGTTTTGCTAATTGTCCTACACAAACTTGGAATTGAGAGAGATCAGGAGGTGGAGGGGGAAGAGGAACTAGCTTATGTTGCTTTAATCTAGCAGTACTATGATCTTCATCAGAATGTACTTGACAATAATCATGGTTGCAATTTTCACAATGTATAATCGCTGATTTGCCACACTTCTCATCACAGCATGAAAGGAAATTAGCAGCACCAGGACCAGCGGAAGAAGAGGGAATGGAGAGGGAAAGTTGATTCAGCTGTGCGTCCAATAATTGAGGCTGTCGTTTACTATTGATAATATTTTGTATGATTTGAAAGTTTAATTGTACTTCATTGCTTGCTTGATATGTATATTGTTTATTACAGATTCTACATCTAAAACACAGGGAGATAAGACATTGGGAACAGCAAGGATGAGAACAGGGAAGAATACGAGGTTGAGAGGGGGGATGGACATCATCATATTGGCGTGAACAAGCACATGTCGCTTTATATTGCTCTTGTAATTGTGTATATTGACTATTCATTCTTCTATGCTATGCATGGAAATCTTCCCACCCTTGCTTCTCCACCATTCACTGACAGAGCCAAGCTCCAATTTGGATCTGCTACAATTTGGATCACACATATACACACTTGAAGAGAGATGGAAAGAACATAGAAGGAGGGACAAAGAATAGGCTCATGCAACTGAATGAGGCTAATCCCTTCATTTGCTTCTACCTCCACTCTTCCTTCCCATTGTCTCCCTATATTTTATCTCCTCTTATTATTAGCTGGCCTAACTATATGGATAGTGCCGTATATTCTCATGATGAGGAGAGAAACAATGTACTATTCAGGATATATTTTTACCCCTACTGAAGAAGTTGACATTGCTCTTCCCGTCCTTCCTCCTCGTCTCTTTCCTGAAGATCTCTCCATTTCTGGCTATCAGTCTGCAGGAATGGAAGGAATCACAGACGAGGAACTGAGGAGGATATTGAAAGAGCTAGAAGTACCTGCTGAATTATACTTAAGGTTTATACTATATAAGTTAGATACTCTTTCTGCTCTTCTCTCTGCTTCTGACACTACTCTCTATTCTCTTTCCTTGCCTATTGATGTCTTAAGACGGATTCAATTATTCAGAGAGGAAAGAAAGAGAAATGAGAGTAGGGAAGGACAGGAAGAAACGTCTTCTCAATCTTAAACATTAATGTTCCTTCATATTTACATTGTTGCAATTGATTTGTTTACTGTTTTTCTGTTATTGTATTCATCTGCATCTCTAGTCGTATATGTAGAAGAAGAAAATAAATAACAATGTTGTATAAATTTTTAGATGAAGAAATAGAAACAGCAACAAATATACAGCAAAACAAGCAAACAGCAACAGCACGAATAAACGATATCGCTGCACCACCATCCCAGCATGCCGGTATTCAACAATCACCATGTAATGTCCATATTGATATTCATTCAATGATTCAATTCAGCCAGAGGAAAATCACAAAGAAGATACAAGAAGGAGGAAAGGAAAGTGAAAGGTGTACTTAAACAATTCACTATTATATAGGGTATATTTCTGTGCTGAAAGTATAATTTCAATGTCTTCTGTCCATTCTCATGTTTGTTGTGCTATGTGATATATTCTTGATGCAATATTAGCTGGAAGGAGCTTTGGCATCATCAGCCTTAGAATCACTCTTACCATCTTCTAACTTGCGATTGTGTTCACGGAATTTATCATATTCTGTTTTGAATGCAGTAGCAGCTATTTTCACATATATCATATATCATTCATTGATTCATTCCCCCCTATGAATATCAAGGAAGAGCAGAGGAAGGAGAAAGAGAGGAGGGGAACAGACTTTCAGAATCCTTGAAACGAATAGCAAATGTTTGTTGTTCAGCTTCTTCAGTAGCATAATCAATAGTACGCCATGTCCATGAACGATCACTCCCAGCATTTGCTACTAATTCAATATTGTGACTCACTAGAGAGGAGAGGAGAGACAACATGAGGGATACACAGAAGGAAATAGAGCTATCACCAGAAAGCAAAGCACACATTGTTCACTTACCAATATGATTCATACAGCATTTCAATGTTTTTTCTTGTCTTAATAATACTCTCACTTTCTTTGAATCTTTATTCTGTAAAAATTTCACATCACCACGACCACGCTCCTTCCATTCATTACTACCACTATCAAAACGATATAAGGCAGAACGTCTAGATCAACAGCATGCATAGTACATTCACATCCTCAATGAGTATCCCTCCTCTCTGTCCTCCTCTTGTATCTTCTCTCCTTCTGCTGATGATAGCGCAACAGAGGGAAGAGAGGACATGGAGCATAACAAGGACAACGAAGAGGCTAGAAAGCGCAACATGAAGAAGCAGAGGGTAGTGTCTACTGACTGTTTATATAATACTTCATCATTTTCTTCCCCTGTAGCAGTTTCTACTTTTTGTAATGTTACTACTGGCTGATATTCTGCTGTACTATCAGCACCAACTACTATCTCCTCACTCTCAACACCAGTAGTAGGTTCTTCAGGATTAGTAGGAGCTTGTTGATCTGGATCAGACATGATTGTTAATGACTATAATATATGTGATGATTGTGAATCCTCTTGTCTCTTCAATGTGTGTATAGCTAGAAGCAGCAAAGGGAGAGCAGAAGAAGAAGGAGAGCAGAAGCGCTACTTGATCGTGCAAGCAGAATATTATGATATACAAAGATGATAACAACTAGACTAGAGTGCCGTAATACAGATTATCTATGTACCAATACACACGCTCTGTGTCATGTGTTGAATCTATATAATTATCATTATATATTGATTTTTCCACCCTTTCTCCTCCCTCCCTTCTTCCCTTCTCTGCACACAATTGCACAAGTATGACTTCATGGAATCAACCGATGCAGATTGAGGAGCAGGGAAATTATAAAGATGTCATACAAATATATGCAGAACATTACAAACTAAATGCTTCTCAGCGTGTTGATATTTCCTTTGCCACTCACCTTGATGGTATCTCTCCCTCCTCCCGCAGTGAATTTCATATTCCATCCATCCATGCTATACAACAACAATTAAGAGAAGAAGAAAAGACACAACACACACAAACTAATCCTGCACCTTCTACCAGCTCATTCTCTACCACCGATGAATGCATCTATTTATGTGGTAATAGTCTAGGTAAGTCTTCACCATTGAGTCGACGCATGATTGTAGTATATATACAGCAGAAATATTCATTTCGAATGTTTTATGATGATAGGATTACAACCAAAGACCACTTCTCTCTATGTCAATACTGAATTAACTAAATGGCAACAATTAGGTGTTGAAGGTCATTTCTATGGTGATCGTCCTTGGTCTCTTATTGATGAGCAGGTCACACAATTATCACAAGAATTAGTAGGAGGAAAGAAAGATGAAGTAGCAATATTGAATACATTATCAGTGAACTTACATATGCTACTCCTATCTTTCTATAAGCCTCATGGTATCCGCAATAAGATCTTGATGGAGAATTTTGCTTTTTGTTCTGATCATCATATCATACAATCACAACTACAATATCATGGAGTAGATTTAAATAATATTGTATATCTTAAAGCTGATGAGAAAGGTGTGAAATGGGAAGTTATTCAATCTGCTATTGAAACTCATCGTGATACTCTCTCCTTAGTCTTCCTCCCTGGTATACAATTTTATAGTGGTGAATATTTTCCTATGCAACAAATTACAGCATTAGCACATAAATATGAGATTGCAGTAGGATTTGATTTAGCACATACTGCTGGAAATATGCCTCTTCATCTTCACGATTGGCAAGTCGATTTTGCTGCTTGGTGTAGTTATAAATATCTTAATAGTGGTCCTGGTAGTATAGGGGGTATATATATACATGAGAGACATCATGAGAGAATACAACAAGAGAAAATGTTAGCAGGATGGTGGGGACAAGATGCAGCAGTACGATTTCAAATGAAGAGTAGTCATCAAGCAGCTCGTGGTGCTCAATGTTTCAAGATGTCTAATCCCCCTGTCTTCTCTACTGTCTGTCTATTAGCAAGCTTAGAAATATTCAACAAAGCAAAGATGAAAGTATTAAGAAATAAATCAATAGTGTTGACAGCATATTTAGAACATTTAATTAATACATTTCTCCCTCTCACCTCCTCTCATCCTACTCTCCCTTGTACTGTGTCTATTCTCACCCCTCCTACTCTCGCCTCTCGTGGCTGTCAATTATCATTATTCTTCTCATGCCCAGTAAAACAATTACATAGAGCTGTAGTGATGAGAGGAGTGATTGGTGATATTCGTCAACCCAATGTCATTCGTCTTAGTCCTACTCCCTTATATAATACCTTCACTGATGTCTGGTATACAATACAAACATTCAAAGAGGAGATGGAGAAAATCAATCAAGCAAAGTGAGAAGGAGCGAGAAAAGTTGCTAGTTTTTGATGCATGTTTTGTTAGTGCCCTCATGTTGCATCTTGTAGTTACAACGTTGTTATGAGCGATTCTATAATGTAATAAAATTGTAGCTTTGACATGAATCATAATGCATTTTATACATATTACATCCATTGATATTTCTATATTGATTGAATTATTATATTATTCAATATTCTAGCATTGGTGACAGTCTCACAGCTGAGTCAAACCCAGCCCGAGCCATACATCCATTGATATTTCTATATTGATTGAATTATTATATTATTCAATATTCTAGCATTGGTGACAGTCTCACAGCTGAGTCAAACCCAGCCCGAGTGCTATGATGGTAAATAAGTTTGATTGAATATGAGAAGATAATTGCTATGTCCAGGCAGCTTGCCAATGAGTCCTGTTCCGCCATGGCTTGTGTTGAGTATCGATTCCTCTACTTCAAGCTTGGAGGAACAACATGATAAGGATAGGGATTGAATTTCTGTGGTTTTTTCTTAGGTCGATTCTTTTTCTGAGACCAACCAAAAAAGAAAAGGCGAAGAAATACATGTATACGGAGAATGTAGTAGTCACAGAGAAAATGAGAAAGATGAATGATTAATATTAGCTTTATACATCCTCGTGATCTTATCTGTATTATTTTTTCATCTCCTATATACACAGTAGTGGGTTGTGGATGAATTATTCTCATGGCAAACAAAGACACATGGCAAACAAACAAAAATAACATTAGCAATATAAATAGTATCCGAGAACTCAAGGATGAGGTAACTTAATTCATTATCCCTGTTCCTTCTCTCCTTCTTTCCCCTTCTCTCCTATATTTCCTGCCCCCTCCATATTCTCCACCTCTTGATCAGGGGGAAGATGAAAGGTGATACCGACAGCAACAGAGGGAGGAGAACGAATGGAAACAGAGATATTGACAGGAGAAGCAGCTCTATCTGTTGCCATACTACTCTCCACTTCATAATCCCCACTCGGTGATAATGTCTCTGCTGATTCCATAGGAGCAAGATAACCAGCAGAGGGGAGGGGAACAATGATAGTGACAGGTATATCATCAAGATCTGCACCATTGGCTGGCTTCACATCTATTATTTCTTGTAATCTAAACTTCGGCTCTCTTGCTATCACCATAGTTTGAGGTCTAGGTGGTACAACTATAGGCAGGGCAGGGAGAATTGGAACAGAGGGAGGAGGCTTAGGAAGAGAAGGAGGAGGAGGACGGGGAAGGGAAGAAGGAGGAGGAGAAGCAGCACGCTTCTTTGTTATCCACACAATTGCTATCACACTGCATACAACTAGTATCACCGCTCCAATGGGTGCAGCTATATATACAGGTAATAGATCATCAGAAGAAGAAGAGGAAGAAGTGGTAGTTGGAGGAGGAGAAACATAAGAATAACTAGTGGCTGTAAGAGAGTCACTGTCAATAACATGAAATAAGTTTAATCCATTATATTCATTATATTCTGTTCCCGTAGATCCATTTCCACTCTGATTAGTTCCAACTAATGCAACTAAACTAGCATATAATTGACCAGAGGAAGGAGTAGAAGAATTGGAAGGAGAAGGATTAGTGATAGTCATAGTAACAATAGTGGATCCACATGCTACTTGATTAATCACAAATCTCTCACTTCCCACATTTAATCCCTCACTTAATTTCTCTTTGATCCATACACTAAATGTATCATTATTAGAAAGAGCAGAAGAACAATCGAAAGGAAGAGAAAAAGAGACGGAAATAGGGGTAGTGACAGAAGTAGAACTAACAATAGTAGGAATTTCATCCACTTTTGCTGTTTGTGTGTGTATATCATATATACATTCAATCGTTAATTTTCCTTTCGTCACTATATATTGTGATGAGAGATGTAATGTACAACTATTACGCCAAGATTGAGAAGTAGAGGAAAGACAAGAACCAGGAAGAAAACCATCAGGAATGAGTAAAGGTTCACATAACATTTGTTTATAATATACATTAATCGCATGTGTATAGCTTTTGAATTTATACATATTCCAGAAATTGGATGTTGGAGAAGGGGAGGAGGAGGAGAGGAGAGAGGAGATGGAAAAAGTAGAGACCATAGAACCAAAATCGATAGATTGACGTGCAATACAATTTTCTTGAATGGTACATGCAAAACCAAAGCTATTAGTACCTGCTTTCATTTGCCATGGTTTTTGTACAGTAATATATTGATAGCCTAGGAAAGTAGGTGTATAGAGTGTATGACCAGAGAGAGAGACAGTAACATGATTGATTTGGGAACTAGGAACTATCCAGCGATTGGAATCAAGTAGAGTGGAGGTGAATAAATGCACAGGATTGAGTGAAGTGAAATAAGCCCTAAATCCTATGATCCATGCATCTTCTGGTATACTAGCAGAATAGCCCATACCACCCACTAAATCAGTATCATCATAATTCAATAACATAACACCCAAGCCGATACCACTCGTGGAGGTGATGGTGGTGAGAGGCACTTGAACAGTTTCATCATAATCTCTGTGTAGATAAGGCCCAGCTACATGAACATCAGGTTGACAGGTGAAATTACTCAGCTCCCAACGATTCAAAGCACCTGTAATGCCAACACAATGAATAGTTTGTGTACTAAGGATAGTATCAGGATCTGAGGGATCAAGGCATTGCAATTGTGCCCCACTCTCTGTTTGTAGCGGCTCTGAGGACAGAGGAGAGAATCTGCCATGTATAGGACCTAGCAAGGCAGGACAAGAGAGAGCTAGAGAACAAGAGAGAGAGAAATGAGCAGAGAAAACGAAACAAAAGGTACAGGAAGGAAGATATATATACCTTGACAAATATCCGTTTGATTTGTTTCACTCCATTGTCCATTCTCTTTACATTGTTGTCTCAATCCCTGTTCCGTAGTATTCTTATATCCAGATACACAGATAAGAGCACCTTTCCAGCACATTGGGATCCTAAGCTTAGAATTCCACGTGGACAAGTTGTCGC
>JADMIO011421305.1_pt1 | contig 19683 bp, 11 predicted proteins | sample 8958161 | NCBI WGS metagenome assembly JADMIO01 (sample SAMN16585339, study PRJNA669376) | soil metagenome | isolation source: Crop rotation soil | place: USA: Cullars Rotation, Alabama | collected 2011
GGCTTTGGTGAAAGCCATGAGAATTCAGGAAAAGGCACGTGGAGCGGGTTTTGACTGGGACGAAAAGCAGCAGGTTTGGGAAAAGGTAGAAGAGGAGTTACAAGAATTTAAAGAAAATTTTAATATCGAAACGGCAGAGGTAATTGATCAGAAAGAGGCGGAAGGGGAGTTCGGAGATCTGTTATTTTCACTGGTAAATTATTCCAGATTCGTAGACATCAATCCTGAAACTGCCTTGGAAAGAACCAATAAAAAATTCATCAGGCGTTTCCAGTATTTGGAAGAAGCTTCCAAGGCCGACGGAAAGGTATTGGGAGACATGACATTGAATGAAATGGATATATATTGGAACAGGGCAAAGGAGTTGAAGGTTTAATTGACAACTAATTTTAATTAGAATTTTCAAAATTTGTTGTCGATATTGAGACTCGCTTGGAAAGCAAAATTTATTAAAGATCATCAACACACACATTATTTAATATGTATCTGGAAGAAAAAGTTGAACAGCTAGAAAACTTATCAGTGGATCAGGGCAAGCAAATAGAGATTATTGCGAAGGGATTGGCGACAATTACCACTGAGGTTCATAAGGGCTTTGCTGATGTTAAGCAACAGCAGGTAAAAATGACCAAAGAATTAGCCTTGGTAAAACATCAGGTTACAGAAGTGACTAATAATTTATCAGAATTTAGAATAGAAGTAAATCAAAAATTTGATAGGATCGAAACAAAGTTTGACAAGATAGATGATAAGTTTGTTAGAATTGAAACAAAGTTCGATAAGATAGATGAGAAGTTTGCTAGGATAGATGAGAAGTTTGCCAAGGTAGATGAGAGGTTCGATAAAATGGATGAGCGATTCGATAAAATGGATGAGAGGTTCGATAAAATGGATGAGAAGTTCAATAAAATGGATGAAAGATTCGATAAAATGGATCGGAAATTTGATGATCTCATAACTCTTATAAAAAGCAAATAAGACATCAATGTCTTCCCACCACATTGTCAAAGAAAAACAGGAACCGGCATTAATCATTGCGAATGGTGAAGCTTGCAGTGAAGAGTTGCTTGGTCAATTATTGGAATGGAGCCCCTTTATTGTGGTACTGGATCATGCCATTTACAGGGTTTTAGAACTTGGGATTAAAATTGACGTCTGGATGGGAGATTTTGATCAAAATCATGATTTTGAGTCAATTCGCTCTCAGCAGGAACCTCTTGAAATAATAAGGACTCCGGATCAGGAAAAGACCGACCTTGAAAAAGCAATTGATTTTCTTATTAACCGGGGATTCCCAGCCGCCAATATTGTTTGGGCCACCGGTCGGCGTGCGGATCATTCAATTACCAATATCACCAATCTCGTTCGTTACAAAGAACAAATTCGCCTTGTTTTATTTGACGATTATTCCAAAATATTTCCATTAGCAGGAACTTTTGAAAAATGGTATGTAGCCGGTACACCTGTTTCCTTAATCCCCGTTGGCCGGGTCGATGGTATTCAGACCAGTGGATTGAAATATAATCTTAATAACGAGTCACTTATCCTGGGCTATCGCAGTGGCAATAGCAATGAAGCCGAAAAAGATGGAATGGTTACTATTTCTGCTCAAAAAGGCGATTTGCTAATTATGGAATGTTGGGATTAACATTCGAATTTTTAGATTCAACATAAAAGTTACGGTCAGTTTCTAAACTTTTTCCCCCTTTCACTTTCATTGTTTTCCACTTGGTGGAAGGATTTAAAAGCAGTTCTTTGCCATCATCAATTTTTACTTTAACCGGCATATTAAATCCCTCTATTACATTCGCCCAGCGGTACTGCAACTCGTTTTCTTTAAAGGAGTACTCAAGGGCCGGGATACGGATGTCTCTCAGATACTGATCAAATACTTTGGATAAATCGAGGCCAGAATGGTCACTGACATATTTTTCTATTTGAGAGCCATCAACAGTTTGATGATAGAATGTTTTATTAAGTCCTCTCAAAATATCCCGCCATTTTTCGTCATTGTTAACAATCTGGCGGATGGTGTGAAGCATATTTCCACCTTTATAATACATATCTTTTGAGCCTTCTTCATTCACGCCGTAAATGCCGGCGATCGGGGCCTCATTGGCAATAAGCTTGCGTGTCCCAATTACATAATCTGCTCCGGCCTCTTTCCCAAAATAATATTCTGTAAAAAGATTTTCAGAATAGTTTGTAAAACTCTCATGGACCCACATATCTGCCGCGTCCTTATAAGTAATGTTGTTTGCAAACCACTCATGGCCGCTTTCATGAACTATAATAAAGTCCCATTTAAGTCCCCAACCCGTTCCTGACAAATCACGCCCAAGGTATCCGTTTTGGTATTTATTCCCATAAGTTACAGAACTCTGGTGTTCCATTCCCAGATAAGGGACTTCCACCAGCTTATAGCCGTCTTCATAAAATGGGTATGGGCCGAACCAGTGTTCAAATGCCTTAAGCATCATGGGCACCTGCTTAAATTGTTGTTTCGCCTTTTCCATGTTTTGTGGAAGCACATAATAACTTATATTGAGATCTCCTTTTTCACCTTTATAAATTTCTTTCCAGCTTTCGTAATCTGCTATGTTCATATTTACCCCATAATTGTTGATAGGGTTGTTGACAAACCAATTGAACGTTTGTGTATTATCGGGATTCTTTGAAACATTACGCAACTGACCATTTGAAATGTCTTTAACATTTTGGGGAACGGTAATGCTGATCAGCATGCTATCAGGCTCGTCGTACATATGGTCTTTGCAGGGCCACCAAACACTCGAACCCAATCCCTGGCACGAAGTGGATATAATTGTGTTGCCGTTTCCATCAGGAATCCATTGGACACCTCCATCCCATGGCGGGCGCTTGGCCAACTTGGGACGTCCGAAATAATTAACCTCAATAGTTTCCTGATTTCCTGTTTCCTGCTTCTTCTTAAGAATAATAAAAAATGCATTTCCATCTCTTTTAAACTCAAGAGATTGCCCATCTTGAGTAACCTGTGTTATTTTTAAAGGTTCCTGTAAGTCAATCTGAATGGTTTGGTATGGCTTTAAAACCTTGTAGCGAATGGTCGTGCTACCTGTTAAAGTACTATCTGCTGCATTTGGTTTTACCTGCAGATGATAATAAGTAAGATCCCACCACGCGCGTTCGGGTGTGATCGAGCCACGCAAAGTATCTGCGTGGGTAAATGATTTATTTTTTTGTGCGAGTGAACACCACGAAATCAAAAACAGGCAAAAAATAAGGAGCTTGTTAAACATGTATTAATTGGGGTTGCAAATATTTTTATAAACTAAATTCAAGTAATGTCCTGCCAAAGCAGCTAAAAGCCAACAGCTATCAGCTAAGCATTTATTTAACCAGAATCTCCATGTCATTTAATTCCGGTCCGCCTCCACGATTACCGGATCCCGCTGCGATATAGACCTTCTTGTTGAGCACGACAGCTTGCGTGCCATGACGCCCCTGATGCAGAGATGGGAACTTTTCCCATTTTTGGGTACGTGTATCAAATGCCTCCACTTCGTTATGGGCTACTTCATGCGCATCACTTTCACCGCCTATTACCAGAATTTTATCCCCATATGCCACTGTCGTATTCCCTGCACGTAAAGTAGGAATGTTGTTTGAGGCATCAAGTGTTGACCATTTTCCGGTCTTGAAGTCATAAACGTCGACCTCTTTGATTGTGGTATTGAGCACCTGATTTATTCTGGCCGTAGAAAGCCGCCCTCCGGCCAGGTATAGTTTGTTATCTATCACAGCAACCTGAACATGATCTCTTGGACGTGGCGCATCGGGCATTGTTTTCCATTTATCAGTATCCGGATCATATTCATCAAACCATGCAACGTGCCCGTCCCAATGCCCGTCCTGAATTCCGCAAACAACATAAATTTTGTCATTCAGAACAAATGCGCCGGCAGCACCCCGCCTACGGTCTTCAGGGATTTCAGGCCCTTTTCGCCATTCGTTTTTGACAGGATTAAATATGTAGATATTAGGAATGGGAATTTCATGGGGATACGCTCCTGTAAAAGCTCCGAGGACATATATTTCATCTTTGAATGTAATGGCCTGAAAATGGCTCATTTCCAGTGGTGACTTGCTAAGGCTTTTCCATGTATCTTTTTTTAAATCATATTCATCAACAGGTTTAATATCCCGTCCACCCAAAAGATACAGTTTCCCGTTGGCAGTAGCCATTGCATTTTCAAGCCTTTTTTCAGGAAGGTTTTCCGGCTCAGATACTTCCCATATTTGAGCAGAGACCAATGTTGCCAGGCAAATCATGGCCAACAAAAGTGATCCGGTTTTGAAATTTGAAGTCATGATCAATGAGTCTGGGGTGAATAAGGAAATATCTTCTAATGCAAAGCTTTTCTTAAAACACCATTAAGGTACAATTATATTTAATAAAACCGAAAGACCAGCCTCAGGCTGGCCTTTCGGTGAGTTTTGGAAAATTATCTGTTAATTTTCGTGTATAATTTCCAGAGCCGGGCTTTCAAAACCAAGCTTTTTTAAGCCTTGACGAACTTCCGGATCCTGCATAAAGTACTTCCATAACAATCCCGTCCTATAATTTTCGATCATGACAATAATTGGGCCCTGATCGATGGCTAAATGTGATTTGGCATACCAGTTTTGCGATTCGTTAAATGCATCCGTGAAGCCATATTCGCTCCATATCTTGTCTCCCAGATCGTCGTAGAAATGGCGTAACGCCTTCATCGATTGTTCGGGAGTATAAGGGAATGATGACAATGCGGCGGTTGGAGATATCGTACCAAAATCATTGGTAGGAGAATGGGCGTTGTATCCACTATATGTATCACTTGCAGTCAATCCCCAGTTGTTTTCCCCGTATCCTTTAAATTTTCCGGGATTTGCAACGCAGTATTTATAGTTGATGAGCGTGTGATTTACATTTTGTTCCCAATAATTAGTGTACCGATCCTTTAAATTGCGTGGATCCAGTCCCATAAATGAATAATGTGCAAAAAACAGCGGTCCTCCAAATTCAAAACCCAAAGGTAGCCGTACACCATAATATTCCTTGCCATTTACAAAATGATCACTTTGCGCCCAGCATTTGTGATAGACCTGGGCAGTGATGGGATATCTGGGCGATGCTGCACCAAGGATGTAAGTAATCAGCGTCTCATTGTAACCTCTTAATTCAAAGTTCATTGCCCAGCCATTATTGGGGCTCCAGTGCCAGTAAAGCTGATTCGGGTTTCCTCTGGTATACCAATCCCATTCTATTTCGCTCCATATCCAGGTGATGCGATTCCTGAGTTCAGTTTCCAGCTCCGTGTTTTTATTGAAATATTGCCGGGCGGTCAGAAGACCCTGAAATAAAAAAGCAGATTCGACCAGATCGCCGCCATCGTCTTTTCTTCCAAAAGGGACAATTTTTCCGGTTGCCCCATTCAGCCAGTGCGGAAAGGCTCCATGATAATTGTCGGCTTTTGAAAGGAATTTGACCATCTTAAGTAATCTGCTTGCCACTGTATCGCGTGGATACCATTTTCTTTCCGCTGCAACAACCATCGCCATAACACCAAAACCTGTACCGCCGATTGTCACAACTTCATCACCATAGTCGTAGGCAACGTTGCTACGTTCCCGGGGTAAGCCGCTCACAGGATGGGCAAAATCCCAGAAATAGCGAAAAGTCTGTTTTTGTACCAATTCCAATAATGCCGTATCGGATAAATTTTTAGGTCTTTCAGCAGGATTAAAAACAGCAGCTTTGGTAACAGTTGTTTTCTTTTTTTGGGCATGAACGTTGGGTGTGCCAAGAATCAAAAAGATGAAGAATGTGAGGTAAAATAAAATTTTCATGATTAAGGTTTATTTAATTATGGCTATCAATTATTGCAGATCCGGGCTCTGAAAGCCGAGTTTTTTCATTCCGGTTTTAACTTCCGGACAACTCATAAAAAGATTCCATAACAAGGCAGTTCTGTGATTTTCGATCATGATAATGATGGGACCCTGATCAATGGCCAGATACGAAATAGCAAACCATGGTTGATCGAGCGCGAAGGAATCGTAGAAACCATATTCACCCCAAATTTTATCGCCCAGCTTGTAATAGAAGAATTTTAATGCTTTCATAGATTCATTAGGCGTATACGGAAAAGACGATAACGCCGCCGTTGGTGCAATTACACCTTTATCGTTCGTTGGGGAATTCGCATTGTATCCGTCCGGAATATCGCAGGCTGTTAATCCCCAGTTTTGGTCGCTATATCCGCTGTATGAGAGTGGATTGGATTTGCAATAATTATAATTTATTAAAGTATGGTTTTTATTCTGTGTAAAATAATTGGTATAGCGATCCGTCAAATTAGTCGGGTTTATACCTAAAAATGAATATTGAGAGAAGAATAACGGTCCGCCATATGGTTCGCCCAAGGGCAGTGTCAGATCCGTGTAAGTTTTACCGTTGACAAATCCACCATTGTCAGTCCAGCCCTTATCATAAACGGATTTTGGAATTGCATGTGTTGGAGAAGAGGCTGCCAATGCGTAGGTGATAAGACATTCGTTCCAGCCTTTTATCTTAAGATTCATATCCCAATTGTAATCCGGGCTCCAATGCCAATACAGTACTTCTTCATTATCCTTTCTGAACCAATCCCATTCTACGGCATGCCAAATGGTGTTAATGTCAGTTCGAAGCGTAGTCTCGGCCGTTTCCGGGCCATTAAAATACTGGCGGGCAGTAAGTAATCCCTGAATTAAATAGGAAGTTTCAACAAGATCAGCGCCATTATCTTTTGTACTGAATGGTACGGACGCTCCGGTTGCTCCATTTATCCAATGCGGAAAGGCTCCGTGGAATTTTTGTGTTTTGTCTTTCAGAAAGCCAACGATCTTTTGCATACGTTCCAACCCTTCTGCCCGTGAGATGAAGTTTCTTTCAATTGCCACAGGAATGGTCATGATGCCAAAACCGCTGCCACCAGAAGTAACCACATCGCCGGATGTATTTCTTTCCCTCGCCAAACCACTGACCGGATGCCCAAAATCCCAGAAATATTTGAAAGTTTGCTTTTGCACCAAGGTCAAAAGTGCATCATCAGAAATCACCGGGAATTTATTAGTGGAATCTATCAGAAATTCACCGGATTTTATCGATTTCGGCGGTTCAACTTTATCCTGACAACCAAGTATCACAAGAAACAGGAGAAGTATTCCAAAACAATTTTTCACAACTAAGAATTTGTTTTGATAAAATTTGCAGGATTTTCCTGCGGCGATGAAGTGTAAGTTGAAATGAACCGGCCTGTAATGATTATTTTCCTTTGACAGGCCGGCTCACTTTGTAATCACCAGAATCAATATCCCGGATTTTGTGTAAGAGTCCCTCCGCTCAGATCAATTTCAGTTTGTGGCACAGGCCAAACTTCATTTTTGTTTGCTTTCCAACCTTTTGGTCCAAAAACCTCAGTCCCTCTTCCCTGGCGTATCACATCGAAATACCGGTCATACTCCATCGCCAGTTCAACCTGGCGTTCATGCCATATCGCTTTTTGCAAAGCAGCCTTTTCGGTTACAGTTACTTTTGGAAGTATTTTGGTGTTGGTCCCCCTTGCTCTCGCCCTGACCATTTCCAACGATGCCAGTGCCTCTGTTGTTTTACCCAGTTCGTTTGCTGCTTCGGCATTCATCAACAAGACATCGGCATAGCGGATGACGCGTACGTTTTGTTGTGCTCCTTCATTAAATCCAGAGACATACAAACTAAATGGCACATAGGTTTTTTGGTTATACCTTGGATTGTCACCAACCTTTGGAATGACATCTCCCTCAGGGGTTGTCTCGCCACGGAAAATAATGGTAGCATCCATTCTTGGATCATTTGCTTCATAACTATCCACCAATTCCTGCGTAGGTACATGAAAACCCCATCCTCCGCCGACAGATCCCCTTGTGCCCTGAACCTGCGAATACTGCGAATTGGAAGCGTCTTTGTTTTCTAAAACCAGTTCATTCTGAATTTCAAAGATCGATTCGGATGAGTTTTCATTTTTGATCCTGAACAATTGCTCGTAGTTCGGAAACAAACTGTAACCCAATCCCATTACCTGGGTGGTTAGATCAAAAACCTGCTGCCATTTTTGCTGATACATAGATACTTTGGCATGTAATGAAAGTGCAGCTCCTTTTGTAGCCCGGCCGATATTAGCCGCGTTGTAACTGGTTGGTAATATTGCCGCAGCTTCTGTCAGGTCTTTCTCTATTGCTGTATATACTTCCGCTTTTGGGGAGCGGGGTATGTTGTATTCTTCTGTTCCGGCCGGTACTTTTAATCTCAAAGGAACATCACCGAAAGCGCGTACCAGTCTGAAATAAGAATAACCACGAACAAATTTTGCTTCTGCCAGATATCGTTCTTTAAGAGCCGCATCCATTTCAATGGCCGGAATATTATCCAACACCTGATTGGCATAATTGATATTCTGATATTGACCTTTCCAGAAATCTGCGAGCTGACCGTCCGTAGAACCGACCGTAAAATTATCGTAGGTGTTAAAAAAAGTTGCATCCGAAGCAGAACTTCCTTTTTCAGAATCGTCAGATCCGATACTTTCAACGGCGATAGGAGCAAATGCAGTATTAGTCCAGCCGCGGAGGTTCGCATACATTGCATTGACAGCTTTTGTAGCATCGCTCTCATTTTGCCAGAAAACCGCACCGGCCTGTTTTCCCTGAGGATCTGTATCTAAAAAGCTGTCCTGGCATGCCGAAGGTAATAATATCAGAGAGGCAAGGCCGGCATAAATTCCAATGCGTCTCAAATCTGTTTTTAAATTTATAAGTTTCATAATTCTGTTCATCTTAGAAAGTAACATTTATACCGAAATTGTAAGTGGCCGACAATGGGTAAACGTTTGCATCAATACCAGCCTGAGTTGGTTTGTTTTCATTTGCCCTTACTTCCGGCGAAAGACCCTTGTACTTGAAGAAATTGAGTGCATTTTGAGCGTTGGCGTAAATCCTTAATTTTTTCAGTTTCAAACGATCTGTAACCTTTGTTGGTAAATTAAATCCTAACTGTGCATTCCGAATTCTGAAATAGCTGCCACTCTGAACAAAAAATGTGTTAGGAAGATAGTTGGTGCCGCCGCCAATGTTTGCGGAAGGATAGGTATTTGAAGTACCCTCACCATGCCAGCGGTTGTTAAAAAAATCTTTCGTGAAATTTTCGTTACCATAGCGCCATCCGAGGTTAGCGTTGTAAATATCAACTTTGGCTACACCTTGAAAATCCAATCCCAGATCAAACCATTTGTAATTGAAGCTTGTATTGATCCCATAGGTAAGTTTTGGATTAGGGTTCCCGATTACCTGTCTGTCCAAACCTGTGATTGCCCCGTCCGGAGTACCGTTTGTTCCGCTGATATCTTTGTATCTAAAATCACCTGGTTTGGCAGTTTTTTGTGCAGAACCATCAATTTCTGCCTGATTTTGAAAAATTCCGTCTACGACATAACCATAGAATGAGCCGATTGGATCACCTACTTTGGTCCTGGTAGCCAGTGCGCCACTTGTCAGCCCGACGCCACCATCATAAATTGGATTTGCTCCGGTAGAAACAGACAGAACTTTGTTATTGTTAAGCCCTGCATTGATCCCGATGCTATAAGTAAGATCCTTGCCAATTTCGTCTCGCCAGTTAAGTGAAGCCTCAAATCCTTTGTTTTCAAAATCTGCCTGATTTCCGATGATCTTTCCGGTTTCTGTTCCGATTGAACCTAGAACTGGTATATCAAAAATTGCCCTTTCCGTTTTCTTCGTGTAATAGTCGAGTTCGATAGTAAGACGGTTGGTTAACACGGAAGCTTCAATACCAATATCCGTTCCCACCCCCCGTTCCCAGTATGTAAACGGCGGAATGATAGAGTTGATACTCGCGCCTGTATTAACCTGTCCACCAAAAATTGGGGCAAGGGCACCGCCGGTTGCAACAGTAAGTGTCGACAGGTTTGAGGGAACTGACGCATTACCAATTTTTCCCCAGCTACCACGCAGTTTCAAATTATCGAATACGTGCTGATCACTCATGAAAGGCTCATTGCTGATTACCCAGCCGGCACCTACAGATGGAAAATAACCCCATGCATTACCGCCCTGATAAAATTTGGAAGATCCATCCGCTCTTAATGAAGCATTAAGCAAGTACCGGTCAGAAAATGAATAGTTGACGCGGCCAAAGTAAGAAGCATACGTAGCCAGATCTCCTTCATCAACGACGCTTCGGGTATCGGCATTTCCTAGTGTCAGGAAGAGGTCGCCTTCACTGGCGTAGGGAACATCTCTGGCTGTTGCTGTGAGTTTATAAGTTTGGTCACGTTGGGCAGATTGACCCAAAAGAGCTGTTACGCTATGTTTCCCAAAGTCTTTGGTATAGGTTAACGTATTTTCAAAAATCCAGTAACGTGCCTGCGGACGTACAAATGTCAGCAAGCTATTGGTATTCCTTTGTGCCAGTGTTGCTTCGTAAACCGGGTTATAAGTTCGGGTTTCATCCTGCCCGTAACGTCCGCCCAGGCTTGACCTGAAAGTAAACGATTTGAGAAAAGTAAGTTCTGCATAGGCGTTGGCTGTCAATAATGTTTTTTTTGTATTTTGATTAAAAACATCGACAGTTACCTGAGGATTGAAGTTGACGGCATCTCCGAGGAAAAACTTCGAAGGGTCTCCGTAGCTTCCATCTGCATTATAAACAGGTACAACAGGTGAAGAAGCATATAATTGTCTGAATATACCACCGGCTTCATCGGCTGATTTACTGAAAGCGCCTGTTGCTGTATAACCAATTTTCAGATTTTTGGATACCTGGAAGTCATTTTGCAAACGGGCTGTGTAACGTTTGAAATCATTCTTTTCGACGATACCATTTTGTTTTAAATAACCCAAAGAAAGACTATAATTCGATTTCTCTCCGCCTCCGCTTACAGAAATCTGGTGATTGGTAATCAATGCATCCCTCAGGATTTGTTTGTACCAGTCCGTACCCTCACCGAGGCCGGCAGGATTTACGATTTGGGCACCGCCATTTACAGCGCTTAATTCATTTATAGCGGTTGCGTATTCTTGCGCATTAGCCATTTTAATTTGGTTGGTGACTTTTTGAACACCCACAAATCCGTTATAGTCAATCACTGCTTTACCGGATTTTCCTTTTTTGGTTGTAATCAAAACAACGCCATTCGCTGCGCGCACTCCATAGATAGATTGGCTCGAAGCATCTTTCAGAATGTTCATGCTCTCAATGTCCGAGGAATTAAGAAAGCTGATATCATCAAACCATACACCATCTACTACATAAAGCGGATTAGGACTACCATAAGCAGTTCCAACGCCCCGGATACGGATTTGAGGAGCTTCGCCAGGTTTTCCGGAATTGCTGATCTGAACACCTGCAACTTTGCCCTGTAAACCACTAACAGCATTCATGGATGGCTGTTTTGCGATTTCACTTCCCTTTATCTGAACAACAGAGCCAGTTACATCGAGCTTTCTTTGCGAACCATAACCTACAATTACTACTTCATTCAGTGCACGGGTATCTTCCAGTAAGCCTACATTCAAGACCGTCTGAGTTCCGACTTTTATCTCCTGTGCGGTCATTCCAATCATGGAAAATACCAGTATGGATTCGGTGGAAGGGACATTAATGGTATAATTTCCTTCTACATCGGTAGGAACGCCAGTAGTGGATCCCTTTATTAAAACGCTGGCTCCCGGCAGGGGTGAACCATCCGGTGCGGATGTGACTTTACCTGTTATGCTAATTTCCTGGCCATATGAAACAATGCTCACAGACAGAAAGACCAGCATACACAGTGTGCGCAAAACAGTTTTCATTGATGATAAAGATGAATATGATGATATAATTATTAAAAGAAATAATTGAATTGTTTCAAATTTAGAATATTCGAAACAGATTAGTCAAAAAATGGACTACATCACCAATACATCAATAGGAATAATACAATGAAAAGAATAATTTAAGTAGGAAAATATGAAATTAATACAAGGTGGTTCAGACGTCCATCATGTACTGGACGAGATTGATATCAAGCCCTAAACCAAGTTTTTTGCGTAAACGGTATCTTTTTATTTCAACTCCCCGAATTGAGATACCTAACGCCGGTGCCATTTCCTTGGTAGAAAGGTTCATGCGGAGGCAGGCAGCGAGCCTGAGTTCTGAGGGAGAAATTGTAGGACAAATCGCACGAAGCCGTGTGAAAAATTGCTCGTGTACTTCATTGAAATTTTCTTCAAACAACATCCAGTCTTCTTTGCCAGCGACGTTCCTTTCGATGCTATTAAGCAATTTCTGGTAATGAATGTTAGGCAACTGCTGACCCATTTCTTCTTTGACCTGAATAAGTTCATCTCTGATCTCTTCAAGAATTTCGTTTTTACGGACTACGTTAATGGCCACATTACTTATTTGCTGACTTTTACTTTTTATCTCACTCTGTAGTTTTTCATTCTGAATCTCCATGATTTTTCGTTCACTGGAAAGCCTTTCCTGTCTCAACTTTTCTTCCTGCTCTTCCAACAGTTTACGCCGGTGCCTTTTCAAACGCCTTTCCTGATACATGAGAAGAGCAATGAGAATCAAAGCCACCAGCATTGAAAATAGAAGCTTGACAAAGATGGTTTCCCGCCAGCGTGGAGTTATTGAAAACTGGTATTCAGCGATTTGTGAATTCAAGTTGCTCCTTATCTCAAAAGTGTAGGAACTTGATTCAAGATTGGTATATTCTACAAAATTCTGATCCGTCCACTCAGACCATTGATCTGAAAATCCTTTTAACCTGTATTTATATTGAATATTTTGCCCGTACACAGGAAGCGAATATGCAATCCTGATTGAACGGACATCTTTGGGTAAAATTATTCCGCTTTTTATACCAAATGTTTCAGCCAGATTACGCAGGTTTACTATTTTACGAATAATGGGTGGCTTATTGTCCAAGCTATGTTTTTCTATGGCAGAACGATCAAATAGAGCGTATCCGTTAGCCAGACAAAAAAAGTAGTATTTGGAAGAAATGGGTATTATCGTTTCGCTATTCCTGATCAGGGTCAGTTCTATATTTCTGGCTTCATCTGCCCGATTGTAAAATGTGATCCGGTTTGTAAATATCTTAAACCATTCTCCATTAATTCCCGGGCGGATTTTAAAAGGCTCATCAGTTGAGTCGGACAGAGTTTTGATCAGAAGCAGTTGTTTTTTATGATCCGCTTCAAAAAACTGATTCGAAGAATTTATACATATCCTGCCTTTCCAGTTTGAGATTTCAACGGAAAATTCACTGGGAATGTCTCTTGGAGCTTTATACTCGTTCCATTGTAGTACGGAATCCATCGCGGCAGTCAACCGGGCATGATAAAGGCCTTTATAAGCGTGGCCGAGCCAAAAAGATCCGTCTTTATCCTGAATGATCTGGCGAATTGGCAATGTCGGAGCTGATTTAACAGGGTAAGCATACTCCCAAAAATTTTGTGGATTCTTTTTATAGACGTGCAACCCATTATAAGCACCTTGTAAAAGCAATGTGTCATTACCACTTTTGACAGGCAGAAAGACCCAGCCACCAGTGACGTTGGAGATCTTTTTTATACCCGTACTTTCAATACTAAACGTAGCATCATTGTGTCCGCAAAGTAATTGATCATCGATAACAACCAAATTCCAGGTCTGTCCGCCCAATCCCGGAATGGCCCTGAAGGGTTCGGAAGACATCCATTTTTTTACAAATACACCATTATTTGATCCAACATAAAGATTTCCCCGCCAGATTGCGGCTGCATAGGTGGATACAAGAGGATTGTTGTTGGTTTGATATGAAATAACGGGAGATGACAATTTTATCAGATCGATACCTTGGTCAAGACCGATCCACAAATGTTTTCGACTGTCTTCGGCCAGTGCCAGAACCGTGTTGTTTTGTAAGCCGGTTTCCTTGTTAAAATGGTATTTCAGATTTCCTTTTTGCGAAATGATATAGACTCCCTTTTGAATGGTTCCAAAGGCAAAACTGCTGTCCTGTTTTAGTAAGATGGCTTTATTGACAATATTTTGTTGTAATTCTTCCGACAACGGAATATCCCATGGATGCATTTCGCCATTTTTCCATAAGAATAATCCATGTTTTGCGGTAGTAACTAAAATCTGGTTGTTTGAGAACGGCAAAATTGCTGAAACGGTGGATGTTGCCAGAGCTTCTGTACCCGGCAAGGGGACAAATTTTTCTTGGTTTAACTCAAAAAGGCCCTGACCAATGATTTGAGCAAGCAGACGATTCCTGACATACCTTAAAAACATAAAGTTGCCCGATGCTATAATTTCAATCAGCTTTTTGCCGTCATATCTGTAAATTCTGGAAAATGACTGAAAATAAATGTACTCCGGAGTTTTTAAAATATGCCATATTTCCTCTGTCTTAATACTGGCAAAACCACTGTTTTTACTAAGAGAAAAATATTTAAGCTGGCCATTCTCATTTTCCTGCCAAAATCCGAATTCACCGTATCCGCCTACATATATCCTGCTTTGCCTGACAGTATTCTCGCCTGTCAAAGTTTTTCCATTCAAAGGTTTGTTAATCGATATTTCGTCACACAATAATGATCTTACAATCTGGTGGTTAGGGAGTGGATATAGTTTCCAGGAAGCTCCGTCATATTCCAAGAGCCCGTCCGAATTGGCAGAATAAATGATGTCGTTCGAGGTTTGGTCTATGGCCCAATTCTGATTGTGCGCTTTGTAAACAGAGAGTGGATAATTGGTTAGCGGTGGTGTTTCCTGAGCATATGAATATGAAAAAAATGCAAAAAAAATCAGTAGGGACATACCCGAAATGTGCTTGGGTATCAAGCTGTAACCGGGATATTTCACTAACAGTAACTTTTTTTTTGCCAGGAAAAAATTCATCTAAGTTCCTTTTAATGTTATTTTAACTCACTATTAAGGGTATAACACCCCATTATCCATTGAATCATTATAACGCTTGCTTATGTATAAAATAATTTCCTTAATCGTGCTTACATCGTCGATTACATTGGCACAAGTTAAGCCCACTGATGATAACACAAAGAACGATATCCGATACAATCTTAATACTTCCGGGTCACATTATGTAAAAGTGACCTTCACCAACCAGACATGGCTTCGGATTAACGAAAATAACCCTGGAACTACGGTATTGAGCGATCCTGCATCAAATACTTTTGATATTGGTTTACGGCGTACACGTCTCCAACTGTTTGGACAAATTACGGACCAGGTCTTTTTTTATACACAGTTTGGTATGAATAATTTTAACAAGACTAATGGTTTTCCGGGCTATAATACTACGGGAACGCCAAGTAACAGAAAAGTAGCGGCATTCTTTCATGATGCAGTTGGTGAATATGAAGTACAGCGTAAGGGAAACAGTTTCATTCGTTTCGGAGGCGGATTGACGATTGTTAATGGCCTTTCCCGTTTTTCCCAACCAAGCATCGGAACGATCATGACCATGGATGTTCCCGTTTTTGCACAAGCAACGGTCGATCAAACAGACCAGTTTTCCCGTAAACTAGCTGTTTATAGCCGTGGACAGATTGGGAAAATCAACTACCGTTTGAGTGTGGCAGATCCTTTTCCGATTGAAACCAATGGATCGGCACCTCCGGCGTTAGGAGCAAATTCTGTATTTGCCGGAAAGAAACATAAAAAGGAGTTTGATGGATTATTTATATATAACATTTTTGATACCGAAGACAATACCACTCCGGGTTATATGACCGGAACATATCTTGGAAAACGTAAAGTGCTGAACATTGAAGCCGGTTTTATGGCTCAAAAGAACGCTACCTGGAGGAAAGAAAGTACTGACACATTGTATAGCAATATGAATTTATGGTCAATTGCAGCTTACACGGACATGCCTGTTAATAAAGAAAAAGGCACAGCTGTTTCAGGTTATTTTGGTTATTTCCACACAGATTATGGTAAGGGATATTTGCGGTACAATGGCAGCATGAACCCAGCGACGGGAACCACATTGCCAATAACAGGCGTGAGCGGAACGCAAGGTAATGCTTATCCGATGTTTGGGACGGGAAATGTAATATATGTACAGGCAGGTTACAAATTGAAGGATGGATTACTTGGGAGCCGGGGAACGTTAATGCCATTTGCATCATTACAGCATTCTGATTATGAACGCCTTCAAGATCCGATGAATCTTTATAACCTTGGAGTTAACTGGCTTATCAGAGGTCATAACGGCAAATTGACGTTAAATTATGAAAACCGGCCGGTTTTCAAAGCAAGCACTGTTGCCAATGAAATTGCGAAAGATGGCAGGAAAGGGGCCTGGATATTACAATACCAGATTTCTATTTAAAATAAAAGTAAGGACCAAAACCAGAAGAAGACTGTCGGATCCTGCAATCTTCTTCTGGTTTTGGTCTTATATGAAACCGGTATTTTTAATTAAAAAACAAAATTCAGGCGTGCAAATAAGAACCTGCCGTTCATGCCAAACTGGGAAGTATTTCTTGAATAAACAAATTGGTTTGCGTTGGAAAGGTCCACTGTTGAGGCAGCAGCGCCATAAATCACCTTGCCGTTTTCCACACCAGTAGGCCTTTTTGCTGTAATTGCATTATAATTCCTGTCTGGGTAAATATCAAAAATGTTATTGGCGCCAATTACCAGTTTTACGAATTGAGTAATCTGATATCCAACAGATAAGTCGGTGATTACTCTTCCTCCCCAAACCGGATGCTCATTTTCAACTGCTTTTCCATTTACAATGATGGCGCCTATAAAACCGTCTCCATCAACATCAACCGTATTCGGATCGGTTACCTTTCCGAAGTATGTATTTCTAAGAAAAAGATCAAGTTTATGCACGGTCAAAGTATGGCTCCAGTTAAATTTTACTCTTGGAACGGCTTGCTGCAAGTATATTCTCGAAGCTTCGGAATAGTAGCTGTTAATCTGACCATTCTCGGCCAAAATATCTGAGGCTTTTATTTTACCAACCTGTTTTGTGTTGGAAATTGTACCAGCCAGATCCGTTCTTAACGAAGTACCATTGTCAAATCTTGCTTTGTGAGAGATTACCAGATCAACTCCCTTCGATTCGGTATTAATTGCATTTGAGAAGAAAGTAGCGGCGGTGGCATTCGCCTGATCAAATAATTGCTGCAATTTGAGTGCAGAGCCGGTGACTGTACCACTTGGACGAGAAAATTGGTCTGTCAGAATAACGCGGTCATTAATACGTACGAAATAACCGTCTGCCGTTATAGTCAAATTTGCACTTGGTATCTTGGCTGTAAAACCTGCGCTGAGACTTCTTGATTCTTCTTGTTTTAATTGAGGGATACCAAGGAGTTGCGCCGCCTGGGAAGAATTGCTGAATGTCCCAATTTCAAAGGGGACGCCGCCAACAAATTGTGTTGAGGTTGAATTAAAATAAATCTGAGCCAATGACGGAGCACGGAAACCGGTGGATGCCGCCGCACGAACGTTAATATTATCAGTAAGTTTGTAACGGGTAGCTAATTTAAAATTCGTTGTACTACCAAAATCCGAATAATTTTCAAAGCGGACAGCTCCTTCTATCAGCCATTTACTTGTTATATCCAGTTCTGTATCAATATATACTGCAACACTTTGGCGGTTTGCATCTTTCGTTTCCTTGGCATTTTCAGGTCTGAATCCCGGGAAAACCTGGGCTCCACCGGGACGGCTGCTTCCAAAGAAATCTGGTGGGGCTAGTTGCGTTGAAGTGGTGATGAGCTGGCCATTTACATCATATCTTCCCCAGGAATTTTCGTCTCCCGCTTTGATCCTGTATGATTCGAATCGGCCTTCCGTACCAAATGCCAGGTTTAAACCCGATAATACATTGAACTTACGGCTCAGATCAAGGTTAATTGTATTTTGCTTGAAGTTCAATCCTCCGGCTTTAAAAACCGTGGGTGAATTCGCTAAAAGTGTAGTATTTACGGTATTCTCAACACCGTAGTTAAAGGTATTAGAACCAAAAGTGTTGCTCAGATCATAATTAAATTCACCGATTTTTCCACGAATTCCGGCTGCGGCCGAAGCATCAATCACATCAGAGTGGATTTCGGGTAGAAAGCCATTGATAAAAATACCTGTATAAGTACGGGACTGGTTGGGCCGTCTAAAAAAACCGGCAGCATTTCCTTTTCTTTTTCCATATCCACCAAAGGCATAAAATTCGTGATTGTCGTTGATAGGAATTGCCATGTTTGCGAAAAGCTGGATACTTTTCAATTCGGACTGACCTATGCGCATATTAAAATCTCTTCTTTCCAATCCTCTGTATGCAAGTTCATTATCAGTAACATCAGCGCCCAGCACTTTTTGTAAGTCGCCAATTGTACTAGCGGCAGCAATGGAAGCCTGCGTAGGTGCGTCCAAATAATTTACGCCCAATGCGCCTTGTTTAATTGCTGCAACATTATTAACCAGGCCATTCACATTACCACCACTTTTTAAAGTTCTGTATTCAATTGCATTGTAAGCATTGAAAATACTGCCGGTTGCATAGTCAGCGCGATAAGTGGGTTTTCTTGTCAAAGCTGAGCCAGTCAGATTGAGGAATCCTTTTTTACCAAGCCTCAAACCGTAATTTGCGTCAATTTGCAGATTTTCTCCATCCATTCCACCCGTATGATCATTAGAACCTTGTGAAAAATTGGCTCCGCTGTAAAGGGACATATTCAGTTTTCCTGTGGATTCCTTCATTTTTACATTGATAATACCTGCAATGGCATCAGAACCATATTGAGCTGCGGCACCATCACGCAACACCTCGATTTTCTCAATCGCATAGGCGGGAATTGCGTTTAAGTCTGTGCCAACAGAGCCACGGCCCGGTGTACCGTTTACGTTTACCAATGAAGAAGTGTGTCTTCTTTTGCCGTTCAGTAAAACCAGAACCTGATCCGGGCCAAGGCCGCGTAACTGTGCGGGATCTATATGGTCGGTACCATCGGCAACAGTTGCGGTATTGGAAGTAAACGAAGGAGCAACTATGTTCAGGATCTGGTTAAGATTATTTTGCGGAGCTTGTGTGGTCAATTGCTGAATGTTGATAACGTCGACCGGAACCGGACTTTCAGTATTAACTCTTCCTCCGCTTCTTGATCCGGTAACCACTATTTCATCCAGTACAGATGCGCCTTCTGCGAGAACAACATTCACTTCTTTTTGCCCGTCCACATTTACTTTAATGGTTTGGGAAGTATATCCAATAAAACTTACGACCATTTGATAAGACCCTGTGGCGATGGCTACACTATAATTTCCATCCGCATCCGTGACAGTTCCATTGTTTGTTCCCTGAAGAAGAATAGATACACCGGGCAATCCCAAACTAGTTTTTGCATCTGTTACTTTACCTTTAATCCCTTGCGTGTATGCCGCTGAAGAGAGTAAAAGGCTCAATAATATAAATAGTACTTTTCTCATAAAATGGACTCATTTAAAGTTGTTGATGATTGAAAATTTGTTTGTTATATTTTCTGAATTTTTAGAAAAAATAAAATAAAGGACGCAATTAGCGGAATAATATTATTGTATACAATTTT
>JADMIO011432823.1_pt1 | contig 19683 bp, 27 predicted proteins | sample 8958161 | NCBI WGS metagenome assembly JADMIO01 (sample SAMN16585339, study PRJNA669376) | soil metagenome | isolation source: Crop rotation soil | place: USA: Cullars Rotation, Alabama | collected 2011
GAGTCGCAGATTGTAGATTATCGATTGATTGTTTGTACAAATTTGGTGAATTCCATCCTCCCGAACGAATGACGAGTAAATTATTTCTCGCTGAATTCACTCATTTCAAACGTGCAGTTGAGGTGGTTCAAACTACAGCTGTGATCAAGTGAAATGCAAACACTCTTCCGGGTGTCAGATAATCGGCTTACTTCTACTGTGTTTGAGCAACATTCTCTCCACGGGCACTGTTTCAGTGTGTAATCACAAGGGCAAATAATTTCTTGCCAGAGGGAGGGGGGAGGGAGAAGGGCCTTCTCGGAAATGAAGAGCATAATTAGGGATTTGATCAATGTACTTGCTCAGAACAGGAAATCGTACGAACAGTGTTCGTCGAGCACTCTGATTTGTGCGGTGGTAAGACATTTCGGAAAAATCATTTCGAAAAAGGACGTTTCGGAAATTTTCCAAGAGCGCGCACATGCATTTTTACGCTATTTTCACTTGATTACAATCTATTTTTTCTGTTTTGTTTTCATTATTTACTATGTAACTCAAACCGAGTAAGCTGTCAATAACAACAAAATTCCTTGAAACTGGATTTTAAGTATCAAGTTTCCGAAATGTCCTTTTCCGAAACGTCCTTTTCCGAAATGATTTTTCCGAAATGTCTTATCATCATTTGTGCGAGCAATTGCGACATTATTCATTTTCTTTATTCGGTCACAAATAAATCTGAGATGCGTCGGTGATCGAGGGAAGTTCACAGGGAAAGAAGAAAAGTGAGGAGAAGAGTCAATTAGAGAGAATTTCTCTCACAAAAGTGCGATCGAGTGGTGTGAAAGCACAAAAATGTCGTGATTTACCAAGAACTCGAAGAAAAGCTCTAAATATTGGAGAAATGCCACAGGATTTCGCCCACTTCTTTGGTATGCGCTGTATGAAGAATGAGAGTGTGAACCACAGGAGAGAGAGGGATCATCAACGATCGAATGGGAGAAGAGGCGAGTCTCACATCTAGCTAAGCCTATTTCAACTAGCAAGCACAGAATGAGAAGGGTAGTGCATATGTTCAGTGAAGATAAGGGAAACAGGGATTAAATGATGGAGACCAGTACGAGAAAGAAAGTGCACATTTACATCAAGATGAATGGTAGGCAACGGAAGAAACGGGCAATGAACTGACTCATTCCAAGTGACCAGACCAAAGATTGGACATGGAGGAGAGTGGGGGAGGAAGACACGGAGATACGGCATGGTCATGAGGGGGGGGGGAGGCATGAAGGGGCAGAGTCTAATCGTCGTTGAATGGCTGGAGGGTGTGCCATTGAGCAACGGATCTGCAAGGAGAAGAACTTGAGATGAAATACGTTCCTAGTGAGGGCTATTTGAGAGTAGCTGAACATTGATGGATCGCTATGAATTTTACAGTTACATTATGAATAGATAATATTGACTACCTTCTGGGAGTCGCAATCATGTCCAGCCACTGTTTCTGTCCCGCGCCAGTGGCGTTTGCTCCGATTATTATCTGAATGCAGTGGTTTCAACCTATTCATCAACTCTTTTTAAACAGTCTATTTGTTTATTATTCACCTGTCCGATCCTCTCGTTGGATCCGACTCGATCGTAGTCAGAGACTGTCACGTGCAGGTGCACTTTCTACAATGATCATCAGTAAGTGGGGAAGGAAATCACCAATTTTCGGGACTTATCGGATAAAACTTTCTCTCTCATACCTGCATCTTCTCAGGGCTGACATCGAAGGAGAAGCTCTCGTTGTAGTATGGATTGAGTGTCTTCATCTTGATCGTCGTCTTCTTCTTCTCCAGTCGCTTGTTCGCCATCATCAGATAGATCTTCACGTACGGATCTGAACCATTTCGTTATTCTTCTTGACTTATCACAGGAGTTGTTTGCTTTCTGAATTCCACCAGGCACATTTCCCCCTGAATTCGCGAGTAAGCTCAACGCCCTCACCCCTCAGAGGAGTTCATAAACCACTCAGCAATTGCTCCCCCCCCCCTCTCTTCTCCTACTCCCACTCCCCTTCATCTCGAGTGGATTTCTCGTATTTTCATGCCAACAACAGGCTCCCCTCATTGAAATCGCCCCCTTTCTATCGCCCTTTTCAGCCTCGAATAGTAGGGGAAAGAATCCAATCAGCGCTTCCATTGTGGAAGCCGGCAACACTTTCTGTGACGAGGAGAGAGAAGAATTTTGAGAATCGTCACAGATTTTGAGAGTAGCGAGATTGCCATTTCCAGATTCTTCTTTCGAATAAATGATTATGGGAAAGCATGAACATCGTGACATTCTATGAAATTCCAAGAATTATCCGACGGAATCCGGCGGAATGAGAAAGAATCAGAGTTCGCAGATGAAGATCCCTATTTCACCAGCGTTCTCAGAAACCAAAACATCCGAGGCACTCCTACTACTGATCTCCCGTGGAACCTTAGCCGCTGAACAAGTATCTTTGACTCTTGAGTGTCCGTGGAGCGACTTCATAAATCAAATTGACTCGCTCCTATCACAAGTCGTACATTTTTCACTCGCTCCCATTTATCAAAAAACTGGCTCGTCTGCAGGGAAGATGAGGAAGGGAAGGAAGAGAAGGAAGAGGAGGAAGAATGGCGTACCCGATAGTCCGAGGACGTCCATCTTCTTTAGATTCTTGCACTCCATCACGACGACACTCAACTTGTTCTTGTTCGGGACGTAGCGAAGAGCGAGGCACACTTCACCCAGACGATTCTCCTGAACGAGACCAGACTGAACTCTGTTCTGAATCCATTTCTCAACGAACTCTGCCCCTTCTTTCTGTTTGAGAAAGAAGATGTTTCTCTCTCGTTGGTAGTGGCGGAAATACGGAAAAAGAAAGCACAGATACTTCTTTTTCTGACTTCTCTAATGTCCAGTATTTTGTTTTGTTATTGCGAGATTTTGGAACGACTTCATCAGTCACAACTGAGCATCTCGACACAAGGGAGCTTCGAGAAGCAAATCTCTCAGCAGTGGGAGGAGTGTGGGTAAACTAACAGGCGGACTCTCGATGAGTGCGGTGTTCTCAGTGGTTGCAGTCAGATCGATCTTCCCCAGAGGAATCGAGACTTGCCCGATCTGCAAAGAACAATCATCGTTTCATTAGATCCCGTAATGACAGCACAATGAAATGATTCTTGCTGGAAATATCAGTTATTCCTTGCTCTTTAGATCTCTTTTCTTTCTTAGAATTAAAAAGTAAATAATCTGATGACCTGATCGTGCTTTCCAAATCTGTCAAAATCGAAGACATTCAACACGAGAGTTTGCCCTCCGATCTCGTTGAATGGAATCTGAAATGCCTTTCGTTCTTTTTCTTCTCAGTGACTGTGTTATTGCCCTTCCTCGGTCAGTTCTCCTTCTCCTCAACCTCTTTCTCTCCTTTCCTATCCATGGCCAGATCTCTTCTCTCCCTTCCACAGACAGAAGAGATGTCAACAAAATTACTCTATTCCACACACGGACCGAAGCTGAGGCCTATTTAGAGGGAGAAGAGAGGAAGGGAGGAGAAATAGTGTGCTCTGATCTACCAAGGAAGGAGATAAACGGGGCGAAAACAGGCCCCAAGAGACGTTTAGGTCTCATTAGCCATCTTGAGGTTTACCCAGAAGAGAAAGATTATTCTCAGAGAAAGGCCGAATTTCGAAAACATTCCCTGTCCAGATAACACAGAAGGTGAGTACAAATTGCATCGATTATAGAGGACTCAAATACTCAGTTTGCCCTTCTTTCATTAGCTGTTTAGTACGAGACCCTTTCCTTATGAGGGAGAAAATGTCGCGTGGTCCAGTATTTCCAATTTTGAGTCGTCTCTTGCCCCCAGAAAGAGGAATGATTTATGAGAGATCGCCCTTTCTCGGTAACCAGTGGAAGAAGGATCAGAAAGGAGATACACGTGGTGAATCTCCACTCGAATCTCCAAGTCTAACCAAATTAGGCCAGTCTCCAGAAGGGGCAGAAGAAAGACCTTCTCTTCTTCTATTTTGGGCACGTGGGAAAGGAAAGAAACAAGGAGTTTGATTGCATGGGCACTATTTTGGGCGCGTGTTTTCTTCCTAGAATGCAAGCAGCAGTGAGTAAAAGGAGAAGAGGAGACAAACAAGGGAATCAGATGACTGCGTCGAAGAGATTCGGAAAGATTCGGAGAGGAAGGAGACTGATCGAGATGAACTCGTGAAAGTGCTGTCTCTCTTATGGCAGGAAATGGAATTCGCACCTTGAATGTGAAGCTCTCGTTGAAGACCGGATTGAGAGACTTGCGTTGAACCTATAACCAGAGCATATACGATCTGTCTGTCTGGCCTCATGATGAAGATGGGCTACTCATTTACGCCTTCGAGTGAAAAAAGTCCGCAGGAGGAAAGTGGATGCACTTTTCATTCTGCACGTTCGCTCCTCTCTCGCAGGTCGATGATCTCTCTCCTTACCTTCGTCTGGAACTTCTTCTTCTTGTCGGGCAGCAGGAAAAGTTTGACGTACGGATCTGCAATAATACAGTAATACAGCTGACGTGGACTATTTTCAAAGACATGTAAAAGAGAGAATTACTCCTGCGGAGATATAAACCACTTCCAAAACCAATTCGCACAGTCGGGAGCTTATTTTATGAATTACTTTCGTAAGAATTCGAAATCGTGAGAATAATGGCGAACGATATTCGCACGCTATCAAGTAATTCTCCGAGATCGAATAATCTCATCTCCACGTACCTGAAGTTCCTCCGAGATCCATCGCAGGCAGATCCTCTGCTTGGATGATGCATACAGTGAGCTGAAAGATCAAAGATCAACTACTTCGAATTCGCGCGATTTCCAATGCGATCGTTCCGCTTTGATCTCCATCTTTCTCCAAGCTCCAAGAATCAAGTCTCTGTTTTCCTCCCTCATCATCTTCTTCTCCATTCCAGACCCTCCGACTCGGGGTAATTCGCTTGTTTTTCGCTTTCTGCTATACGCGTCCGCTCATCTCGCATGGAATGGATACAGAAGGAGATGGAGGCCTGCCTTCCCTCCTCTTGACAAGGCAAACCCATCAAAGGACCGAAGAGATGACAGAAGAGACGTTGTACACGAACATCTCACTTGTCAGCCCATTCCAGAGTTGGCTCTTTCCTTGTTCCCCCCTTCTCCCTTCTCTCCACTCTCAGAATTTCACTCAATAGCACTATGAATTATTCGTGCACACGAAGAGTGTGGTTTTCCTGGTAGGCAACAACCACATATGGCTCGTTCTGGCACGTGGCAGGGAAATAGAAGAGGAAGGAAGGGGCTTCCCCCTCTGGGGACAGGAAGAAAGGGGCTAACCGAGTTTACCCATTTTCTGCAATGTCGCAGAGGGCTCACGCACGAAATCCTTGGGGGAGGGCGAGGTTTGGGATCTTTTAGGACTGCGAAACGAGGGAAGGGAAGAAAGCAGTGACGAGAAAGGATTAGCACGTGTCATTTAAGGAATGAGCAGGAGGATTAGCAAGACCTTCACACTCAAAGGGTATACTAACAGAGTTCTTATCGAAGTCGTAGTCGAGTTTGTAGCTGAGTCTTCCGAGGAACTTCTTCTCCTTCTCCTCCTCCTTCCGCTTCGTCTGCGGAGTTGACATTCCTGCAGAAGTTACTGTCGTTAGCAGCCATGGTGATCCTCCTACAGGAATGAAGCGAATCTCGCGAACGGCCGCTAAAGAGCGCAAGTTCACGCGGGAATTCAGAGGCACGAAGTAAGAAAGAGAGAGGGAGGGACTGAAATAAGGCAGAAAAGAGACTCGGAGGCTTGACAGCATCGATTGTGAAGAGAGGAAGAGAAACGAGAGGGAGGACGAGATACTCACTACTCCCATGATTAGATGAGAGAGGAGAGGGGGGAAAAGAGGAGGGAGAACTAATCCCAGACTAGGGTTGTGACCTACTCTCTCTCGGTCTTATTAGTGAATGGTTTCAGTCGAAATATCGAGTCTAATTGTACTCCAAGCTGATAAAAAGGGCTTCAATAGCGTCAGGATGCTTTTTCAAAGGCTTCTTCGAGCATCATACAAATTTTCTTCTTCAATTGGACTCAAAAAATGTGCTGAATCTTTAGTTCCTACCGTATTCAGCGAGAAAATTCGCGGCAACGTAGAATCCATTCCATAGACGAGTTGAGAAACTGGGAGAGATAGGATGACTACTGTATGATGAGACCATTCTCTATGAGAACTGACAGTCGATTTTGTTCTTTACTTTTCGATATATTCTCAAAGGAATATTTTTCTCATGTACTCATCAAGCAAGGTTCCCCCGGGAAGGAAGTTCCTAGAGATTAGCTTATTTACCTAGTATTGCACAATCACCAGGTGCTTTCTGCGAACGACCTATGATTACGCATGAGCACTTTTTGATTTTCTAGGCCAAAATTCCTACCCTTTTCCAGAGCCCCTTCAAATTTCCGTGCGCAATTATAACGATGAGCATCGAAGAAATGTCGAAGAGCCAAGTCAAATGGAGAAGGAACTTTCACAATTTTCTCAAATCTCTTTCCAATTCTCACTCAAGATTCGCCTGCTTAATTCGAGTGGAAGAAGAGTGCATCTCAAATGTGGCAGAAGCACGAAGAGGAAGAGGAGGAAGAGGAATATTAGAGAGACGGAGGAGGAGATGGAAATGAGAGTCTGGAGGAGAAGGAGAAGGAGAAGGTCGAGTGAGGAGGAGGGATTGAAGGATACGTCTCCCATTCAGTCTTCTCTCGCAGGTCAAAGGGAGAAGAATGAGCTCATCCTGGAGAAGGAAAGAGAGAAAACGGGAGATTGTGAGTAGAAAACATCGTTTGCGCAGCTGCAGATTACAATTCATAGTTACGGATCGAAGATCGAATGCGGGGGATAAACAGAAGACCGGAAATTTGACTTCCCATTGCATGAAATTTACCAATCATGGATACCTTACAGACGGAGAAAATTAGCTTACTTCCTGGTGATTTTCGTGAGAGCGAGCTATTGACAGTTCGCACCAGAAAAAGCGACGGAGTGGGAAAGTGAGCAGCCAGTGAGAGGACGCTTACACGAATTGAGTCGCGACCGAAACGACACTTTCCCTCCCCCCTCTCCCCCCCCCCCTTTCCCTCAATGCTTGTAAGCGGCGAACGAAAAGGACGAAAACATGTAATGAAAAGCGATCATGAAAGGGGGAAGGGCAGAAAAAATGGATGGATGTGAATGGAGAGGAAGGAAGGATGAAGAGGAGGACGAAATCGGCAGACCGAGAGAGATTCGCTTATTTTCAAGTAGCGAGAAGTACTCGAAGGGAGAGAATTTTGAGGAGGAGAAACACGGGGTGAAATTGGCAGAAGCTGCGTGAAAATCGAGAGATGAGACGGAAAACGAGCGATAATTGGACTTCTCCTTCTCGATTTCAGACGAAGGAATTAAAAGAAGGGCGAAGAGTCGAAGGATTGGACAGTTGGAGAAAACAATACTCGTTAGTAACCTTACGTTACTTTACGTTGCGTAACGTTACGCAAAGTTACGTATCCTTACGTTGCGAATCGTTACTGTGGAGTTAATACGATGTTGCTTTTGTTAGTCGTGGATGCAATTATCTCAATATCTGCTCTGGAAGATTAGACTCTCTTCTCTCTGCAGTCACTCACCATCAGAACGATGAGAGAGAGAGAAAGAAGAGAGAGACCAATCTCCACCGTATCTCTTTCATTTGTCTCTCCTCTTCTGCTTGTTTTTATTCAGTGAAATCACACGAGAAATACGATATTCAGCAGATTTTTTTGGAAGAGAAAGCGGAAAGAGGAAACGAGCAAAGGAAACTATCAAAGAAGGAACGCATTACACGAACATTTATTGGATCTGGCGAGAGATAGAAAATCTCTTCCTCATTCTCATTGGAGAGAAGAGATAGCACTTGAAACGAGGAGTCTCTCTCTTTCTGCCTCACTGCAGACATGGTTCACAATCTCAGTGGCAAATGAAGGTCTGAAACCCCACTGCCCCTTTCTGAATTCCTTCTCTCCTCACACCCTGGACTCCATTGGTGGAAAATGTCCCCTCACTCTCTCGCCATGATCTCTCTTGGTCAGAGAGAATGAGAGAATGTGGATATGGAGCGATCACCAGTCTCATCTTCTCCCCAATGCATAACTTACTATTGAATAGGCAATAATGAGAGTGAGAGAGTGGATGGAATGGAGAGAATCGAGACGAATAAGAGAGAAGAAGATGACTGGAAGACTGACAGAGGAAGCCAAAAAATGGAATACGATTTACCATCCATTTCCGATTATTTGAGATGTGAAGATGAGATGAGAAATTTGAGAAACTATCACTTTTAGAAATATCTGTTCATGTCGGAGATCTGTGAATCCATCTACAGTATGTTTGGATGAAGGCTACTGTGGGCAAAACATGAATAGTTTGAGGTTCTGCATCGTAGCGTTTGGAAAATCACTTTAGATTCTATATATTCATCGGGATGTATCTAGATGTGAAAGAATTCCGATAATGTTCTAGAAAATGTCGAAACAAATACAGTTGATTGTATTGTCAGGGGAACTCAACCATGTTAGATCGAATATGAACAGGTGGAACTGGCGAAAGATATAAAGGAAGCAGGTGATACTTGTAATGCGAACACCCCACTCCAGTTCGATTCCTTCCTCTTCTGGGGAGTTTGCTCTTTCGTAGATCTCAGTACAGGTGCATGGCGAAGGCAGAAACGGGGAAAAGAAGGGTCTTGTACGACGAATCAAATGGCTCGAGCAGTAGGTTGTATGGTGTCACAGCTGCAGTTGCTGCATAGAGTGTTTCCCAGAGCACATGCAAGTCTATTTCTCTTCGGACTTATCCCGAGAAATCGTAGGTATCCAAATGGTGTTATTGAAAAACATAAAACTTAAAACAAAGAAGACAACTTCACTCTCACACATCCCATGTCATTAGATTATTTGATGTAAACGAATAGGCACAATTATTCCAAGAAAATATTATTGATCTTGCGATGAGTAACTGGACTGATCAAGGAGGGGTTCGGTGGGTCGACCGAGGGGTCAGATTCGCTCTTCCTCAACACTTCTTGCTGGCGGTGGCAAGCAGCACGGCGAGAGTGATTGTAATGACTGCAATTATTGGCTTTAAATGGATAACTCAAGTAGACATACTCAAGAAGAGGACGGAAGTGGCAGCGAAGATTATCACGAATCGAATGGTGATCTTGCGACGGCATCTACTCTCTGCAATGCACATCTTCCCTCCAGATCCCCTTCACTCACTCTCCGATCGCCTACAGTATCCCTCCCCTCCTCACCGAATTCCTTCCTCTCCTCCTCAACGAGTCGATCGTAGAGGGCGAGGTAATTGACGTGGACGCAAGAGCGAGAATTGGTAGGCATCGATGCATTAACCATCTTCATCCGAACTCCATTCTTTCGCGGTGACGGATCTGCAGCAATCGATAATGACGACTGTCGGGATACGGTACTCGATGGCCTTACTTGGTGACATCTTCTCAGCCTCCTTGCCACTCTCCTTCGCACTCTCCTTCACTTCCTCTTGACTGGCCTTCCCCTCCATCGGCTCTTCCTCGTTCGCCTCCGCCACGAGCTGAGAGGAGAGAGTCCTTCTGGAGACAGTCCCCCCCCCTCTCACCTTCTCTCTCCTCCGTGCACTCGTTCCCTTCATTCTACTCTTCCTCTCCTTCCTCGATCTGCTCTTCTCCTTGATCAACTCCTCGAGTCGCCGTTTCCCCACAGACCGATCACTGCAATCAGAGAGGATGAGTGTCGAACACAAACATGTTGCTGTCAACAGCAACTTTTTGAATCACTCAACAACAACGTGATGGAAAGAATAATTTTCAGGTCGTTGAGTTTGCTCAACCGGTTGTATTCGACATGCCCCCCCCCCTCTTCAATTCCCCTACCGTACCCTGCCTCCCCGGCTGCTCCCTCGACCTGCGGCTTCTGTTCTCCCTGTAAATACATCCTTGATGGTGTTGTTAGTTTTTGTAAAGTCCAATGAGCCCTTTCATCTTGGTATTCAAGACGTTGAGATCAGAGTGAACACTTCAGAAAGATCAAAGATCATCGGATCTCGGACCTCAGCCTTCGCTTCGCCTGCTGCCTCTTGCGATTCCGCATCACCCGGCTGCAATTGAGACCGAATTCCATCTACAGTATCCTCCGATATCTCTTTCCACTACAGTACCCACCTGCGTCTCTTTATCGGTGTGGGATCGATCACTGGGAGTGACAGTTCCCTTCACGGCGGGGACGGGTTTCAGTTCGTGCAATTCAGTTCGTTTCTCTGCCTCGACTATTCTCCGGATTCCGGCTGAGATGGAGTCAGTCTTCGGTCGAGGAAGCGACGGATTCCGTCGAGGCATCGCGGAAGCAGCGACTGGCGAGGGAGTGGGAGGAGGAACGACCACCTCCGGTCGGATATCCTCCGCCGAGGGGGTGGCTGAAGGAAGGAAGCACAATAATCTGGTGTTACGGTAAATTGACTCACCTCTGATGGGTCTGTCACTCATTGAGGATGGGGAGAGAAGAGCTGTCGACCACTGGGCATGGGGAGAAGGGATAGGAATGAATTGGAGAAGGAGTGGAGAGAAATTTATTTGATGTTGATTAAAATGTAAATTGACAGATACAAAAATAGGTAAATTTCAGAGATACAGTGCTAGCAAAAGTGTGGTGAACGGGACACTAGCCGCTCCTTGTCATTGCGTCTGAGACTGTTCGTAATGTTCGTGTTGCCGGAATTAAGGACAAGGGGCATAGCTGATCAGTCTTTATCAAGCGGGTGAGAAGTTTCGTGCCAGACGCACATCGCGTGGTAAATGACCTCAAACTTGGGTAATTAATCCCCATGTGGAAAGTGTATTTACAGTGACCACGTAATTTTTGTAACATCTGGGCTGTATCTGCGTCACACGAATCCACACCGAATTCACTTTATCTTTCGATTTAAATAAAAGGAAAATTGGAACCGGAAAAGTTGCCGTCGAAAAGTGTACAATTTGCAGAAAATTACTGTGTTCGCAATGAATTGGTTGCAAACTGACGAGGAAACAGGCCATTTTTCTTGCAGTTTCGCATTTTCATTTAACACATTTCCGCATGCATAATTGCGCTTATTTTCAGCAGATGTCACTCAACCTTCTTTCTGGATATGGGAGCGACGAGGACAGCACCGAAGAGAAGGTATATTTGAGTCCATTTGTGTACTAAACATGGTTTTGTCGGTTGCCGGCACAATTCGAAATAATTCCTTTTTATAAATTGAATTAATAGCTTATTTCTAGGACCATGATGAGTATGGCGAGGATGTAGGTGAGAAGGAGGACGAAGAGGACGAGACGCCATCGACTTCGGAGGAAGCAAAGGAGGAAAAGGAAGAGGGAAAGCAGGTTTGCATTCGAATTTCTTTCTTTGTTGATCGGTAAACATGCACCTCAGTTCTATTATGACTTCAATTTTGTTAAGGTGCCTTGATAATCGCTGATGATTATTTCCAGAAGTCCTTCTTCTCATCGGATTTCGCCTCTTCCAGTGAAGACGACGAGGATGAGGATGAGGTACGCTTTTTTCTCGACTCCCACTATTGTTGGCCCCATCTGGGCAAGTGTAATTACATGTAATAAGTGAATACAGCTCTTAATTATATTTATATATACCATTTTATTATATATACCATGCTCGTAAGGGTTTCCATGATAATGAATGTCATTGTAGGAAGAGAATCAGGCGGATGCTCCGTCAGAAACTCGTCTTCCCTCTGCACGGAGTGTGCTCATGGGCACTGCCAAACTGGTTAGCACATACTTACTTCTGTTGTTGTTCCGGTTATATTTTTATCAGCATCCCATTCGAGAATATATAGTTGATTGAGAATAAATTCTAGATAGGGAAGTGGCTGTATAATATTTTGTATTCGCCACCTACCAAATATTCGTGTTTTGAGCGCGCTATTTTTATATTGGAATGAGTTTGGATACTAGAATTTTTACACAAAAAGGGAAGAATTTTAAAAGAGGAGGGAAGGTTATTAATGAGGGATTATTCGAAAGGATGCAATTGATTTCTTCAGGAATCTTCGCTGTTCATCTCGGAGGCAGAGAAGGAGCAGGACGCGAACAATGCCATGCTCAGCCAGCACGTACCCGTGTCGGAGAGGGTCAGCCAGATATTATGATTATTACATTATTCCTATTCTAGAATAGACAAGGAGTTATAATTTGTTGCTACATAGGGAGGCTATTCATTGTCCAGCCCCTATGTGGGAGAATTTGCGAGACACCGGTCGAATGCGCAGACCAGGAAAAAGTTAAATAAAATGGAGCTTCTTGTGTTCATGGGTTGCATATCTAGAACCAAACCCAACTAGCATAGCATTGTCTTCAGTGGCTCGACAATGTAGTCACTCTTTTTTTTAAAAACTACAAGCTCTATAGCCTTATCTTTCATGCTCAGGTGAAGGCGGAGTCTCGGGGGTTCCGTGGGAAGAGGAAGGCGCAGCCGTGTCGACAGTTCCTGGCGGGGAAGTGCACGAGAGGAACCAGATGCAGATTCTCCCATACTCTGCCCGAGGAGAACAGCAGTGGTCAGTGAAGGAAGGGAAAGGGAGGGGGTGGGTACGAGTAGCATGCGAAGGATGGTGATCTAGTAATAGTTTATATTTTTATTGAAAGAGGGGGTATGGTCACTGTGTCCGTATGTCAATCACCAAAATACAGTATTTGTCATTAGGTCTGCATGCGATGTTGAGTTGCGCATTCTTTTAATTTTCATGTGGTCCCTATCTGATCAGGAAAATATGGATTACTGTATTTTCAACTGTTTCCGTTCAGGACATTGTCCTCTCTCTGCGACGATCGAGAGCAAAGCCGCGTTCTACACAGACGCCAATGAAGTATTCAATAAGAAGGCCAAGCTCAATTAGGTTACCCTACCGCCCCACTGTAATATTCCCTCCTTTCAAGTAGTTCAGCCTTGTTGAGCACAGTTATTTATCGATTATTTCATGTTCAGACGGCTTAAATCGGATAAAAATTTAAAGTTCAGAAGAAGGTTTTGTTCTGCAGAACGTTGAAGTAGATTGTTCCTGGAAGAGGGGAGACTTGGAACAAAGAAAAAAGAACGAGAGCTTGCAACATATCATGAACGCTCGTATCCCCAGGAGAGTAGTGAGGAAAGACAAGAGAAAAATGAAAAGACGACCGAGTTCGTCCTCCTTCTCTCAGACTGAACGACGAAGTCTTGATTTAGGATTCAGGTGAGGAGGATATTGCAGTCTTAGACTTTCGCTACCAGCCACGTACAGGATAAACTTCTTTAACAATTCTCAATGATCACTATTAGTTTCGCTCGCTCATTCACTTCAGTTAGGCGTGGAGCGTGAGAATGTGTCTAATAATTTGTGAGGGGGGGGGGTGTTAATAGTATTTTCTTTCTCACTACTTATTCCCTTTCTCGTGTTCAGAAGGTTGAGGATATCTGTGAGTAGGTATTTCAGTGGTGGTAAAGTAGACTGCGTGAGAGAGACGATGCGATAAGCCTAATCCGCGTGTTGTAGGGAGCGGAGGAGGGGGAACAATGTGTGGAGATTAGATGATTGAGTTTGGGGGTGCGAGCCTCATACTTTCACACGCGTATGATTGGCTTGTTGCGCGAATTTGTAAATTGGTCTCTTTCTCTACGATTGGCTATAATTTAAACGGATGAGGGGACGTCGAGGTAGTCATTCTACAGTAGATCATCATGAGCTTATCGTTCGCATCACCATCAATATTTTACGGTAACCGGCTGCGGAAGGGATTAGAGGTCGAATTCGAGTGAATGCTACAATTTCCCACGCGATTTTCCCCTGATTGTGAGTCGCCCTCCTTGTTTGTAGTCTGGCTGTGACTTATTCGTCATTAGTCTAGCCCTCGCGAGTCGTTGACGCACTCGAGAATAGATCAAACGAGGCTTTTCCATCGTAGTCTCCAATCCCTTCTTCGTATTGGGCAAATCGTCTATCTCTTCGATGGCTGAGTCTGTACGGGCTTCGTTCCTTCTCATCCTCCTTTCCTCCCCTCGAGGGAATAGTACCTATATTTAGTGAGAGAGTGCGCGAAAGAGGAGAGTATTTGTACCGAGACTCATCCCTGTTTTGCTTCCACTCCCTTCTCCTCCCCTCCTTCGAAATGACTGGGTATGGAGACGATGGAGAATCCCCACCTCGAGCCAGACGAGCAAGAGTGAGCAGAGTGGAAGATGCAGGAGCATACCTCCTCTTCCCCCTCCTGCCCTAATTTTTATCCTATAGGGTATTATCCTTGGCAGAGTACATTGCACATTATAATATCGCATGTTCATGACTATTTTGCCTGTATCACACTCACCATTTCTTGTTTGCAGACCAACTTCGGGAAATAATTATATCATTAGAGTACGACTCCCATGCTTGCATTCCATTTGTATCTCTCAATCGTCGCTTGGCAATCAACTCGTGTGATTAATATCATGAGTCGTTGACGCACTCCACAATGGAAATAGATTCTTTCTCAGTCGTCTTCTCCATTCCTCGATGACGACTCCCTTCGTTTCTTCGAGTATCTCCCACTCGAGATAATTATGAAACGTGAACCCGCGCGTGCTCGTGCAATCATTATGAGGCCATAGTAATAGTATTACCCCCCCCCCCCTTTCTGCCTTCTCCGGATGATCAGAGAAAGCGAGAGAGCATGGGAATGGAGAGAAGCAGACGGTTCCTCCTCCTCTCCCACTAATGATCTCCTCCTTCTTTCTCTATCCCGGGAGGGCTGCATTTGGAAATTCATAGGAGTGACCATTGGCGGGATGCCGAGGGAGGGAGGGAGAGAAGGGGGGGGGGGCGGAGGGGAAGAGAGAATTACTCTTTCCGCTATTTTGCTACACAACTGCCTATATCCCCCTTTCATTCATTCCTTTCTGTCTCACTGTCTCTCCCGAACACTCGAGAGACCGACGGACGGCTTACTTTCAGCTGGCTTTAGGAGACCGCAAATTAGGAGGTATTACTGGAATGGATATTAGTAATGGTCTGGGGGTAGCTCCAGGAAGATGGGCAACAATGGGGATGATGGCATCGAAATGGCATTCTCTCATCATCTTCATTTGTCTCTGCCCGTCTGGCTGGACATTATCTCTTTCCTCTCCATGGCTCCTGTTTTTCGTCGTATCCCTTTCTTCTTCTCCTTCTGAGGGGAAGCGGAATGCGAGATTCACTGTTCATCCCACTCCCAGTCTTTCTCTGTCTGCCATTGTTGCTCCCCTTCTCTCCCTCTCCTCGAATTTTCTTTAGTGCATCTTTCTGATATCGAACGGTGACTGTTTTGCCGCGAGGTTTCGACTCACTCACTTTTCCCTCGCGCAGATCGAACGAAAGAGAGTCAACAAGTGCCAACGTCGCTGTTTTGACCGCCCCGAAATTGTATGCCAATTCCCGATATCCCCCATTCCCCCCTGTTCTCCTCCTCCCATTCGAATAAATTCAGATGCTGTAAGTGCGTGCTCCGATCGATCGATGATCAACGAATACCGTAGGAAGATGGCTGATCCGACGCCCCCTCTCGCAGCCACCAACGGAAATGGAAACGACGAGAGCTTCGATGTAAGTGATTCACAGTTCTTTCCTGCAGTGGGCCCTTCATGGGAATTTCCGCCCGTGAAGTTTAAAAGTGCAGTATCCCCTCTCGACTTGCACCCAGGCGAACTCATGTTTCTTTTTAGTCTGCGCTTGAAAATAAAAAGAACGAGAAAAAAGAAAGAAAAGGGGGGCGAGACTGGAGGGAATTCGTTAACTGGCCCATTCAATGCAGCGCGAAAGGGCAATGCCCCTGAAACAGATGGGGATTTGTGAATGGGATGAACCGGGGCATGACCCTCCCTCTCATTCTCCCATCCGGGATTAGACACCCTTGTTAGCGGCTCTTGATAGAGGGTCGATGAGTGATCGGCGCGCGGAAGTTGATGATATCAGTGTTTAGTTTATCTTGCGGGTTTGGTGGGGACGAGCAATAAAATATTTGTCTGTCCCTCCTCTTATGCCGTGTGTATAGGTGCTCTAACGATTGGAATGGCAGATAGACTGTGCGCCATAGGTCCATATCAAAATTAGGAAATACCGTTATCGTAGCCAGGAGCATCAGGAGCCAAGGAATGGTCTAGTTGGTTTCTCTTTTCCCTTCCCCTGCACTCCAAACCTATCCATTAGCCTTCACTGAAGGAAAGTGGAAGCTGCGAAATAGCAGGGGTGGAAGCTGTTCTTGTATTCATACGAGACATTTGGCCCCTTCGTTTCTCCCGTCAGTCTATTCCTTCTCTCGTCCCTCCATCTTCTAACTGACGTGCATTTCCACATCGCCTCATGTACACTGTGGGAAACTGCGGCCATGAGAAAGTTGTTGCCTTCTATTCTATGAATGCATATCTATTTCCGATACTGTAGGCTATATTGCGGCTACAAAAGAAGTAGATTTATTGTTGGCCACAGTTCCATTTCTTTTGATTACTGGAGATACGCTGGTTGCAATAACAGAAATGGGTGGGTTCTGGAAGTAACGTCGTTAACCGTGATTCCTATTCAACAGACCTTTTGGTTCGGGTGCATCCTGGGTACTCGAGTGATCTTCCGTCTGATAATTGAGTACCTGAGAAATGCTGAAACTCTGATATCACCTGTCCTAAACGAGAGTTTCTCGCTCCCCCTCTTCGTCACCTTTCGTAGCTGCTTCTTCACTCTTCTCTTCCCTTTCACCTCCTTCTCTCTCTTATTTCGGCCTCTTCAGTGGAAATTGTGCGTCCTCTCACCTTGGATACGAATGATCAGGGGCTTCTTTTTCTGATGAATTTTCCATCGCGCGTTCTTAAGAGAAAGAAAGGGCTTCGGAAGATTCTCACCCACGAAGATAGAGAATCATGAATTCATTCCTCCTTTTTACTTCACTCGCCATACGATTTCTCTCTAGATCCTTCTAGAATACTCCCATTCCTTGACTCAACATGACGTCGTTGTTTCCCGTCGAAGATTTTATTGAACTCCAGCCGTAGACACTGCGTGTGAGTGAAACACGCCAATTATAACTCGTAATCGGGTTGTACGGGAAGGAAGACTAGGTCCATTAGCTCACCCTAAAAGGTAAAATTAGCCTGTATAGAAGGTCCTTCTGTCTAGTCGTTCTCTCTAAGCCACAATGGACCCTCTACCGCCTATTTGTTTAACTTTCCCGCAAAATGTACGTCATGCAAGAGTTACATTCCGACTCTCTTATTATTTTTCTCAACAGCAAAAGAGTGGGTGCATTCATAGTCTTATCTCTTCATCCAAGGCCATTCCAGGACATGGCGCAGTACGGCGGTCGCATGAAGACAATCATCATCGTTCTCTACAAGGTACAGTGCGACTGCATGACTTACTGTAGTATACTGAGTTGAATTCAACCGTAATCTTGCAGTACCGACTCTCACTCATCCACATGGAGAAGCCGAGCAACGTGCGTGTCTTCGTCGTCACTCCACCGAGATTGCTCCTCGATGAGGCAGGGTACGGTAGAGGGTATCGAGAGGGATGGGTACGGTAGCAAAAAGAAACTGAATGGGATGGGTTCTTGATGCTACTTTTGAATCGCTCGATGATGTTGACTTTCTCCTGGTAGGGTACGGTAGCAGTCTCGTTGCAGGATCGACGTGATCTACCAGGTGGAGACGCCCGTCGGCGACCAGGATCTCTCTCCACTACTGCAGAAGGTGAGCACTCTCCGATTCTCCCTCTACAACCAGATTCCGTAGACGGTGTGAACTGAAGAGAAAGTATTTGGGATATTGGTAAAATTAGGTTTTATCCCATGCTATTAGTGAGATTTTAACAAATGCATGATGACGTTACGGGAGTAAAGAATAAGAATATTACTCTGGAAGTACGTGAAATCAATAATAGATTGTATTTCAGGCTCGTGAGTTGGCGCAGAACTTCAGCATTACTCACGTGAGTTTTTTTCATTCATTTCATTAACCAGAGGTGATTCCTCCACCTTCTTTTGCATCCATTGAGTATACGTTTTGAAAACAATCAGGAAGTCGTATAGATTCAATGATCAATACAAGCGTTGTGCTAGGGTAATGGTTTTTCATCTACAACTGTTCAAATGATCAAAAACATCACCTTTTAACATTTTCTCCTGTAGCAAGGTTTGCGAAAAACCAGTGCGGTAAATGCACGAGATATATTTTAGTCATTCTTATTCGGTCCGTTTAAATGCATTTTTAAATGATCGAAGAGAGAGAATGCGGAATCTAGGCTCAGAATGCCCTAATAAAATGCTTTAGGAAGAATGATAAACAACATTTTAAATCTCACATCGGCCGACGTAGTTTGTACTTCAGTAAACGGTCGATCGATTCTCTCCTTCAGGTGCGAGTGATCGCCTTCGAGCAGTCACTGCAGCAGCCACTGGCGAAGATGAGATACGAGATGGACATCGAGGGATTCACCCATGAACAGGTGGGGGGGGGGGAAGTAGAGGAGTGAATAGGGATTGATCAATAACCTAGATGGCTTGTTAGAGGATGAGGGAGAAGTGATTATAGATGATCGATGACTCACAATCTGTTTTCGAGTATTCTTATTTTGGGGGAATGAGTGCGTGGGCTAGAGAAAGTCGAACCTTTACTCGGAAAGCTCAAATTGCCACTTACGCGGATGTATCGCGAGAAATTCAGCGTAAAGCAGGTGCACGGAAGGGCTTCTTGTGAAAGAGAGGGGAAATTTAGTTGTCTTCATTCCACTTATTCTCCGTCGTCATTGCTGTTTGAAAGAGTGGGCGCAAAAAGATAATGGGAGAAAGATCCTTAGGTTACTCGATTATCGAATTTTGAGAAAAAGAGGTGTTCAAAGGGAGCGAAATGTCTTGAGAAAATAAGCCAATAAGAAAACATGACACAGAGATGGAGTGTCATCGGGCAGACATACAGCTCCATGCATGGTGAGCAACACGACAAAAGAACATATCTTAAGTATAAATTTTTACTTAGTATTCAGTAATGAAATCAAAATGTCTGCCGTGGCGGAACAGTTGTGAGTTTGTCACTTCATTGCAGTTGGAGGTCCTCTCTCGTCTCCGTGAAGCACAAATCACGAAGAGAGGAGGAATCGCCACTCCCAAGTGAGTACTGTAGACTGATAAATGTAACAAGACACATTTGGCACACCGAACCAGATAGTGCAACTTCAAGGCTTTTTTCCTCACTATAAGTTGTTGAGTTCGGATAAAAATAAATTATCAGACCTCTAGTGAAAGTCAGATGGTCGAGAATTGACAGTCATCTTTCTTCCTCTGGCAGGCAGACTTCCTTCTCTGGTTCTTCTCGACCTGCGAGTTGGATGGAATCACTGCCGACGAAGATAGGAGGATTCCCACTCTACGTGAGACCGGCAAGGCCAGTATTTCCCGTTGTCACTCGAGAATTGAACATGTTTCATCTCATCGATCTAAATTTCTGAGTGCTTCGAGTAAAAAAATTCGAACTATGACTACAAATTGCAGCGGTTCGTCGGACGCGGTGAAAAGCATCGCGGGAGTGGCGAGACTCGAGCACGACGAGGATCTCAAGTTTCCAGCACATTGGGATCCTAAGCTTAGAATTCCACGTGGACAAGTTGTCGCG
>JADMIO010789809.1_pt1 | contig 19682 bp, 14 predicted proteins | sample 8958161 | NCBI WGS metagenome assembly JADMIO01 (sample SAMN16585339, study PRJNA669376) | soil metagenome | isolation source: Crop rotation soil | place: USA: Cullars Rotation, Alabama | collected 2011
CCGCGACTTCAAGTCACGTGAATTCCAAGCTTCGGATCCCACTGTGCTGGAAAGGTCGCGACGTTCGAGCTCGCGTGGTACGCCCACAATGGCCGGGGTGGTGGCAAGGGAGGATTGAGCGGATTGAAGAAGCGCGAGATCCTGGCGATTCCCGGCCGCCAATTCCGCACCGTCGGCCTCGGCAAGGATGTCACCGACAAGTTCCTCGCCGGCCTGCCCGGCGTGCAGAAGGAAGGCTGCGACGGCATCGTCACCTCCGCCCGCTTCATCCTGCACCGGATGCCGAAGTTCATCCGCACCGTGTGCCTCGAATTTTTCGGCCAGGTGCGCGATTCGGTGCCGGCAATCGTCGAGATCAAGAACTACCTCGACCAGCGTCCGGGCGGCGCGATCCTCGCCGGCCTCGAGCATCTGGACCATCGCTACGTGAAGGCAGTCGGCTATGCGACGAAGGCCAAGCGCCACGGCCTGCCGAAGATGGTGCTGATCGGCGACATCGTCGGTGACGACGACGATGCGGTCGCGCGCGCCGCGTCGGAAGTGGTCCGGATCTGCAATGCGCGCGGCGCCGAAGGCTTCATCGCGGTGTCGCCGGAGACCCGAAAGAAGTTCTGGCTCGACCGCGCGCGCACCGCCGCCATCGCCCGGCACACCAACGCGTTCAAGATCAACGAGGACGTGGTGATCCCGCTCGACCGGCTCGGCGACTACACCGATGGCATCGAACGGATCAACATCGAGCTGTCGCTGGCGAACAAGATCGAACTCTGCGATGCGCTCCATGCCTTCCTGTCCGACCACGAAGCCGTGCGCGCGACGCAGAGCCCGGACGAAGCGCACCAGGCGTCGCCGGAGCTGCTCGCCGACAAGGTCCAGGAGGCGCGGCAGCTGATCGGCGAAGTGCGCGCGCGATGGCAGCAGTGGCATTCGGCATTGACCACCCAGCCGTCGCCTCCGGACAGCGAGCCGATTTTCCGCAAGCTGCAGACCTACGAGCTGCGCGCATCATGGAACGACGAGCTGCGCGCGCCGCTCGATTCGATTTTCGCCGGGCTGCCGTTCGCGCCGATCGTGCGCCGCCTTGCCGACATTCACCGTGACGTGCTGCGCGGCCGGGTGTTCGTCGCGCTGCACATGCACGCGGGCGACGGCAATGTCCACACCAACATCCCGGTCAACTCCGACAACTACGCGATGCTGCAGCAGGCGAATGCGGCGGTCGCGCGCATCATGGGACTGGCGCGCAGCCTCGATGGCGTGATCTCCGGCGAGCACGGGATCGGGATCACGAAGCTCGAATACCTGACCGACGAGGAGATCGCGCCGTTCGTCGCGTACAAGCAGCGCGTCGATCCGGAGGGCCGCTTCAACGCGGGCAAGCTGCAGCGTGCTACCGCGGTCGGCGGCATCGCCGGAGACCTCTCGAACGCGTACACGCCGTCGTTCAGCCTGCTCGGCGCGGAGTCGCTGATCCTCGAGCAGTCGGAGATCGGCGACATCTCGGCCATGATCAAGGATTGCCTGCGCTGCGGAAAGTGCAAGCCGGTGTGCGCGACGCATTCGCCGCGCGCCAACCTGCTCTATTCGCCGCGCAACAAGATCCTCGCGACGTCGCTGCTGATCGAGGCGTTCCTGTACGAGGAGCAGACGCGGCGCGGAATATCGCTGCGGCACTGGGACGAATTCTCCGATGTCGGCGATCACTGCACGGTCTGCCACAAGTGCGTGAATCCCTGTCCGGTCGACATCGACTTCGGCGACGTGTCGATCGCGATGCGCAACCTGCTGCGCAAGCGCGGCAAGAAGAAATTCAATCCGGGCACGGCGGCGGCAATGCTGTTCCTCAACGCGACGGACCCGGGCGCCATCAAGGTGGCGAAGAAGGCGATCATCGATTTCGGCTACCGCGCGCAGCGGCTCGGGCATGCGTTCGGCAAGCGCTTCGGCCTCATCCAGAGGCAGACGCGACATCCGCCGCCGACGCAGGGCAAGCCGCGGCTGAAGGCGCAGGTGATCCACATCATCAACAAGCCGATGCCGGGCGGACTGCCGAAGCGGACTGCCCGCGCGCTGCTCGACATCGAGGACAGCACGATCGTCCCGATCATCCGCGACCCGCAGAAGGTCAACGAGGATTCCGACGCCGTCTTCTATTTTCCTGGCTGCGGCTCCGAGCGGCTGTTCGGCCAGGTGGGCTTGGCGACGCAGGCGATGCTGTATCACCTCGGCGCGCAGACCGTGCTGCCTCCCGGTTATCTGTGCTGCGGCTATCCGCAGACCTCCGCCGGCGACGCCGACAAGGGCCTGCAGATCACGACCAACAACCGCGTGCTGTTCCATCGCGTCGCCAACACGCTGAACTATCTCGACATCAAGACGGTGATCGTGTCCTGCGGCACCTGCATGGACCAGTTGCAGAAGTACGAATTCGACAAGATCTTCCCCGGCTGCCGTTTGCTCGACATCCACGAATATCTGCTCGAAAAGGGAACGCAGCTCGACGGCGTGACCGGCGTCCGCTACATGTATCACGACCCGTGCCACACGCCGATGAAGACCTACCAGCCGCTGAAGGTCGTCAATCAGCTGATGGGATCGAAAGTCGAGCTCTCCGACCGCTGCTGCGGCGAGTCCGGAACGTTTGCCGCAAGCCGGCCCGACATCGCCACGCAGGTGCGGATGCGCAAGCAGGAGGTGATGGAAGCCGGCGCGACGGCGTTGCGCGCCGACGGCTTCGCGGGCGACATCAAGGTGCTGACCTCATGCCCGTCATGCCTGCAGGGCCTCGCGCGCTACCGCGACGATGCGAACGTCGATGCGGATTACATCGTGGTCGAAATCGCGAAGCACGTGCTCGGAGAGAACTGGATGCGCGAATTCGTCGACAAGGCGAACAAGGGCGGTATCGAGCGCGTGCTGGTTTGACGCGACCCGGCTAGCCCGTGGAGTCGTCCCGCCGCACGACATCGGCGTTGTCGCTCCCGTGCGCCGACGCTGCGCGGACTGCCGACAGGTAGTTCGCCGGCGCATGATCGGCCAGACGCCGCGACCACGCGTTGCCGGCCTTCCACGCCGTGCGGCGCAGGTATTCGCGGCGAGCGATCTGCTGGTCCGCGTTTACCAGGGACCGGTGGGGTTCGGCATGCAAGCGGCCGTTGCGATCGACATAGCGCTCGGTGCCGATGTCGGCGAATCCGAGCCATGCGGGCGGCACCTCGCACACCAGGTCGGTGCAGCCGCGCGTGCGCACGATGTCAACGGCTGCCGCGAGGGCGGCAAACTGCGCGTTGCCCACACGCGGGCAGCCGTATGCGTACACGGCGTCCGGTGGAAGCAGCGTTGCAGCCAGAGCCGCGAGCGCGGCGCCGCGGCTGTGCCCGGTGAAGAGCAGCCTGCCGTTGCGATGGGTCAGCGACTGCAGCAGTTGCGGCCAGACCCTGCGCAATCCCAGCGCAAACCCCGCATGGACCGCGCCGCCGGGCCCCCATGCAGTACGCCACGTCATCAGGTCGGTCAGCACATCGCGAAACCCCGAAGTGCCGCGAAACGATACGACGGTCAATGGAGCCGCGTGATCGCGGGCAATGAAGCACTCGGTCCCGCCGGCGCTGATGAATTTCACATCGCCGAAGCCGACGCGGGAAAGGATCGCGCGGACGCGCTGTTCTTCGACCTCATGCCGATTGAACCCGATGTAAGCGATGCGCGACAGCTCGGCACACAGCGTTGCGTCGTCAACCGGCCGGCCATGCGCGAAGAAATCGCTCGCGGAAGATGGCCGCAGCAGCGCGCGCCAGGATGGGTCGTAACCGCGCACAGTGGTGTGGAGCCCGTCTCGTCCGGACCGTCAGCGCCGGGCCGGCACGCCTACTGCTCGGCGATCGTCCGGGACTGCGGAGCGCCGCCCGGTCCGACGATCTGCAGTGTCGATTTCGAAGTCCACAGCTGGATCAGCGTCAGGCCCACCGCCAGCATCGGCGGGCCGATGAAGATGCCGATGAATCCGAACGCGACAATGCCGCCGAAGACACCGAGCACGATCAACAACAGCGGCAGGCTGCTGCTGCGGCTGATCAGGTACGGCTTGACGAAATTGTCGATGCTGCTGATCACCAGCAGTCCCCAGAGGATCATGAAGATGGCCCAGCCGATCGAGCCCTGGTAGAAGAGCCAGATCGCGGCGCCGCCCCACACCAGGGGCGGCCCGACCGGAATCATCGAGAGGAAGAACGTGGCCATGCCGAGCAGAAACGCGCCGGGAACTCCGGCAACGACGAGCCCGATCACTGCGGTCATCGCCTGCGCCAGCGCGGTGCCAAAAATTCCGTGCACGACGCCGGTCACCGTGTTCTCGATCGTCACGAGCAGTTCGTCGCCGAGGTTGCCTGCGAGCTTCTCGAGAATCCGTTCCGCCGAGTGCACCAGCATTTCGCCGTCGCGATAGAAGAAGAATGCGACGAACACGGCGAAGGTCAGCTGCAGCACGCTGGCCCCGACCGCCTTGCCTGCGCCGACGACCAGCGATCGCGCCGGATCGGCGAGGTTCTTCAGCAGGTTCAGCGCCTCGTCGCGGCTGGCCGCAAGCTGATTCCAGTAGTTCTCCAGCAGCGAACCGATCAGCGGAACGCCCTTCAACCATGCCGGCGCCACCGGTGGCCCGCCGGAGAGCCAGACGCGCAGCTTCTCGATTCCGGCGGAGACCTCGTCGGCCAGGCTCAGTGCCAGCAGGATCGTCGGCCCGACGACCACGATCACGAGCAGGACGGTCATCGCCATGGCCGCCCACGAGCTGCGACCGCCCATTGTTCGCCGCAAGCGGACGAAGAGCGGCCAGCTCGCCGAACAGACGACTGCAGCAAACAGGATCGCCGGTACGAACGGACTGAGGACCTGATAACAGCCGATCACCACCACGACGACCGCGGCAAGCTGCGCGTAATGCTGCAGGTTCAGTTTCACCGGGATTTGTCCCTCTGAGGGCGTGCCGTCACTGCCGGAACCGGGCCGGCGGCTGGTTACATGATCGCACGCCGCAAGTCGCCGAGCAGCGCGCCGAGAAACGTCGTGAAGCGCGCCGCCGCGGCGCCGTCGATCACGCGATGATCGTACGACAGCGACAGCGGCAGCAACAGGCGCGGCGCGAATTGCCGGCCATCCCAGACCGGTTGGATGCGGGCGCGGGAGACACCGAGGATCGCGACCTCGGGCGCATTGATGATCGGCGTGAAGTACGTCCCGCCGATGCCGCCGAGCGACGAGATCGAAAAGCATCCGCCCTGCATGTCGGCAGGACCGAGCTTTCCTTCGCGCGCCTTCGCCGACAGCGCGCTCATTTCGGCGGCGATGGCGAGCACCCCTTTCGTGTCCGCGTCGCGAATCACCGGCACCACGAGGCCGTTCGGCGTATCGGCGGCGAATCCGATGTGAAAGTACTTCTTGAGGACCAGATTCTCGCCCTCGAGCGAAGCGTTGAATTCGGGAAACCGCTTCAGCGCGACGACTGACGCGTGGATCAGGAACGCGAGCATCGTCACCTTCACCCCGGACTTCTCGTTTTCCTTGTTAACCTGCGTGCGGAAAGCTTCGAGCTCCGTGATATCGGCGTCGTCATGCTGCGTGACGTGCGGGATCATCACCCAGTTGCGATGCAGGTTCGCGCCCGAGATCTTGCGGATGCGCGCGAGCGGCTTGACTTCGACCGCGCCGAATTTCGCGAAATCGATCGTCGGCCATGGCAGGAGATCCAGCCCGGATGCGCGCGACCTGTCCGGTACGCCGGATGCGACTGCGATGCCGGATGCGCCGCCGAGCGCCTGCTTCACATAGGCCTGCACGTCCTCGACGACGATTCGTTCCTTCGGTCCGGTGCCTTGCACGACCGCGAGGTCGACACCGAGCTCGCGCGCGTACTTGCGCACCGACGGCGACGCGTGCGCCTTGCGAAAGCCGGTCTCGTCGATGCGCACGGGCGGCGCGATCGGATGGCTCTCCGGGCCGGCATGGTGATTGACCGGCGGGGCGATGTCCGCCATGCGCTACACCGTCACCGGATTCGGCTTCTCGGGATCGATTCCATACTTCGCGATCGCATCGGCGACCCGCTGCTGCTCGATCATGCCATCGTCGGCCAGCGCGCGCAGCGCGGCAACCGTCACATACCAGCGGTTCACCTCGAAGAAGCGGCGCAGGTTCTCGCGCGAATCGGAGCGGCCGAAGCCGTCGGTGCCGAGCACGCGATACCGCCGTCCGAGGTTCTGCACGAACGGCCGGATCTGGTCGGCGAAGGTCTTCATGTAGTCGGTGGCCGCGACGACGGGGCCGCTGGTGTCTTTCAGGCATTCCTCGACGTACGACAGCCGCGGGGCGGCGAGCGGATGCAGCATGCTCCAGCGGTCCGCATCCAGGCCATCCCGGCGCAGCTCGTTGAAGGACGGGCACGACCACACATCCGCCGCGACGCCCCAGTGGCTCGCGAGCAGTTCCGCCGCGGCGATCACTTCGCGCAGGATCGTTCCGGATCCGAGCAGCTGCACGCGCGGCGCATTCGGCTCGTCCTGCAACGCGCCGGCGCTGCTGAACAGATACATCCCGCGCAGGATGCCGGCCTCGGCGCCGGGCGGCAGCGCGGGATGCGCGTAGTTCTCGTTCATCAGCGTGATGTAATAGAAGACATCCTCCTGCTCGCTGATCATCCGGCGCAAGCCGTCCTGGATGATCACCGCGACTTCGTAGGCGAATGTCGGGTCGTACGATCTGCAGTTCGGAATCGTCGAAGACAGGATGTGGCTGTGGCCGTCCTCGTGCTGCAGCCCTTCTCCATTGAGCGTCGTGCGGCCCGCGGTGGCGCCAAGCAGGAAGCCTCGGCAGCGGGAATCACCCGCTGCCCACGCGAGATCGCCGATCCGCTGCAGCCCGAACATCGAATAGAAGATGTAGAACGGGATCATCGGCGTGTCGTGCGTCGAATAGCTCGTTCCCGCAGCGATGAACGACGACAGCGCGCCCGGCTCGTTGATCCCCTCCTGCAGGATCTGCCCGAGCTTGTCCTCCTTGTAGAACATCAGTTGCTCGGCATCCTCGGGATCGTACAACTGCCCGACCGATGACCAGATCGCGAGCTGGCGGAACATGCCTTCCATCCCGAATGTCCGCGATTCGTCGGGGACGATGGGCACGGCGAACTTGCCGATATTCTTGTCGCGGACGATGGCCGAAAGAATGCGCACGAAGGTCATCGTCGTCGAGAACTCGCGCTCGCCGCTGGCCGTGAGCTGGCTGCCGAATGCCTCCAGCTTCGGCGCCTCGAGCGAGCGGCTCTGCCGCCGCCGCTGCGGCAGCGGACCGCCGAGCGCCGCACGGCGCTCCTTCAAATACTCCATTTCGCGCGAATTCTCGTCGGGCTTGTAGTACGGCAGGTCGGCGAGCCGGTCGTCCGGCACCGGGATCGCGAAGCGGTCGCGGAACTGCTTCAGGTCCTCGAGCTTCATCTTCTTCGCCTGGTGCGCGACGTTCATCCCTTCGCCGGCGTGGCCCATCCCATAGCCCTTGACCGTCTTCGCAAGGATCACCGTCGGCTGTCCGCGATGCTGGACCGCCGACGCGTACGCCGCATACAGCTTGTGCGGGTCGTGGCCGCCGCGATTCAGACGCCACACGTCGGCGTCCGACATGTTGGCGACCATCGCGCGCAGCTCCGGATACTTGCCGAAGAATTTCTCGCGAACGTAAGCGCCGTCGCGCGATTTGAATTTCTGGTACTCGCCGTCGACCGCCTCCTCCATCCGCTTCAGCAGCAGCCCGTTCTTGTCCTTCGCGATCAGCGGATCCCAGTACGAGCCCCAGATCACCTTGATCACGTTCCAGCCCGTGCCGCGGAAATCGGCCTCGAGCTCCTGGATGATCTTGCCGTTGCCGCGCACCGGCCCGTCGAGCCGCTGCAGGTTGCAGTTGACGACGAAGATCAGGTTGTCGAGGCGCTCGCGCACCGCGAGACCGATCGCGCCCATCGATTCGGGCTCGTCCATCTCGCCGTCGCCCATGAACGCCCACACCTTGCGGCCTTCCGTCTGCGCGAGCCCGCGGTCCTGCAGGTATTTCATGAAGCGCGCCTGGTAGATCGCCTGCAACGGACCGAGTCCCATCGACACCGTGGGGAACTGCCAGAAATCCGGCATCAGCCACGGATGCGGATACGACGAGATGCCCTGGCCGTCCACTTCCTGCCGGAAGTTGTCGAGCTGCGCTTCGGAGAGCCTGCCTTCGAGAAACGCTCGCGCGTAGATGCCGGGCGACGAATGGCCCTGGAAGTAGATCAGGTCGCCGCCATGATCCGGGGTGGGCGCGCGCCAGAAATGATTGAAGCCCACGTCGTAGAGCGTCGCCGCCGACTGGAAGCTCGCGATGTGCCCACCCAGCTCGAGATCCTTCTTTCCCGCGCGCAGCACCTGCATCACCGCGTTCCAGCGCACCAGCGAACGGATCCGGTTCTCGATCTCGTGATCGCCCGGGGACGGCTCTTCGGCGCCCGGGGGAATCGTGTTGAGGTAGGCCGTATTGGCGCTGTACGGCAGATGCGTGCCGTTGCGCCGCGCCTGGTCGATCAGCCGCTCGAGCAGATAATGCGCGCGCGGCGGACCCTCGCGATCCATCACCGCTTCGAGCGCGTCGAGCCACTCGGAAGTCTCCTGCGGATCGGTGTCCGGCATTGCCAGGTGGCCGGCGATGTATTGCGCGGGGAATCTGTCCATGGTCGGTTCTTTCAGTGGTGGGTGCTGCTCCTCCGAGCTTACTCCCGCGGCGCCGTGATTTCGATCTCGGTGATCTCTTCGCCCGGGGGGTGGGGCTTGCGTTCGCCGGCGACACCCGGCTCGTTGCCGACGACGCGCAGCGTGATCCAGCACCAGTCGGTTCCGGGCAGGTCGATGTTTTCGATCCTCAGGATCGACTTGCCGCGCGGCGCGGCGCGCTCGAACAGCATGTCGCGCTGCGCGCATGCGGCCGCAGGCACGAGCGCCATCAACAGACCCGATTGATCGCCGATCGGTTCGCCGCCGAGCGCATCGACCGGCTTCGGGTCGACGTGGCCCGACACCGAGTGCTGCGGATGGAGCACCAGCGGCTTCGCATTGCGGGCCAGCCACATCGTGCCCAGCTCGATCGAATCTTCGCCGGCGAGCTTCCACCGGCGCACGAGCGCGACGTCCCACTGATCGCTCAGCGGATCGTGGATGGCGACGGCGTCACCCACACGCAGCGCGCCGCCCTTTCCGGCCGGAGACACGATACGGCTGCCCGACACGCTCTCGTCGCGGACAATCCAGAAGCTCGTGCCGCGCTCTTCGGCGTTGAAGCTGCGCTTGATCCCCGCCGTGGACGCGGGCTGCGGGGCAACCGGAAGCCGGTGATCGACTCGACCCGTCGCGGGCGCGTCCTGCGAGCCGCTCCGCGCCGACTGGAGCAGTCGCAGCTTGCTCGAAATTTCGGCCCAGCCGCCGACCAGCTCGACACGGCGGTCGACGACCTGACGCGTCACGCGCTCGGTGAATCCATTGACGACCCAGTGCGCGATCAGATAACTCACCAGCTCGACCTGCTGCCGGAGCCGCCGGCCCTCCGCCTCGCCGACCGGCGATTTCTGCCGGTCCTCGAGGCGCTTCAACGTCGCGGACAGATGCTCCGACAGTACCGACGAATCGTACAACAGCAGCTCCGTGGCGGTGGTCAGGTAGGCGATCGGCTTCAGTCCCTCCGGCTTTGTCGGATCGACGCCGAGCCGGGTGCCGGGGCGCTGGGCATTGACGAACGTCATCTGCCGCGGGCGGTCGCGCAGCCAGTAATACGACTGCGCGATCTCGGTCCGGGACAGCGTCCCGCTGTTCAACCGCCACATCAGCAGCAGCGACAGGTATTCCGCCTCGATCGTCGTCTTGCGCTGCCGGTTGGGGTCGGACAGGTCGGGAACCTCGAGCGTCTGCACGTTGAAGGCGCGCGCCTTCCGGTACATCCGGTGCAGCTGGCGCCAGCGTTCGGGCATCCAGTCGGCATGACGATAGGCCGCAAGGCGCGCCTGCCAGGCGAGGTAGTGGACGACGCGCGACAGGATCAGCGCCAGCGTGTTCAACGCGGCACGCGATCCGAGCCGTTCGAGATTGTCGATGAAGGCGCGCTCGAGCGTGACGATGAACGCGCGTCCCAGCTCGGAACAGGCGCGTGCGAGCACCGCCTCCAGTTCGCCGCCGGGCTTGGCCGCCAGGTAATCGCTTTCGAGCCGCAGCAGGTGGGGATGCATGTCGCGATCAAGGTAGAGCAGCGCTTCGGTGCGCTCGGCGGTGAACGGCAGCTTCAGGCCGTCCTGCTCGAGCAGCAGCTGGAACGCGGCGTCCTTCGCGCGCATCGGCTCGGTGATCGGCAGGCTTTCGAACCAGCTCTTGATCCGGGTCCGGTTCGCGAGGTGGTCAGTCGCCTTCGACTTGTCGCCGGCGTGCCGCCGCGCGACGATCGAATCGAAGAACCCGCCGAGTGTCGACGGTTCCTGGTCGTTGCCGGGGCGACGCGTGGCCATCGTCAGCCGCGCGCTCCAGGCGACGCCGCAGTGGATGCAGCCGCTGCAGGGGATGCAGCCTCTGCCGCCGCGTTGGTGGCTATGGCCGCGGCAACGGCGTTGGAGATCAGCATCGCGACGGTCATCGGTCCGACGCCGCCCGGCACCGGAGTGATCGCGCCAGCGACTTCGACGACGCCTTCGAAGTCGACGTCACCGCACAGCTTTCCGTTCGCGTCGCGGTTGATGCCGACATCGATAACGGCGGCGCCCGGCTTTACCATGTCGCGGGTCACGAACCGCGGCCGACCGACGGCGGCGACCAGGATGTCGGCCTGCCGGGTTATTGCGGCGAGGTTGCGCGTCTGCGAATGGCAGATCGTCACCGTCGCGCCGGCATGCAGCAGCAGCATGGCCAGTGGCTTGCCGACGATGTTGCTGCGGCCGATCACGACCGCATGCGCGCCCTTGACCGGAATTTCCGCGGCATCGAGGAGGCGCATCACGCCGGCCGGCGTGCAGGGACGCAGTCCGGGCTCGTTCAGCACGAGCGCGCCGACATTGTCGCGATGAAAGCCGTCGACATCCTTTGCCGGATCGATCGCCTCCGTCACGGCCGCGGACGAAAGATGCGCGGGCAGCGGCATCTGTACCAGGAAGCCGTGGATGTGCGCAGCCGCGTTCAGCCGGGCGATGGTTGCCATCAGCTCGGCCTGGGTCACCGCTTCCGGCAGCGCAATCATCTCCGAGCGCAGGCCGAGCGCCTGCGCAGTCTTCACCTTGTTGCGCACGTAGACCTGGCTTGCCGCATTGTCGCCGACGATGACGACGGCGAGCCCCGGCACGATGCCCTCGCGCTCTCGCAAATTCTTCACCCGTATCGCGACCTCGTCACGCACCTGCTGCGCGACCGCGGCTCCGTCGATGGTCCGGCCTCGCATTTCAGGCAGTGCGCCTGGCGACGTTCGTGATGCCCGTCTCCGTAACGATGACTTCGATCTTCTGGTCGTGCACACCGTGCGGGACTTCATGCCGCCGCTGCAGCTGGAACGCCGCGGAGATGCGTGGCGTGGCCGCTGGTACGAGCGGAAGCAGGCGGTCGTAATAACCGCCGCCGTAGCCGATGCGGTAGCCGTCGTCGGCATACACGACGCCGGGCACCAGCACCCACTCGACTTCCTCGTAACGCGCACGGCGGCAGCGGTCGGCGCGCGGTTCGGCGATGCCATACGTCCCTCGCGCCAGCTGGCTCGAGATGTCGCTCACCGCGTAGAGCTCGAGCATCCGCGCCGCCTTGTTGACCAGTGGCAACAGCAGTGTCTTGCCCGCGGTGAGCGTCCGCTCGATCAGTCCCGCGGTTTCGACCTCGCTGCCGAAGCTCGAGGTCAGCAGCACGCTTTTCGCATTCAGGTATGCGGGCATTGCAGTGAGCGTTTCGACGATCGTGCGCGAGCGTTCCGTCCGGACTTGCGGCGGCAGTGCATCGCGCTCGGCCAGCACCAGCGCGCGCAGGACGGCCTTCTGCTCGTGCAGGCTGCGAGCGGGCGAGGCGTTTTCTGCGAGCATGTTCATGGCTTTATGGTAGCCGAAGCGGGCGATTCCCGCATCGCCTATAATCGAATTCCGACTGGTTCTGCCACTCGTCTTTCGCGCGTCCTCATCTTCGTCTCATCTTCGTCAGCACCCGTCCTTCATGGCACTTTGACGCGCTTTCCCACTCATATTTCAATCGCGACGACACACGATCCATGAAACTAAACGACGTTCACGGCACCTATGCGGGCCGCCGCAATGCCTTCGTGGCCGGCATGGGCGGAGGGATCGCGCTGATCCCCACTTCGCGCGAAGCTGCGCGCAATCGCGACAGCCTGTACCCGTACAGGCACGACAGCTATTTCTACTATCTGACCGGCTTCAACGAGCCGGAGTCGGTGCTGGTGATCATCGCCGGTGCGGCGCCGCGGACGATCCTCTATTGCCGCGAGAAGAATCCCGAGCGCGAGATCTGGGACGGCTATCGCTATGGCCCCGAGGGCGCGCGCGAAGCGTTCGGCTTCGACGAAGCACGTCCCATCGGCACGCTGGCCGCGGATCTGCCGCAACTGCTCGCGGACCAGCCCGCGGTCTACACATTCGTAGGCTGGGATCCGCACTGGGACAAGACGATCACGGCGGCACTCAATGGCGTGCGTGCGCTGGCGCGCACCGGTGTCGCGGCGCCTTCGGTCGTCAACGATGCGCGCGCATTGCTGGATGCGCAGCGCCTGATCAAGGACGATCACGAGATCGCGATGATGCGCCGCGCCGGAGAGATCTCGTCGCAGGCCCATGCCCGCGCGATGCACGCCGCGCACCCGGGGCAGTACGAATACCAGGTCGAGGCGGAGTTGCTGCACGAGTTCGTGCGCTGGGGCGCGCGCGAGCAGGCCTATTCGGCCATCGTGGCGTCCGGCCCCAATGCCTGCGTGCTGCACTATCGCGAGAACAACCGGCAGATGGCCGACGGCGACCTGCTGCTGATCGACGCGGGTTGCGAATACGCGAGCTATGCGTCCGACATCACGCGGACCTTTCCGGTCAACGGCAGATTCACCGGAGAACAGAAGGCGGTCTACGAAGTCGTGCTCGAAGCGCAGTTGAAGTGCATCGATGCGGTGAAGCCCGGCGCGCCGTTCAACGCGTATCACGACACGGCGGTGCGCGTGCTGTCGCAGGGTCTGATCGACCTCGGTCTCTGCCACGGCAGCCTGGATGCCGTGATCGAAAGCAAGGCGTACTTCCAGTTCTACATGCATCGCGCCGGGCACTGGCTCGGCCTCGACGTCCACGATGCCGGCGACTATCGGCGCGGCGGTTCCACCGGTCAATGGCAGACGCTCAGGCCGGGCATGGTGCTGACCGTCGAGCCGGGGCTTTACATTCGCCCGGCTGACAACGTGCCCGCACAGTTCCACAACATCGGCGTGCGGATCGAGGACGACATCCTGGTCACCGCGACGGGCACCGACAACCTGACCGCGAAGACACCGAAGTCGGTCGCCGACGTCGAGGCGGCCTGCCGCTAGCCCGCATTCACACTGCCCTGGTTAAGGACCGGCAGTTCCCGTGGTAAGCGACGCCATCGATCCGCTGGACGTCGTCATCGTCGGCGGCGGTCCCGCCGGCGCGACGCTTGCGCTGGCGCTGCGCGACAGCGGCTTCGACTATCGCGTACTGGATGCGCGTCCGCGCGGCGGACTCGGCATCGGCGACCGCACGCTCGCCCTCGCCCATAACGCGCGCCTGCTCTTCGAGCGCGTTGGCGTCTGGGACAAGCTGGCGAGCGTCACGCCGATCACCACCATCGATGTATCGCAACGCGGCGCCTTCGGCATCACCCGGCTCGACGCGTCCGATGCCGGCGTTCCGGCGCTCGGTTACGTGATTCGATACAGCGAGTTGCAGGCGGCGCTTGATGCGGCGCTTCACGATGCGGGCATCGCGATCGACTTTGGCGCCCGCGTAGCGTCGGTCGCCGCAGACGACGCGGCATCCCGAATCAGGGTCGTCGCGCACGCCGGCAGTCGCAACGGCGACGCTCCCGCGGGACAGGTGGAATACAGTGCGCGCCTGGTGGTCGTGGCCGATGGCACCGGCGAATCGCTGCGCGAGATCCACCGGCGCAGGATCGACTATCACCAGCATGCGCTGACCGCCATCGTCACTTCCGACGCGATGAAGCCGGGCGTTGCCTACGAGCGCTTCACGAAGGATGGGCCCGCGGCGCTGCTGCCGTTCGGTACGAATTACGCATTGATATGGACGGCAACGCCTGCGCGCGTCACTGAACTGCTCGAGCAGGACGACGCGTCCTTCCTCGCCACGCTGCACCGGCACTTCGGCGATCGCGCGGGGCGCTTCACCGCGGTGACCGGACGCCATGCATTTCCGCTGTCGCTGCAATTCGCCGCGCGCGTCACCGGCACGCGCTCCGTCGTTCTCGGCAATGCTGCGCAGGCGCTGCATCCGATCGCGGGCCAGGGGTTCAACCTGGGGCTGCGCGATGTGTGGACGCTCGCCGAGACGCTGCTCGACGGCGATCGAGGCGCGATCGGCTCCGCGACGCAGCTTGCCGCCTACGAAAGGTCGCGCCGCGTCGATCGCTGGGCGGGTGTTGCAATGACGCACAGCCTGGTCCGCGCGTTTGCGAACGAACATCCGCTTGCTGCACTGCCGCGGGGGTTGGGGCTCACTCTCCTCGATTGCGTTCCGCCGCTGAAGCGTGCGTTCGCACGCGCGATGCTGAACGGACTTCGCTGAAGCGGGTGTCCGCGCCGGCGGTGATCGACGCACGGCGCAAACGATCCGCGGCGAAACATTTTTTATTATTTCGGCGCGCGCGCTTGACTCCGGCAGCGATGCAAGGCGTTATAATTCGTTCCGCATGTCGGCCAATCCAATGGTCGGCATTTTTTTCTCTGCGACCATGCGCATCGGCCCCTATCTCCTCAAGAATAATCTCATCGTCGCGCCGATGGCAGGGGTCACCGATCGCCCGTTTCGCCAGCTGTCGAAGACGATGGGCGCAGGCATGGCGGTGTCGGAAATGGTCGCCTCCAATTCGTTGCTGTGGGGTTCGGAAAAAACCATCCGGCGCGGCAATCATGAAGGCGAAGTCGAGCCCAAGGTCGTGCAGATCGCGGGCAGCGATCCGCAGATGATGGCCGAAGCGGCGCTGCACAACATCGGCACCGGCGCGCAGATCATCGACATCAACATGGGCTGTCCGGCGAAGAAGATCTGCAATGTCGCCGCCGGTTCGGCGTTGCTGAAAGACGAGCCGCTGGTTGCGCGCATCGTCGAGGCGGTGATCGGTGCGGCGCGTCCGCATGGCGTGCCGGTGACGCTGAAGATCCGCACCGGATGGGACAAGAACAACCGGAACGCATTGACCGTCGCGAAGATCGCGGAGAATGCCGGCATCGCATCGCTGGCGATCCACGGCCGGACGCGCGCGTGCATGTACACCGGGCACGCCGAGTACGAAACCATCAAGGCCGTCAAGGCTGCGGTGGGTATCCCGGTGGTCGCCAACGGCGACATCACCTCGCCGGAGATGGCGCGCTTCGTGCTGGAGTTCACCGGCGCCGATGCAGTGATGATCGGCCGCGCCGCACAGGGACGGCCGTGGATCTTCCGCGAGATCCAGCACTACCTCGAAACCGGGCAGCATCTTCCGCCGCCGGAAGTCGAGGAGATTCGCCTGGTGATGATGGAGCACCTCGACGATCATTACCGGTTCTACGGCATCGAGGCGGGCGCGCGAATCGCGCGCAAGCACATCAGCTGGTACACGAAGGGATTGTCCGGCTCCGCGGCGTTTCGCCGGCAGATGAACATGCTGCTGACCGCGGACGCGCAGCTGGCAGCGATCAACGAATTCTTCGATCGCCTCGGAGAGCGCGATGCGCGCCTCCGCTACGTCGAAGGGGAGAGCGAAGAACAAAACGAGGAGCAGGCACTGGCTGCCTGAAGACGATGAGCAGACAAAAGAAAATAAACGGCCATAACGCGATTGCCGAAGCGGTCGAAAAGTCGCTGAACGAATATTTCTTCCATCTCGACGGAGAGACGCCGGACGACATCTACCGGATGGTGATCGACAATGTCGAAAAGGCGCTGTTCGCCAACGTGATGCAGCGAACGGAAGGCAACCAGACGCAGGCCGCGGACATGCTGGGCATCAACCGCACGACACTGCGCAGCAAGTTGAAGGCTTACCGGCTCGCGTGATTCACAGCCCGGCGCCACTGCGCTCCGGCTCCGGGAAGCCGGTTGCGCACGACGCGTTCCTCGGGGCCGTCAGCCGGCATCCACCCGCGAACGCCGATTCATCGGATGGAATCGTTGAGTAATCGCAGCAAAGTCTCCCAGGCACTCCTGTCCGTCTCCGACAAGACCGGTCTGGTCGACTTCGCGCGCGGCCTCGCGGAACTCGGCGTCACGCTGCTGTCCACCGGCGGCACCGCGCGCGCCTTGACCGCGGCCGGGCTTGCCGTCGTCGAAGTCGGCGATTACACCGGATTCCCGGAGATGCTCGATGGCCGCGTCAAGACGCTGCATCCGAAAGTGCACGCCGGAATTCTCGCCCGCCGCGATGTTCGCGAGCACGCCGACGCGCTCGCGGCGCACGCGATACCGGGCATCGAGCTGGTGGTGGTGAACCTGTACCCTTTCCGCGAGACGATTGCGCGCGAGGGCTGCACGCTCGACGAGGCGATCGAGAACATCGACATCGGCGGCCCGACGCTCGTGCGCGCGGCGGCAAAGAACCATGCGCATGTCGGCGTCGTCGTCGAGCCGTCCGACTACCCCCCCCTGCTCGCCGAGCTGCGCGCAAACGATGGCACGCTGTCGGCGGCAACCCGCTTCGGCCTTGCGCGCAAGGCGTTTTCGCACACCGCGTCGTACGACGGCGCAATCAGCAATTACCTGACGGCACGCAGTGTCGACGGCGAGAGCGGCCCGACCGCGGCGCACGCGTGGCCGGACCAGTTCAATCTGTCCGTGGTCAAGGTGCAGGACCTGCGCTATGGCGAAAATCCGCATCAGGGCGCCGCGTTCTATCGCGAGGAAGCGCCGGCTCCCGGCACGCTGTCGACGTACCGCCAGCTGCAGGGCAAGGAGCTGTCGTACAACAACATCGCCGACGCGGATGCAGCGTGGGAATGCGCGAAGGCGCTTGCAAGCCTCGCGGCGCGCAGCGATGTCGGCGCGCTTGCGGGTTCTGCCGGTTCAAGCGACCCGCGTCCGGCGTGCGCCTGCGTGATCGTCAAGCATGCGAATCCATGCGGCGTCGCGTTGGCCGCCACACCCGAGGCGGCCTACCGCAAGGCGCTCGCCACCGATCCGACCTCGGCGTTCGGCGGGATCATCGCGTTCAACTGCATCGTCGATGCCGCGACCGCCGCGGCGATCGCGGGCCAGTTCGTCGAAGTGCTCATCGCGCCGGGCTACACCGATGAAGCGCTGGCGCTGTTCGCGAAGAAGGCGAATGTGCGCGTACTGCAGATCGCGCTGCCGCCGGATGCGGGCGCCAATGCGTGGGACATGAAGCGGGTCGGCGGCGGGCTGCTGCTGCAGTCGCCCGACGTCGATGATGTGCGCGAGCAGGACCTGAAACCGGTCACGCGCAGGCAGCCGGACGCCGCGCAGCTCGCCGACCTGATGTTCGCCTGGTGCGTCGCCCGCTTCGTCAAATCGAACACGATCGTATTTGCGAAAGGGCTGCAGACGCTGGGCATCGGCGCGGGCCAGATGAGTCGCGTCGATTCGGCGCGGATCGCGGGAATCAAGGCGGCCAATGCCGGTCTCACCCTGTCCGGATCGGTCGCCGCATCCGACGCATTCTTTCCGTTTCGCGACGGCCTCGACGTGGTCATCGACGAAGGCGCGGTCGCGGTGATCCAGCCTGGCGGCAGCATGCGCGACAACGAAGTCATCGCCGCTGCCGACGAGCGCGGCGTTGCCATGGTCCTGACCGGCGTCCGCCATTTCCGTCACTGATTCGAGGGCCGCGCGATGGCGATCTATCCACCACAGTTGCAGGAAAGCACATGAGCAAAGCGCTTCTTCGTCATCTTCTGGGTTACGCCTTCGTGCTGGCCGCAGGCAATGCATTCGCCTTCGGCTGCGGCGACCTCTGGAGCTTCGTCGGCCGCGCCTGCAGCAAGGCCGGCGCCGCGTGGGACCACGGCGACAACGAGCTGATCCTCACCGGTTATGCGTACCACCTGCGCAGCACCTACACCGAGGAGAAGCTGCGCGAGCTGAACGAGCGGGCCTGGGGCGGCGGCTGGGCGCGAACCATCGAAGACTCCGACGGCGACACGCACACGCTGTTCGCGTTCGGATTTCACGAATCGCACAACAAGGTGCAGTGGAATGCCGGCTATCTGTACTCGACGTACTGGGGCCCGCAGGACAGCGTGCGCGGCGGCCTGGGGCTGGCGACCTTCTTCGTGCAGCGGCCCGATATCGCCAGTGGCGTCCCGATTCCGGTGATACTGCCGATCGCTTCGCTGAAATACAAGAAGGCGACGCTGATGGCGACCTACATTCCAACCGTGAACAACGGCATCAACAACGGCAGCGTGCTGTTCCTGTTCGGCCGGTTCGGGTTTTGATTCCGTGACCGCTCCCGTGCCTTCAAGCGCCGCACCCCGCCTGCAGAGCGCGCGGCCGTGAGAGTCCTCGTCATCGGCTCCGGCGCGCGCGAGCACGCGCTCGCGTGGAAACTGGCGCAGTCGCCGCGCGTGCAGAAGGTCTTCGTCGCACCCGGCAATGCCGGTACCGCGAAGGAGCAAGGCTGCACGAATGTTGCGCATACCGCATTCGACGAACTGATCGATTTCGCGAAGTCCGAAAACATTGCGCTGACGGTTGTCGGGCCCGAGGGGCCGCTCGCCGGCGGCATCGTCGATGCGTTTCGCAGCGCCGGGCTGCGCATCTTCGGTCCCACCCGGGCTGCGGCGCAGCTCGAGAGCTCGAAGGATTTCGCCAAGGCGTTCATGGTCCGCCACAACATTCCGACGGCCCGCCACCGCACCTTCAGCGATGCGCGGTCGGCGCATGCGTACGTCGATGCCGAGGGCGCGCCGATCGTGATCAAGGCGGACGGCCTGGCTGCAGGCAAGGGCGTCGTCGTCGCGCAGGACACAGCCGAAGCGCACGCGGCGATCGACATGATGCTGGCGGACAAATCGATGATGGTGCAATACGACGATGGCACCGCGCGCGTCGTCATCGAGGAGTTCATGGGCGGCGAAGAGGCGAGCTTCATCGCGATGGTCGACGGCCGCAACGTTCTGCCGCTCGCGACGAGCCAGGATCACAAGCGGCTCAAAGACGGCGATGCCGGGCCGAATACGGGCGGGATGGGCGCCTACTCGCCGGCGCCGGTGGTGACGCCGGCGGTGCACCAACGGGTGATGCACGACATCATCCGGCCGCTGGTCGAGGGCATGGCCCATGACGGGATCCCGTTCAGCGGATTCATCTATGCGGGCCTGATGATCGATGCGTCGGGCAATCCGCGCGTCGTCGAATTTTTCCAGCACATTGGGATCCTAAGCTTAGAATTCCACGTGGACAAGTTGTCGCG
>JADMIO010607207.1_pt1 | contig 19676 bp, 15 predicted proteins | sample 8958161 | NCBI WGS metagenome assembly JADMIO01 (sample SAMN16585339, study PRJNA669376) | soil metagenome | isolation source: Crop rotation soil | place: USA: Cullars Rotation, Alabama | collected 2011
CGCGACAACTTGTCCACGTGGAATTCTAAGCTTAGGATCCCAATGTGCTGGAAAGGGGCACGGCAGAAGGCGTCGTTCAAAAAACCGCAGGAATTGTGGGTTTGGAACGCGCCAAACGTTGACCGCCAGAAAGGGTGAGGCCTAAGATCCCTCCAATTCACTCGAGGCCTCTGGGGCCTCGGTTTTCAAGGAGGCTTTGATGCGTCGATTCCTGCGCGTCTTCACCCTGGCGTCCCTCGCGTTCGCGTTCTGCGGACTCGCGTCGGCCCAGGAAATCACCGGCACCATCACGGGAACGGTCACCGATCAGACGGGCGCCGCCCTACCCGGCGCGTCCGTCATCGCGAAAGACCTGGGAAAGGGCGTCTCGACCGAAGTCGTCACCACGCGGGAGGGACGGTACACGTTCCCATTCCTCTCGAACGGGTCGTATGAGATCACCTTCTCGATGTCGGGCTTCAGACCGCACGCGGCGCGCGTCAATCTGCACGTGAACGATCGACTCGAGATCAACGCATCTCTGAAGATCGAAGGCACATCCGAAACCGTCGAGGTCACCGCCGCCGCGCAGCTCATTCAGCCCGGTCCGGCGGTCCAGAACCTGATGGGCGCCACTCAGCTTCAGGAACTGCCTCTCAACAATCGCAACTTCGTCCAGCTCGCCACTCTCGTGCCGGGCGTCAACAGCTCTCTCACCGACGAGGTCGGCATCGGCCTCACGAGCACGGTGAGCATCTCCATCGCGGGCGCACGCCGCAACGCGGTCAACTACTTCGTGGACGGGGCGAGCAACGTCGACGTCGGCTCCAACATCACTCTGCTCAGCACGCCGACCCTCGAGTCGATCGAGGAATTCAAGGTGATCACGTCGAGCTATTCCGCCGAGTGGCCGCGCAGCGGCGGCGGCGTCGTGAACATGGTGACGAAGTCGGGCAGCAACACGTTCCGCGGCTCGGTGTACGAGTACATGCGCAACGACAGCGTGAACGCGAACTCCTACTTCCGCAAGCAGAGCACGACCGCGTCGATCGCGAGCGAACCGGCGAAGCTCGATTACCACAACTTCGGGGCCACTCTCGGCGGACCTCTCATGAAGGACAAGCTCTTCTTCTTCGGATCGTATGAGCGCCGCAAGATCGAGCGCGCTCCCGCCAACCTCAGCGCCAACACCATCGATCCCGCGTGGCTCAACGATCCCAACAACGCGAACTACGTGGCTCCCGCGAATCGCGACGCGAACGCGGTGCGACTCCTCTCCGCGTGGCCGGCTCCGAACACCGGCACGACCCAGTACATCTCGAGCGCCGCGAACCACCAGGACACGACGCAGTACGTCGGCCGGCTCGACTACTACCTCAATCCGAAGTGGCGCGTAATGGGCCGCTTCACCTACGACCTCTCGGAGACCACCGAGCCCGGCGGCCTGTTCTTCACCACCGCGATTCCCGACATCGCGACGACCCTCACCGACGTGCCGGGAAAGATCGGAGTTCTGCAGGTGACGACCACGCTCAATCCGACGACGGTCAACGAGTTCTCGTTCCAGTACTCCGGCAACGCCATCGACTCCGAATACGGTTCGAACGCGAAGAACAAGCGGACGGCGTATGGATTGACGATTCCCGAGCTGTACCCCGAAAACCGCGAGGGCTTGCTTCCCACAGTGGCGGTCGCGGGCCTTTCGAGCATCGGCGCGCCGCAGCTCTTCCACAACAACTACAAGAACCTGACCGTCGCGGACAACCTGTCGATGCACCGCGGCAATCACAACCTCAAGGGCGGCTTCCTCCTCGCCTGGGAAGACAAGAACGAGTTGTCCGGCAGCGGCACGCAGGGCTCGTTCAACTTCGCCGCGGGTGGCGGACGCACCGCGTTCCAGAACTTCCTCACGGGAAATCGTGATGGTCTGTGCGGATCGGGCTGCACCTACACGGAGCCCACAATCGAAATCGCCTCGCAGTTCCGTTTCCATCGCTATGAGTTCTACGTTCAGGATTCGTGGAAAGTGCGTCCGGATCTCACAATCGATCTCGGCCTTCGCTATGCCTTGCAGCCGCCGGTGACCGACGTCAACGACGTCCTCACGAACTTCGATCCGAAGCTCTACAACCGCGCCCAGGCGCCCCAGTTCTCGAGCGCGGCCGCGACCGCGCTGGTCGTCGGAAGCGGGAACTTCAACAACGGGATCGTGACCGCCGCGCAGAATTCGTCGCACGGCCGCGGCATCTACGGAACCGACAAGAACAACTTCATGCCGCGCATCGGTTTCGCATGGGACAGGAACGGCATGGTGATCCGCGGCGGCTACGGCATCTACTACGACCAGGTCCTCGTCGGCGGCTTCCTCCAGAACGCCTTCGTGAATCCCCCGTTCGTGGCGAACCCGCAGGTGCTGAATCCCTCGCTCTCGAACCCGGGCGGCGGCACGCCGAACAACGCGGTCGCGCCCTTCGCGCTCATCGCCTCGAGCGATCCGTTCGACATTCCGCGCACGCAGCAGTGGAACCTGGGCGTGCAGAAGAAGCTGTATTCCAAGGGCGCGATCGACATCGGCTACGTCGGCTCCGCGGGCGACAATCTGATCCAGCCGGTCGACATCAACGCTCCGCTTCCCGCCGACGTCACGGCTTCGAACGGCGTCATCAACTCGGTGCGTCCGTATGTCGGTTTCGCCGGCATCACCATGCGCCAGACCACCGCGAAAGCGCGCTATCACGGCCTGCTCGTTGGCTTCCGGCATGAAGCGGGACGCGCGGGCACGCTCAACATTTCGTACACGCTGAGCCGCACCATGACGGACGCGACGAACGACCGTGACGCGGTGGACATTCCGCAGGACCGGCGCAACCTGGCCGCGGAGTACGCCCTCGCGCGGACCGATCGCACGCACGTCTTCACCGCGAGCTACGTGTATGAGCTTCCCTTCTTCCGCAGCGCGACCGGCGCCATGAAGCAGGTCCTCGGAGGCTGGCAGGTCAGCGGCATCACGCAGTTCTGGTCGGGTCCTCCGATCTCCCGCGTGGTGAACGGTACGACCAACGGCAGCCGTCGTGGCATCCGCGTCAACCAGCTGAGCGACCCTCTCTCGAACCTCCCGACCAACACCGCGGGCGGTTACTACTGGTTCAACCCCGCGGCCTTCGCGCCTCCGGCGGATGGCCAGTTCGGAAACACCGGCCGCTCGATCTTCCGCCTCCCGGGCGTGAACCAGTGGGATCTCACGTTCTCGAAGAACTGGTATCCCACCGGCAAGACCCGTCTCCAGTTCCGCGCGGACTTCATCAATGCACTGAACCACACGCAGTTCGATCCGGCGACGATTCAGAACACGTGCACGGTGGCGAACACCGCGACCGACTGCTCCACGTCGACCGGCAACTTCGGCAAGTTGACGGGAACCCGCGCCCCGCGCGAGATCCAGCTGGGGATCAAGTTCTTCTGGAACTAGGTTGAACCTAAGGGGGACCGGAGACGGACCCGGCCCCCTTGGAAGCCCGCCGATCGAAACGTGCGCGGCTTCGAATGAGGTCGGTCGCGACCGAGTAACAAACGAGCGAGCTTCAACGAGCGACTTTGCTCTGGAGCGGGTTCCCGTGTGAAGCCGCTCAGGAATCGGGTCGCGACGGATTCGGAAGCGCACGATTGGATCGGGAGAGATTCGTCGACCGGGCGTGGCGGATTGATTGTCACCCGTACCCCTCGGGAGTACAGTCGATCGTGGGCGCGCGATGCATGGTTCGATCCTCGTCGCATTCGAGAGATATGCCGCGACTCGTCTGGGCGGCGAGGGTCTCGCCCGGATCCGCGCGGAATCTGGGATCGGGGACAAGGTGTTTCTTGCGGTGCAGACCTACGCGGACGAGGACGCGTTCGCCCTCATCGGAACCGCGAGCCGCGTCATCGCGACCGACGTCCACGCGCTGCTCGAGGACTTCGGCCGTTTCCTCGCCTCCGATCTGATCTCGATGTACGGGATGCTGGCGGATCCGCGGTGGCGGACGCTTGAGTTTCTCGAGAACGTCGAGACCACCATTCATCGCGTGGTGCGGCTGCGAAATCCCGGCGCGCGGCCTCCGGAAATCCGGTGTGAGCGCACGGCGCCGAACGAAGCGGTGGTGATCTATGGATCAGCCCGGCGACTGTGCGCGCTCGCGCGGGGTCTCATCCAGGGCGTGGCCGCCCACCATCGAGAACGAGTGACGATCCACGAACCCCAGTGCATGCATCGGAACGCGCCCCACTGCCGGATCGTCGTCCGGATCGAGAGCGGCCACTAGGCCTTCGGGGACGCGCTCGCTTTCGGTTTCGCCGCGGGAGCGTTGACCGGCGCGGACTTGGTCGAACCGGTGGCCGGCCTCGCGGACGCGGGAGGGATCGAAGCTTTCGTCGCCCCCGCCTTCGACGGTGGGGCCGGATCCGAAATGATCCGGACCTTCGTGATGACGACGGGTTTGATGGGCGCGCTCTGATACTTGCCGATCGTCGTGGTGGGGACGTTGACGATGGCGTCCACGACCTCCATGCCCGCGAGCACCTCGCCGAACACCGCGTAGCCCCAGCCGTCGCGCGCGATGCCGAAATCGAGGGCCGGATTGTCCTTTACGTTGATGAAGAACTGGCCAGTCGCGCTGTGGGGATCGTCCAGGCGGGCCATCGCGAGCGTGCCGCGCGAGTTGATGAGACCGTTCCGGGCTTCGTTGCGAATCGGAGGATGAGTCGGCTTTTCGACCATCTTCGTGTCGATCCCTCCACCCTGAATCATGAATCCCGGAATGACCCGATGAAAGATCGTGCCCGAAAAGAAGCCTTCCCGCGCGTAGGACATGAAGTTGGCCGTGGAAATGGGGGCCTTCGTCGCGTACAGCCCTACGCGGATCGTGCCCATCGTCGTGTCGATCTCCACCACCGGCCCGTCCGGCGCGGGTTTCGCGTCCGCGACAGGGTCCGAAGCGGCGGGCGGTACGGCGGGGATAGGCGTTGCCTGGGGAGAAGCGAGCCCTGCGACCATCAGGAAGGAAAGGGCGACCGTGGGGAACATGTGCTGAAGACTCCTTTTCGGGTGAACGCGATGCGTCTAAAGTCTAGTCAACTCCTCGCGCGGCGCATGGGCTTAGAATCGGGATTCGGTCGGTACTAACGATGGTTCTCTTCAACTACTCCACAAAAGAACTGACGGCGAAAGTCGTCTACTACGGCGCGGGTCTTTGTGGGAAGACGACCAACCTCCAATGGATCCACGAGCAGCTTCCGATCAAGAACAAGGGGAAGATGCTTTCGCTGGCCACGGAAGCCGACCGCACGCTGTTCTTCGACTTCCTGCCGATCGAGCTCGGAACCATCCGTGGCATGAAAACCCGCGTGCAGCTCTACACGGTTCCCGGGCAGGTGTTCTACAACGCCACGCGGCGCATGGTGCTGAAGGGCGCCGACTGCGTGGTCTTCGTCGCCGATTCGCAGGACGCGATGATCGAAGCGAACTCCGACGCGATGAAGAATCTCCGCGAGAACCTCGTCGCGAACGAACTCGACCCGGACAACATCCCGCTGGTCATTCAGTACAACAAGCGCGATCTCCCGAACGCGGCGTCCCTCGACGAGCTGAACGCGGCGCTCAACCAGCGCGGTGTTCCCTTCGTGGAAGCCTCGGCGAAAAGCGGCAAGGGCGTCGAGGAGACGCTCAAGGTGGCGACGCAGCTCGTCTTCAAAGTGCTCGCCAACAAATACGGCAATGACGCGGCGGCGGGACCCGGCATGCGGAATTCGGGGATGATCCAGCGCCCGGGCGCCAAACCGGCTGCTGCGCCTCCGCCGCCACCTCCACCCCCACCGGCGCCGGCGCCTCCTCCGCTTCCTCCGCCGACGCGCGTGGCCGCAGCGCCGCCTCCTCCGCCGCCCAGGGCCGCGGCGCCTCCGCCACCGCCCCCTCCTCCGGCGCCCGCCCCGCCCGCCTTCAATTCGCCGGACGACCTTCTCGATTCGCTCGGCGGCCCTGGACCCACGTCTGCTCCCGTCTTGTCGTTCGAGAGCGAACTGGACCTCGGTCCTCCGCCCGCCGCCCCGATGGTGGACCTGGGCGATCCGCTCGACGCGTTGTCGGGTCCGCCCGCCGCGGCTCCGCCGCCGCCCTCGGATCCCTTTGGCCAGGAACTCTCTCTCGATTCGCTCGGTCCGTCGACCGCGCCCCCGGGAAGCACCGGCGAGTTGGAACTCGACCTCGGACCGAGTCCCGCGCCCGCGGGTCCGAGCGGCGGCGCTGATCCCTTCGGCTCCGCGCTCGACTCGCCTTTCGCGGAATCACCGGCCGCAGCGCCTCCCGCTCTCGAAGATCCCTTCGGTTCCGCGCTCGAAGCGCCGTCCGCGGCGCCGGCACCTCTCGATTCGATGGCGAGCCTGGGCGCACCCGGCGGCTCATCGAGCTTCACGGCCGATCCGGTGAGCGCCGAAGCCTCGATCGAGATTTCCGCGGGGGCGCTGCGCGCGAATCCGGTGGAGATTTCCGTGCCGGTGGAGCTGAATCTTTCCGGCCGGGGCGGCGACATTCTCGTTCCCATTCGCCTGCAGTTGAAGATCAAGGTTCGTTAGTCCGGCCGAAGAGGAGCCGCCGAGCGCGGCTCCCATTTCCGTGGGCGGCGGTCTCCTCGATTAGTGTCTGGAGCCATGTCCCCCATGAAACGAAGATCCCTGCGGCTCGCCGCGATCCTGGCCGCGCTCTCGCTGATTCCCGCCCGCGGCTCGGCTCAGCTCGCACCCATCGCACAGGATCAGGGCGCCGTGGGCCTCGGCCTTGCCCTCCGACGGCTGCCGGTGTCCTTCAACGTCCTCTACGTCACCGCCCATCCCGATGACGAGAACAACGGCGTGCTCACGCTGCTCTCGCGCGGGCTCGGCGTCCGCACGGGGCTTCTCACCGTGACCCGCGGCGACGGCGGCCAGAACGAGATCGGCCCCGAACTCTTCCAGGCCATCGGCATCCTTCGCACCGAGGAACTCGCGGGCGTGCATCGATACGACGCGGTCGAGCAGTACTTCACGCGCGCGTACGAGTTCGGCTATTCGTTCAGCGTCGAGGAGACGTTCGACAAGTGGGGCAAGGACGCCATCCTCGACGACGTCGTGCGCGTGTTCCGCACCTTCCGTCCCGACGTGGTGCTCACCTTGTCTCTCGAAGCGCCAGGGGGCGGTCAGCACCATCAGGCCACCGCGCGCCTCGCGAAAGAGGCGTTCCGCGTCGCCGCGGACGGTTCGCGCTTCCCCGCGCAGGTCCGGGACGGACTGCAGCCGTGGCAGGCGCAGCGCGATTACCAGGGCGGAGTGGGCGGAGGCACGGAGCGTCTCGAAGGCGAAGTGACGACCGTCGCCACGAACGGATACGACCCGCTGCTCGGAATGAGTTACGCGGAATTCGGATCGATCGCGCGCTCGATGCACAAATGCCAGGGCGGTTCCCAGCTCAAGAGCGACCCCGGCAACGGCCTCGCGACCTACTTCATCGTGGATTCGGAGCCGAAGATCTCGGGAGGAGGGACTTCCATTCTTCCCGCGGATATTTCCGTGAAGGCGCTGATCCGCTTCGCCCGGGGCGAGGAAAGCACACTGCCGGGACTGGCGGGGGGACTCGAAACGATCCAGAACGCGGCTCTCGCCGCCGTGGCGGCCTACGACCCGAAGAGTCTCAGCAAGGTGGTTCCTCATCTGCGCGCCGGCATCGGCGCCACCCGCGAGCTCATCGGACAGATCCGTTCGAGTTCGCTCTCCGCGCAGGCGAAGGCGAATCTGCTGAACCGGCTCGATCAGAAGGCGAAGGAGTTCGAGGACGCTCTCGTGCGCGCCCACGGCGTTGCCTTCCAGGCGGTCGCGAACGACGGCGATGTCGTGCGAGGGCAGTCGTTCGACGTGCGCGCGCTTGTGGTCAACCAGGGGGACGCGCCGGTGGCGCTCGATGAGGTCAAGCTCGCGGTTCCGTCCGGATGGACAGTGAGCGGACAACTCGACAGGACCGGAGAACTGGCGCCCGGCCAGAAGGCGCAAGGGACCTTCTCCGTCACGGTCGGAGCGGACGCCCGCTATACGCAGCCCTACTGGAAGCGGAATTTCAAGGTGGACCGCTACGACATCGAGATTCCGGAACACCTCACGCTTCCCTGGAGCCCGTCCGATGTTCAGGCGACCTTCTCGTTCTCGAGCGACGGCACGAAGTTCAGTCGGCGCCAGGCGGCTCAATACCGCTACGAAGGTCCGTGGGTCGGGGGCGAGAAACAGAAGGAAGTGAACATCGTTCCCGCGCTCTCCGTGAAGCTCACGCCCGACGTCGTGGTGGCGCCGAAGTCGGCGACCGCGGTGCGTCGCGAGTTGCGCGTCACCGTGAAGAACGGCGGGAAAACGGGCGTCGACGCGACGGTGAAGCTCGACGCGGGAAGACTGAAAGTCGAGCCCGCGTCGGCATCCCTGAAGTTCCGCTTCGAGGGTGAGGAGCTGACGGTGCGCTTCTTCGTCACGGTTCCGCCCAGCACGCCCGAGTCGGAGTTCGCGATCAAGGCGACGGCGAGCGCGAACACGGAAACGTTCTCTCAGGGCTATCAGACGATCGCCTACGACCACACGCAGGAACGTCATCTCTTCCACGACGCGGCGTCGATCCTGCGCGTTCAGGACGTGAAGATCGCGGCCGGAGTGAAGATCGGCTACGTCATGGGAGCGGGAGACGAAACCGCGGACGCGATCGCGCAACTGGGCGCGACCCCCGTGATGCTCACCGCCGACGACCTCGCGTACGGGGATCTGTCGAAATACACGACCATCGTGACCGGAACGCGCGCCTTCCAGACACGGGACGACCTGAAGGCGAACTACGCGCGGGTCATGAAGTACGTCGAGGACGGCGGCAATCTGCTCGTGCAGTACAACAAGTTCGAGTTCAACAGCCTTTCGCAGCCCTCGTTCGCGGGAGGTTTTTCAGGTGGCCCGGGCGGAGGTCCCGGCGGAGGCGGCGGTCCGCGCGCGCCCCAGGATTCGCCGTTCGCTCCCTATCCGGCGTCCGTCACTTCGAATCGCGTGACCGTCGAGGAGGCGCCGATCGAGATCGTCGCTCCCACGTCGCGCCTCGTGAGCGCGCCGAATCGAATCACGTCGAAGGACTTCGATGGATGGGTCCAGGAGCGCGGCTTGTACTTCTTCGGGGCGCGTGATCCGAAGTACGTGGACGTCCTGAAGTCCTCCGATCCGTGGCCGAAGAATCCAGGCGAAAAGAAGGGCCTGCTCGTCGAGGCGAAAGTGGGCAAGGGAACCTGGACCTACGTCGGCCTCGGACTTTTCCGTCAGCTTCCGGCCGGCACTCCGGGCGCGTATCGCATCCTCGCGAACGCGGTGTCACGACCTCGCGGCGTGAGTTCCGTCGCGGTGAAACCCGCCGCGACGAATTGAGTCGAACACCGGGCGATGGCGATCCGACGTCATCGCCCCGGTGAGTTCGACACCTTTCTCTTCGCCGACTACTCGGGCGCGGAGAGCGCCGCCGCGCAGCGAAGCGCGATCTCTCTCTTCCGCCTGGATCGCCCATCCACGCGGCCGCGCAAGGTGGACGGACCGTTCACGCGCGAGACCCTTCGCGAACGACTCGTGGACATGCTTGCTGAAGCTTCGAACCAGGGACGAAGGGTCCTGTTCGGCATCGATCATCAGTGGTCGTGGCCCCTCGATCTCCTGAGTCTCGCGCGCGTCGGGAATCGCTCCTGGCGCGAGTCGCTCACGGTCCTGGTGGAAGGACGGAACGGCTTCCCGCCGCTCGGGTCGCCGTCGACCTTCGCCAGCGCATTCAACCGATCCGCGGGCGTGTCCGTGTTCCACAGTCGCGTGAATGGACTGGCCGCGAAGTACGGCATCCCGACACGATCCGCGTGGCGCGGAAATCCGATCCGCCTCACCGAGAGCCTCATGGCCGGGGCCAAACCTTCGAACCGGCTCGGAGGAACCGGCGCCGTGGCGGGACAGACCATCATGGGGCTGATCGAACTCCATCAATTGTTCACGGAACTCACGCGACGGAACGTGCCGGCGATCGCGTGGCCTTTCGACTCGCTTCACGACGATGGACGGTCCCATGTCGGCTGCGAGATCTACCCGGGGTTCTGCAAGAGAGAACTCGGGAATCGTCTGATCCGGAAAGCGGACTGGCGCGACCACGATTTCGATGCCGCGGCCGTGTGCCGGTGGGCCGCCACGAGCGACCTCGCGGTGCTGCTCGATCTTCGTTCCCAGTCGGACCGCGCGAACGCGCGCGCGCGGCGGGAGGGATGGATCCTGGGCGCGCGGGAACGCGCGTCCTAAGTGGCCCGCTTACGAGAAATACGAAGCACCGCGTCGTCCTTCTCGTAAATGGGCCACCACGCTCAGTTCATCGGGCTCCACATGAGATTGTGGATGACCCATTCGCCGCCATCGCGCTTGAGCACCATCAGGTACTTGTCGTGCACGGCGCGCGGCGCGCCGCCCTGGGCTTTCGAAACGGACCGCCCCATCGTCGTGCCCCGGCTGATCGCCCAGTCCTCGAACACCCAGAGCTCTTCCGACTTCATCGTCACGTCGAGGCTCGCGGTCGCGAACATCGCTTCGTAGCGTTTGCGGATCTCTTCGCGACCCTTGACGGGCGCGCCGGTGGGCGGCAGGAGCATGCCCTGGTCTTCGTAGCACGACGCCACGGTCGCGGCGTCGCCCGCGCGATCGGCGGCGATCAGCTTGTCGAAGAGAGCCTGGACCTGCTGCTGCCAGCGCTTCTGCTCGGCCCCGCGATCGGCCGGGCGCGCGACCGAAACCGCGGCGACGGTGAGGGCGAGAGCGGCGAGAGAGACCCGAAGGAATCGATGGCGCATGATTTCTCCCTTTCGACGTCACCCTACTTCCGAGCCCGCGCCATCCCACGGTGACGGCACTCACGCGAAGGTCGCTTCAGTGCTCCAGATCACTGCCTCGCACGAGAGCCTTGCGCCCGAACTTCTGCCGCACCTGATCCCGGAGTTCATCGACCAGCATCTCTTTCCGCGGTTCCGGGTCTTCGAACAGGGACTTCTGAACCGGAACGTCGAACCCCGAGACCCCGAGACCGAGAAGCCGCACTTTCAGGTGACCGTGAACGTCGTCGAACAAGGCGAGGGCGGCTTCGTAGAGATCCGCGGAAACGTTCGTCGGGCTGGTCCGCGACTTCGCGTGCGTCGTCGTCGCGAAGGTCTCGTCGCGATATTTCAGGGTGATCGTGCGGCCGGACATCGCCTCCGCGCGCAGGCGACGGGAGAGCTCGTCGGCCAGGCCGAGCAGCGTCTTCCGAAGTCTCCGCGTGTCGCCCACATCGTTGTCGAAGGTGTGTTCGACGGACACGCTCTTCGCCGGTCCGCCGTCCGAGACCACGGGCCGATCGTCTTCGCCCCGCGCGAGACGCTGAAGATCCAGTCCGTGAGTGCCGAGAAGTCGCGTGGCCTTCGCGTCGGCGAGCTGACCGATCGTGTGAATTCCGAGCTTCGCGAGTCGCTCTTCCATCTTCGGGCCGATGCCCCACAGCCGTCGCACCGGGAGCGGGGCGAGGAAGGCGCGCTCGGTTCCTGGCGGAACCACGACGAGCCCGTCAGGCTTCTTCAGATCGGAGGCGATCTTCGCGATGAGTTTCGCGGACGCGACGCCCACCGACGCCGTGAGCTCGGTGCGCGAGCGGATCTCCGCCTTGATGGCTCGCGCGATCGGCTCGCCTTCACCGAAGAGACGAACACTTCCGCTGACATCGAGAAACGCCTCGTCGACCGAGATGGGTTCGACGAGATCGGTGAACGATTCGAAGACCGCGTGAATCTCCTTCGAGACCGCGGAGTACTTCGCCATGTCGGGAGGAATGAAGATCCCGTGAGGACACAGACGGTAGGCCGTCGAAATGGCCATGGCGCTACCCACCCCGAACTTCCGCGCTGCGTAACTCGCGGTCGAGACGACGCCTCGACCCAGCCCTCCCCGAGGATCGGCGCCGATGATGACCGGTTTCCCGCGGAGTTCGGGGCGATCGCGTTCTTCGATCGCGGCATAGAACGCGTCCATGTCGACGTGCAGGATGGTTCGCCGGGCGCCCGTCGAGGTCATGGAGAGATCAGGGCGAAGCGTACAATCGACGGCGTGATGACGAGGTCAATTCGATGAAGCGGAGTCTCGTCGTGGCGCTGTCCGCGGGCGTGATCGCCGCGGGATCGCTCCTCGCCTGGTCGACCGCCCGATCGCGCGAAGAGTCGAGGCCGGCCCTGCCGATGCCGACGAGCGATCGCATCTCGATGATGGAGTTCAAGAAGCTCCTCGCCGCGGACGGTGTCGTCGTGATCGACGTTCGAGTCCCGGAGTCCTACGCGAACGGCCACATTCCCGGCGCTCTTCTGATCCCCGAAAGCGAGATCAACGGCGAGGTCGCGGAAAAACTGCGGAAGATGCGGAAGCCCGTCGCCACGTACTGTTCGTGAATGGCTGAGCACACGAGCGCCCGTGCGGCGCAGACGCTGCAGAAGATGGGCGTGCCGGCTCAGGCGGTGCTCGGCGGGTTCGGCGCGTGGGTCAATGAGAAGAACCCGGTCGAGACCGGACCGCCGCCGAAGCGCTGATATCCTTCCGGGCGTCGCTCAAGGTGCCTCCATAAAAGGAGGGTAAAAGGGAAGCAGGTCGAATACCTGCGCGGTCCCGCCACTGTAGCCGGCGAGTCGTTCTCAGAGCCGTACGAAAGCCACTCGGGTCTTCGGGACCCGGGGAAGGCCGAATGGGAACGATGTCGACCCGGAAGCCAGGAAACCTGCCTCGAGCGAGTCGGTCAACCCAAAAACGAGGCTCTCGCGGAAGAAGCCACGGTCGCGCAGGTCGTTCGATTCTTCGAATTTCCGGACGCGATTCCCTTCCCCGCGGAAGCCCTCATCCCTCGAGGAAGGAATACATCCATGTCGTCCCATCGCAAGAGGACCTTCGGGTCCATAGTTCGTTCTCTCACCACAACCGCCGCGATCCTGGCCGGAGGCCTGGGCGCATCGTCAGCCGAAGCCGCGGAAGTCAGCGGAGTCGTCAGGACGCAGGACGGACGGCCGGTTTCGCAGCTCGTCGTGCGGCTCACGAGCGGCTCGGTGTCTCACGACGTCATCACGGGATCGCGCGGCGAGTTCAACGTCGATCTTCCCGACGGCTCCTACGTCGCGACCGTGCGCGGATTCGACGTCGACGCCACACCGATCCTCGTCACCGGCCCGAAGGTCGCGCTCGACATCGCGCTTCGTCCCGCGCGGATCCGGGAAGACGTCGTCGTTTCGGCCACGCGTTCGCGCACCGCGAGTTCGGCGGTCGGAGTCTCCGCGAGCGTGCTCGATTCGGCCGATCTCGAATCACGACAGAACCTCCGCCTCACCGACATGCTCTCCGAACTTCCGGGCACGACGGTGGGCGTGACCGGGGGCGTCGGCGCGCAGGGTTCTCTCTTCATGCGCGGCGGCGAGTCGCGGTTCGCGCGCGTGCTCATCGACGGGGTGCCCGTCAACGAGCCGGGAGGCTTCTTCAACTTCGGCACGCTTCTCACACCGGATCTGAACCGAGTCGAAGTGGTTCGAGGATCCGTGGGCACGCTCTACGGTTCGGACGCGCTCGCCGGTGTGGTTTCCCTCGAGACGACGCCCGGCGGCGCGGCTCGACACGTTCGCGGGGAGGCGACCGCGGGAGATCTCGGCACGGCCGCGTTCTCGCTGACCGGCGTCGAGAGGAAGGATCGGCTGTCCGCGTCGGCGACCTTCGGTCGCACCCAGACCGACAACTTCGGCCCGAACGCCGACTTCGAATCGAATCTCTTCGCGGCTTCGATCGAGCGGCGCGGCGGATCGAACTCCGCCGTGGGCGCGACGTTCCGGCTCAATACGTCGGAAGGCGGAGCCCCCGGGCCGACGGTGTTCGGACGAGCCGATCGCGACGCGCGGTATGAGCGCGATCTCCTGATCGCGAGCGCTTTCGGGCGATGGGAGACGGGCTCCGTGCTGCATGCGGCGCGCGCCGGCTTCAAGCGCGACGACCAGCTCTCGCTCAATCCGCTCGACTCCGGAACCTATCGCCCTTCGTACAACGGCCTCGCCGCGGCCTTCACCTCCTCGGATTTCCCGGGCGCCCCGTATGGAAACAAGACCGATCGTGTGTTCGGAACGTATGAACTTCGCACGCAGGCGAAACAGCATGCTCTGACCCTCGGCGGCGACGTCGAGCGAGAGACGGGCGACCTCGGAACGGTGGGACAGACGCCGCTGTCTCCGACGCGCACGAGCGTCGGCGCGTTCCTCCAGGATCAGATCGGGATCTCGGCCCGGGCGTTCGCGACGTTGAGTCTGCGAACGGAGCACAACGGTTCGACGGGCACGACCTTCGTGCCTCACGGCTCCCTGGCCTTCGTGGCCGCGCGTGGATCGAAGGCCGACCTGACCCTGCGGGCGAGCGCGGGCGCGGGCATCAAGGCCCCGAGCTTCTTCGAATCGTATGGGACCTCGTCCTTCGCGCTGGGCAACCCCGACCTCAAGCCGGAGCGGGCGCGCACCTACGACGCGGGCTTCGATCTTCGCGGCACGCGGGCCCGTGTCGAAGCCACGTACTTCCATCATCAGTATCTCGACCAGATCGCCTACAAGATCGTCTCGTTCACTCCGTTCGTCGGAACCTACGAGAACCTCGGCGAGACGAAAGCCACGGGGGTGGAATTCGTGGGTGAATGGCGGCCGTCCTCGCATGTCCGGCTGATCGGAAACTTCACGCGCCAGAACGCGGAGATCGTGACGAGCACCAGCACCGATCCGCAACTCGCCGTCGGAAAGGAACTCCGTCGTCGTCCGAAGAATCAGGGATCGGTCACGGGCGAAGTGATCTTCAACCGCGCGACCTTCGCGGCGACGGTCGTGAGCGTCGGGAAGCGCGCGGACTCCGACTTCCTCGGGATCGGTCTGACCGAGAACGATGGATTCACGCGCCTCGATCTCCGCGGGGCGTTCGACGTGGTGAAGCACGTGAAAGTCCTCGCCGCGCTCGAGAACGCGACGGACGAGGAGTACCAGGAAGTTCTCGGCTATCGATCGCTGCCGCGTCGCTTCCGCATCAGCATCGCCGTCGACAGCCTGAAGTAGCCGGGACGAAGAGAGCGGAGCCCGAGAATGAACCCACCACGACGGATCGCCCTCGCCGGATTCCTCCGGGCTTCGCTCATCGTCTTCGCCGCCGTCATTCCGGCGCGTGGCGCAACGCGACCGATACAGAGCGCTGGCACGGGCGCCGAGCGTGCCACTCCCCAGGCGGCCTCGACAAAGCCCCAACGCGTCGCGTCGCTGAATCTCGCGTCCGACGAGATCCTCGCGGACATCCTCCCGCTTTCGCGACTGGTCGCGGCCACCTCCCTCGTCGACGAGGTCGGCACATCGAACGCGGTGGGCCGCATTCCCAAGTCCATCGCGCGTTTCTCGCGGATCGACGTCGAACGGCTCATCGCGCTGAAGCCCGACCTCATCGTGGTTTCCGAATACACCGATGCGGACGTGCTGCGCGCGCTTCAGAATTCCGGCCTCAAAGCGCATCGAATGGTCGGACTGGATTCGTTCGAGGGGTTCAAGAAGGCCCTTCTCGATCTCGGGGCCGCGGTCGGCGAGCCTGAAGCGGCGGCCAAGCTCGTGCGGGAGTTCGACGCGAAGCTCGCGGCGATTGACGCGCGCATCGCGGGAGCGCCGCGACCGAAGGTCCTCTATTGGGCGAGCAGTTTCACCTCCGGCGCGAAGACGCCGTTCGACGCGATCATCCGCTGCGGCGGCGGCGAGAACGCGGCCGCCCTCGCGGGCATGACCGGCATCACGACGATCGGCGCCGAGCGCGTGCACGCCCTCGATCCCGACTGGTTCCTGATCGGTCAGCGCACGACGACCGCGACGGAGATCCGGACGCATCCCCTGCTGTCCCAAATGAGGGCCGTGAAGGCGGGCCACATCGTCGAGATGCCGACCGACATTCTCGTGGCGCTCAACCATCACGCGGGAGCCGCGTGCGATTTCATGGCGCGGACCCTTCACAAGGATCGTTTCGCGAAATGAATCCCCGGCGGGCCGCGGCGCTGCTCGGCTCCGGCCTCGCCCTGTCCGTTCTCCTCGCGCTCTGCCTCGGCGCAGTCCGATTCACGCCGCGGGAGATCGCTCTCGAGGCCGCTCGCGCGAGCGGGCTGATCGCGTCGTCCGGCCTCGACGAAGCGCAGACGATCATCCTCGGCCAGATCCGCCTGCCGCGGGTCCTGATCGCGGCCCTGATCGGAGGCGCGCTCGCGCTCACCGGGGCGATCCTCCAGACCGTCTTCCAGAACCCCATGGCCGACGCCTCGCTGCTGGGCGTGGGATCCGGAGCGGCTCTCGGCGCCGTCATCGCGGTCAAGCTCGGGTGGTCGTTCGATATCTTCCTCGCGCTCCCGACGGCCGCGTTCGTCGGTGCGATGGGGGCAGCGCTCGTGGTGTACGTGGTGGCGCAGGGAACGCGCTCGTCGTCTCTGACCTCGCTCATCCTCACCGGTCTCGCGGTGAGCGCATTCCTCTCCGGACTGACGTCGATCGTCCTCATCGCCTCCGAAGAGTTCCGGGTGCGCGCAGTCTTCTTCTGGCTCTCGGGAAGCCTCGAAGGACGCGGCTACGTTCATCTCGCGATCGCGGCCGCGCTCATCGTCCCCGGCTGCATCGTCGCGGCCTTCCTGCATCGACCTCTCGATCTCCTGTCCCTCGGCGAAACGGAGGCGCGGGCGCTCGGCCTCAATGTGTCGAGAACGCGCCTGCTGCTGCTCGGCCTCGCCGCGCTGCTTTCCGGAACGACCGTATCGGTCGCGGGATCGGTGCCGTTCGTGGGTCTGATGGCGCCCCACGCGATGCGCGGTCTCGTCGGCCCCCGCGCCGCGCGCCTGCTTCCCGCGTCTTTTCTCGCGGGGGCGATCCTCGTGATCCTCTCGGACCTTGCGACCCGCGCGATTTCCGCGAACTATGACCTGCCCCTGGGCGCCGTCACCTCCCTGTCGGGCGCCCCGTACCTCATCCACATTCTTCGGAGGAGTGAGCGCGCGTGAACCCGACTCCCCTGCTCGAGCTCCGGAGCGTCACCGTGCAACGCGGCGGGCGTGAGGTCGTGCGCGAGGTCGGGTTTCGTGTGGAACCCTCCGAGCGCGTGGCGCTCGTGGGGCCGAACGCCGCGGGAAAATCCACGCTCCTTTCCGCCATCGCGGGTCTCCTCGCCCCGTCGAGGGGCGAGATTCTGTTCTCCGGAAGCGCCATCGTCGAACGCCCGCCGCGCGAGGTCGCGCGCAACATCGCGCTCGTCGTGTCGGTGCAGGAAGGCGCCACGAGATTGTCGGTCGCCCAGAGCACCGACCTCGGGCGATATCCGCACACCGGACCGCTCAGCGCGTTCGGCGAACGAGACGTCGCGGCCGTCGACGAAGCGATCGCCGAAACCGGCCTCGGGGGACTGCGTGATCGCAGTCTGAACTCGCTCTCCGCGGGAGAGCGACAGCGCGCGGTCATCGCACGCGCCCTCGCCCAGGAACCCCGGCTCCTTCTCCTCGACGAACCGTCCGCGCATCTCGACATCGGTCATGCGCTGGACCTGTTCGACCTGCTCACGACAATCGCGGCGCGAGGCGTCGCGATCATCGCGGTGATTCACGATCTTCCCTCCGCCGCCCGCTGGGCGACCCGGATGATCGTCATGCACGAAGGCGCCGTGATCGACGACGGCGAGCCGGCGCGGGTGATGCGTGGGGACGCTCTGGGCAAGGCCTTCGGAGTCGTCACCTCCGAAGCGCGAACCGACAGACCAGACGGCGCCGCGACGTGGCGTTTCGATCGACCCGCGCGAAGCGCCCGCTGACCGGGCCGGCGCCCGGACTCAGGCCGTCTTCGGTTCCGGGGCCGGGTTGTCGTCGAGCACGCCTTCCCATCGCGCGACGACCGCGGATGCGAGACAGTTTCCGGTGACGTTCACGGCCGTACGCGCCATGTCCATGATCGCGTCGACACCGAGAATGACCGCGACCGGCCATTCGGGCAGGCCGAACTGCGCGCAGGTTCCGAGAATGATCACGAGAGTCGCGCGCGGCACGCCGGCGACACCCTTGCTCGTGAGCATCAGGGTCAGCATCATGACGAGCTGGGTGCTGAACGGAAGGTCGACGTTCGCCGCCTGGGCCACGAAGATGCTCGCGAGGGCGAGGTAGAGCGTCGATCCATCGAGGTTGAAGCTGTAGCCCGTGGGGATGACGAACGAGACGACCGAGCGCGGCACGCCGAACTTTTCCATGCGCTCCATGGCGAGAGGAAGAGCCGCTTCCGAAGCGGACGTCGCGAACGCGAGGCTCGCCGGTTCCGACACCGCGGCCACGAATCGCCGGATGTTGATCCGGAACAGAAGCGCCACCGGAACCAGGACGAAGAGGACGAAGACGATCAGGGCTCCGTAGAGAGTCAGGACCAGTTTGAGCAAGTTCATCAGAACCTCCGGCCCCATCTTCCCGATCGTGTACGCCATGGCCGCGCCGACCGCGACGGGCGCGTAGTACATGACGATCTTGGTGAACTTGAACATCGTCTCCGCGAAGGCCTCGATGACGGGGAGGATCCTCGCCTTGTGCTTCTCCTCGACGAGCGCGAGCCCCATTCCGAAGAGCAGGCTGAAGACCACGACCTGAAGCACCTGACCTTCGGCGACGGACTTCGCGATGTTGTCCGGGAAGACATGGAGAACGATGTCGGCGGCGCTCTGAGCGGGCGGCTTCGCGAGCGCTTCCGTGGTCTCGGGCTTCGAGACGCCCTCGCCCGCGCGGGTGAGGTTGATCGCTCCGAGGCCGATGAAGAGCGCGAGGGTCGTCACGACCTCGAAGTAGATGATCGCCTTGAGTCCCATCCGGCCGACCTGCTTCAGATTCGAGTGACCCGCGATGCCGACCACCAGAGTCGCGAAGATCAGGGGCGAAACGATGGTCTTGATGAGCTTCAGAAAGATCTTGGAGAGGACATCGAACGTGGTGAGCAACGCCGCTCCCGTGTCCTTGTCCACGACGCCTTCCGTGATCCCGAATCCGAGGAGGGCGCCGACGATCATGGCGATCACGATGGCCCCGGTGAGAGAAATCTTCATGGATCAGGACTTTACCTTCCGGCCATCGCGCACGGAGCGACGGCCGTTCTCAACCCTGTGCCGCCTCACGGAGTCCAATTCGGTGCAGTCAAGGAGTTTGCCCAATGCGACATGAACATCCTTCCCGCTCGTTCCTGAGCGTGATCCTCGCCTCTCAGATGGCCATCGCGGGGCCCGCGGGCGCCGCTCCATCGCCTTCCGGCTTCAAGCCGGCGAACGACGAGGCCACCATCGTCCACGTCCTGAATCGAATGACCTTTGGGGCCCGCTCCTCGGACATCACACGCGTGAAGGAACTCGGCCTCCTGCCGTGGATCGACAGCCAGTTGAAACCGGCGGCTTCGGAAGATCACGCGCTCGCCGAGCGGCTCAAGAGCATCGAAACCCTCTCGATGTCGACGGCGGAACTTCGCGAGAAGTACGAGATCCCGCCGAACGTGCGGCAACAGGTTCAGAAGGCGCGCGCGGAGCGCGACGCCGAACGCGAAAAGAAGGGCGAGGCG
>JADMIO010792820.1_pt1 | contig 19676 bp, 16 predicted proteins | sample 8958161 | NCBI WGS metagenome assembly JADMIO01 (sample SAMN16585339, study PRJNA669376) | soil metagenome | isolation source: Crop rotation soil | place: USA: Cullars Rotation, Alabama | collected 2011
GCCGCGACTTCAAGTCACGTGAATTCCAAGCTTCGGATCCCACTGTGCTGGAAAGGATCGGCGCCTGGCTGCAGAAGATCTTCCGGCCCGTCACCCGGTAGCCACCGGCCACCCTGGTGGCGGTCGTCGCCGGGCAGACCCCGTCCGAGCCGCCGCTCGTCATCAAGATCAGCTTCTCGTCGGCAACCCGGCGCAGGAGGCCCTCAACCTCGGCCGCGCCGTTCTTCCAGCGATAGATGTTGGTCAGGCTGCTGTAGATGTGCATGTTGACCGCGAGCGCCGTCGCACCGCAGTACCGAGCGAGCTCGGCCTGGGCGTAGCAAATCTGGCGCAGCGAGGCCCCCAGCCCACCAAGCTCAGCCGGGATCGCCAGCGCGGTGTACCCTGACTCGCGCAAGAGCTGAAAATTCTCCTCGACGAACGTGTTGTCGCGGTCGTGCTGGGCAGCGCGTGCCGCGAACCGCACGCCAAGCTCGGTGGCCAGCGACACGAACTGAGCATCTCCCGGGCGCTGCGGGGCCGGCCGATTGGGGGCCATCGTCATCGTCATCGTCATGCGGGTCCCTCCGGGTCAGAAGCGACTGCGCTCGCTGGGATAGGTCCAGCGTAGGGGCACGGGTCGCGGCGGACATCGGGGAGACCACGCATTTGCGGACGAGCTTGAGAAGCGATGTTCGGCCAGAAGGTGGCGGGAATCCGCCACGACGGCTGACAGGTCCGCCAGCAGAGGGCGGCAGGATCGCTAGATCAGGTGGTGCTTGAGCGCGAACGCCGTCGCGTCGGCCCGGCCGCGCGCCCCGATCTTCTCGTAAATGTGGGTGATGTGGCGCTCCACGGTGCGCACGCTGAGCACGAGCGCCTCGGCCATCTCCTGGCTGGTGCGGCCGTTCGCCAGCAGACAGAGCACCTCAACCTCGCGCGGGCTCAGGCCGGCCGGGGCGGGCTGGCGGCTCGGTCGCGCGGTCTCGTCATGACGGGGCGCTGCCTGCGGCGGGTCGACCGTGGCAACATCACCACCGAGCGCTTCCGGCCCTTCGACGGCCAGCGCTTCCTCAATCGCCGCGTCCAGAGAGAGGCCACGCCCTTCATCCCAGCGCCGCCGAAACTGCTCCTCGCCCAGGTCGCCCTGCGCGGCTGCGAGGGCCTGCGCAAGCATCGCTTCGACGATCGGGATCGGCCGGACCGCCACCGACTCCTCGAACGCCGCAATGGCGCCCGCCAATCTGACCGTCCTGTCCGGCTGGCGCAGCACCGTAGCGAGGCCGACAAACGTGGCAAGGGCATTGTGAACCCAGACGTACGCCCCAACATCCCGAAGGGTGCGCAGACACGCCTGCGCATGAATGAACGCCTGCCCATGGTCCCCCTGTCGATATGCAACGACGGCAAGGAGGGTCTGGCACATGCCGATCCCCTCTTTGAACCCGAGCCGCTCCCGCATCGAGATTGCGGCAGCGTACTGCGCCCGCGCCGCGTCGTAATCGCCCGCGATGTGCGCCGCCAGTCCCAGCAGGTGGACCGCCCAGGCAATCAGCCAGGGATCGCCGATCTCCTGGGCAACCGATAGGCTCTCCTGGCCGAGCGCCCGCGCCGTGGCCGCATCATTGTCATAGTAGGCGACCCGTCCGAGCAGGTGCAGCGTCCAGGCGATGGCCCAGGCGTCGCCGAGATCTCGCGCGAGCGCCAGCGCGGAGTCGAGGTGCCTCCGCGCAGATACCTGGTCGCGCTGGACGTGCGCGAGCCAGCCGGCGCCATAGAGGGCGCGGAGGCGGGCGGCCGGATGCGGCGTTGGCTCGGCCAGGGCGCGATGCAGCCAGCGACCGCCCTCGGCCATGTGGGCGCGCGTCGTCCAGAACGGAGCCAGCGCCCCGCTCAGCCGCAGCGCCGCGTCGCTCTGGCGGTCTTGCATCAGGCTCCATTCCAGGGCCAATCGTAGATTTGGGTGCGCGGCTTCGAGCCGATCCAGCCAGGCAGCCTGCTCGAAGCCACGGAGCTTCGGCACCGCCTGCTCGACGCGATCCAGGAAGTAGGCGGCGTGCCAGCGCCGAAGCTCCTGGAGCTCGCCGACCCGCGTCAGTTGCTCGATGCCGTACTCACGGACGGTCTCCAGCATGGTCACGCGGACGGCGGCGTCGAAGTCGGACAGGCGCCGGAGCAGGTTCTTGGCGATCAGCGACTCGACGCCCTCCAGCACCTCGTCCGGCCCGAGCATCCAGCAATAGTCGCCAACATCGGCCAGCGCCACCGCCTCCGCCGCTTCGAGCGTGCAGCCGCCGACGAAGATCGCCAGCCGCCGGAACAGCACCTGCTCGCACGGCGTCAGCAGATCGTAGCTCCAGGCGATGGCGTCCCGGAGGGTGCGCTGTCGGGCCGGCAGGTCTTGGGGGCCGTGCGTGAGCAGCGGCAATCGATGCTCCAGCCGGGCCAGCATCGCCTGGGGCGTCAGCAGCCGGATCCGCGCGGCGGCAAGCTCGATGGCCAGCGGCAAGCCATCGAGTCGGGCGCAGATCTCGGCGACGACCGGCCCGCTCTCGGCGGTCACGGCGAAGCCCGGCCGGATCTCGGCAGCCCGCTCCACGAACAGCGCAACGGCGGCGTACGCGGTGAGATCCTCCGGCACTCCGCCGGGCCCCGCGTTCGACAGCGGCAGCGGCAGCGGCGGCACCGGGTACTCGCGCTCGCCACGGATGCGGAGCGGCTCGCGGCTCGTCACCAGCACGGTCAGGCCGGGACTGCTCGCCAGCAAGTCAGCCACGATCGATCCCGCCGGGATGATCTGCTCGAAGTTGTCGAGCACCAGCAAGATCGACTTCCGCCGCAGGTACTCCTTCAACCTGTCGAGAATCGGACGGTTGCCCGTGTCGCGCACGCCGAGGACCTGCGCGATGGTCGAAGGCACCAGCGCCGGATCGGAGACCGGCGCAAGCTCGATCAGGCAGACCCCATCGTCGAAGCTGTCCGCGAGGTCGGCGGCAACCTGGAGGCCTAGGCGCGTCTTGCCGGTGCCGCCGGGGCCGGTCAGGGTCACATGCCGGGCGCCCTCGTGGAGCAACAGCCGGTCCACGTCCTGACGCTCGCGGTCACGGCCGAGCAGGGCGGTTGGCGGCATCGGCAGGTTGTGGCGGCTCGCTGCCGTCGCGGCCTCCCCCCAACGGCGATCCGGATTGGTGGCCACCAGACGCAACACCTCTCCCAACCTGCGCGACGTGCGTGAAACGCCGCCTATGCGGGCGGCGTTCCCCAGGTGGACGGCCGACGCCCGGCCTCAAGGCGCTTCAGGTTGCCGCTGATCCGCGCGAAGACGTCATGCCAGCCGCCCACGCCGCCGGCGTTGTGGGGCGTCAGCACCACATTCTTGAGCGTCGGCAGCGGGTTGTCGGGTGGGAGCGGCTCGTACGAGAACACGTCCAGGCCGGCCCCGGCGATCCGCTTGTTCCTGAGCGCGTCGATCAGCGCCGCCTCGTCGGTGGTGTTGGCCCGGCCGGTGTTCAGGAAGTAGGCGGTCGGCTTCATCAGGCCAAACTCGCGCGCCCCAAACGTCTCCTCGTTCTCTTTGGTGTACGGCACGAACGTCGTCACGAAGTCCGACTCTCGCAGCAGATGGTCAAGCTCCGCATACTCGACCCCGTAGAACGCCTCCTGTTCCGGCGAGAGGCGGGTCCGCTTGTAGTACAGGACCTCCATGTCGAGCGGGGCCACGAGGTGCGCAAGACACGCCCCGGCCTCCCCAAACCCGACGATCCCGAGTGTCTTGTTGGCCGGCGTGTCCACGTTCGCCACCTTCGGCCAGTTCATCGCCAGCGGTCGCTGATCCGCGAAGGCCGGCTCCATCCCGCTCTCGTTGACGCCCTCGATGGTCAACTCGTGGCCGGGCAGCAACTGCCTGCTGAGCGCCGTCATGAACATCATCGTGTGCATGGCGACCCGGTTGAGCACGCCGTGCGGCCAGGTCGCTACCGCGACGCCACGCTCTTCGGCCGCCTTGAGGTCGCCGCCGCCCCGGAAGTAGCCGATCCGCTGGACCAGGCGGAGGCTCGACAGCCGCTCGATCAGGGCCGCATCGAGCACGTCGCTCCAGGTGATCAGCACCTCGGTGTCGGCGGGCACGTCGGCGGGCTGGCCGTTCGCGTAAGAGACCTGATGGGCGGCCAGGTACTGTCCCGGAAACTCCTTGATCCGGTCTTCGAGCGGGTCCAGGAAACAGACGTGCATCACGATCCTCCGTGGCCGGGATGATGCGCGGCGGGGCGGCGCGCGTCAAGGCGTCGAGGTTCGCTGACGAGCTAGCGACCCCAGAGTCGGTCGCTGGCGAGCCTCGCCCCTTCCGCCAGCGCCTCCAGTTTGGCCCACTGGACCGTTGGGTGGACGCGGATCGAGTCCCAGTACTGGGAGAACCCACAGTCCGCCCCCGCGATGACGTTTTCCTTGCCCACGACGCTGGCGAAGTTCTCGATTCTCCAGGCGATCAATTCTGGATGCTCCACGATGTTAGTCGCGTGGGAGATCAAGCCCGGAATCAGGATCTTGCCGTCCGGCAGCTTGACGTCCTTCCAGACCATCCACTCGTGCTCGTGGCGCGGGTTGGCGGCCTCGATCACATACGCCTGGGCCTTGATCTTGAACAACAAATCGGTGATCTCTCGAAGCGGCGTGTCGAAGGTGTGGGGCGTGTTCATGCTGCCCCAGCAATGGTGGTAGCGCACGCGATCCTCGGGGATGTCCCGCAGCGCGTGGTTCATCACCTCGATGCCCACCTCCATGGCGCGGGTCACCTCGGCGGGCGTGAAGTCCGGGCGGGCCTGCAGCAGCGTATGGTTGCGCGGGTTGAGCAGCGCGTAGTCAAGCTGCAAGATGAACCCGGCGTCGACGATGGCCGTGTACTCCTCCCGGAGGGCGTCCGCGACGGCGTAGAGGTACGCCTCGTCGCTCGGATAGAACTTCTCGACGTCTCGATCTGACCGCCGGGAGGTCGGTGGGGTGGCCGCAACGAAGGCGTCCGTCACGGTCAGCCCATCCTGCTTCAGCCCCTCCAGGGCCGCCTGGAGGTTGCCGATGTCTGCCCTGAGCGCCGCCTGCCCCGTGTAGCTGACCGGCCCGGTCACCCGGAACCGCTCGGCGTTACCGGGCACGTTCGCAAGCTCCGAGATATCGACATCCGGCAGCATCCAGAGATGGCGATAGTGCGAGTTGTACTGCGCGAAGAACTCCGAGAACGCCTCCTGCTCGCGGTTGATGAAGCCGCGCCAGACGCTCTCGTTGGGGTCAAGCTCGCGGGGCTCGATGCCGCCCATCCGCTCGTGGATGTAGCTGGAGAAGCCGTGATGCGACATCTCGCCGTCGCTGAGGATGTCGATGCCGACCTCAGCCTGCTTCTTGACGACCTGCCTGACACCCTCGCGGATGTCTGCCGCCAGTTGGGCCTCGTCGTACGGCTGCCCGAGCGTGCGCGCCTTCATCCCCTCGATGATGTCGCGGGTCCGGACCAGACTCCCAACGTGCGTGGTGAGGATGCGGTCGGTGCTGCGCTGCATGGCTCTCCTCCCTGGGCGGCATCATGCTGGGCAGGGTAGCGCGCGTCAAGGCAAAGGACAGTTCGGCCTCATCAGCCTGAGCCGCACCCCGGCGTTCCTGGACGCTTTAGACCTCGTAGGCAGGCGCGTGCTCGCCAACCTGCGACGATTTCACCCTACTTGCAAGCGCACCATCTGCCACAGCATGGGCACCGAGCGTCGGTACAGATGAGGGACGGGGAATCCCCCACCCCCTGACCCCCTCCCCCGTGCGCGGGAGAGGGGGAACCTGGCTGGAGGGCGTGCCCCTGCTCTTGAAGGTAGGCTGGCGATACATGGTGAGGTTCCCCCTCTCCCGCGCACGGGGGAGGGGGTCAGGGGGTGGGGGATTCCCGGCAGCCAACTCCCGACCGTCCTCGTGCAGCCCGTGCTAGTCCCGCGAGATCTCACCTTCGTGCCCAATCGAAGCGGACGACGCAACTCTCCCGTGACCTTTCAATCTCGCCACCTCCCAATCCAGGCTCCGCACGCCCCCGTTTCTCGAACTGTGGCGGTCACCTGGCTGCACAGATGGTGGCCCCCAAGATGGAGCCGCTAAATCGGTTCGGTTTTTGGTGTCGCCACACGATGACGCGCGCCGAGCCATGTGCGACCATCGGTGGGAGTCTTTCCCCGTCATAGGGGCGGGGTCGGCTCCAAGATGGAGAGGGTCATGGCAATGTTGCCGCCTGTGTCACGACGCGCACTCCTCAGATTTGGCATGTTGACGGCCGGCGTGAGTCTGCTCGGAGCGTGCGCGCCCCAGCCGCCGGCTGCCGCCCCCACCAGCGCGCCAGCCAAGCCTGCCGAGGCCGCGAAGCCGACTGAGGCGGCCAAGCCCGCCGAAGCCGCCAAGCCGGCCGCCGCAGCCGCGACAACCGCCCCGGCAGCCCCCGCCGCTGCCGCCAAACCAACCGAGGCCCCAAAGCCGGCCGCTGCCGCGAAGCCCGCCGAGACCAAACCGGCCCTCGGGAGCCACCTGGTCGGCAAACTTGAGGGGCCAACCATCCAGCCCGACGCCAAACGCCCCCCGAAGCTCGGCGAGGCCCCGATGCTGGCCGAGCTCGTCAAGGCCGGCAAGCTCCCGCCCGTCGAGCAGCGCGTCCCCGAGGAGCCGCTCGTCATCAAGCCGCTCGAAGCGATCGGGAAGTACGGCGGCACCTGGCGCCGCGCCTTCACCGGCCCCGGCGACGGCGAGAACGGCAACCGGATCATGGCCAGCGACAAGTTGGTGTTCGCCGACTTCACGGGGGCGAAGCAGAACCCGTCGGTGGCGAAGGGCTGGGAGGTCACCGACGGCGGGCGCACGATCACCTTCTTCCTGCGCAAGGGCCACAAATGGTCGGACGGCCACCCGTTCACGTCCGACGACATCGTGTTCTGGTTCGAGGACCTGTACGGGAACAAGGACCTGACTCCGACCCCCACTGGCGAGATGTCGGTCAACGGGAAGCCCGGCACCATCGAGAAGGTGGACGAGACGACCGTCCGCTTCAAGTTCCAGGACCCCTACCCCACGTTCATGGAGATCATGGGCGGGAGCACCTACATCGGGTCGTCGCAGGACCAGAGCGGCGGCGACGCCCCGTTGCGCGGGCCACTCGCCCCGAAGCACTACCTCTCGCAGTTCCTGCCGAAGTACGCCCCGGTGGACCAGTTGGAGGCGAAGGCGAAGGCGGCCGGCTTCGACAACTGGAAGACCTACTTCACGCGGTTCCTGGCCTCCTGGCGGCTGAACGTCGATCTGCCGTTCCTCGGCCCCTGGAAGACCGTCACCCCGATCAACACCCCCAACTGGGTGCTGGAACGGAACCCCTTCTACTACGCCGTCGATACGGAGGGGAACCAGCTACCGTACTTCGACAAGATCAGCATGACGCTGGCCGAGAATCTCGAAGTCGTCAACCTGCGCGCCATCGCCGGCGAGTACGACTCGATGGAGCGCCACACAGACCTCGGCAAGCTGCCGGTCTTCCTGGAGAACCAGGAGAAGGGCGGCTACACCGTCAGGCTCGACCCCGTCGCGAACGGCGCCGACGCGGCATTGCACATCAACCAGGACTATCGCGCCGACGCCGAGATCGGCAAGTGGCTGCGCAACCGCGACTTCCGCCGGGCCCTCTCGATGGGCATCGACCGCGACCAGTTGAACGAGGTGTTCTGGCTGGGCGTGGGCGTCCCCGGCACCGTCGTCCCGACCGAGGATGCGCCGTACAGCCCCGGCGGCGAGTGGCGCACCAAGTGGGCCACCCTCGATATCAAGCAGGCGAACGAGCTCCTGGACAAGATCGGGCTCGACAAGAAGGACGCGGAGGGGATGCGCCTCCGCACCGACAACGGTCAGCGGCTCCGCATCGAGCTCACCACGGTCGGCGGCGCCTTCATCCCGTTCCCGAAGATTGGCGAGATGATCTCGCAGCACCTTCGGAAGATTGGCATCCAGATGGACGCCACGGAGCGCGAACGCAGCCTGGCCGATCAGCGCCGTGGGGCCAACGAGCAGCAGATGCTCATCTGGCAGAACGGCGGCTCAGAATTGCTGTGGGCCTACCCGCAGCTTGTGCTGCCGGTCACCATCGACTCCAACCTCGGGCCGGAGCTCGGCAAGTGGTACGCCAGCGGCGGCTCCGGGGGCCGCAAGCCGGAGGACGAGCAGCTCATCAAGGCGCTGGACCTCTTCCGCTCGGGCGCAACCCAGGAGTACGAGCAGCGGGTCAAGACGGCTCACGAGATCTGGAAGATCATGGCGGACGAGGTCTACCAGATCGGCACCATCGGGATGTCCCCCGCGACGCTCGGCGTACGGGTGGTCAAGAACAACGTCGGCAACACGCCGGCCCGACAGATGAACGCGAATCACTGTCGGACGCCGGGCTCGTCGCACCCGGCGACCTTCTTCTTCAAGAGCTAGCGCGAGGCCCGCGGACAGGTTCGGGATTGGAATCGAGACGACGCCACCCCCCTGCACCGCGAGCGTCAGCGAGCGGACCCATCCCACTGAATCCGATCCTGGAGGGAGGGGCGCGGCCAGTCCACTCGGCGCAAGGGCAGCACGACGGAGGGAACCCCTCACCCCCCGACCCCCTCTCCCGTGCGCGAGAGAGGGGGAGCCCCACAGTAAGTAGCCAACCTTCCCATCAGGCAATTTTCTCCACCTGATAGCTAGACTCCCCCTCTCCCGTGCGCAGGAGAGGGGGTCGGGGGGTGAGGGGTTCCCTCGATGTTGGGGTGGCGGGCCTCCCTCGCGCTCTCGCACCCAACCGATTTCCGTCATTTAGTCATTCTGTCAGCGGGGGGTCCGCGCGACACCCCCTACTCACGGTCACCACAGAAGGGACGGACACATGGCGATTGCAGCACTCGAGTTTCAGGTCGTCGAAGGCTGGGAGAAGCTCCCAGACGGGCTCAGCCACAAGGACGTCAGCGCCGTCGGCGTGGACTCCAAGGACCGCGTCTACATCGCGACGCGCTACCCGAACGTCGTCATCGTCTACGAGCGCGACGGCACCTACATCACCACCTGGGGCGGCGACGCCTTCACGAACACCCACGGCATCACCATCGGGCCAGATGACTCCGTCTTCGTCGTGGACAACCGCAATCACGTCGTCAGGAAGTTCACTCCGGACGGCGAGCTCGTCATGACCCTCGGGACGCCTGGCGTCGGCACCGACACCGGCTACGCGCGCGGCGGCAAGCCCGAGATCCACCATAACGAGACCGTCGCGCGCTCGGCGGGGCCGTTCAACGAGTGCACCAACATGGCCATCGGCCCGAACGGCGACCTCTACGTCGCGGACGGCTACGGCAATGCTCGGGTGCACCGCTTCTCGCCGGACGGCACGCTCAAGCAGTCCTGGGGCGAGCCCGGCACCGGCCCAAGCCAGTTCCACATCCCCCACGGCATCTGGGTGGACGCCGAAGGCAAGGTCATCGTCTGCGACCGCGAGAACGACCGCCTCCAGTTTTTCAGCCCGGACGGCGAGTACCTGTTCGAGTGGAACGACGTCCAGCGGCCGACCGCCTGCACAACGGACAAGGACGGCCTGATCTACGTGGCCGAGCTCTGGCGGCCCGTCGAGCGCGGCCAGGGCTCATTCGTGCACGGCTACGCCGACGAGGACAAGCCCGGCCGCGTGACCGTCTTCGATCCGAGCGGCAGCATTGTGGCGCGCTGGGGCGCATCCCTGACCGAGCGCTGCGCCTCCGGCAACTTCATCGCGCCGCACGGGATCTGCGTCGACTCGCACGGCGACCTCTACGTCTCCGAGGTCAGCTACACCTACGGCGTCAAGCCGAATCGCCTGCACGAGGGCTGCGATGCCCACCAGTTGCAGAAGTTCACGCGCCGAGCCGTCTGACAAGGGAGCCACCATGACGACGACCGAATCAGCCGCCGACCTCCTCGTCCGCATCGACAACGACATCGACGAGAAGGCTTCCGACGGCGACTTCGCATCCCTCGATCCCCTCCTCGCCGAGGACTTCATCTACGCCCACAGCACCGGCACCGTCCAGGACAAGCAGGAGTGGGTCGACTCCCTCAAGCCGCTGGTCGGCAAGCGGCGCCGGGTGGTCAGCGGGGCCCGCGCCGAGATCCACGACGACGTCGCCATCGTGGCCGGTGACGTCGACATCGTCTGGAACGACCGCCCCACGAAGCTCAACCGCTATGTGCGGGTCTACCGCCTCAAGAACGGCGCCTGGCAGGCCATCTCGCAGCGCACCGTGCCAGCGCCCGACCGAGGATAGGCGCTCACCCAGAGGGATGGGGCGCAATGCATTGCGCCCGTACGGTGACTGTTCCCGTATGGGCGCAATGCATTGCGCCCCGCCGCCAATGGCGCCCAGACGTTGCAGGTAGGCTGCCTACGCCATCCGGTCGTGGTCCACCCAGCGCGAGCCCTTCTGGCCGCTGATGATGTTGATCGCCACGCGGGCGCCATCGCCGGCCGTGATGATCGTGTGGACGCTCTGGCCCGCCGCGACACCGGCCGCCCAGATGCCCGCCACGCTCGACTTGCCGTCGGCGTCCACCGCGATCACCTCGTTGATGCGCGGCTCGGTGCCAGCGCGCGTCTCCACCCCGACCTTCTTCGCAAGGTCCAGGGCAGCGCCCGTCGCGAGCAGCACCTCCTTCGCCTCGACCGTCTGGCCATCGGCGGTCGTCAGCACGAAGCCGTCGTCGCGGCTCTCCAGGCTGGCGACGTCGGACTTGATCCAGGTCGCCCCCGACTTCTCGGCCTGCTGCTGGCCGGCATCAACCAGATCCGGGCCGGTGATGCCGTCAGGGAAGCCGAGATGGTTGTTCAGCATCGCCCGGCGCGTCATCCCCTTGTCGCCGTCGATCACCACGGTCTGGAGTCCGGCTCGGCCGGTGAAGGTCGCGGCGCTGGCGCCGGCGGACCCACCGCCCACGATAGCAACGTCGTACATGGTCCTCGATCCTCCTCGATCCCTGCGGTCGGCTCGACCGATCGCGTCCTGAGAGTGTAGTCAGCGGGCCGCCCCGAGTGTCGATCTGACCGTCGATCTGGCCTACTATGGGGCCAGCACACGCACCGAGGCGAGCATGTCGATCAGCCTGCTCTGGCCGGGCGGCGCCCGACCGGACATCGGCACCCCACCGCGCCTGCCGGCGGACGCCGCCGCAGATCTCCAGGTAGCCGAGGTCATCCGCGCCCTGGCCGTCGGCGAAGGCCGCCCCGCCCGCCGCGACCTCCGCGAGCGCCTCGTGCGCGCGGTCCTGACCGATCTGTGCATGGATCCGGCCGTCATCGCCTACCGCCAGGAGGTGATCGAGGAGATCCTGGCCGACCTGGCACTGAGGGAGCGGATCGCCACGATCCTCCCCGACCTGGAGTCGCTGGCCGAAGTCTCGCCGTCCGGCCGCTTCCAGGTTCCAGATGAGGCGGCCGTGCAACGCGTCGCCCGCCAGCTTGGCGATCTGGAGCTCTTCGTGGAGGTCGTGCGCAGCCTTGAGCGCGCGCTGACGGCAGCCCCGCTCCGGTCGGCGGCCCTGACCGCCCTACGCGACCACGTCCTCGGGATCGTTAGCGACGCCGCCTTCCTGGCCCTGGAGACCGAGCTCCCAGCGCTCCGAGCCACCCTCTCCCAGGCCCGGAGCGTGACGGTCGGGATCAACCTCTCGCCGGACTTGCAGCCGGAGTCGGCCACGATCCTCAGCCTGAGCGAGGAGCCGGTCGAAGGGACGCGGACGCTGCTCGGGCGACTGCTGGGCGGCCTCGACGTCAACCGAGGCATCACCCCGCTCCAGCGCGTCGGCCCGACCGGGGCTGGGCCAGTCGGTGGGTTCGGTGGGCAGCCGAATCGGCTGATGCGGGACCTGAACAAGTTGCTGGAGGATGTCGTGTCGCCGGTCGGACGCGCCATCGATCGGTACACGGCGATCCCCATCGCAACGCTGGCCGGACTCGGCCCAGAGTTCGCCCTGCTGCTGAATGGCGCCCTGCTGGTGGAAAGGCTCGGGCGGGCCGGTCTCCCGATGTGCCGACCCGAGATCGCCCCCACCGACGAGCGCATCACCGCAATCTCGGAGGGGTACGACATCAGCTTTGCGCTGCGGGTGCAGAAGACGGACGCCGTCGTCGCCAACGACATGGCCTTTGACGATGCCTCGGCCCGAGTCTGGATTCTGACCGGCCCGAACGGCGCCGGCAAGACCACGTTCACCCGCGCCGTTGGCCTCGCCCAGGTGCTGTTTCAGGCCGGCCTGTACGTCCCGGGCCGCCGCGCCCGCCTGAGCCCCGTCGATGCGATCTACACCCACTTCCCCAGCCAGGAGCAGGCCCAGCCCGGCATGGGCAGGTTGGACGAGGAGGCCGAGCGGCTGGCCGGCATCTTCAAGCGCGCGACGCCGTCCAGCCTGGTCCTCCTCAACGAAACCCTGGCCGGCACCGCCGCCAGCGAGGCGGAGGCTATCGCCCGGGACGCCCTGCGCGGCCTGCGACTCCTGGGGGCCAGGGCGATCTACGTCACCCACCTCCACGACCTCGCGCTAACCGTGGACGAGATCAACGCGACCACGCCAGGCACGTCGCTGGTGGGCAGCCTCGTGGCGGACGCCGACGACGAGGCCACCGACAACTACTCGGCCAGCGGGCCCCAGCACCGGCGCACGTTCAGGATTCACCCGGGCCTGCCGCGCGGCCGGAGCTACGCCTCCGACATCGCCCGGCGGTACGGGATCAGCTTCCCGCAGTTGTCAAGTTTGCTGCGCGAACGGGGGATTACGTCGGGCGCTTTGCCCGATGAGACGGGATCAGATCGGGCGGTATAACCACCACCAACGCCTCTTTCTCGCTTGGAGCACGTTGCCATGTCTGAGATCGAGATCAGGCCCCTCAGCCCCTCGCCCGCCGTCCGCGCGATGCTCAGCGAGATGCTGATCGAAGTGGTCGCGAACGGCGGCTCGGTCAGCTTCATGCACCCGCTGGAGCAGGAGCGGGCGGACGCCTTCTGGGACGGCTCGCTGGCGGCGGCGGCCCGCGAGGAGCGGATCATACTCGGGGCCTGGGACGGCCCGGCGCTGGTCGCCACCGTCACCCTGCTGCTCGACTTCCCGCCGAACCAGCCCCACCGCGCCGAGATTGCCAAGATGATGACGCGGCTCAGCCACCGAGGACGCGGGATCGCACGGACGCTGATGGTGGAGGCCGAGCGGCTCGCCGTCGCGCACGGACGCACCTTGATGGTGCTCGACACGGCCTCCGACGAGGGCGCCGCCGGCCTCTACGAAAAGCTTGGCTGGGTCAGGGTGGGCCTCATCCCCGATTTCGCGCTGAAGCCGCTTGGTGGCCTGACCGGCACCATCTTCTACTACAAGCGGATCGGGGACGTGGCCGAGGTCCGCTAGCCCTCGCTGCTCTTGGCGAATCCACGCTTCACGAGTCCACCAGCCAGCGTCCCTCGCGCATGAGGTCGCGGCCCCTGATCTCGTTCGCCTCGCGCCACGCCTGGATGCGTTGTGGCCGAATGCGGAAGTACAGGTAGAGCCCGGCGGACGTGCGCGGGTCGAAGCCAGCCTGTGCGGCGAAGGCATCCCCCACCTCAGCCGGGATCTGGTCCTCGGGGATCGGCTCGGCGGTGCCGTCGACCATGATCACGTCGCGGGTGGAGCCAAACCCGAGGCGCACCGTCCCCGAGGCGACCAGATTGCGGCTCGTCACCGCCTCGGCCAGCGTGGCGAGCAGGATGTCGGTGCCATCCCAGGAGAACGAGAGCGGGATCATGTATGGCAGCCCGCTGGCCGGGTCGGCGGTCGCCACCCAGCAGTCTACGTCCGTGGACAGGCGGTCGAGCGTGTCCTGCTTGCGCTGCTCGGCCGAGCGCGGGGGCGGTCGGGTGGACATCGTGACGCGGCCTCCGTGATCACGGGTACTCAGGCTACCGAGATTCCCAACGAACGACCGCCCCGATCGGCCGTGCGGCCGATCGGGGCGCGCAGGTTAGCTACTCGCCAGCCGCTGGCTCGCCAGCACCGGCACGTCCTCGTCCTCGGTGCGCGGCTTGAACAGCATCGCGATCAAGAACGCCCCGACGCCCACCGCCCAGGAGCCAATGAACAGCCAGTAGTAGCTCCCGTAGATGTCGAAAATGAGCCCACCGACCACCGGGCCGCTCGCCATACCGAGGCTGCTGGTCATCGACATGCCGCCGATCACCGTGCCCATCATTCGTAGCGGGAAATTCTCGCGTGCCAGCACCGAGTACAGCGGCATGATCCCCGAGTAAATGAAGCCGAACGCGGCGGCCACGGCGTAAAACTGGCCGATGTCCTGCACGAAAGCGTACGCCAGCGCGCCGAATGCCTGGGCTAGCAGCCCGGCCACCAGCACCCGCTTCGCCCCGAGCCGGTCGCCCAGGATGCCGAAGCCCACCCGACCAGCCATGCCGGCCAGCCCTTCCACGCTGTAGATGGTGACAGCCGCCATCATCGGGATGCCGTGGTGGACCGCATTGCTCACCGTGTGGAAGATCGGGCCGGAATGCGTGGCACAACAGGCGAAGAAGGTCGCCAGCAGGACGATGAACTGGGGCGACTTCAGCGCCTGGCCCAGCGAGATGGCCGGCTCAGACGCCACGGCGGCAGCGGCAGCGTCGGTGCCATCCTCCAGAGCCGGCGGGCGGCGCACCAGGAACGCCGTCGGGAGCATGATCGCCGCCGCCACCGCCGCGATGATCAGGAGGGACGTCCGCCAGTCGTAGATCGTGACGAGCCAGGCGGCGCCCGGCGACACGGTCATCGGGGCGACCCCCATACCCGCCGACACCAGCGACACGGCCAGGCTCCGCTGGGTGTCGAACCAGCCGGTCACCGAGGCCAGCATCGGCGTCATGATCGCCGCGCTCGCCCCGCCGACGAGCAGGCCGAAACTGACCTGAAACATCAAGAGCGAGGTCGCCTGGCTGGCCAGGGCCAGCCCCGCCACCATGATGATCGACCCGGTCAGCACCACCACGCGCGGGCCAAAGCGGTCAGACAGCGTGCCCCAGCCCATGGCCGCGAGCGCCGACGCGATGAACCCGATCGTCATGGCGCCGGAGATGCCGGTCTGCGACCAGCCGGTGTCCTGCGAAATCGGCAGCAGGAAGACCGGCAGCGAGAACATGGCGCCGATCGCCACGCAGCCAAGCAGGCCACCGGCAGCCACCATCACCCAGCGGTACGAAGCCTGGGGCATCATCATCCTCCTTGTTCGTGATTCACGTGTGTGGTTCACCTCCAGGGCGTTCAATGACACTGAACGGGTGTTCGGTCGGGCACTTCAGCGTACTGCACCACAGCGAGCGCGAGCGCTTCGAAGCCCTGGCAGACTTCTCGCAAGTCACCTACCAGGTTAGCCGCGAGGCGGTGGAGGAGGTACTCCGTCGCTGGCGTGAAAGGAGCAAGCGATGAGCCTGCCTACTGGCGTGAAGCGCACCGTGTTCTGGGGCGTCCATCTGCTCTGGCTGCCGTTCCTGGTGGTGGGGTACGTCACCTGGGTCGGGAAGATCCTGCTGTTCAGCCGACGATCCGCCGCCTCATCGACGGTCCTGGCGTCGTTCTACACGCGCTGGATGCAGCACCAGTTACGCACTCGCCGAGACGATGCCGCCGCGCGGCTGATGCGGGTGCTACCGAACGTCTCGCAGCCCGGTCTCCACCTCCTATCCGACCCGACGATCCTGGTGCGTCGCCTGACCGGCTACATCCCCAAGATGTACCAGTACCCCTATCCGGGCGTGCCGCCGATGAACGACCAACCGGCCGCCCGCACCACCTTCTACGATGCGGCACTGGCGCGGCACCTCGGCGAGATCGAGCAGATGGTGGTGCTCGGGGCAGGTCTGGACACGCGGTCGTATCGGCTGCCGCCGTCCACGCCCGTCCGCTGCTTCGAAGTCGATACGCCGGCCTCGCAGAGGTTCAAGCAGGCGATGCTCCGGCACGCCGGCGTCGATGCTGGCCGCGTCACGTTCGTGCCGGCCGACTTCGAGAATCAGGACTGGTTCGAGCAGTTGCTGGCGGCCGGCTTCGATCCGGGGAAGCGCACGATCTTCCTCTGGGAGTCCGTGACGATGTACCTTGACCGGTCGTCCGTCGAGAGCACGCTGCGGCGGATTGCGCGGACCGCCCCCAGGAGCGCAGTCGCCTTCGATTACATCTCGACCGAGCTCCTGGGCGGCGGCTCGCTGTTCTGGCGCTACGGAAAGGCGGTCGTGCGGTTCATGGGCGAGCCGTGGACGTTCGGGCTGGATATGTCCCCACCGGCGGCGAAGACGGCGGCGGCGTTCGTGCAATCGTGTGGGCTGACGCTAGAGGAGTTTCGGACCTTCGGCGAGGAGACGGCCGAGGAGCAGGCGCAGGCCGGCTTCGTGGTGGCGACGGTCCCGCAGGCGGCCTGACCCGGTGGCGTGGGCGCATGACGTTTGACGAAAGAGATCAGTAGGTCCGAGGAACCCCTCACCCCCGACCCCTCTCCCGTGCGCGGGAGAGGGGAGTTTCGTCGGTACCAAAGCAATTCGTCGAAGAACATTGAGCTCTCGGACCCCGTGCTTGGATGCGCTCCCCATCCCGGGTATCCTGTTCAGCCTGCCTCATCCATCGCCATGTCAGTTGCAACGGAGCAATCATGCGCGAGAACACCCTGAAGCGACAGCTTTACGCCGGCAAGCCGGCCTTTGGCGTCATGTGCACCTTCCCCTCGCCGCCGGTGGTCGAGATGCTGGGCCACCTCGGGTTCGACTGGATCCTGCTCGACAACGAGCACGGGTCGATCACCGTCGATAGCGCCGAAGCCTGCATCACCGCCGCTGAGATCACCGGCATGTCGCCGATCGTCCGGCCGGTCGCCAACAGGCCGGAGATCATTGCGCCGTTCCTGGATCGTGGCGCCTGGGGCGTCCAGGTCCCGCACGTCAACACCGCCGACGAAGCCCGCGCCGCTGTGGACGCCGTGAAATACGGCCCGGAAGGCCATCGCGGCATCTTTAGCGGCGGCCGACCGGCCAACTACGGCTTCGGCGGCACGACCGCCGAGTACGCCGCCGCCGCCAACCGCGAGACCCTGGTCTGCCTGATGCTGGAGGAGGTCGAAGCGATCGAGAACCTGCCAGAGCTACTCACGGTTCCTGGGGTCGACGTCTTCTTCATCGGCTCCGGCGACCTGTCCCAATCGATGGGCCTCACCGGACAGCAGGACCACCCCGAGGTCCAGAAGCTCATGGAGCAGGGAGTCAAGCTGATCACCGAGGCCGGCCGCATCGCCGGTTGCAGTTGCCCGGATGCGCTTCTGCCCAAGTTTCTCGGGCTCGGCGTCCAGTACTTCCACAGCACGGTCGGCCGCCTGCTCCAGCAGGGGAGCAACGCCTACCTGAAGAACGCCCGTGAGGCCGCCTCCAGGTAGGCAGGAAGACGATTCTGGACAGGATGAGCAGGATTACAGGGATGAGTCGTTTATCCCAATAATCCTGTTCATCCCGTCCGAAACCGTGACCTCACATCACGGAGCGCACCAGGCCCCCGTCCACCCGCATCGTCGTGCCGGTGATGTAGCTCGCACGCGGCGACGCCAGGAACGCAACCAGGTCGCCAAGCTCTTTCGGCTCACCGATGCGACCGACGGCGGTCTCGGCTGCGCGCTCCTTCAGCGCTTCCTCCAGAGGGATGTCGAGCTCCTTCGCACGTGAGGTCACGTTCGACAGCATCCGCTCCGAGAGGATCGACCCGGGGCAGACGTTGTTCACGAGGATGCCGTCGCGCCCAACCTCGTCGGCGAGGCTCTTGGCGAACGCGATGACACCCATCCGCGTGGCGCCGGAGAGCGCGAGGTTCGGGATCGGCTGGTAGACGGTGCTCGCGAGGATGTTGATGATGCGCCCGTTGCCGCTCGCCTTGAGGTGCGGCAGCCCTTCCCGCGACATTCGGGCGAAGAACAGCAGCGAGCGCTGCACGGCGGTCGCCCAGAGCTCTTCGCTGGCGGCGCTCGCGTATGCAAGCGGCGGCCCGCCGGAGTTGTTCACCAGGATGTCGATGCGCCCGAACCGCTCGACCGTCGCAGCGATCAACCCACGGATGGTGTCGTGCTTGTCAAGATCGCCGGCAAACACGAGTACGTCCACGCCCGTGCTGGCGCGGATCTCCTCGGCGGCCTTCTCCAGATCGGCCTGCGAGCGGCTACAGATCGTCAGATTGACGCCTTCTTCCGCCAATGACTGCGCGCTCGCGCGGCCGAGGCCCTTGCTGGCGCCGCCAACGATGGCGACCTTCCCCTTCAGCATCAGGTCCATGCAGCTATCCCTCCCTGAATCGAGCCCATACACAACCATCGACAGATGCGAGAAAGAGGGTGGCTCGATGTCCCCCCCTCTGCACCGCGAGCGTCAGCGAGCCGGAACCCGACTATCCATTCGCGTGCCAAAGGTCTGCATCCGACTCGCTGACGCTCGCGGTACAGAAGGTGAATCCGTACGATACGACGTTCCCGACCATGTAGCTTGGCCTAGTGTCAGTCGTAGCTGAGTCGGTACGCCTTCGCGGCCGTGTCGTGGAACATGGCCGCCCGCTCGCTGGCCGAGTAACCCTTCGAGTACCGCTTGAACGCGTTGTACAGCACGGCGTGCGAGAACGAAACCTTGTCCACCGGGAAGTTGCTCTCGAACATGCAGCGCTTCGGCCCGAATGCCTCGATGCACGGGTCGATGACCATCGCCATCTCGCGCGCAAGCTCCTCCGAGCCGATCGGCTTGGTGCGGGTGAACCAGTCGAAGCCCATGCGGGGCATCCCGATGCCGCCAAGCTTGAGGTAGACGTTCGGGCAAGCGGCCACCTCCGCCATCCCCTTCTTCCAGGCCGGCAGCACTTCGTCGTCGCGCCCCGCGAAGTGCCCCTCGCGCCACAGTCCGGCCAGGTGGTTCAGCACGATCGTCAGGTCGGGGAGGTCCCGCGCGAGCGCCGCGAGCTCCGAAAGCTGCGTGAAGCAGACCTGGGCGTCGAGCGAGTGGCCCATCCTTGCCAGTACCTTCGCGCCCGCTCGATAGCCGTCCGTGGACATCGTGCCCTCGGCCTCGCGACTGTCGAAGCCGGGGTGTGCATCCCACATGACGCTGTGACGGACGCCCCGGAAGCGGTTCGGGCTGGCGGCCTGGAGCGCCTCCAAAACCGGCTCAACCCGGTCACCCAGCTTCAGGTCGGCGTACCCGACGATGGCATGCGCACCGAGGGTGGGGCCATAGATGCCGCTCGCGGACATGGCGGCCTGCCCCTGCACGAACTCGACCTGCCCGACCGGCCGCATCTCGACCGGCCCCGTCTGGCGGTAGAACACCCGCGCCTCGATGAACACGGTGGAGCGGACGTTGTGGCCCTGGTTCACGTCGGCCAGCAATTCAGGCAGCAGGTACCGCTGATACGGGATGCGCTCGGTCCGCTGGTCCCACAGATGATGGTGCGGGTCGCAGATCGGGAGCTCCGGTTCCAGGATCTCTTCCTGCGTGAGCGCCAGCCAGTCGTTGCCGCCGTACGGCATCGCGCACCTCCCTGTGCAGCCTTGGAGCAATCCGGGTCCGATCCTTTCCAGCACATTGGGATCCTAAGCTTAGAATTCCACGTGGACAAGTTGTCGC
>JADMIO010955836.1_pt1 | contig 19676 bp, 15 predicted proteins | sample 8958161 | NCBI WGS metagenome assembly JADMIO01 (sample SAMN16585339, study PRJNA669376) | soil metagenome | isolation source: Crop rotation soil | place: USA: Cullars Rotation, Alabama | collected 2011
TTCCCGTCCTGGAGAACATCCCCGTTCTCGTGCGCACTTCCCAGGCGATGAACGATGTGCGTTTGCAGGCGGCCCTTCTCACTATCAATTACCTGCGTGAACGCCACGCACGCGTCATTATCGTGACGCATGTGAGCGGTGAGAGCACTGCAGGCGCCCGTGCAAAGGGTACGGGGTCGGCGATGCCGATGTACGAAGCGTTGAAGAAGTTCATCCCGGATCTCGCTTGGTGCCCGGTGGCAGTCGGACCCGAAGCACGCGAAGCGGCACGCCAGCTTCTGCCTGGGAAGGTGCTTATGCTTGAGAATCTTCGGCGCAATCCCGGCGAAGAGAAGAATGATCCAGAATTCGCAAAAGAGCTCGCGTCCCTTGCGGATGTATTCGTACAAGATTCCTTTGATACGTGCCATCGCGAGCACGCGTCCATCGTGGGCGTCCCGGCACTCCTGCCTTCGTACGCAGGTCTTACGCTCGAAAAGGAAGTCGCGGAACTCACGAAAGCTCTCCAGCCTAAGCATCCTGCGCTTGCGATAATCGCTGGCGCGAAATTTTCTACGAAGGAGCCGGTCTTGAAGAAGCTCCTGGAAATCTACGATCATGTGTTCGTGGGCGGCGCGCTCGCAAACGATTTCTTGCTCGCAAAAGGATATTCGGTGGGCGTTTCACTCGTCTCGAACGAAGGACAGGACCACATCAAGGAGCTCCTTAAGGATAAGCGGCTTGTCGTTCCGGTAGACGTGGTTGCTGCTCCGTTGAAAGCCATGCGAGAGGCAGGGCGCGAAGCGATGGCGGACGATGTCCACGCCGATGAAGCAGTACTTGATGCCGGCCCTCATACGGCGGCCGCGCTCGTCGACCTTGTAAACAAGTCTAAGACTGTGCTTTGGAACGGACCGCTCGGATTATTCGAGCAGGGATTCGACGATGCGACGGTAACACTTACGCGCGCCATCGTTAATTCGAACGCGTACTCCATTATGGGCGGCGGCGACACTATCGAGGTAGTGCAGAAGCTCGGCGCGCTTGAACAGTTTTCGTTCGTTTCTACGGGAGGCGGAGCAATGCTCGATTTTCTCGCCTACGGCACACTCCCCGGCATCAAGGCTTTGAAATAATTACGCGAGCTTGCTCCTGATTTTCTCAGCAACTGCCTGTTTTTCCCCCTCCTTGTATTCCTTCTTGGGCCAAAGCCCGAATCCGTCATGCGCGTAGCGGGGGATGATATGCACGTGCGCATGGAATACCGTCTGCCCGGCAACTGGCTCGTTGTTCATGGTGATATTTACGCCCTCGGCTTGGACTGCATCGCGCACCGCGTGCGCCACTTTCCGCACGACCTTCATCAACGTAGTCCAATCCGCCTCATTTATATCGAAAACATTCCGCGAGTACTTCTTGGGGACTACGAGGGTGTGGCCGGGGTTCGTAGGCGCGATGTCGAGGAACGCGAGCGTGTCAGCATCCTCATAGACGATTTCCGCCGGTATCTCGCGCTTGATTATCTTGTCGAAAATAGTGTCTTCCATCGGAGACTAGGATACCGCGCAGCCTGATTTTGGTACACTCTACGGATGTTCAGCCTCCATGAGCCTATCGATACCGGCCTTCGCGAGGCTCTCGCCGAATACGACGACCTGACCGCGTCCCTCCTCGCCCGCCGGGGCGTTAAAAGCCGGGAAGAGGCGGCCGCGTTTCTCTCGCCCTCGTACGACGAGCACATCGGCGACCCGATGAAGATACTAAATATGCCTAAAGCGGCCGCACGCGTTGCGAAAGCGATAGCAGACGGCGAGCGCATCACGGTATGGAGCGATTACGACTGCGACGGCATCCCGGGCGGGGTCGTTCTCCACGACTTTTTGAAGAAGGCAGGGGCGAACTTCACGAACTACATTCCGCATCGGCATCTTGAAGGGTACGGCGTCTCCATCGACGGCGTTGAAAAGCTCGCTGAGGAAGGGACGACCTTGATGATTACGGTTGATTGCGGGATTACCGACGTTGAAGCGCTTGCGCGCGCCAAAGAACTCGGCATTGATGTCATCCTCACCGACCACCACCTCCCGCAGAATGAATCGGAGGGCGGGCTTCCGCCCGCGTTTGCGGTAATCAATCCGAAGCAGGAAGGGGAGACGAATGAGTTCAGGGATTTCTGCGGGGGCGGGCTTGCATGGAAGCTTGCATGCGCAGTACTCCAGCACGGATTCCCCGGTCGCGAGAACATACCGGCCGGCTGGGAGAAGTGGCTTCTTGATATGGCAGGGCTTTCGACTATCGCCGATATGGTTCCGCTTGTCGGCGAGAACCGTGTCATCGCCAAGTACGGACTTATGGTGATGCGGAAATCTCCGCGCATCGGCCTTCAGAAACTATTGAAGAACGCGCGCGTGAATCAGGGCTATATAACGGAAGACGATGTTGGCTTCATGATTGCTCCTCGGGTGAATGCGGCATCCCGGATGGGAAATCCGCGCGACGCATTCGAGCTTTTCACGACTGAGGACGAGTCGAGAGCGGATGTCCTCGCAAAGGAATTGGAAAAGATAAACCGCTCGCGCCGTGCGGTTGCGGGGGCAATAACGAAAGCAGCGCACGAACGGCTCGAAGCACGCAAACTTGAGGGAGCGCTTCCTGATGTCATCGCGATGGGGGACCCGGACTGGCGTCCCGGTCTTTTGGGCCTTGTCGCGAACACACTTGCGGAAGAATACGAGCGTCCGGTATTTCTTTGGGGACGAGAGGGCGGTGTATCCCTCAAGGGCTCGTGCCGAGCCGGCATGCCGGGCATCTCCGTCGTCGATTTGATGCAGGGAGCTGGCGACACATTCGCCGGATTCGGCGGACATCGGGCATCGGGCGGGTTCACCGTGAAAGACGATGCGATTTTTTATCTTGAAGAGCGCCTCTGTAAAGCGTACGCGGTGCTCCCGAAGGGCGATGCAGCGCTTGATGCGCGCGCGGATGCGGAGATATCTGCCGTTGAAGCGACCGGCGAATTGCTCTCGCGTCTCACCAAGCTCGCACCGTTCGGTATGGGAAACGAAAAGCCTGTCTTCGCGCTTCGCGGGGTTTCCATCGCGCGTGTCTCCTGGTTCGGCAAGGCAGAGGAGCATCTGAAGCTTTCGATAACGACCGATGGATTCGATGCCTTGGAGGGCGTGGCATTTTATGCGAAGCGCGAACTCGGGGCCGGCATAAAAAATATTTCGGCGGGGAAGTCAGTGAACCTACTCGGCTCGCTTGAGCGTGATCAGTTTACGAAGGGCCGTCCCGTACGCCTTCGCCTTGTCTCGGTTTCGTAAGGTTCGAATCCCAGACAGCCAGCTAAGTACAAGCACTAAGAAAGACTCCTACGGAGGCCTTTTGTTATCATGTAGGTAATGCCTATCGATGATAGCTTCAATAAAGCTCAATATGAAAATCATTTCGATGAATATGTCGAAACTAATCAAGATTTTCATATAGGTGGAGGTAGTATTCAAAGCAGGGTAGAGTTGGTTCAAAAATACCTGCCGACTGGGTCTAAGATACTAGAAATCGGTGCAGGTACTGGTGACGATGCTCGCGCGTTATCTCAGGCGGGCTATAAAGTTACTACTACAGATTTCTCCGAGAAGTTCGTCGACGCTATACGCTCAAAAGGTATTGAAGCTGCCATCTTCGATGCGAAAAAAGATGTACTACCTGAGGGTTATAACGCTGTGTATGCGAATGCGGTATTTGTTCATTTTGATACTAGTGAGTTGTCTTATTTTCTCGCACAAGCTGCTGAGAAATTAGAAAAGCCGCAGCTCATTTTCTTGAGTGTCATAGAAGGAGAATCACAAGAGCGCCGATCTGGCAGTAATATATCTTTTGAAAGAGACTTCCAAGACTATACCGAAGATCAATTGAGAGATTTGTTATCTCATGCTGGCTTTAATGTGAATCATATGGAGCTGGTTGATGGTAGGTGGCTTCAGGTTGTTGCAAGCGTACCGAAAGAATAGGTTCCAATATCGTCCCAGACAGCCAGCTTCGGTAGGATATAATTTCGAAAATGGCCAATAAGAAATATTGGGAAACTCCCGAAGAAACAAGCCAGGAAATAGCAGACGAGGCAAAAAAGGGGTTTGACGTTCTTAATCAAATCCCGAATGAGATAGTCACTTTCTTCGGTTCGGCCCAGATTAAGGAGTCTGAAGAGTTCTACAAGCACTGCGAGAATACGGCGTTCGAGCTAGGGAAACTCAGCTACGCCGTAGTTACGGGCGGAGGTCCGGGGATAATGAAAGCAGCAAACACAGGGGCATCACGCGCTGGCGCGCCTTCTGTCGGAGTTCGTGCCGGTTTAATTGACGGGCAGTTAGTTACGGATGATATCTACACGCATAAGCTCGAAATGGAGTTCGTATTTTTGCGCAGATTTGTCATGTACGCGAAAAGCAAAGCGTGGATCTTTTACCCCGGCGGTATTGGTACTTTGGATGAACTTTCAGAGTGCATGCAGTTGCGCTATACGGGGATTCGCAATCAAAAGCCGATTATCTGCGTGAATCAGGAGTATTGGTCCGGGCTTTTTTCTTGGTTAGAAGAAAGGGCGTATAAAAGCAACTTTCTAATGCATGGGAAGAATGACTTGAAACTCGTGCAGTTTGCAGAGTCGTCAGAAGACATCATTGATATAGTGACGAGAGCTTGAGGGCTCCAACATCGTGCCCGGCAGCTAGCAAAAGGTATACTTAATTGGCATGCGACGGAGAATCTCTGAAAGTATTGTCTCAGCCGGTAGGGGCAAAAAGATTGAAACTAAGAAAGGGCAACCAGCCTCTGAAGAGCTATCGTTTTCACTTGGTTCTGGTGAGAAAGAAAAACCTCGCCACTTTAAGCTTGAGAACCCCACCTCTCCTCTTTCTATTGCCGACGCGAGAAAGATTTTGGCGTTACAGCCCAAGGAAGGAAATAAGTATGTAACTAATACCAAACCAGGAATCTGGATCTTCTGCCGACCGGAGGATGTCAAAGTGATTCTGTCTAACTGCGCTGAATATGGTCACCCTATTCCACCGAAGTTAATTAAAAGTATTTCCAATAACTTACAGGCAGTCTTTCTACCTCAGGGAGGCTTCGTGACCTTTCCTCATTACGGCTCGATACAGTTCTGGCAACGACAGGGGATTGCATACGACACTACTAGGGGTGTGGGCGAACGAGAGCGTGGGAATCTCGGACTTTTCAGTGTAGGAGTAAGCAGAATAGTTCGAGTAGCGGGAAAGTCTGCTGTGGCTGACGAAGTCTGGCAGAATCCCCGCTACTTAACGGACGGTCAGCCTAACCCGAAGTTCGAAGAAGGTGACGATATTGAGGCTTTAGGAACTGCCTAGGAGGCAAGAAAGGTTCCAACATCGTCCCCGGCAGCCAGTAGGGCTATACTGGCCCCATGAGCCTCCTTATTAATGTCATAGGCATCGCGATTCTCTCCATCATCGCGTACTGGGGCGCCAATACCTTCTTTAAAGCCCGTATCTCGGAAGCCCTCATGGCGCACGAGGAACCCTTCAGGAACGAGACGTACGATTATCGAAAGACGCTCTTGGTGCTCGGGGACTCAACCGGGGCAGGGGTGGGCGCTGATAAGCCGGAAGACTCCATCGCCGGCCGGCTCGCCGGATATATCGGCGCAACCTACGTCGAGAATTACGCCGTCTCGGGCGCGATGACCGAAGAGCTCCAATACCAGATACAGAAGGCGAAGCTTCCGAAATACGACTACATCCTGCTTCAAATCGGCGGGAACGATGTGCTGGCGTTCCATAATCCGAAGCAGACGGCTGCCGCGCTCTCGACCGCGATAGGGAAGCTTCCGCCGGCAGGGAAGGTTATTCTCATGTGCGCTGGAAATATCGGGGGCGCAACCTTGTTCCCGCCTCCCATGCGCCCGTTCCATACGATGAAGAATCTCGCGATTCATAAGGAGTTCGCGCGCGTCGCGCACGGCTGGAAGGCGCTGTATGTAAATCTCTATGAGCCGTTTTGGAAGGACCCGTTCCTGCGGAACCCGTATCGCTATCTTTCACGCGACGGCCTCCACCCCTCTACCTACGGCTACGGGCTTTGGTTCGAGAAAGTGAAAGACGCTTTAGAAAAAGCGAACGCGTAAAAAGCGGGCGAACGCGATTGTGCATGAAATCCGCATGAAGCGTGTGCGTGAAATTGTTGTCATACGCTCTCGTCCGGCCTCGTCATCAGATACTGTGGTCAGCTAATGGAAACTACATCTGCGAACGGATACGCTGACACGCTTACCAGCTAACCTCATCTGCATATGAACAAATTCATTGCACCAGTTACTCTCTCCGCGCTCTTGGCGGTGACCGTTATTGCGGCACTTCCGACGTTTGCGGCTGAGGCCCCGAACTATGACGCGACGGGCAACTACATCATTGCCATGCATACGCTCGGCAGCGATGCCACGCACGATATGTCGCTCACGCAGGATGCTTCCGGAAACCTCACCGGCTCCGGCGGAAGCCCTGCCGGCGCTAACGTGTATCTCTGGACCATCACGAGCGGTTCGGTAAGCAGCAGCACGATTGATTTCTCTGCTAATTACACCGCAACCGCAGACGCGGTGACTCCGCAAACCGTCTTGCACGTAAACGGCGCCATCGCTTCCGACGGAAGCATGTCCGGTACGTGGTCGGACAACTACCAGGGCAATGCCCGTACGGGCACCTGGGAGACGACTTCAGGCCACGCCGTGCCTATAGTCGCGGCCGTGCACACCATTACGGCTTCAGCCGGCGCGCACGGCTCCATCTCGCCTTCGGGCGCGGTGAGCGTTGCAAACGCTGAAAGCCAGACGTTCACGATTACGCCGGACAGCGGCTACCAAGTCGACACTATTACCGTCGATGGGAGCGCCGTTGCTGATGCGTCGATGTACACGTTCGACAACGTAACGGTGAACCATACCATCGCCGTTACGTTTTCGGCGATAGGAAGCAACGACAGCACGCCGGACGCATTCAGCTTCGTCGATAAGACCGATGTTGCCTTGAGTACGCTTATCAGCTCGAACAAGATTACCGTCTCGGGCATCAATGTGGCCTCGGCTATATCGGTTACCGGCGGCGAGTACTCAGTGAACGGGGGAGCGTACACGAGTGCGAACGGTTCCGTGAATAACGGCGACATGGTTCGCGTGCGCCAGACGTCTTCCGCGTCAAACAGCACGTCAGTCAATACGACCCTCACTATCGGCGGCGTCTCTGACACCTTCACCAGCACGACTCTTGCCGTAGGAGCGACAACCGGCCCTACGGACAAGGATCAGTGCAAGAACGATGGGTGGAAGAACTTCACTGACCCGTCCTTCAAGAATCAGGGTCAGTGCATTGCGTTCGTCGCTCACTTGTCTCACGGCCAGGGCGACAACGACAACGATGACAACGATCATGGCTTCCTCCATAACTGCAAGGCGTTCTTTAGCAACGTCGCGCAGGACATTCGGGATTGGAAGAACCATAAGGGCGAGGGCAAGAGCAATCACGACAGCAAAGACAACCACGACGGCGGTGAGGATGACTAATCCCTGCGCCGCGTAAGCAAAAAGCCCCGGCATGTGCCGGGGCTTTTTGGTGAAGAGCGAAGCAAGAACGTAGACTTCCAGTCATTTCTGTTGTATTGTCCGCGCATGCCGACGTCCCAGCCGAGCGCTGGGTCCGTCCGGGTGGAAGTGCCTGCTCCCCGCACGCTAGAGGAGGAGCTTTCGCGCGGGTCGGACCTCTCCATAATCAACGTCGTGAACGCGCTTATTGAGCGCGCGAGCTCCCTCCATGCTTCTGACATCCACGCGGACCCGGGACGCGAAAACGTCCGCGTGCGCCTTCGCGTCGACGGCGTTCTCCAAGAATCCTGCAGCTATCCGAAGACCATCCACCAGGAGGTCATTTCCCGCATCAAAGTCCTTGCTGGTCTCCGCACTGACGAGCATCAGGCGACGCAGGACGGCCGGTTCCGCTACTCGCTCCCCGACGGGAAGTTCATAGACATGCGCGTCTCCATCGCGCCGACCTATCACGGAGAGAACATCGTGCTCCGCCTCCTCGCCGATAAGAACGACGAGGTTTCGCTCGAAACGCTTGGGTTTTCGGAGAGCGACCGCAAGAAGATTCTCTCAGCTATAAAGAAGCCTACCGGCATGATTCTATCTACCGGGCCTACGGGCTCGGGGAAGACCACCACCCTCTATACGCTTATCCGGATGCTGAACTCTCCGGACGTCTCCATCGTCACCATCGAAGACCCTATCGAGTACTCAGTCGATGAAATAGAGCAGATACAGGTGAACGCGCGCGTCGGCCTTTCGTTCGCAAACGGGCTCCGCTCCATACTCCGCCAGGACCCCGACATTATCATGGTGGGAGAAATCCGCGACGCAGAAACCGCCGGCATCGCCGTAAATACCGCGCTCACCGGCCACCTCCTCCTCTCGACCCTACACACCAACGACGCAGCGACCACGCTCCCGCGCCTCTTGGATATGGGCATTGATGCGTACCTCGTCGCTACGACCATCAATATCGCGATAGGCCAGCGCCTCATCCGCCGTATCTGCTCGTCCTGCGTCCAGATGCGTCCTGCGACTAAGGAAGAAGCTGCTTCGCTTGCGCACCTCCCGCTCCAGCGCCCCTTGGAGGCCGGCGATTCTATATATAAAGGTAAGGGCTGTGATGACTGCCTCGGCACCGGGTACAAAGGACGTATCTGCATCAACGAAGTACTGGTCGCCGACCAGCAGATACGCGACGCGATACTCCGCCAAGCGTCCGCCGGTGAGTTGCGCTCTATTGCGATAGCCAACGGCATGACCACCATGCTTGAAGACGGATTCCAGAAGGTGCGCGCAGGGCAGACCACCGTCGAAGAGGTGCTCCGCGTCGTCACCGAATAAGTATGAATAAGCTTTTCAAGAAGAAAGAGAAGGCCGTGAAGCCTTTGAAGGAAAAAGGGGAGAAGGTCGACCAGCTCGCGAGCTTGAAAAAGCTCGGCGCGCGCTTCGGCGACTCGTTCTCGGGCTCCATGTCGCTCAAAGCGCAGACGTCGTTCGCAAAGCGCCTTGCATTCCTCATCGATGCCGGCGTCCCGATAGTGGAAGCGCTCGTCATCTTAAAGGAGCAGGCGCGCACCCGTCCTCATACCGAGCTTCTCACCTCTATTGTGAACGACACGACGAGCGGACAGTCGCTCGCAAAGAGCTTCGGAAAGTTTCCCAAGTTCTTCGGCGGATTCGCCGTGCAGATAATCAAGGTCGGCGAATCGTCAGGAACGCTTTCCCAGAGCCTCGTTTATCTTGCGGAGGAGCTCAGGAAGCGCCAGGCCCTGAAGAGCAAGGTCATCGGCGCACTCATCTATCCGGCCGTGCTCACCGTCGCGACCGTAGGCATCACGGTTTTTCTCATGGTCTATCTCTTCCCGAAAATCATGCCGATTTTCCAGAGCCTCCACTCGACGCTTCCGCTCTCGACGCGCATTGTCATTTTCCTATCGACCTTTCTTCAGCAGTGGGGCTGGCTCCTACTCCTCATTATCATTGCACTTATCATCGCCGCGTCTATTGCGCTTAAACAGAGCGAACGCCTGCGCTACATGCGCGACGACATGCTCGTGCGCATGCCGCTTCTGGGCCCCATGTTCCAGTCGTTTTACGTTGCGAATGCAAGCCGCACCCTAGGGCTTCTTCTCAAGTCGGGCATGCGGCTTTCCGAAGCACTCCCGGTTACGGCGGATACGGCGGGCAACCTCGTCTATAAGCGCCTCTTCACAGAGCTCGGCACGGCGGTCGTCCGGGGCGAGCGCATCTCTACGCATCTCTTGCGCGAGACAAAGTATTTTCCCGACATGTTCTCGCATATGGTCGCGGTAGGCGAGCGCTCCGGAACGCTTTCGGAGACCCTCTCGTACCTCTCCGATATGTACGACGGGGAAGTGGATGAGTTCACGAAAAACCTCTCTACGCTCATCGAGCCGGTGCTCATGGTTGCGATGGGCATCATTGTCGGTTTCATCGCCATTTCTATCATCACTCCTATATATGGCATCACGCAGAGCATCCATAACTAAGGGCTTCACCCTCATCGAGGTGCTTATCGTCATCGGACTCCTCGCTATTATCGGCGGTTTTTCTGCGGTTGCGACCCTGGATAACTACCGCATGAGCGCGTTTCGCGACGAACGCAAGACGCTCGTTACTGCGCTTCAGAAAGCCCGCGCGGAAGCTTTGAATAATATCGACCAGAAAGCGCACGGCGTCGCGGTGCTCCCATCCGACCATCCTTCCGACTACGTCATCTTTGAAGGAGACGATTATGCAACGGCCGACCATGATAAGGATCAGCTCATTCCGTCTTCTTATTCCGTCGAGCTCGAAGCCGGATCCGTCCAGGAAGTTAAATTCGCCCAGCTTTCTGCGGTCGCATCGTGCGACGGCGTGGTATGCGACGGCGTTGCCGGCATCACGCTCCATGACCCGGTACGCGATACTTCCGTTGCGGTCACCGTCAACCGGGAAGGGCGCGTCGATTGGAACAATCTATGAAAAATCGCGGCTTCAGCACGCTCGAACTCCTTATCGCGTTTGCCATAGCGATGCTTATCATCGTGGCGGTCGTGTCGGTCATGTTCGGCGCACAGTACTGGCTCGCGGCGTCGCAGACGTCCGGCGAGGGCCTGTATAAGGCGAAGGCGATGCTTGAGGATTTGCGGGCGGCTGCGCGCCAGGACTTCCCGTCTGCAGTCTCCTCCCCGTACGCAAAGGATACGACCGACGCGTCGTGCGCCGCCGCCGGATTCTGCTACTACAAGCAGGAAATCGTCACTGATTATTCTCCGTGCGCGAAGCTCGCGGAAGCATATGTGGAATGGAAGGTGAACGGCTACGCGACCACCTCAAGCGTCCTTTATACGAATCTCACGAGCCCGAACGAGATAGTGGCGCTCGGCGGCGACTGCCTCCTTACCCAGCCTTCCGGAAACTGGACTTCGGTCGCCACGCAAAACATCGGCGGCATCCCCGGAACCCCGACCGGCATCGACGTGCTGAACGATATCGCGTACGTAACGACTGATACGAGCCCGTACTTCGCGATAATCAAGGACGGCGCTTCCGTCGCATTCACGAACGGATTCAAGGATTACGTAAAGCTGAATGGCATCGATGTCGTGCGGGACGAATCTACCGGCCGAACCTATGCGTACGTTGCTCGAAACGACGGTACCGCCCAGCTCGATATCATCGACGTTACGGACCCCGCGAACCCTGCGACGACCACCGACGCCTTCAAGCTTCCTGATTCCTCGAACCCGGGCTGGCGCGTCACCGTCTATGACCGTGTGGCGTATGTCGGCACGTTCGATATCGGGGGCAAGGAGCTTTCCGCCGTGAATGTTTCAGACGCATCCGCGCCCGTCGCGCTTGGAAGCGCAGACATCAATACGACTGCCTATGACATCGTCGTGCGCGATGAAGACATTAGCGGGACGAGCCATCGGCTCGCATATCTTGCAACGCCGGCCGACGACGCTGCGCTTCAGATTTGGGACGTAACAACCGCGTCGGCCATGACGAAGCTCTCCGCAGGCCCGGCCGGCGTGTCTCATGACGGTCGCTCCGTGTTCGTTTCCGGAAAGAAAGCGTATCTGGGGCTCGAATCTGGAATTAGTACAGATGATCTTTATGTACTCGATGTGAGCAAGCCCACAATCACCCCAACCGTTATTACTTCTGACGACGAGTCAGGCAGCATTACTGGCTTGAATGTTTCAGGAAACTTCTTGTATGCGGCACGGACAAGCGGAAGCGGAGCGATACGCGTGCTGAACCCTGATACGCTCGCCTCGCTCTACGACATCAATCTCAATAATCTCGTCGATAACGGCATGGATGTCGACGGCAATGCCGTGTACGGCGTCACGAACTCGTGGCTCCGCATCTACACCTCGCCATGACTACCACTCATCGCGGCTTCACTCTTATCGAAACCTTGGTATACCTAGGGCTCTTCGCTATTGTTATCGGCGGGCTTCTCGTCTCTGCGTTTTATCTCATCGATTCAGGCACGAAGAACGAAAAGGAAATCTCCATACAGGAAGAGGGGACATTCCTCTCCCGTAAGTTGAACTGGGCGGTCGCAAGCGCATGCAACGCAGTCGATACCGGCTCAGGCCTGAAGCTCACCTGGAAGAGCGGGCTTCCGTCGAGCGAAAACCCGCTCACGGTCGCGCTCGATTCGTCGGATGGCTCGCTTACGCTTCAGCGCGGCGCGGGTGCGGCGCTCCCCTTGAGCACATCGGAGTTCAAAGTGTCGAATCTCGCGTTCAGCATCGACAAGAGCAAGAGCGATCGCCCGACATATGTGGGCATCACGTTTGAGGTTGAAGGTACGCCGTTTCGCCTCGATACCTATCTGCGCCAGTTGACGGCCTATAATTGCACCTCATTATGACCGGTATGGAGCACACCACAGCTCTTCGGGCGCCCCATAAGGGCTTCATCGCGCTCGTCTCCACGATGGTGGTGGGGATGGTACTGCTCGGCCTTTCTGCGGAGGAAAGCCTTTCCGGCTGGTACGCGCGCTACAACGTCATAACGGCACAGAACAAAGAGCAGGCGAACGCGCTCGCTGAAGGCTGCGCTGACCAGGCGCTCGCAGCCCTTGTCGCAAATCCGCACTTCGACCCGGTTGCGTCTCCGCCCACTCCGGCAGTGAACGGCGGTACGTGCCATGTGGATGTAGACACGACGAATCTCCCGTTCGTCGGCATAAAGAGCCAGGGCGAAATGCAGGGCTCCTACGCGAATCTTGCGATGACCATAAACTTGAATGACGTGCATGTAGGCAACACCGTCATCACGCCTTCTTCCGGAACGCTCGCGATACAGACGGTCGTAAAAAACGACAACAACGGCACAGCGAATGTCGGAGACTTCTCCATATCGGTCCCGGGCGGCTCGCCATCGTCCTTTGTAGCAATCAGCACTACAAAGAAGGTCTCGGTCCCGGCAGGGAGCTATACCGTGAGCGAAACCGGCCCGGTGGGCTATTCGACTGCGTTCTCCGGAGACTGCGACTCAAACGGAAAGGGAACTATCGCGGTGGGCGAGGTGAAGACCTGTCTTTTGACGAACGACGACGTGCCGACGACCATCACCGTCTCAGTGAATGTCATCAATAACGACGGCGGAACGAAGTCCGCAAGCAGCTTCCCGGTCACGCTCGACGGCGCGGCAGTCTCGCAGGGCACCGCGAAATCCGTAACCATCGGCTCCCACATGCTCGTAGCGCCCACCGACAGCCTCTACACCGTAAGCACGTGGCAGTGCGACGACGGCACCACCGGTCCCGCATCCGGCACGAACGTTCCCATCGTAGCGACCAATCAGAAATACTGCTTTGTTACGTACGACGACAAGCCAGCCCCGCTTTCGTGCGCGGATACGGTCATGATGCTCGACCGCACCATCAGCATGTTCAATAACGGCAACACCGACATTCAGGCGGAACGCGATGCGGCGATGAATCTCGTCACGCAGTATGCCGGCGTAACGCCGAAGCCGATGGTCGGCATAGGTCGTTTCGGCCAGGGCGACAGCTGTACGACAAGTCCCTGCGGCAATAGCGCAGACATTCTCCAGCACCTCTCGACTTCATTCGGGTCGCCGGCGCTGCCAAGCTCGGGCACGGCGACCATAAATCCGGCAAGCAATCCCGGCACGATAAACGGCCAGACGGCCTGGACCGCCGCGCCAAACGGTTCGCTCGCGGTAAATAGCGACGACGGCGACTCCACCCGCTATGACAGTCCGAATACCAACCAGACGGAAGTATTCAAATTCTCGAGCCCGAACATCCCAGCGAATGCCACGAACATATCGGTTACGGTCTATGGAAAGGTGCGAAAAACGAATACCGGGGCAAACTACCCGCGCATCCGCTTCGTCGCTGTAAACGGAAACAACAATGCGTTCAGCGTCCCGCTCGACGTTACGAGCGCAAGCTATACGACCGCTTCCGCCGGAGTTAATAATCCGAACAATGGCGGGACGTGGACTCCGAACGACATAAATAGCGGGAATCTCCGCATCGGCGTCCAGCACTATCAGAACAACACGAGCGGGACGGCAGCTCCGCGCATTACGTATATGTATGCGGTCGTGAATTACACGACCATGTCGGCACCGACTGGTTTTTACGATTCCATCCAGAACCACACCACCGATATCGGGAGCTGGACCAATCTCGCCGCAGCTATGACGCAGGGCAACACTGAGCTGCAGAGCGCACACAACGGCAAGACCAAAGTGCTCATCCTATTCTCTGACGGGCAGAACGTGAACCAGCCGTGTTCCGGCAGCTGCAGCGGCGGCGGAAACACTACGACCTACGCAACGAACGCAGCAACCAACGCCGCAAACGCCGTGAAGGCAACTGCGAATACGCAGCTCTTCACCATACATTTCGGTACCGACACGACGGGAAGGAACCTGATAAAAGGTTTTGCGACCGACGCATCGCACTTCTTCGACGCGCCGAACGCAGCCGCTATCGGAGGCGTGTTTAACTCGATAGCCCAGCTCGCGTGTCCGGCTATCGCAGGGTCCGCGCCGTCTCCGACAAAAGGCAATCTCATCATCGTCACGCGTGTCGTAAACGATGGAGCAGGCTCGCTGCAAGCGTCCGATTTCCAGATAACGCTTAAGGATAAGAACGGCAGCACGCAAAGCTTCTCGGGAGATCAAAATGGCGTCACCAAGAGCATTCCGGTCGGCACCTATCAAGTAACCGCCCAAGCTAATAGCGCCTACGATGTCTCCACCGACATCAACTGCTCGAGCAACGTCCCGGGTGGAATCTCAGCAGGAGAAACGCGCACCTGCACGGTGACCTATAACGACAAAGCTGCAGCCCCGCCTCCGCCGGACCTCGATATCAATCTCGGCTCTTGGGAGGAAGTTCCCTAGCGGGAAAGGGGAGAGTGTCTTGCGAAGCGCTGGGCGCGTGGTACAGTCATCGCGTACTCATTAACCGGCTCTATCCCTTTATGAAGCGTCTTACTTCGGCTCGCGGTTTCACCCTCATCGAAATCCTCGTGGTCATCGGCATCATCGCGATTCTGGCCTCCATCGTGATTATTGCCATCAATCCGGCAAAACAGTTCGCCCAGGCCCGCAACTCGCAGCGCGTCGCGAACGTGAATGCCATCTTGAATGCTATCGGCCAGCGCTCCGCCGATAATAAAGGCGTCTTCGAAGGCCGTTTCACCATCGGTACGGACAACTACGACTGCGACATAGTCCCGGGCTCCGCAACCGCCATCGACGACACGATGGGTACGCAGGCGCTCGGCAACTCTTCCGGCCATCTCGGCTGCCTCGTTCCGACCTACATCCCGGCGCTTCCTACCGAACCGAAGGGAGCTTCAGCAAGCCAGTACACCGTCGAACTCGACGGGAGCCGCGTGAAAGTCTGTGCTCCTGAAGGCGCAAACGAAACCGCAATTCCTAATCCGGCAGCCATCTGCGTGGAGCGGTAATCCCCAGAATAGCTGTGTAGGCCAAAAAACCGCCTATCTAGGCGGTTTTTTGCTTGTCTTTTATCCCCAGGTTGCCCACACTTTCCCCACACGTCAACCCTATTGACAGGAATCGTCGACAAGCATCTAATGCGCTTAGGTTCCGGGCATTACAAGGAAGTGACTGTTTTTGCGCAGTCATGGCAACTTGTGACACGTTCTTCGGGCAGCGAACCTCCGCAGGGGCAACCCCGCGTGCAACCATTAGGCACTCAGCTTTTAACTAACAATAATAATTATGAGGAACCTCATAAATATCCTCGCGAAGACCCAGGCGGCAGTTGTCGCTGCGGTCCTCGTCGTAGGATCGTTCCCGATTTCCGCATCGGCGGTCACGGGTCCGGTTCCGGGCACCAATCCGGAGCTCGGAAATTCCTGCGGCTTCGACGTGGTTGTCGTGATGGACACCTCGTCGTCTATCGACAACGGCGAACTCTCGACGATGAAGACCTCTTTGAAGGGCTTCGTGGACGCACTTGCGTCTACGCCGTCTGAATTCGCGGTTGTTTCTTTCGATGACAGCGCTACGACCCAGACCGGCTTCACGACCGCGTCAGGCGCAGACACTGCTATCGACGGAACTGACGGCAGCGGAGCGACGAACTGGGAGGCAGGCCTCGACGAGGCGGCTTCGCAGTACGATCCGCGCACGAACAGCGGAAACCTTGTGGTGTTCGCCTCCGACGGCAACCCAACCGTAAACAACGGCTCGAGCGCAACGTCGGGCACCACCGATGGCAATGACTTGACCAATGCCATTACGGTGGCAAACGGCATCAAGGACGGCTCTCTTACAGGCGGTCACCCGACCCGGATTGTGACCGTCGGTATCGGCAACGATGTAAGCCAGAGCAACATGGAGGCTATCTCGAGCGCAGACGGCTACTACAGCGCTGCGACCTTCGGCGACCTCCCGGCGACGCTCTCGAACATCGTGACTGACCTCTGCGGTGGCACGGTGAACATCCACAAAGTCGTTAAGGACGGCGAAACAGAGTCTTCAGGCGGCGCAGGCTGGACCTTCACGGTAAACGGCCAGGACTACGTCACTGACGACACTGGTTCCGTTTCGGTTCCGCTCTCGACAGGCTCGTACTCCGTTACCGAGAAGTCGGTAAACGGCGGCTACACCTTCGACACCGCATCCTGCACCAAGGGCGATAGCGCCGACGGCTCGCTTGATTCTGAGAATCATGCGGTCACCGGCGTATCACTCGATGACCAGGATGTCGTGTCCTGCACCTTCACGAACGATGCCGTCCACAACTCGGCGACGGTTCACGCGCAGAAAGTCATCTGCGATGCTGAGTCTGATCTCCCGAACTGGGGCGACGGCGGCCCGGATGTGACGGCATCGACCGCACAGGACTGGGTCAATCAGAGCGAAGGCGCGTGCCACCTTGCTGACTGGGACTTCCAGTGGGCAACTGGCGACACTGCTAATCCTGGAGACAACGTCGAGGACGGCGGCGCAGGCTGGAACAGCTTCTCCGGCACGGCGGTCATTCCGACCTCCGCTGACGGCGCGAACTTCTGGTTCCGCGAAGAGATGCCGAGCGGGTACATTCCGTTCTCCGGCTCGACCTCTGAACCGCGCGACAACGTCTCTGCAGAAATGTACTGCGATACGGACGTCTTGAACTACGACAACTACGACCTCATCAGCGGCCTTAAGACCGGCGATGAGAAGTACTGCGTGGCATTCAACGTCCCGACGGAAGTGCATCAGTCTGGCGCGGATGTGTCGGTTGAAAAGACCGTCGACAACCAGACGCCGAACAGCGGCGACTCGGTAATCTACACCATTACCGTAACGAACAATGGCCCGGAGGATGCGCAGAATGTGTCGGTCAGCGACCTTCTCCCGTCCGGCGCGTCCTATGTCTCGGATGATGGCAGCGGAGACTACAACTCTGGCACCGGCGTATGGAGCATCGGTTCGCTTGGCAACGGCAGCTCGGTATCCCTCCACATCACGGCAACCGTGACTGCGGAAGAGGATTCTGAAGTGACGAACACGGCGACCGTTTCGAGCGGCGGAGAGACTGGTCCGAACGACCCGAACTCCGACAACAACTCGAGCTCGGCTACCTTCTCGGTTCCGAGCGAGGGCGGCTCGACCGACGTCTGTCCGAACTTGGAAGGCGATCAGTCTTCCGTTCCGGCCGGCTACAAGCTCTCCAACACGGGTGAATGCGTTAAGCATCACAGCTCTCGTGGCGGAGGCGGCGGTGGAAACACCAACGGCGGACAGGTGCTCGGCGCATCTACCTGCGGCCCCTTGCTCACCGACTACTTGAAGCTCGGTTGGGCGAACAACGCCGATCAGGTGAAGGCGCTCCAGGGCTTCTTGAACACCCAGCTCGGGCTTAACCTCCCGCTCTCTGGATTCTTCGGGAACGACACCTTTGCGGCAGTGAAGGCATTCCAGCTCCAGTACGGAAGCGATGTCCTCATCCCTTGGGTCGGCCTTCCGGCTTCCGGCATCACCGGTAATGACACTCCGACGGGCTTCGTCTACCAGACGACTCGCTGGAAGATCAACAACATCTGGTGCCCAGGCTCTGAAGCATTCCCGGCAACTCTCAACTAGTTAAACGGCAATCGCTTCAAACGAAAAACGCCCGCAAGTGCGGGCGTTTTTCGTTGTTCTCGGCTGCGCGAGATGGGGAAGTGACCGGATGTGACAGAAAAATAATTTGCCCGGATGCGCCCGCGCACCCGCCCGGCTCGAACTTCACTCGTCCCTCACAGCCTGTGCCTCATGCTCACCGCAACGAAAGCAAATGAACACGCGTATAAAAAATGTCAAAAATCCCTTGCGCTTTTCAAAAATGAGTAGCATTATGCGGCCAGTTCAGGCAGGGCAGGAAAAAGGCAGCTGTTCCCTTTATAAACGGGCTCGGGCACCTCTTATTACCAAGTCGGCGAAAGCCGGTTACCAACCGCTATGCAAAACTTCATATCTGTTCGCTCCGTTCGCTCGGTCACGACCGCAGTTCTGACCGTTCTCCTCGCGTTCGGACTTTTCGCCAGCGTTCCCGCGCCGGCGTTCGCTTCTGCGTGTACGTTTACCTCGAACGTCTCGTCGTCTGGTAATTGGAGCGCCTCTGCCTCTTGGAGCAAAGTGGGAACGAGCTGCGGAACGTATCCTGGTTCAAACTTCTCTGGCGATACGGTAGTCATCTCCTCTGGCGATTCGATAAACCTCGATGTTTCTCCTGCGAATTCCATAGCTTCAATTTCCTTCGGCACTGGATCAAGTGACGGCAATCTCACCTTCAGCGGATCGCAGACGCTCAATGTCTCGGGAACAGTTACGTTGCCTCGCGCAGGAGGCACCGGCACAACGAATCAGAACACTCTTAATGTTGGTTCGGGCACCCTTAACGCAGCTGGCATAGCGTTTACCGGTTCGGGGACAAGCAATAGACATCAACTCCTTCTTTCTACAGGAACAGTCGCCGTTTCGGGCAGCATTACGAGCGATGGTACCTCTGGAGACACAAGCCCGACTGTGACCATATCTAGCACCGGTACCTTGAAGATAGGTAGTGCTATCTGGGATTCGAATCACGGTTCTCTAACGACAGCTTCCGCAAGCACCGTCGAGTACAACGGTTCCGGCGCTCAGACCGTAGGAGACTTCGATTATGGGAACCTTAAGTTCTCTACCTCCGGAGCCAAGACCGTTCCGAGCGGGGTCACCGTCGCGGGAACTCTCACCGTTGCTTCTGGGGTAACCGGCACGCTTTCCAATGGGTCTAACACGACTGCCCATGCGCTTACGCTCGGTACTCTCGGGACCGTAAACGGAACATGGGGTTCTAATGGTTCTTCCGCTGCCAACAAGACCAACACTTTCTTCACTGCTGCGAATACCGGCATTATTACTGTCGCAACTGATACGCGCGGCTCTCAGGCAACGCTTACGGTTACCGGCCCCTCGAGCGTCACGTACGGTTCGACTGGAACGCTGACCTCAACTGGTGGCACAGGCACCGGTGCGACTTCTTACAGCTCTACGGGGACCGGCTGCTCCATATCTGGAGGCACCACTCTTA
>JADMIO011306061.1_pt1 | contig 19673 bp, 16 predicted proteins | sample 8958161 | NCBI WGS metagenome assembly JADMIO01 (sample SAMN16585339, study PRJNA669376) | soil metagenome | isolation source: Crop rotation soil | place: USA: Cullars Rotation, Alabama | collected 2011
GAAAGTCCGCGAATTCATCACCCGCCGCATGACCGCCTCCTCCGAAAAGAAGACTGCTACCGTCCCCGCTAAATAACACTCAACCACCAGCACCAACTTGATAGCCGCCGAGGTCAGCCGGCGTTGATCAACCCCGCTTCGGACAGAGCCGCGACCGTTAGGGAACGGTCAGCAACCCCCTCATTGGCCAATTGCTCCCCCCTTGGAAGCGCTTCCGCTCCCTGACGGTCCCGGCCCGGGTCCATTTGTAAACCTGGTGCCGCTTCGACCTCGTTTCGCGGACCATCTTCGGGTAATGTGCATTGTATGAGTATCAACATCACATTGACCAAGCCAGCCTACGAGCGGCTGAAAAAACTCAAACAACCTGGGGAAAGCTTCTCGCAGGTGGTCCTGCGTGAGCTGTCCGAGAAATGCGACACTTGCGCCGAGGTCCTGGATTATTTTGATAAGCACGGCGTACCCAAGGCCAATTCGAAATCGAAAAAGACCCTACTATCCCGCCGAGGTCGGCGCTCCAACCGGAAGCCGTGATTGCCGACACCACATTATTATCGGAACTCCGAAGGGAACGAGAACGTTTAGTCCGTAAATCCAGCGAATCACCTTGACTCAAGGAGTCATTGATGAAATGGTGAAACAGTCGTCATCATTATTTTCCGTGCGTAGCACATGCTCGTCAAAACCTCAACGCAGTTCATCCTCTGGTTTTTCGCTGCGACCCTGCTGGCGATGCGCACCTCTGCGGCGACGATTTCCGTAAACGCGGCGCCCACTTCCCGCACCGTGGATGCGCGCCATTTCGGGCTAAATACTGCCGTTTGGGATGGCTCCTTCAAACAGGCAGGCACCATCCCGCTTCTGCGCGAAATCGGTTGCACTGCGATGCGTTTCCCGGGCGGGTCGACCTCGGATGATTACCACTGGGCGATCAATCGCAGCGGGACGAATTCTTTCACCTGGGCAACCTCCTTCACCGACTTTGCGATTGCCCTCACAAACCTTGGCGCGCAGGCCATCGTCACCGTGAATTACGGCGGGGGCCCGCCCGAAGAGGCCGCGGCGTGGGTTCGCCATAGCAACGTGACCAATTCTTACCGCGTCAAATATTGGGAAATCGGCAACGAATGCTACGGCACCTGGGAGCACGACACCAACGACTCACCCCACAGCGCCTATACCTACGCCACGCGCGCGGCAAGTTTTTTTGCGCAAATGAAAGCCGCCGACCCGACCATCAAGATCGGCATTCCAGTCGATGCCAGCGAGACGTCCTACGCCAACGGCTATACCAACTCCGTCGTCAATCCCCGCACCAGCACACCTCACACAGGCTGGACACCCGTCGTGCTGGCCACTCTGCAAAACCTGGGAGTGACACCCGACTTTCTGGTCTATCACCGCTATGCCCAGGGTCCCGGCAACGAAAGCGACGCGGGGCTGCTCCAGTCAAATGGTTCCTGGGCAACCGATGCCTCGCGCCTGCGCCAAATCCTGAACGATTATCTTGGCCCTGCTGCCACCAACGTCGAACTCCTCTGCACCGAAAACAATTCGGTCTATTCCAATCCAGGCAAACAAACGACCAGTCTGGTCAACGGCTTGTTCTTCGCCGACAGCATCGCCACCGCCATCAAAACCGAGTTCAACGCGGTCATCTGGTGGGATCTCCGCAACGGCAAAGATCCCAACAACAACAATGCAGCTACGCTTTATGGGTGGCGCGCTTACGGCGACTACGGCATTGTGGCCGGCTTTGAACGTTTTCCTGTCTGTTATGTGTTCAAGCTGCTCCAGCACTTCGCGCGCGGGGGCGACCTCCTTGCCACGGCCAGCAGCAGCGACACTCTGCTTTCCGCTTACGCCGTGCGCCGGACAAACAGTGCCCTCACTCTCCTTGTCATTAACAAGGACCCAAATGTCAGCCGCGTGGGAAATTTTGTGCTCCAGAACTTTGCGCCGCGTGGGGACATCGTCATTCACTCCTATGGCATTCCCCAGGATGAGGCCGCCCGCACTGGCGTTGGCTGGCCCGACCTCGCCGAAGCCGCTGTGACAAATATCACGACCACATTCAGCAGGACATTCGCCCCGTATTCGGTTTCCGTTCTCACGTTGGCCCCAGGCACTGTGACAAACGCACCACCGGCTATCACCATCACAATGCCTGGCAATAACACTTCCATTGCCGGCGATTCCATTAACATTGACACCAGCATCAATGACGATGGAATCGTCACAGCGGTCGATTTCTTCGCCAACGGCCAGCGGATTGGCCAAACCACTAACTTGCCGCACACACTCACCTGGTCGAACGTTGCGCCCGGGTCCTACTTGCTCGAGGCCCGTGCGACAGACCACCTTGGCCTGAGCGCCACTTCGTCGCCGGTCACGGTTGTCGGGGCCCTGCCGGCCATCCCATTGATCTCCACAGGCGCGGTCTGGCGTTATCTCGATACCGGCGCAAATCTCGGCACAACCTGGCGCTCTTTGAGTTTCATTGATACGAACTGGCCGACCGGCCGCGCTCAACTCGGTTTCGGTGACGGCGACGAAGCCACGCTCATTACCAGCAACCGCCAATGGACCACTTATTTCCGGCGCACCTGCGAATTGCCTCCCACCGTCGTCATCACGAATGTGGCGTTGCGCCTGTTGCGCGACGACGGCGCCGTGGTTTATGTGAACAACACAGAAGTTTGGCGCAGCAACATGCCCACCAACGGAGCGATTCTTTACAATACGCCCGCTTCCGCCTCTGTGCCGGCGGCGGATGAAAGCACCAACTTCTATTCTACGAACATCTCCGGCTCCTTGCTGCTGCCCGGCACGAACATTGTCGCCGTCGAAGTCCATCAAAATGCCACTACCAGTACGGACCTCAGTTTTGACTTTGAAATGCTCGCGTTCCCGATGCCATTGCCAAGCCTCCGCGCCGCCATCACCAATCAGAATCAGCCGGGTGGCCTGAAACTTCGCCTCGCCTGGCTCGGCTCCACTCCGGCCAGTTTCGTCCTCCAGCATAGCGCCAGCCTCAGCAACGCCCCAACCGATTGGTCCGACCTCACCGGAACCACCATCGAAGGGCCCGACCGTGTTTTCTACGACCCTTTGACCACCGGCCAGCAATTCTACCGCCTCAAAAGGCCCTGACCCGGTTCAATCTCCACCGACTGGTAGCAACCGAGGTCACGAGGCTCTGATTACACCACACCTTGGGTCTTAAAAGTCGCGCTCAGTGCCAACCGTTACCTGCCCGTTTTGTTCCCGAAAGGGCGCTGGAGTAAAGTTTATTGCTACTTCCCGTTCGGCCGGCGTGTCAACCAGTTCCAGGGGCGAGCTCGTTCCGGAGTTCCCAATAACCTGAAAGTACACCGTGAAAATGGCTGTGTCGTCAGGCAGTGTGGCACCCTGTTCGATATCCCAGGAGAAGGAAAGCTGGCCCTGTTTGGCCGAACGCGTGCCAAAATTTCCCTGCGACAATGCGGCCAGCCCGTAATCTCCTGTGCTTTTGTAGGCCAGGACCGCGGCATCCCAACCGAGAGTGAATTGTAAACTCGTGACATACCGGAAACCGCGCACTTTAATCTGGGCGGCCACCGTTTCGCCTGGGCTGTTTGTGGAGCGTCCGATCTGAAAAACCACGTCCGGTCCGTTCGCGGGACCTGCGGTAAGGGTTTTCGTCCTTTTTTGAACCGTCAGGGCAGGCGTTGCGGAAGGCGCGGTCCAGGAACTGTTCACATCGCCTAGTTTAATGGCGATAAAGTCCTGCCCGATCCGATTCCCCAACAAGTTGGTGTAGGCGCGGTTGGAGGGAGCATCCCATGGATGCTCGGGGTCCGGAAAAACATAATCCGACGGCACTCCTCGCCATAAGCCCGCGGGAAACGCGTTGGTCGCATCGAGAATCACTTTTCGAATCCAGGAAATATCGAGCGTTGTCACCGACTTGGAGCCGTTAACATCAGCCGCCAACAATTTGTAAGGGGAATCCAGACGGGTCACGTCCAGGATGTGGCGGCGGATGATAGAAATGTCAAACGTCGTGACACCGGCGGCGGGAAGACCGCTATAGAGAAACGTCGGGGTCAGGTAAAAGCTGCCCGCGGCGCGGGGAGTGAGGCCGAAGGCGCCGTCAGTCGCGCTGAGCGTGCTTTCATCGGCCCCTCCACTAAGGCTCAACGCCACCCCGGGTACTCCCTTGATCGTTGGATCGCCAGATGAAGATTCTGGATAATAGCGAACCTTGCCCCCGATGAGCACTTGCCGGTTGGTGACAGTTTCGTGGGTGAGTTCGTAGGAGCTATTCTCCAAGCCCGCGTTTAACGGGTTGCTCAGCGTGAGCAACAACGTCCAGTCGCTTTGGTTTACGGCGTCGCCAGCCACCGGGACCAGGATGTTTCCGGTGATAGTACCTGCCGGAAAGGTTAACATGCCGTTTGTGGCGATCTCCTCTCGTTCCGTCTCCGCGGCATTGTCGGTCAGGGCGAAGTCGGCGGTTGCCAGGCGGTCACTCGGTCCGGAGAGCTTGACCGTAAAGCGCGCGACGGGGTTTCCATCTGCGTCTTCCATCACAGCGCCATCGGTAATGCTAACGGCGGGAACCACATCGATAAGAATCACTCCGGAGTGGGCTTCTCTGCCATGCTCATCGATCGCTGTCGCGCTCACTGGGTGCAATCCGTTCGGCGGGCTTCCCCAGGAAATCAGGTAGGGCGCTGTGGCCGCCGCGCCGATCTTGTTCGTGCCATCAAAGAACTCTACCCGCGTGATTTCCGCGCCTAAAGCCGCTGCGGAAGCTTCAATGACCAGACTGGCTGGGTTGGTGAAACGGCTGGTCCCGGCCGGATTAGTGATTTCCACCCTGAATGGAGCGACGAGCGTGGTGGCCTCGGCAGCGGATACCGCGCGTTGGGCGTTTAGCCGTCCAAAGCCATAAGAGGAATTCCAGCCGAGGCTGTCGTACGGCTTCTCCCCGATTTTATCGCACCCGTTGCGCAAAAGCGCGCGTAGTTCAAACACCGTTAGTTTAGGGTTGAGGGAAAGTACCAGGGCGCCAATTCCCGCGGCCAAAGGGCAGGCGGCGGACGTGCCGCCGAAATCGAAGCGATAATCCCCGGTCGTGTAACCATTGGTCCCGGTGCGATCCGTCGTAATAATATCATTCCAGCCGCCACTGCTCGGCGCCAGAAACTCGAGGCCGAGCCCCGTTTGGCTGTAGTCTGCACGGACGTCGCAATCGGTGGACGCGCCAACCGCAATGCTGCCGGCCTGGTTGGCTGGATAGTGAATGGAGTCCCCTAACGGCGGGTTTCCGCTGACCAGTGGCGAACCAAATGGTCCTTCGAGGACGGTTACATAATCATCATCCTCATAAATCCAGACCTTCAACCCATCAAAATCAGCCTCCGTGGAAAGGTAGCAGGAAAAGGTGAGGATTTCGCTTCCGGTCAGCCTTAGAACAGGGGTGCGCAGTTCGGTCCATTGATTGTTCGTGATCGGGCCCGATTGCGCCGACACTTTTCCTCTCGTTCCCGTCAGGGCTCCGTTCGTGGCAGCGACCCAGGAAGCCGCCCCTCTGCTGGTGGTGAGCCGCCAGCCAGATGGCGGGAAGATACCTTCAAAATCCTGGCGGCCAGACAAGCCCAAGGCCGAGTCCAACTGCGTGACGCCGTCACTCGCGAGCAGTGCCACGTTATCAATTCGGATCAGGTCCTCACCATCCGAGGAACTCACGTCCTTTGAATACTCAAAGCCGAACTGGTAATCACCGGCCTGTTCTAAAACCCCCAGAGGGAGCCGAATTTGTGTTGGCCTCCACCGGCTCGCGTCATCCCCTGCCGCGGCGAAGATGGCGCAGCCCTTCCCCCTACGGCCCTCGGTTGAAGCCCACAGCAACGCGGCATCGACTGCTGGAGATTTCGGAAAACTTAAACCGATGCTGATAACATCTGCTCCCCGCCAACTGCCGGACCCGTCACGGGTGCGGCCGGCGGCATAATAGAGTGCCTCCGCCAGAGCGCTATCCGATGCCCATGCGCTTCCTGTCATGACTTTCAGCGGCAGAATCCTGCAACCGTAAGCGATGCCCGCTAAACCTATATTATTGTTAGCAACCGCCGCGGCGACCCCGGCGGTTGCGGTTCCATGCAGGTCGTTTTCCATCTCCGGGTTCGGGTCATTGTCATCGCGGTAAAAGTCCCAACCATGGAGATCATCCACATAACCGTTCCCATCATTATCCAAGCCGTCCGAGGTTTCGCCTGGATTGGTGAAAATGTTGCCGCTCAAGTCGGGGTGACCCAGTTGGACACCGTCATCCAATATGGCGATGACGATTTCGGGGCTGCCGGTGGCATTTGTCCAAGCACCCGGCGCATTCACGTCCGCACCCACCGTGCCCCCATTGAGCCCACTATTGCGCAAAGGCCATTGGTGAGCGAACAAGGGATCGCTGCTTTCTTTGACGACCTGCGAGTGGAAATTCGGGGCCGCCCAAGAAACTTCAGGCTGAGCCGCCAACCGGTTCACTTCGTCCAGCAACTTTTCAGCCGTGAGCTCAGGGAATGTCAGGATGAATTGGTCTCGAGTGCCGCGCAGAGGTCTGGCATTGAAGCGGTGTTGGTCAAAGTATCGTTGCGGATCTATCTCCGACTCGAGGCGAAGCAGAATCTCGCGTGTCGTGATGCAGGCCAGACCAGTCTCGGGTTCCACAAAAACCGGGTCGGCAGACTGGATACCGTTTGCGCGCCGCGCCTTCTCGAGAACTTGCTGAAGACGCTCTGGTTCAAGACGTTGCTGCTGGGACTCTAAAGCAGATGCTCTGAGGAGGAATACATTTGGCGCCAGTTCAACCTCCTGGTGGTAACCTGGCAAGACCCCGTTTTCAGCCGTCAACCGTTCGATGAGCCCGGAATCCCGAGCCTGCGGTCGCAATCGGATGACTATCGAGCCAGCCAGGCGGAATAGCCGCTTTTTGCCGCCGATGGCCGAATAAGAATCCCCTCGGTCAACAGTGTCGGCAATCTGGCGGGTGCCGGTTTGTCGGTGCGCGAGCGAGTTGGTGGCACCTGTAAATCCCTTCCTAAATACCAACCCTGGCTGAGGAGAAGCGCCAGAGGTTAAGGACGCAATCAGGCATGCCATGGCATAGAGTGCCTGGCACGAGAGCCTACCCCCTTTTCCGCTTGAAACTCTGTTCTTCACTCGGTTGCTTTCCACATTTCCCTCTCTTCAGTTCGCGCTCACACTCCAATTTGAGCGACCCGTGGAGAAGAGTTCGACGTGTAGAGTATGTGGAAATTCAGTCCGCGTTTGTATCAAGAGTTGAGCCCGGCAGGCAAGTTAAAACCGGGAGGCTTTCACCTCGACCGGGGCCTCAAAAACTTCCTGTGGCGCGTTCTGGTCGCCCAGCCGTTATTTTTCGATCTGATTTCAGGGCATCTAAGCAGCGGTTTGGAAGGAGTTAGCTCCCTATTTCCTTCTTCCTTTTCACATTCCTCAATGCCCGACTATATTGTGCATGGATGACGCTCGCGCCACAACTTACCCTTGCCAGCCGCCTGGAAATACTGCGGGGAGTGGGGCGTGAGCGGGCCGCGCAACTCGCGCGGTTGAAAGTATTTACGGTCGAGGACCTCCTGCTCCACCGCCCACGTCGTTATGAGGACCGCCGCCATTCGCAGGCGATTGGCCAAATGCGAGTGGGAGAACCGATCACCGTGCGGGGAAAAGTGGTGGCGCTCGGCTTGAAACGATTTCGGAAGGGCACGCAATCCGTGTTCGAATTAATCGTCGATGACGGCACAGCACGGCTCCATTGTCGTTGGTGGAATCTTCCCTACATGGAGAAATACTTCCGGCAGGGCGATGAAATTTTCGTTTATGGCAAACCGATTGGCTTAAAACCCCGCACCGTCGATCATCCTGAAACTGAGGTCATCGAATCCGGCGAGGATAGCTCGATTCACATCAACCGGATTGTGCCGGTGTATCCACTGACGGAAGGGCTCCCCCAGAGGTGGCTCCGTGGACTGCTTTGGCGCACCTTGATTCAAGCGGAACCGCTTCTGGCCGACCCCTGGCGGGCGCTGGACGTGGGGGATTTGCCCAGCCGCGCGGTCGCCTTGCGCCACATTCATTTTCCGGATGAACTGCCGCAAACGGAAAAGGCGCGCGCCCGGCTTGCCCTCGACGAATTTATTGCCCTGCAACTCGCGTTTCACCAGCGCCGCAGGAAACTGGAAACCGAGGCACGGGGCCTGCCCTGCCGGGGGGATAACCATCTCATCAAACCTTTTCTCCACCGCCTGGGGTTCACGCTGACGAACGCCCAGACGCGGGTATTGCGGGAAATGCGCCACGATTTGGCGGAAGGCCCTCCGATGCGACGGTTGGTGCAGGGGGATGTCGGCTCGGGCAAAACGGTGGTCGCGGCGTGTTGCGCGTTGATGACGATGGAGAGCGGTTTCAACGTGCTGGTGATGGCTCCGACTGAAGTCCTGGCTGGGCAGCATTATCAAACTTTCACTCGGTGGTTTGGTCCACTTGGCTTGACCGTCCATTTGCAGACGGGGGCCACCAAAACTCTTCAAGCGGCGGACACGCCGCGCTCAGTTCCTGCAAGGAGCGCGGATGAATCCCAGGCGGTGCGACCCTGCGGATCGATCTTTATTGGCACTCACGCGCTTCTCTCGGCGGGATTCGAGGTGAAAGACCTCGGCTTGGTCATCATCGATGAGCAGCACAAATTTGGCGTCGTTCAGCGTGAGGAATTGGTGCGCAAGGGCCGCTATCCACACTTGCTCATCATGACGGCGACGCCCATTCCACGCACCCTGGGGTTGACGCTTTACGGCGATCTGGACATTTCCGTGATCGACCAAATGCCCGCCGCGCGGGGCAAAATAAAGACTTTCGTTCGCGCCGCGGACAAACAGCCAAAGGTGCTGGAATTTATCCGCAAACAATTGGAAGAAGGGCGCCAGGCCTATGTTGTGTACCCGCGCGTCGAGGAGGCGGATAGCCGCGCCGGCCTCAAGGCGGTGATGCTCGAATTCGAGCGGTTGCAAACCGCATTGGCCCCTTTTCGGCTGGGTATGTTGCACGGACGTTTACGAGCGGATGAGAAAGAGAAAACGATGGCGGCCTTTCGGGCCAACGAAACCCAAGTGATGCTCGCCACCAGCATCATCGAGGTCGGTTTGGACATCCCAAATGCCACAGTGATGCTCATCGAGAGCGCTGAACAATTTGGTTTGGCTCAACTGCATCAGCTTCGAGGCCGGATCGGGCGCGGGACCCATGATTCCTACTGCATTTTGTTAGCCGATCTCAAGACACCCCAAGCCCGGGAGCGTCTCAAAGCGCTCGAGGAGAGCACCGATGGTTTTCGCATCGCCGAAGCGGACCTGCGCTTGCGTGGTCCCGGCGAACTTCTGGGAGCGCAACAAAGCGGGTTGCCGTCCTTCCGGTTCGGCGACCTGACGAAAGATTTGAGTCTGGTCGAGCGAGCGCGAACACTGGCGGCTAACCTCTTGAGCGGGAAAGCCAGTTAAAATAATGCTTGGCAATCATTCGGCATTTAGTAAATTTCCGCCTCAGAGCCAGCCTGCCCAAGCAGGAGAAGGCAAAAACTGAGAAAGAAATGCACAAGACTATGAAAATACTATCCTTATTGGCGCTCGTGGCCTGTTTGGCGCTGGTAGGCTGTGACAAAGGTACTAGCACCTCCACGCCCAGCACCAACGCTCCCGTCTCGACTAACAAGTAAGCCCGTTCAGCCTTGAGGAGTGACCTGAGTTGTTTGTCGTTTCTAACATCCATGTCAACTCCTCAGGCTTCGGGTGGCGGTCAAAGATGAGAATTAACCTTTTCCTAACCTTGCTGGTGGGTTTGCTCGTAGCCGGCTGCGGCAAAAAAGAGGCGGCAAAATCCGAAACCAGTTCCAGTGGCAACCCTGTCACTGCCCCCGCTGACTATTTGGGAGCGGTGGCCAAAGCCAAGAAAGTTGCCGAAAAAACCGTTGATACGGCCGGGCTCCAAAAAAGCATCGATCTATTCCAGGCCCAGGAGGGCAGGTTGCCCAACAGCCTGAACGAACTGGTCGGCCCCAATTATCTTTCCAAGCTGCCGCCACCCCCGGCCGGGATGAAGTTTGACTATAATCCCAAGACGGGCCAGTTGAAGGTTGTTCCGCAATAGCCCTTTGCGTCGGTAGAACCTCCTGCGTCGCCTTCCGCCGTTTTCCGCATCCTCTAGCTTTGGTAACATATTTTTCTCGCCAAAACTTGCCAACGAGGTAATAAGCATCCCCCTTGATTGGATGATTGAGCAGATTATAATCCTCGACTTCGGGTCACAATATACCCAGGTGATCGCGCGGCGCATTCGCGAGTGCAATGTCTATTGCACAATCCTGCGCTACGATACCCCTGCCAAAGAAATCATGGCGCTTAACCCCAAAGGGTTGGTGCTTTCCGGCGGGCCCTCGAGCGTGTATGCCGAGAAGGCTCCGCTCCCGGATAAGGCGATTTTCCAGCTTGGCCTTCCGATCCTTGGCATCTGTTACGGCATCCAGTTGCTCGCGCATTATCTCGGAGGCAAAGTCGAACCGGGCCAGAAACGCGAATACGGCAAGGGCGCTTTGACAATCAAAGATTCCTCCTGCCCGCTCTTCGTCACCCTTCCGACGACGCTTCAGGTTTGGAATTCTCATGGGGATCGGCTGACCAGGCTTCCGACGGGATTCAAATCCGTGGCTGTGACCGAGAACTCCCAGTACGCCGTGATTGAGCATCGCTCGAAGCGGGTTTTTGGGCTGCAATTTCATCCCGAAGTCGCGCACACCCCCCGCGGCTCGGAAATCCTGAGCAGTTTTGTGCATGATATTTGTGAGTGCGGACGGGAGTGGACGATGCACAATTACGTGGACCAGGCCGTGGCTAACATCCGGGCGCAGGTCGGCAAAGAGCGAGTCATCCTGGGTTTGAGCGGCGGGGTGGATTCGAGTGTGGCGGCGGCTCTCATTCACCGGGCGATCGGCGACCAGCTTACCTGTATTTTTGTGAACAACGGCGTGTTGCGCGGCCGTGAAGCGGTGATGGTCCAGGAGGTTTTTGGACGGCACTTCAAGATCAAGCTGCACTACGAAGATGCGTCAAAGCTCTTCTTAAATCGGCTCAAAGGCGTAACCGACCCGGAACGAAAGCGGAAAATTATCGGTCGGACGTTCATCGAGGTGTTCCAGGCGGCAACGAAGAAAGTTGGCAAAGCCAGATTCCTTGCCCAAGGAACACTTTATCCGGATGTCATCGAATCGGTGCCGATCGCGGGCAATCCGGCAGCGATGATCAAGAGCCATCATAATGTGGGCGGTTTGCCCAAGAACATGAAGTTCGAGTTGGTGGAGCCACTGAAAAACCTCTTCAAGGATGAGGTCAGGCAGCTCGGCCTCGAATTGGGTCTTCCTAGAGAAATTGTGTTTCGCCAGCCGTTCCCGGGACCTGGGTTGGCCGTCCGGATCCTTGGGGAGGTCACTCCACGCCGATGCGACATCCTCAGGGAGGCGGACACCATCGTGGTGGAAGAAATGAAGGCCACCGGTTGGTATTATAAAATTTGGCAGAGTTTCGCCGTGTTATTGCCTGTGCGGAGTGTCGGTGTGATGGGGGACGAACGGACCTACGATTACACCATCGCCATTCGAGCGGTGGAGTCCCAGGATGGTATGACCGCGGATTGGGTCAAGCTCCCTTACGATATCCTGGAAAAGCTCTCCAGCCGTATTATCAATGAGGTTAAAGGGGTGAATCGAGTCTGCTTCGACATCTCCAGCAAGCCGCCCGCGACCATCGAGTGGGAATAGGTAATTTGGAGAACTTTTTCCGGGTTCAATAGTCGTTGGTTAGTTTTTCCCGTCGATTGGTCTCGAAAGCGTCCGAGAAAAGTCTTCCGTCCGTCATCAGTGCCCGAAAGCAGGTCTTTCCCCCAATTGTCCCACGCCCCTTTCGGCCGGAGTGTTTTTTATGAGCAACAAGAAGACGAAGTGCCACGGAAAGGTAAACTTGAAAGGAGCCAAACCAAGGAAATCTCACACCCACTGGCCCGAATCCGTGCGCAGGGTGTACCATCGGCCGCTCTACGAAATGGACACCACCCTTGCCATTTGGGAGGCGCACGACGATCCCTGCTAATCTGCTTGTTGGAGTTCGCGATATTACCGATCTGATCGAGTTTAGGAGCTGAAGCACCGACGAATGCGGCACTGTGTGTTTGGAGTGGCGTCCCGCGCCTCTTCAATTCATAGTATGCCGCATTTGTGTGAAATCGCTGTTTTTGATCCTACTGATTGGGATGAATCTTCTCTGGGCGGGCAGCTATGCAATTTTCAAATTGCTGGCGGCAGATCTTCCGTCTGGTTCCATTGCTACGCTTCGTTTTGGGATGGCTGCTCTGGTCTTGGTAGTGATTTGGCCATGGTTGCCGGGCAAAGGGCCGCGACGCGGCGATCTGATCCGAGTAGGCCTGATGGGCTTTTTCGTTTTCTGTCTGGCGCCGCGTCTTCAGATCGAGGGTGTCCATCGCGGGCAAGCGGGGGATACTTCGCTGCTGCTCGCGCTTGATCCGTTGATTACTTCGCTTGCCGCCGCGCTCTTTCTTCATGAACGAATTCCCTCCCGGCGTTGGTGGGGATGCGCCCTGGGCATTATCGGGGTGTTCCTTCTATCGCGAATTTGGGACGAAACGGTTCAACCGCTTCATGGTTTGATGGCCAATCTTCTGTTCATCTCATCCTTTTTTGGGGAGGCGACTTATTCAATTTTAGGCAAACCCGCTCTCGAACGCGTGGGGACTTTGAAATTGCTCGGCGGCGGCCTGATCGCTGGCACAGCATTGAACGTGACCTTGGACCTCTTCAGTCATGCACCCACCTTTGCGCTGCTGCCAGGGCTCTCCGCAAAGGTCTGGCTCCTGCTCATTTACCTGGCACTCATCTGCACCGTGGTGGGGTACGCTCTTTGGTATGCTGTGATTCGCGAGACCGAAGTCAACCTGGCGGGCATGACGGTTTTTGTGCAACCGGTCGCCGGTTTCGTATTGTCCGTCCTGTTGCTCGGTGAATCGCTCCACGCAGGTCAACTGTGGGGCAGCCTGGCTATCATCGCTGGCCTGATCATTGCGCTGCGGCCCGGGAAGCGGGTCGTGGTCGAAGTGCATCCTTCCGCCGAGGAACTTGCCGAAGTGCCTCTGTCAGCCCGGGAAACCGATCAATCCGTTACGAACAGTCTTCCGTAACCAAGGGTGAGTGTGGGCGCGTGAAAAGGCCGCGGTGCTTCTACCACAAACGGCTTCTTTGGATGTCGGGGAATCGTGAGGGGCCTGCCCCCCGGAGGAGCAGGCCCATCCCACGTACCACGGAACACACAGCTATCTGGCTTCCGTGACCACCACTCTATGGAGGAGGGGCTCCGACATCCATAGTCCAAACTTCATTAGCGGTGTCATGCTTTCAGCGACAAAGCTCATTGATCTCTGTGCAAACTTACCCCACATTGTTTTTGGCAGGCGTTCATGAGTTCTGCCCGAATATGGACCAAAATCAAAAAACCTGGCCCGCTTTTAATCTGGCTCGCCTCTTGCGCACCGTTTTTACCCCGAAACCGGGAGAACGGCTGGCTATTCTGATCGATTTGCCCGATCCGTCCGCTGTCACCGGTTTTGCCTTCCTGCGCAACGACGACCTGGAGATACAACGCCTGGCGCACGATTTGTTTTATTTGAAATTGAAAAAAGGTGGTCTGGGTGACCTTGACTTGCGCGGCGGCGATTTATTCGCCTATCAAATCACGGGCGGGAGCAACCTGGATTTACCGACGCGCGCGGTGACTCCGGACGGTCGGGAGGTGACTTTTGAAAAGGACATTTATCCTCGCTACGATATTATCCTTTGCATCTCCACTTTTTCGGCCACCGCGCCGCTCACCGCGGCCGCCAAACGATTTGGGTTTCGAGGCGCGACGCTTCATGGGCTGAATGACATCGTTGTTCGCACCGGGTTGGCGGTTGATTACAACGAAGTCAGTCGCAACGCGGAGCGCCTTCGCATGGGACTCACCAGGGCGGATGCCTTCGAAGTTGATTTCGAGATGGCCGGTCAGCGGCACACGCTCAAGCTTTTGTGCGGCCAACAGGAGGCCCAGAAGAGTCATGGACTGGCTCGCGGACCAGAACCCGATGTCGTTAATCTGCCCGCGGGTGAGGTCTATTATGTCCCCACAGGGGCACAGGGCCGGTTCCCGATGCGCTACGAGGATGGCACTCTTGCATGGATGGACGTGGCCGATGGCCGCATCCAAAAAGCTTCCTTGGTGCAAGGCCAGGCGGCGACCGTCGAAGCGCATAACCAAAAACTGACCGACGATCCCATGGTCGGGGTGTTGGGCGAATTGGGCTTTGGAACTCAGGAGCTTCCTCCCTCTGGACGCGATATTCAGGATGAAAAGATTCTTGGAACTCTCCACGTCGCAACGGGACGGAGCGATCATCTGGGTGGCAATCTCACCCCGGATAAATTCGCCAATCCTCGCAACGCCACCCACGATGATATTCTCTTTTCTCCCACGAAAACCCCGGAGATTACTATCCGGCAAGCCCGGCTTTATCGCGGATCGGAGATGAAGGTGATCATCGAGAACTATCAGGCCGCGCCATATCTGCGCGATTTGCTCGCTACTTGATGATGGTTGGTTTGTGATCTGCGAGTTGCTCCAGGCGATATGCCCGCGCGCGTCCAGACCCAGCAAGATGTGAAGCCACCTCGGGCGGGGAATCCAAACGACATGTCTTTACCCTACTACGAAACTGATCGTGCCCTTTCCGAATACCTTCTTTTCCACTACGGCGAGCTGGACAAATTATCTCCCTGGAACGCCGCTCCTTTTGAAAGGTTGCACTTTCCCGTGCGATGCGTCACCGAGTGTCTGGTCGGGTCCGAGCGCCTTGCGGGGCGTGCATTGGATTTGGGTTGCGCCGTGGGCCGCTCCTCCTTCGAACTGGCGCGTCACTGCACAGAGGTTCTTGGCATCGATTTTTCGTCCCGATTTATTGACGCGGCTCGCCACCTGCAACGGACGGGCACGCTGAATTATGATTATGCGGAAGAGGGGGACCTGCTGCTTCCTGCCACCGCGATTGTGCCCGAAGAGGTGGAGCGCGCCAGAGTGACCTTTGAACAGGGCGATGCACAGAGCCTGCCGTCGCGACTCGCGCCTTTCGATGTGGTCTTGATGGCCAATTTGATCGATCGCTTGCCCGATCCGTGCAGTTGCCTGCGCCAGTTGCCTGCGCTCGTTCGGGCCGGTGGCCAACTGATTCTCACATCGCCCTACACCTGGCTCCGCGAATATACTCCTCGAGAAAACTGGCTTGGCGGTTTTGAGAAAGACGGGAAGCGCGTCAGAACTTTCGATACGCTTCAGGAAATCCTCTCGGCGGATTTTAAACTCGTTTTGCGCAAAGACCTCCCTTTCCTCATTCGGGAGCACGCGCGCAAATACCAATGGGGCGTCGCAGAAGCGACGACCTGGATGCGAACATGAATCCAATCCAAATGTTACCCGCGCCCTGTGCGACGGCGCTCCAACGATGCGCTTTTATTCTCTGCCTCACGTCGCTTTTTCTGAGCGTGAGTTGCTCGCCGCCTCACAAGGAGAAACTAACGGTCGGCATGGAGTTGGCCTATCCGCCCTTCGAAATGACCGACCCGCAAAACCGGCCCGCTGGCATCAGTCCCGAGCTGGCAACCGCGCTGGCCAAATACCTAGGCAAGGAGTTGGAGATTCAGAATTTGCCCTTCGACGGTTTGATTCCCTCTTTAAAAACAGGCAAAATAAATCTCATCATCTCCTCGATGACCGCAACTCCCGTGCGCGCCCAGTCGGTTGATTTCTCGGAGCCATATCTGAAAACCGGTCTCTGCCTGCTGGTGGGGAAGAACTCTGTCGTCCAGTCCATTCAGGATTTGGATCAGGCGGGAAAAATCGTTGCGGTTAAACTGGGCACTACCGGGCACACTTACGCTGCCGCCCATATCACACGGGCCCAAATCCGGGTTCTGGAGAAAGAAGACGCTTGTGTCCTGGAGGTGGTTCAAGGCAAAGCCGACGGTTTCATTTACGATCAAATGTCCACGTTCAAAAATTGGCGTCGCAACGCTGAGGCCACGCGACCGCTCCTGCGCCCGTTTCAGGAGGAATCCTGGTCCATCGCGGCGCGCAAAGGCGACACCGAATTGTTGGGAAAGGTAAACGAGTTCTTGAAGACGTTCCGTGCCCAGGGCGGTTTTGACAAACTTGGCGACCGTTACCTCATGGAGCAAAAAGAAGCTTTTAAGGAACTGGGGTATCCGTTCTACTTTTGAAGTGGCCTTGCTCCAAATGTTCCTCACGCCGGCCGGCCCGCAACGCTCGCCTGCGTGGCCGGTGCGCGCGCTGAGCTTCCTCGTCGCGTTGCTTTTGATCGGCCTCCTTTTTTTCTTTTCCTTTCATCAGCTCAACTATCGGTGGAGTTGGGCGGCCATTTATCCTTATCACCAAAAGTTCCTTCAAGGTTGGCTGACGACCCTCTGGATCTCTATTGCCTCACTCGGACTGAGCATCGCCATCGGCCTGCTGTTCGCTCTCGCGCAACGTTCTTCCTTTCTCCCTTTGCGCTATTTTGGAAGGATTTACGTGGAGTTGGTACGGGGAACTCCACTCCTGGTTCAGATTCTGATTTTTTTCTATGTTGTCGCGGATGCCTTCCACGTCACCGACCGTTACCGCGTTGGCATCCTGACCCTCTCCTTTTTCAGCGGAGCCTACATTTCGGAAATCCTCCGCGCCGGGATTGAAAGCGTGGGCGAATCGCAACTCGAATCCGCTCGTGCGATTGGTTTCACTCGAGCCCAGACCTATCGCTATATCGTGTTCCCGCAGGCCCTGCGTCAGAGTTTGCCTCCATTGGCTGGACAATTCGTGTCGCTCATTAAGGATTCATCCCTTCTTTCCGTCATTGGCATCGGCGAATTCACGCTCAATGCCCGCGAGGTAAACTCCGTCACCTACAGCACCCTCGAAAGCTATCTCCCGCTTGCCATCGGCTATCTTCTGCTAACGCTTCCCATTTCGCTATGGACCCGATACCTGGAAAAGAAGCACCAATACCAGACGTAAGCTGACCGATGAAGCTCCGCATCCAGCAGCTTTCCAAGAGTTTCAATGACCACCTCGTGCTCGATCAGGTTTCGCTCGATCTGGAAAAAGTTCATACCCTGGTCCTGATCGGTCCCTCCGGTGGTGGCAAAACCACCTTGCTGCGCATCATTGCTGGATTGGAATATCCCAGCGGGGGGAGCGTCGAGATCAACGGAGAGCCGATCGCCTTCCAGGAAGATCGTCTGCGCGAATACCGGCGCACCATCGGCACGGTGTTTCAGGCCTTTAACCTCTTTCCGCATTTGACCGCCCTTCAAAATATTACCCTCCCCCTTGAAAAGGTGCATGGACATTCTCCGGCGGAGGCCATCGAGATCGCTCTGCACCACCTGCGAAGATTCCAACTTGAAAAGCACGCTGCCAAACGTCCGGCCGAACTCTCCGGCGGACAGCGCCAGCGTGTGGCCATTGTCCGCGCGGTCTCGATCAAGCCTCGTCTCCTACTCTTTGACGAACCCACTTCCGCCCTAGACCCGGAGATGACAGCCGAGGTGCTGGACATGATCAAAGAGCTGCGTTCCGCGGGCGCGGATTTCATTCTGGTGACGCATGAAATGGGATTCGCTCGCGAGATTGCCGATCAAGCTGCGTTGCTCGCCGACGGACACATCGTGGAGGCGGGTCCTGTCAATCAGGTTTTCGAGCATCCGGCAAATGCCCAAAGCCGCGACTTCCTGGCCCGAGTGCTCAGATACTGACCGAGCGTTGGGTAGTTTGCTGCCGATACTTCCCGACTGATTCGTTGCGGTTTTCCGCCACTCGTGGTTTATTCCGACATGTTTTCCAGCTACTGCGCGGTTCGGAACCAGTTGTCTTCTTATTGGAACTTATTCCTAACGGGATGCGTGTTCCTGTGGGTTTCGGTTTCGCTGCCGGCTGCTCCGATAACGGTTGGCATCATTGGTGATTACGGGTCGGCCTACGCGGGTGGGGCGAGCGCCTCCAACGAACTGAGTGTCGCAAATCTGGTCAAAAGCTGGAATCCGGACTTCATCATCACGACCGGCGACAACAACTATCCAAATGGCGAAGCATCCAACATCGACACCAACATCGGGCAGTTTTTTCACGAGTTCATTTATCCATATGTTGGCACTTATGGCGCCGGGGCGACCTCGAATCGGTTTTTCCCATCCATTGGCAATCATGAATGGCCTACGGGTGTGGCGGCTCTAGCCCCGTATCTTGCGTATTTCACGCTGCCCGGCAACGAGCGCTACTATGCGCATCGCCACGGGCCGGTCGAGCTCTTTGCGGTCGTGAGCGATCAGCAGGAGCCGGATCAGGCCCTCCCGGTTTCGACGCAATCGCTCTGGCTGAGTAATGCGTTGGCGAACTCGACGGCGCCGTGGCGAGTCGTCTATTTCCATGAGTCGCCTTATTCGTCCGGCTCACTGCACGGCTCCCTTTCGCATCAGGCCGATAACATGCTTTGGCCGTTCACGGCGTGGGGTGCCACCGCTGTCTATGCCGGCCACAATCACCTCTATGAGCGCGTTTTCACCAACGGCTTGAATTACGTGACCATTGGACTGGGCGGGGACCGGATTGATACTTTTTACGGCGTGCCAATTCCGGGCAGCGTAGCGCGCTATAACACGACCTACGGAGCCGGGCGATTGCTTATCACCGAAACGAACTTCGTATCGCAGTTCATCAACATTTCCAACCAGGTCATTGATACCTTCACGTTGGAAGCCATCCCGGCGCGCTTAACGGCGCGGTGGATGAATGGGCAGGCTCAAATCTCTTTGAGTGGAAGTCTCGGCCACGGTTACATTACCGAGGCATCGACAAATCTCAGCAACTGGACTTCCATCGCCACGAACTTTCTCGCCTCTCCATCCACCAACGTGTCCGATTCGGCTTCCCCCAGTATACCGGCGAGATTCTACAGGGTGTTGAATGGTCGATAGTTGGGATCCACCCTGGCGGGCTTCATCGTTGGTCAAGACCGGTTCGGAAAATCTGCTCAGTCACCAGATTCCGCCGCGAATCGGCAGGATTGCTCTGGTTGACGCGTACCAATACAATGTCCCGTGGCCGACATCACCCAACTGCTCGAATCAGCGGCCCAGGGGGATCTGAAAGCCGCCGAGGAACTGTTGCCGGCGGTCTATGAGGAGTTGCGCAAACTGGCGGCGCATCGCATGGCAGGCGAAGTTCCCGGGCAAACCCTGCAACCAACCGCCCTAGTGCATGAAGCCTGGCTGCGGTTAGTCAATCCAGCCGAGCCTCAGCAATGGAAGGGGCAAGGACATTTCTTCGGGGCGGCGGCGGAGGCGATGCGGCGCATTCTCGTCGAGCGGGCGCGGCGGCGGAACCGGGTCAAACATGGCGGAGAATGGCAGAGAGTGGATCTGACCAAACTCGATGTCGCCCTGGCCGAAGATGACGGCATGGTGCTGGCGGTGAGCG